>Ga0073934_10007315_pt1 | contig 15464 bp, 13 predicted proteins | sample LarsenN4metaG_FD_76834 | JGI IMG/M metagenome (GOLD analysis project Ga0073934, IMG submission 76834) | Hot spring sediment bacterial and archeal communities from British Columbia, Canada, to study Microbial Dark Matter (Phase II) - Larsen... ...
CCACTGCGGCTGCCCAGCCGGATCCCGAGCCGAAGGGCGGCAAGGTCACGATACCGATGGCGATTTCGCCGAGCGATTACTGGCGGCCGGCGTCGCGGACGTACTTGCTGCCGGAGGTTCGTGAGGCGATTCAGGGCAATCGCGTGCAGATGTTTCTCCGCTGTTTCATGGAACAGGACAACTTTTTCGGACGGGCGGAGTCGGAAAAGCGACAAAAGTGGAACGAAATGCCGCTGAAGGATCTGCCCGTCAACGAACTCAAGAATTACGGCGGGCAACTTCTTGGCCGCGACATGCACGACGCGGCCCTCATGACGCACGCGGATTGGCAACTGCTCTATTTTGCCCGGCGGGACGGCTATTACACCTTGTTGCCCGACGTGCAAAAAATGCGCGCACTGGCCCAGGCGTTAAAGACGCGGGTGCGTGGCGAGGTTGCCGCCAGCGATTTCGAGGGCGCTCTGCATGATTTGAAAACGTTCGTCGGGCTCGCCCGCACGATGGAAAACCATCCGACGCTGATCGGTCAACTGGTCGGCGTGGCCATTTCGGAAATTGCCATGCGGTGCCTGGAGGAACTGATTCAACAACCCGGTTGCCCCAATCTGTACTGGTCGCTGACGGATCTGCCGGTTCCATTCATGTCGATGCGGGCCGGCATCGAGGGCGAACGGATGTTTATCAGCCACGATTTTGAAGCGCTGCGAACTGCGGCCGACCCGGTCTCCGACGCGGTCGTCGCCAAGAAAATCAAAAGCTACGAAGCGCTGTTCAAGATGGAACTGGGACAAAACAATCCGATCCTCGAAGTGTTCGGCTCACCGGAAAAGGTCTTGAAGGCGCGTTCGGAAATCAAAGAGGAAGTTGCCGCGGCACGGACCCGCCTGATTCAGTCCGGGCTCAAGGCGGAACTCGTCAACGTCTGGACGCCGCTGCATGTCATATTGCTCGACGAAGTGCGGCTATACGAGGAACATCGCGACGAGTTTTGCAAGTGGATCAACCTGCCGCACTGGCAGGCGGAGCCGGGGCTGGCGGAAGCGAACCGCCAACTGAAGAAGATCATCGAAACATCGCCATTTTTGTCGTTGATTCCCGCAATTGCCAAAGTCAAAGACGCCCAGGTCCGGTTAGATCAACGCATCGCGATTTTACAGCACATCGAGGCGATACGGCTCTTCGCCCACACGAACCGCGGCAACTTGCCCAAATCGCTCGCCGACATCAAGCTGCCGTTGCGGCTGGATCCCGTCAGCGGCAAACCGTTCGAATACAGCGTGAAGGACGGCGTCGCCACGCTGCACGGCGAGAACCCGCTGCCGGGCAGCGACCGAATGAACAAGTACTACGAGATTCGAATACGGAAATGAGAATTCGACGGGCAAAAAAAAGAACGACGCGGCCGAATCGTCTGGCCGCGTCGCTTGTTTTCTCTTCGTCACTACTTGACCTTCAGCAATTCGACTTCGAACGTCAGTTCCGCGTCGGGCGGGATGACGTTGCCGGCGCCGCGCTTGCCATAGCCGAGTTCGGACGGGATGATCAGCTTGCGTTTGCCGCCGACCTTCATGCCGGCCACGCCTTCGTCCCATCCTTTGATGACTCTGCCGGCGCCCAGCGGGAAGGAGAACGGCTGCCCTCGATCCTTGCTGCTGTCGAATTTGGTGCCGTCTTTGAGCCAGCCGGTGTAGTGGACCTCGACGGTCTTGCCGGCCTTTGCCTCATCGCCGTCGCCGACTTTTTCGTCGATGTACTTCAGGCCGGACTTGGTGGTGATCACTTTCTTTTCCTCTGCGAGCGCAAAGCCGGAGGCGAAAACGCCGACCGCCAGCGCCAATAGGATATTCCGCATCGGTAGCTCCGCCGTTGGGAACATGGTGCATGCCTCGCCACCGTGGCGAGCGCTGCTATCAAGATAGGAAACAACGAATGAAGAATGAAGGATGAAGAACGAAGAATGAAGAAATCAAATTGAAGGTAACTCAATCAGACTTCGCGCGGAGCATTCGATGGCAACGGCGAATAAGGGTGGTTGGAAAACTTGCTCTCGGGGCCACAAGTTCCGAGGGCCCGGCGGCTGCCCCATTTGATGGAAAGGTAATCGCCGCACCGGGCGTGCGGTCGCCAGGACCAAAGGAAGCGCGCGACGTTCGGCTCGGTCGACATAAGGGGCCATGATTGTCGAGGGAGGTGATCGTGATGCTGCGTACGTTTCGCCGCCGGCAGTTTCTGCAGTTGGCCGCTGCCGGCGCCTTGACACCGCTGGCGGCGTCGCGATTGCTCGCCGAACGGCCGAATCGCATCGTCCGCGTTCACTCACCGCAGAACCACGAATGGAATTTCCATTCGCTCGACAGCTTTATCACTCCGACCGAGTCGTTTTACATCCGCAATCATTTTGCCATTCCGCAAATCGACCTCAAGCAGTGGCGGCTCAAAGTCGAAGGCGCTGTCGAAACGCCGTTGTCGCTCTCGATGGACGACCTTCAGAAACTCGAATCGAAGACCAAGCCGCTTTTGCTCGAATGTGCCGGCAACGGCCGCGTCTTCCTGACGCCGCCGGTGCGCGGTGTGAACTGGCAACTCGGCGCCGTCGGCTGCGCCGAATGGACCGGCATTCCGCTGGCGGCAATTCTGGAACGGGCCGGCGTCAAGCGCGAAGCGGTCGAAATCGTGCTCGAAGGCGCCGATCGCGGCACCGTCGCCGAGCCGCCTTCGCCTGGCCCGATCGCCTTCGCCCGCAGCTTGCCGCTGGAAAAAGCCAAGCAGCCCGAAGTCGTCCTCGCCTGGGGCATGAACGGCAAGGACTTGACCACGGAACATGGCGCTCCTTTGCGGGCCATCGTCGGCGGCTGGTACGGCATGGCGAGTGTCAAGTGGCTGACGCGAATCCTGGTTGTGGATAAGCCGTTTCAGGGCTTCTGGCAAACGCTGGACTACTCGTACTTTCAACGAGTCAACGGGATGCCGTCGCTGGCGCCGATCACTGAGATGCAATTGAAATCGCAAATCGCCAGGCCCGCATTGGGCGAAATCGTTCCCGCCGGAAAACCATACACGATCGTCGGCGCCGCATGGACCGGGGGCGACAAGATCGCGCAGGTTGAAATCAGCATCGACGACGGCAAAACCTGGAAAGCCGCAAAGCTGACCGGAAAACCAGTTCCTTATTGCTGGCGCTTGTGGGAATATGAATGGCCGTCGCCGAAACCGGGCAAGGTCCGCGTCATGAGCCGGGCAACGGAATCGACCGGCCTCGCGCAACCGATGGAACGAAACGCGGATTATCGCACGTACATGATCCACCACGTATTGCCGGTTGACGTCGAAGTGCGTTAAGTCTTGTTCGCCCGCCGCGCCAGCGAGGCATTCTCTTACGATGAGCGGAGTTTGACATGCGTTATCTATTCGCAATGGCTTTTCTCGTCGCCGGAACCTATTCGATGGCCGACGACAAACCATCGCTTCGCGATCAGGTGACTGCCGCCATGAAACAGAACGATGTCGCCAAGGCTCTCAAGCTGGCGGATGACGCAATCAAAGCCGACCCGAAGAACGCCGAGGCCTATTTCATTCGCGCCAATGTCTACATGACCGACAAGAAATTCGAAAAAGCGGTGGCGGATTTCACCAAAACGCTGAAACTCGAACCAAAAGTGTATCCCGCGCTCAACCAGCGCGGCATCGCGTATTTCAAACTCGCCAGGATCGCCGACTCGCTCAAGGATTTTGACGCCTACATCGAAAAGGTTCCGCAAGCGGCGGCCGCCCACTGGCAACGCGGGCTGGCGCTGTACTACGCCGACAAGTTTGCCGAGGGAGTCCAGCAGTTCACGACGTCGGACAAGGCCGAGCCGGAAGATGTCGAGAATGCCATCTGGCATTTCCTCTGCAACGCCCGCGTCCAAGGTGTCGAGAAAGCGCGCAAGGAATTCCTGAAAGTGAAAGCCGACCCACGCGGCGCCTACATGATGACGATCTACAAGATGTTCACTGGCGTTGCGAAACCTGAGGACGTGTTCAAAGTCGCCGAGTCCGGCGAAGGCAGCAAAGACCCGGAACAGATTCGCCGCTTCTACGCCCACTACTACGTCGGCATGTACTACGAAGCGATCGGCGAAGCGAAAAAGTCGTACGAAGAACTGAAAACCGCGCACGACAAATACCCGATCGGCCACTACATGATGGACGTGGCCCGAGTGCATCTGCAGTTGCGGAAGACATAGTCGTTCGTCCGCGTTTGGTCGATGCGATGCCAACCGGATTATTCGTCAGCCGCTCGCCGTTGCCAGTGAGAAGGGTCACGGGAACTGTGAAAGACAGCGATCACGATCACTTCGTCGATCTCTTCTCGGTAAAGGACGACGTAAGGGAAGCGACGCACGATAGCTTTGCGGACATTTCGATATACAGTTCCATGCAGTCGAGGATTGGCGGCAATTCGGTCCAATACCTCGCGCACTTTCGCCACGAAGTCGATGCCAAGTCCTGACCGTTGGTCCTCATACCAGTCCGCTGCTGCATCGAATTCATCTTTGGCTTCAGGCAAGAGTCGAACGCGTAGGCTCATCGACGCAGCCGAGCGAGCGCGTCGGCCTCGACCTGTTCCCAAGGGATCGCCGTGTCCGGGGCATTTTGATGCGCTGCCAGACGACGATCAACTTCCTGCTGTTCAGCATCGGTTAACGGGGCTTTCTGGACTTCGTGGGCGATACTGTCCCAGATCTCCTGGACGAGCACGATTCGATCATCCACGCTGAGGCGGTCAATTCCCAACGATTCCACGATTGCAGACATGGCGCGTATCTCTCCTCGAGAAACCAAACCCGAACTTAGCATATCAGAATCAACCGAAAAATGGGGCTACTGCTTTTCGCTGCCCTCGCGCTGTTCCTCCGGCAGCCGGTACTCGTGGAATCCATTATACTTCAGGAAGTCCTCATGGAACTCATCAATGTTTCGATAGCCATCGTGTCCTTGGAAAAAATGACGCGCTTATTGGCCATCGCATGAACCGCACTTTCAGCCGATCCGATTTTGAATGCTGGTTGTTGCACGTTCATTTTGTACCACAACTCCACATACCCAACATTGCCGTACCGTGGATCTCCGTTATGTCGATTCGCAAGATTGCTCGCGCACTGCTTTCCGTCAGCGACAAGGCCGGACTGGTCGATTTTGCTCGCGGCCTGGCGGCGCTCAACGTGGAATTGATCTCGACCGGCGGCACGCGCAAGGCGCTCGCCGACGCCGGCTTGCCGGTTCGCGACATCAGTGAAGTCACCGGCTTTCCCGAAGTAATGGATGGCCGCGTCAAGACGCTGCACCCGAAAGTGCACGGCGGCATCCTGGCGATCCGCGACAACCCCGCACATCAGGCGGTGCTGACGCAACACGGCATCGGCACGATCGATCTGGTCGTGGTCAACTTGTATCCGTTCGAAAAAACAGTCGCCAACCCGGCCAGCACGCGCGAGGAGATCATCGAGAACATCGACATCGGCGGACCGTCGATGATCCGCTCGGCCGCGAAGAATCATCACGACGTCGCCGTCGTGGTCGATCCCGCCGACTACGGAACAATCCTCGACGAGTTGCGCGCGAACGGCGGAACGACACTGGAGACTCGCGAGCGCCTGGCAGGCAAAGCATTTGCCCGGACCGCCAGCTACGATGCGGCAATCTCGACATACTTCGCCGCGTCCGATCCATTTCCGGCAAAGCTCAATCTGTCGTTCGATTTGCGCTCCAAGCTGCGGTACGGCGAAAATCCGCATCAGCGCGCTGCCTTTTATGTCGAGCCGACCGTCCAACACCCCTGCATCGCATCGGCCGAGGTGCTGCACGGCAAGGAACTGTCGTACAACAATTTGCTCGATCTCGACAGCGCTCTTAATCTCGTGCGCGAGTTCGACGAACCTGCGGCCGTCGTGCTCAAACACAATAACCCCTGCGGCGCTGCGACGGCGCCGAGCCTGGTCGATGCGTTTCAGCGCGCCTACGAAGGCGATCCGGTCAGTGCGTTCGGCGGCATCATCGGCTTCAACCGCGGCGTGGGCGAAGACATCGCCCGGCGAATTGAAGAACTCAAACTGTTCGTCGAATGCATCATCGCGCCTGACTTTTCCGATTCGGCGCTGGCAATTCTCAAAGCGAAAAAGAATTTGCGCTTATTGCGTGTCGGTCCCTTTGGCCCGCCTGTCCCCGGCTGGGACTATCGCCGAGTCGACGGCGGATTGCTGGTGCAGGATCGCGACACGAGCGGCGACGATTTCGCCAAGGCGGAAGTGAAGACCAGGCGGGCGCCTTCGCCGCAGGAGCAAACGGATCTGCGTTTTGCCTGGAGGGTGTGCAAGCACGTCAAGAGCAACGCGATTGTGCTGGTCAAAAACGGCATGGTCGTGGGCGTGGGGGCCGGGCAGATGAGCCGGGTCGATTCGACGCAGATCGCGGTGCGAAAAGCGGGCGACCGCTGCCGAGGCAGCGTGCTGGCCTCCGATGCGTTCTTTCCGTTCCGCGACAACGTCGATGCCGCCGCCGCCGCGGGCATCACGGCGATCGTACAACCGGGCGGCTCGGTCAAGGACGCCGACTCGATCGCCGCCTGCGACGAGCACGGCCTGGCGATGGTGTTTACGGGGGTACGGCATTTTCGGCATTGAGATTTGAGGTTAACATGACTTCAATACAGTTGCTGCTACAAAAAATGCGGGGACGCATCGGAATGTATCTGGCCCAGGCTTCCCTTGTGCGGCTGGCGGCATTCTTGCGCGGCTATGATCTCGCGATTCATGGCGACGGATCGCAGGACGATTTCCTGACTGATTTCCGCGATTGGGTGCATCGGCGCTATTCAAGCACAAGCAAGAGTTGGGAAGATACGATTACGGCTGTTAGTGCGGACGATCGCAAAGCGCTGGAAACGTTTTGGCAATTGTTCGATGAATTCAATGCCTGCCATCGATATGGATCGCGCGCAATAACGATTGGTGAGGAGATGCCTCCCGAGCCAAGTGCATGAATCAGGTTCCAATTTCAGTGACGCCTGGCATCAATGAGTGGACCTCGAATCGACATCTCCGAATCGTTTACTTGGGAGGAAGGCTTGCCCCGTCCGCAGTGGGGCATTTTGACAACCTGGGTCGAAACGCGCGTTGCCGATGACGCGCGATACGATGCGTGGACAGACATTTGCAGGCAATGGCTTGAACGGCTGCAAACCGAGCTCGGCAACAGTTATCGAGTCTCAGAATCGACTTCTTTTCTCGCATTGCACCCGGAAAAAACCGCCAACATCGCCGAGCTGTTGCAGTTCGGCGAATACTGTTGCCGGCATATTTCGAAAACCTTGCCGGACGTAGCTCAATATCCGGAGACGGGCAAGCATGTAATCGTCGTGCTTCACAATTCTGACCGATATTACCAGTATTTGTCGGCCTATTATCCCGATGGCCATCACGGCGATTCTGCTGGCGTCCATATCCGTGAGGGCTATTCTCACATTGCACTCCACGGTTCTGAACTGTGCTCGTTGCAGAATACGCTGGCCCATGAACTCACACACGCGGCGCTTCAACATTTGGGAATGCCTTTGTGGATCGAAGAAGGTTTGACGCAAACGTACGAGCACAACCTCACGAGTCGCAATCAAATCCTGGTCACCGCTGAAATGGCGCAAGAACACAAGCGTTATTGGAAAAAACACGGCCTCGACGCCTTTTGGCGTGGCGAGGGATTTACGCGGCCGGGCCGAATTCAAATGCTGAGCTACCAACTTGCCGAGATCACCATGCGGCTCATGATCGAACGGTTTCGTCCGCGCTGGGTCGGACTGGACAAGGGGCCAACGCGAAGATTCTTTGCATTCTTGCAGAACGCCAATGAGCTCGACTGCGGAGCAGCTGCTGCCAAGAATCATTTGGGCAGCGAACTCGGAGAGCTTGTTGGGGAGTTCTTGGGGCCTGGAGACTGGGAACCATCGTTGTAGTTTTTGCACGTTGACCGTGGAGAATCAAAGTGCGCTTATGCCGATACGGTGCCGATACGGCGCTACATGTCGCCTTCTACCGCGAACGCGGCGTCGTGCTTCTCAACGATGCCGCTCTTGCTTTTTCGCGAGCGACCGGCCGGCATGTTGAGTTGCCGCAATCGACCGATCTGCTCGACTTTCTTCCGCCGGCCGGACCGGGGTTCGTGCCGGCGTCGGCTCTCGGCAAATGGCTCGAGGCGAACATCGACTCGTTACCGAGCCTCCGATCTCCTGAGAGTTCGTTGCTCGTGCCAATCCCGCGACCGAACAAGATTTTCTTGCTGGCCGGCAACTATGCGGAGCACATTCGCGAGGGTGGCGGCGTGGCAGCCGAGCGGGCCGAGACGTTTCCCTACGTGTTCATGAAGCCGCCGAGCACGACCTTGACCAATCCGGGCCAACCGATCCGCATTCCGAAAGCAGCCCCAGACGCGGTCGATTGGGAACTGGAGCTTGCGGTAGTCATCGGCCGCAAGGGCAAGTACATTCCCGCGTCCGAAGCGCTCGACTACGTGGCGGGCTACACCATCATCAACGACATTTCGCAGCGCAAATTCCGGCCCAACGCGAACCGGAAGAAACGCGAAAAGGATGCCTTTTTTGACTGGCTGCACGGCAAATGGTTCGACACGTTCTGCCCGTGCGGTCCGTGCATCACATCCGCGGATGCGATTCCCGATCCGCAAAAATTGCGGCTCACGCTCCAATTGAACGGCGAAGTCCGACAGGATGCTTCCACATCGCAGCAGATCTTTTCCGTCGCCGACGTAATCGCATTTATCTCCACTATGGTCACTCTTGAACCGGGCGATTTGATCTCGACCGGCACGCCGGCCGGCGTCGGCAACACGACCGGCACTTATCTCAAACCCGGCGACGTCATGCATGGCACGATCGAAGGCATCGGCACGTTGATTACTCCGGTCGAAGCGGAATAGGCGGCAATCAATTCCCAAGCCCGGACAGCACGAACGCGGCCCAAAGTTTCGTGGCGGCGGTTGGCTTGCGGTTGGCGCCGGCGTCCGCGGATGCTCGCGGTTTCACATCGAGTTCCACGGTTTTCGAAAAGTCGGGTTTGCCGCGCTCGCCGGCGAGCGCCGGGATGCGCTCGGGGTGATGATAAATGGTGAGTTGCGCCGAACGCAACGCCGCAAGCGGCGGCTGTTTGTTGACCCAGAGCTCGTGATAGAACTTGGCCATCAGCGCGGCCGTGGCGGAGTCGTTGACTTTCCAAAGTGAGGCGATGACGTTGGGACAACCGGCGAGGTGGAAAGCACGCTGCAACCCCTGTGCGCCTTCGCCGGTCGAGAAGTCGCCCATGGCCGACTCACAGGCGGAAAGAGTCACCAACTTCATTTTTTCCAAAGGCAGATCGACGATCTGTAGACCGGTCAGGATGCCCGAACTCGTTGCATCGTTGCTGCCGGCAAACACGAGTCCCGTGTAACCGAGCGGCTGCCTTTGAGAGCCATATATCGGAGTGCTGCCGGCAGACAAACTCCATTTGGAGCGGACATCGTCCTGCCTCCGGCGTTCTGCGGCACTTGCTTTGGAGTCGTAATAACCATGCGTTGCAAGGTGTGCGTACCGTACTTTCGCGAGCGATTCCCGAATGGCCGAAGAAGTGGCGGCGGCGCCGCTCAAGGTCGCCAGTCGCATCGAACCTGCCACGGCCGTTACACATTTCATTTCCTGCTCGGTGCCGGGCAATGAGGGGTACAATCGCTGGCTGGATTGAGATCCATAGTCCACATTTCCAACGATCAGCATGTCCAGCGCGCTGCTCGCAGGACTTGAATCGGTTGGCGATCGTTCTTCGAACCAGCGTGGACTGGGAACGAAGGCAATTGCAAAGTCGTCCAGCAGCACGGCGCCAGGCTGGTCTCCTGGCAGCGCGGCGAAGGGAACGCGCACGAGATTTCCGTCCGGATAGATGTAAATGGTCTTCGTGCCCGATGGAATCGCCTTCGCCAACTTATTCCAGACCAGCTCCCTCAGAGTATTCGCTGCCTTGCTCTCTCGACCGTCGTTAATGTCTTGGCGCCAAGCGTTGATGGCTTCGGAAATCGGTAGTCCATTGCCCAGCAGGATTCGAGCAACCGGTTGACCGGGCGCGAAAACAAAGACGGCATAGCGCGTTGTGATGAATCGCCCCTCTTCCAATTCCTGATAGCGAACAAAGTTCAGGAAAACCGATTCCTGGGGCAGTCGCCGTGAAATCGCGGACGCGTCCAACTGCTGGTTTGTCGGCGCTGCAGCGCTGGGAATCGCCTGCGCGATGCGGCGTTCCAGTGCTTCCTGTCGAGTCGAAAGCCCGGCGAGTTGTAGATCTCGGTTTGCGGGAGTGACGGTCCGGTCGATCAATAGATGTGCGATCTGCCGTCGCGTTGCAGCAAGTTCGTTCCACGACGTTCGCAGTTCGGCGGACTGGCTGCTCGCGATGAGTGCGGCACGATGGCGCTGTCTGAGCAGTTCGAAGACGCGTCCTTGCCACTGGACAACGAAACCGAATGACCGCGCCTCGGAACCGGGTACCGCCAAAGCGGCAGGCAAGTAGCGATCCAGGACGCTGCGCCGCTTCGCGATCCAATCCAGGATTTGAGCCTCCGGCGCCGTGAGCGTCTCGCGGGCCAACTGCTTGTTCTCCAGTTCCAGTGCCTCTTCAAAATACGACAGCGCTTTTTCGTGCTTTTGCAGCGTCTGCAAAATACAGCCCACGCAAACCAAAGCGTCCGCCAAATCCGGATGCCCGGCGGGATAATGCTCCGGGGGGAATAACTTTCGGCACATACGAAGGTTCTGTTCGAAGTAGTCGAGCGCCTTCTCGTTTTCACCAAGTTCGAAGTGCATCGCCCCCAGGTTGATCAGGCAGAACGCAAGATCCGGGTGCCCATTCGGAAACTTCGCTGGCGGAAACAGCTTCCGGTTCATTTCGAGGCTGCGTTCCAGCAAGGGCCGGGCCCGGCGATAGGCGCCGAGTTTCATGTGTAATATCGCGAGATTTCCGATGCTCAACGCGAGCTCCGGATGTCCATCACGGAACTTTGCCACCGGATACAGCCGTTCTTTCATCGCGACGGCTTGTTCCAAATAAGAGAGGGACATGTCAAACTGCTCCATCCGCCGCAGGACTTCGCCGATGTTGTTGAGGCTGCCGGCCAGGTCCTCGTGCCCGTCCGGAAATTTCTCCGCTGGATAAAGCGCCTGGCGGATTTTCAACGCTTCTTCATGCGTGGACAGGGAACGATCCAGCTCGCCCATGACCTGCAAAAGGTAGCCCAAGTTGTTCAGCCCCGAGGCAAGATCGGCGTGTCCATGGGGAAATCGCGCGCGCGGATAGAGTTTGCGAAACGCTGCGACCGCCTGCTCGTGATAATCCAACGCACGCTCGAGTTCGCCCGCCTCCTGTGTCATCAGTCCAAGGTTCGTCAGACACGCCGCCACATGCGGATGGCCCGAGGGATACTTGGTCGGCGTGTAAACGCGCTGCAAGATCTTCAACGACTGTTCGAGCTTTTCCACCGCTTCGGCATATTTGCCCTTTTCATAAAGCGCTCCTCCCTCCTGGAAAAGCTGCCCGGCAGCGGCCTCCAGTTTCTTTTCCTCGGGCGTCAATTCAGGCGTCTTTGTCTCTTGTGCCACGGCAGCGACAATCATCGCGGCCGTCCATGTCACCGCCAGCAGCAATCGATGCGAAGTGATCATTGCAAAATCCCTTGTCGGGTGTCTCACCGATCCCCCGCATTCGAGAAGCACACGCCGCGAGTATAAGGGAACAACTTGCGAATTTCATCCGATCTGAGCAGCACTTGCAGGCGGATCACCGGGTCGTCGATATCGACGGTTTTCTTGGCGTCCGGCCGGCCGCGGTCGAGATCAAAGCCGATGGAACTGCGAACGCGATCGTGAACGACGAGTTGGCCGTTTTCGAACCAGGCGGCTTCCGTGCGGAATTTCGACTTCTGCTTCGGCAGATCCGCGAAATAGGCGAGCAGGTTGGTGTCTGCCGGCAACTTTTCTTCGCGCGCGAACATCAATAGCGTCTCGGTGCCGGCTGGACCGCCGGTCAATTCCGCAGCGCGCGTCGGCGAAGGCCAATAGAACTCGTCCAGCGGCTTTTCATCGGCAGGCCGCCGTTGGTTTTTTTCGTCCCATGGATGAACCCATCCCGCCTTTCCTTCCGTGTCGATCCAAACCACATACAAGTATGCCGGCTTATTGAGCTTCGCGTGAACCTGCACATGGTCCTTCTTCGGTTGAAGCGGCAGTACGCCCGGCGTATTCAACATCAAATACTGCCGGCCTTGATCGGGCCCGCGAGCGACCAGGACGTCGAGCGTCCCTTGCCAGTCAGTGGATTGGACAGTGCCGGAAGAATTTACGTGCATCGGCTCTGGGTTGGACGTCGGCTTGTTCAGCTTTCGCCATAACGCCGGTCCTCGCGCCATCGTGAACAGAGCAAGCATCAGGACCAGGCCGATTGCCGCCGCCATGGCGACGAACTTCGTTTTCCTTCGCAAGGGTTTTGGACCGGCCTCAGCCGTCATTCGCTCCGTGTCGTCGCCTACGAGGCTGCCCGTGGGCGTTTCCGCGGCTTGAATCGGCCGCGAAATTCCTGAGGCCGGCAGTCCGCCGATGCGGCGCAGGCGATCGGCCGCAGCTTCGGCGGTCGCGGGCCGGCCATTTACATCCTTGTGCATCAAGTCGCGGATGAAGTCGGAAATCTCGACCGGCAGTTCGGGGCGGATGAGACAAACCGGCGTCGGGTCGTGCGTCTTGGTGCGTTCCAGCACGGCCAGCGTGTTCAGACCGGGCCCGGCAAACGGCGGCCTGCCGGTGGCCGCGAGATACATCACCGCACCGGCGCTGAACAGATCGGTCCTGCCGTCCAGCGGCTCGCCGCGCGATTGTTCGGGCGACATGTAGCCCGGCGTGCCAAAGATGCCGCCGGCGTGAGTAAGGCCGTCGCCGGTTTCCGGCCGCGCCAGGCCAAAATCGAGCAGCATTGCCCGATTGCTTGGCGACTCGAGCCAGACGTTGGACGGCTTGACGTCGCGATGAATCAGCCCTGCTCGATGGGCAGCCGTCAGTCCGGCCAATAGGTCGACGCCGAGTTGAACCAGTTCCTGAGCGGCAAGCGGGCCGGACCGTCGAACTCGAGACTCGAGCGTTTCTCCTTTGAGCAGCGGCATCGCCAGGACCAGATTGCCGTCGATTTCCTGGGCGTCGTAAATGCTGACGACGTTGTCGTGGTCGATTTTTGCAGCGGCGCGTGCCTCGCGCAGGAATCGAGCCCGGGCGGAAGCGTCGCCGACGAGGTTGCTGCTGAGCAGCTTGATCGCGATCGCACGCTCCAGATGCGTGTCGAACGCCCGCCAGACCTCGCCCATGCCGCCGGCGCCAAGGAGCATCTCGAGACGGTACCGCCCCAGTTCCTTAACCTCGTGGCCGGGAATCGCGAACGATTCGGTCGCACCGCTCGGTCCGGCGGGCGCACGAGGCAGCCGGATGCGGTCGAACGCATGAATTGCCCGCAGACATCGCTCCAATTCGGCGAGCAGCTCGGGCGTATCGCGGCATAGCTCCGCCGCTGACGTCGATTCGCCGCTCAGCGTTCGTTCCGCCAGTTCATCCAGTTTCTTTTCGAGGACTTGTTCGCGAGTCATGCAAAATCCGGCCGGTCGCCGCTCCCTCAACCTGGATCATGGACGCTTGAAGGCATTCATTCCATGCGTCGAGGCCCCGCCGGCGCGGACATTTTTTTCAAACTTCGGGCAATCGGCTTCCTAAACGGTCGTACAGTCGCATGCAGAGCGAGTGCCAGCGACGTTGCACGGTTTTGGCACTGACGCCGAGCGCCGCGGCGGCTTCGTGCTGCGACAGGCCCATGTAAATGAGGTCGTTGATCAGGTCGCGGTCATCGCCGTCGAGTTCGGCGAGCGCCTCGTGCAGGTCAATCCAGCGGCCGATCGATTCCTTCGATGGAACGTCGGAAAGTTTGTCGAACCCGTCGGGCGGTGCGGTTTGATACTGCCGGGCCAGGTCCAACAATTCGCGGCGAAGCTGAACGGCAGCGAGATTGTGAAAGTGCCGGACGGATTCGATGCGTACTTCTTGCAGCGCTTTGAGTAAACGCAGCATGGCTCCTTGACATACGTCCTCAGCGGACGTGCGCGATTGCAGTTTCGGGAAGCCGCGAAACATTTGCACGGCCAGTTGTTGCATGCGATCGAATATCTCTTTTGCCAGTTGCTCCGACGCCCTGGAATTGCCGGCACGGCACTGCTCCAGCCATTGCAGCAGTTGCGTGGTTCGCGAGCTAACGTCGGCTTTCGTCACGAGTGGGCGAGCCCTCACATGCAGGCAAACCGAAAGAGTATTTCCGCGGCCTGGTCGATCTGCGCCAGTTCGATCCATTCATCGGCTGTGTGCGCCTGCGTAATGTCGCCGGGGCCAAACACGACGGAGGGGATGCCTGCATCCGCAAGCGAGGAGGCGTCGGTGCCATAGGGAACGGCCTCGACCTTTCGGCGTCCAACCACCCGCTCGATGGCGTCGCTTAGCTGTTGAACCGTCGTTTCCGATCCTTTGGGACTCAATGCCGGGCAATGCAGCCAGGGTGGAGACAGTGCGAACGGCACATCGACGTCCGTCTGGCGGCGCAAGAATTCCTCAAATTGTCTGGGCGCTGCGAGCGGGTCTTCGCCGGGGATCAAACGGCGATCGACCTCGATCCGGCAAAAGTCCGGAACCGTGTTGACGCTGAGGCCGCCTTCAATGCGGCCGACGCTCAAAGTCGGCGCCCCCAGCAACGCGTCGGCAGACGAGCGACGGACGACATCGGCATAGCGCTCGATCGCGGCAAGCAGTTTGCCCATGCGATAGATCGCATTCACCCCGAGTTCCGGCCGCGAGCTATGGCATGACCGGCCCGGCGTCGTCACGTGCCAGCGGACCACGCCTTTATGGGCGTGCACGATGTTCAATTGCGTCGGCTCAGCGACGACGGCGGCGTCGGCCTTCAGTTTCTCGACCAGCCGTTGCACTCCGAGGAACGTGTGTTCCTCGTCGACAGTAAAAGCGAGAATAACGCGAGCAGCTCCCGCAGGCCGTTCCTTCACCAGCCGCGTGAACGCGAGCAGCATCGCCGTCAGGCCGCCTTTGACGTCGCAAGCGCCGCGGCCATAGAGCCTGCCGTCGCGAATCTCTCCGCCGAACGGGTCGATCGTCATCCCTTCCACCGGCACCGTGTCCTGGTGCGCTTCGAGGACGATCGTTCGCTTGGCGGATGGGGGTTCGAACCGGGCAACCAGGTTGTCGCGCGAAGGGGCGACGGTCTGCCGTTCGCATGCGACTCCAAGCTTTTTCAAATAATCATCAAGATACTCCGTGACGCGCGCTTCAAAAATGGTCGGCCCGGTCAAGCCTCGACCCA
>Ga0073934_10007317_pt1 | contig 15461 bp, 13 predicted proteins | sample LarsenN4metaG_FD_76834 | JGI IMG/M metagenome (GOLD analysis project Ga0073934, IMG submission 76834) | Hot spring sediment bacterial and archeal communities from British Columbia, Canada, to study Microbial Dark Matter (Phase II) - Larsen... ...
AACTCGCCGGCATCCTTCAGGCGTATACTGGCGATCCAAAGAGGCCTGCAAAACTCGCCTGAAAAGTGACTACTAGAGTTTTAGGAGAACCGTCGAATTTCAACAAGAATCCGGACATCCTCCGATCAGCTCCTGCCGGGACATTTGCTCTGCCGGAGGAATCGACTTGAACCACATGTCTTCAGGCTTATAGGGCTTGTCCATATCCGCAATGTTGTTCGGTCCCCCGCCTCCCGGCTTAAAGAAGACGCTTTCGATTTCAGTGATGCGCCCGAGTTCGATGCGCAGGCGCAGGCTCATCAGGATGGGCGCATCGGCTTCCCGCATCGTTCCCATGTAGGCGACCTGACCGAACTCCGGATCGGCGATGATGTGCGTGTAATTGCCGCGCCCCTGGACTGTCTTCCAGAAACCGTCGCCGATTTCGATGACCTGATTGTTTTCCGTGTACTTGACGTCCTTCGAAAGCGGAAGACGCTTGGGATCGCGCGCCACCAGCGCAGTCAAGTACTCGTTCACCACATTCTCCAAACACGCGCGGTTACAGTTCAGCGGAATCGGCCCGATGGAGGCGTCCGCTTCAGGCGCCAGTCCCCCGGCCATCAATGCTCCCACCACCAAGGCGCCGAAAATGGCTACGATAGAGCGCATGGTTTTCTCCTGAATAAAGGGTTGCCGGGATTGTAATCGATTTCGGATTTCGGATTGCGGATTTCGGATTTAGGGGACAGGCTCATGCCGACTTCCAAAATCCGCAATCCGAAATCCGCAATCCGAAATCAGTTAAGGTAACCTTTTCCAAAAATCGCGGTTTAAACAGGTTGGACATACGAATGGACCAAACCGATGAAGCGCTGATGCTGAGGGTCCGGGATGGCGATGTAGCGAAGCTGGGCGTGCTGTTCGAGCGCCACCACGCCGCGCTGTTCCAATTCTTTCGGCGGATGACTGGGAACCGTCCGGCGGCGGAGGATCTTGTCCAGGACGTGTTCTTCCGCATCTTGAAATACCGAAGGACCTTCCGCGATGACAGCCGCTTCACGGCCTGGATGTTTCACATCGCCCGCAATGCGCGCCATGACTATTTCAACAAGCGCCCACAGACCGTCTCGGAACCAGAGACAAGCCTGGAGCGCGCGGGCGCGTCGATCGTTCCACACGAACAGATGGAGTGCGAGGCCGACAGCGCGCTGCTCGAGCAGGCCTTGTCCGAACTTCGCGAAGACAAGCGTGAGTTGCTGGTCCTGGCGCGGTACCAGGAACTCAAGTACAGCGAGATCGCGGAATTGCTCGGCGTGGACATTGGCACGGTCAAGGTGCGCGTGCACCGCGCAGTCAAAGAACTTCGAGACATCTTTTTACGTCTTTCAGGCAGGCAAGAACCATGCAGTGTAAAGAACTCCGCAACCAGCTTACGGACTATTTAAGAAACGGCCTCAACGAGCCCGACCGTTCGGCAGCCGATGCGCACATCGCCGCATGTCCGGAGTGCCGCGATGAGATCGAAGGCGCTCATGAAATGTGGAACAGGCTGGGAAAGCTGCCGCCGGAACAGCCGGACTCCCCTCGCCTGCGCGTTCGCTTCAACGAGATGCTCGCCGCATACCGGGAAGGAATGGAACACGGGCGCCCGTCTCATTGGAAAGGCGGGGTGCGTGGATGGTTGGGCGTATGGCAGCCTCTACAGCCTGCGTTTCAAATTGCGCTCGCCTTGCTGTTCTTTATCGGCGGACTTGCGGCTGCCGGCTATTTTCGATCCGGCGTAGAAGGCGACGCCGTAGAACAACTCAGGGCTGAACTTCATGCGACGCGTCAGATGGTCGCCCTGTCGCTTCTGCAGCAGCAGTCGGCGACGGAGCGGTTGCGCGGAGTGAGCTGGAGCAATCGCATCGAAGACCCGGGGGCCGAGGTTCTGTCGGCCCTGCTCGACGTCCTCATGAGCGATCCGAACGTGAATGTGCGTCTGGCCTCTGTGGAAGCGTTGAGGAAGTTCGGCGGCAGCCCCATCGTCCGGCGGGGAACGCTGCAGGCGCTGATGCGGCAGGACAATCCTGCCGTTCAAGTCGCTTTGATCGACTTGATGGTCGAACTCCAGGAAAAAGAATCCATCGACACACTGCGGATGTTCGCCCAGGATTTCACAGTCCATGAGGGCGTCCGGCAACGGGCCGCGTGGGGTCTGGAACAGTTTCAGTAAAGGAAGACGTGAATATGAAGCATAGAGCATGGACGGCAATATTCATGGCATGCGCTGCAGCCGCGGCGGCTGCGGCGCCCGCGGCCGGCCAGCAGAACGCCGACGCCAACCGCATGACGATCCCTTTGAGCGATCCCAACCGTCCGGCGACTGTGGACGTGAATCTTTTCGGCGGCGCCATCACGGTCCGGGCTTATTCCGGCAAGGAGGTGATCGTCACGGCCCGCGGCGACAGGGACGTATTCCGGCCGGATTCCAGAGCGCAGGGGCTGAAGCGCCTTACGACCGGCCGTATATCGATCGATGAGGCGAACAATGTCGTTACGATACGCAGCGGCCGTTCCGATTCGCCCGATATCGAAATCCAGGTTCCGGTTCGGACGAATCTCAAGCTCCGCTCTATGAATGAAGGCATCGAAGTAGAAGGCGTGGATGGGGACATCGAGGCGAACAGCCAGAATGATTACGTGACGCTGACCAATGTTTCAGGATCCGTCGTCGCTCATTCCCAGAACGACGACGTGCGGGTCACCATGACGCGCGTCGCCGCCGACAAACCAATGGCCTTTTCTTCTGCAAACGGCGACGTGGACGTCACTCTCCCGGCTGGGACCAAGGCCAATGTTCGAATGACCACGCACAACGGCGACATCTGGACCGGCTTCGATATTCAAGTGAATGAAACAGGCCTGCTGGACAGACCCGGCAAGAGCCAAACCATGACAGGCGCCATTAACGGCGGCGGGCCGGATTTTCAATTTCGCAGCCTCAACGGCAATATCTATATTCGCAGGGGCAACTAAAGGCGATCCAGCAAACGCAGCAGCCGAACCAAAACCGGAATCGCCTTCTGCACGTCCTCGGCCCGGACTCGGTCCAGGACATCGGCGTCTGTGTGAATCAACTTCAGGATCGGCGGAGCTTCGGCGCCGGGCTTTTTCTGCAGCAGAGAAACGATGCCATCAATTTCGTTCCCGTCGATCAGCGTGACGCCCAGCGTCTCGACGCCCGCGGCGATCATGCTCCGATGGTCGCTGCCCGGGTACTCCGCGTGCAGGCGCAACGGCATCCCCGCTTCGCCGGCGGCTGTTTGCAGGGCTGCGGCGAGCGGCCCGTCCGGCTTCGACGCGGTCGCGTACAGCGTTTCTCCATACGCGAAGATGTCCAGATTGGCTGCATAACTGGGCAGCCCGCCCCGCTCGGACAGCGCGTCGAAATGCGCGCGCGACCCTAGCAAACCCCGTTCTTCCAGGTCAAAGAACGCGACAGTCACGTCGTAATTCACCAACGGCTTCGCCTGCAATTCCGCAAGCAGTTCCAGCAACGCCGCGCAACTGGCGCCGTTGTCGACAGCGCCCTGCCCTCGCGCAGCGCGGTCATAATGCGCCCCCGACAGAATGATCTTCGCGCCTCCGTCACGTCTGGAACCGCGGACGGACGCCACGATGTTGACGCCCGTTCCCTGGCGAGCCGTGAACTCTTCGAGCCGATGTTCGACGCCGTCGGATTTCAGGCGGCCGACGATGGCATCCCGCCGGCCCGCTGCATCCGTGCTCAAAGCGATGGCTTCAACGGTTTTTTGGAACCCGGAGTACCGCTGAGCCTGCAGGCTGGGCGCGAGGAGGAAAACGACAATGGCAAGGACGCTGACCCCCTGCCGCCTTCGGCGGCTCTCCCCCTCGAAGGGGGAGTAAGGGCTTGGCAGCGTCACGGCTTATACGGCTTCGAAGCCGCAGCCAAGATCGCGTTCAGCGTGGGAATGTCCTTCAGTTCAGGCGCATTGCTCTTGAATGTCCGGATGTACGCGTAGATATCCTTCGCCTGCTGATCGGACAGCGAGCTTGCAGGATAGTGCGGCATGCTCGTGGATGGTCGCCCGGGCGCCTGATCGGCCCGGGCCCGCAAGAAAGCAATGAATCCCGCTTCCGTGGCGAGATTGCCCCAGGCGCCCACAAACGGGCGCGCCCCGGTTTCTCCGTTGTAGCCGTGGCAAGCGTAGCAACTGTATTCGAAATAGAGTTGCTTGCCGGCCGTCGCGTTGCCGGTGACCGGGCTCGTGGGCGGCGGATTATTGGCAATCGCTCCGCGGGCGCCTCCGCCTCCCCCGCGCTGGCCCGCCCCGCCACGCGGACCTTGGGCATGGGAGAAATCAGCGATAAAGAGAATCGTGACGGAGGCCACTATGGCGGCCGTTCTTCGAAAAATCCTTCGCACGTTGTCACCCTCTTGGACTAAAACCCTCACCGGCCCTTCGGGCCCACGCGCGGTCATAGACCGCGCCTACAGCAGGTCGCAAAACTGTAGGCGCGGTCTATGACCGCGCAAAAACTCACCTCGGTTGCGTGATCACATCGATCATGTACGGCTCACCGCGTTTCACCGATTCCAGTCCGCGCTTGAACGCCGCGGCCAGCAGCTTCGGGTCTGAAATCGGGCCTTCACCGGCCATACCGTAGCCTTCGGCCATTTTCTTGTAGTCGATGTACGGATCCCGCAGGACGTTGCCGATGTGTCCGCGGTTCGTGCCGCGGCCTCGGACGCCGGTCATGTACTGCACGAACATCAGCTCCTGATGCCATGCACGATTGTTGTGCATGATCGTCAGCATGGGAAGTTTGTGATGCGCCGCGGTCCACAGCACGCCCGGAGCGTAGTTGAGATCGCCGTCGGTCTGGACGTTGATGACGATGCGATTTCTGCTCTTCGCCGCCAGCGCCGCGCCGACGCAAGCCGGCACCCCGTAGCCCATGCCGCCCGCGCCCTGGCCGCCCAGATAGCTGTACGGTTTGTTGTGGTCCCAGATCGCCGTGTGGTGGCCGCCGGAGAAGTTGCTCGGCGAAGCCAGGCACCAGTCTTCGTTCATGATGAGGGGCCAGAGTTCGGCATAGACGCGGAATGTACTGATCGGACTGGCGTCCCATCCGGCCTTGCGACGCTGCAGCTCCTGCTGCAAGTTCTGGAGACGCGCGGCCTGGTTGGCGCTGGCATGCTTCGCCGACCGCTCCTGAATGACTCGACGCTTGTCCGGCGTCAGCAGCCGCGTCGCCTCTTCGATGATGGCCGGCAGGCTCGCCTCGGCATCGGCCTGGATCGCATTCGCGCCGCCTCCGCCGCGGCCGCCGATGCCGCCCCACCGGATGTTGGTAGGATCGCGGCCGACGATCGAAGCCAACCCCGGACCGACAATCGACGCCTGCGCGCCGCCTGTTTCCAGGCCCAGAACATAGTCGTAGTTGTTGTCGGCGCCCGGCCCGCACAATGGATGCCGCTGCGGAAAGCTCATCGGGCCGTTCGTCGCGGTAGTACTGGTGCAGGCCCCGACCAGCTCCGCAAGCTGCACGGCGAGTTTGACGCCCTCCGGCGTCCGGAGCCGTCCCACGGCGATCCGCGGGTTCTGCGCATCGACCAGACCGCGAGCGATTTCTCGCGCTCGTGTTGCGTCGATGGCTGGAATCTGCGGCGGCTTATAAGCCGGAACCGCCGTGGCGCCGGCTTCCTGCTTTTGCAGCGGCGCATCGAGCACGACGAGCGTGGGGCCTCGCGGCGGCGTCATGGCTTCAGCATAGGCGCGCTGAATCGCCGTGAGCGCATCGGCGAGCGAGGTGGGCTGCGCGTCCCATTTTGTGAAGCTGCGCACCATGCCGGCCATGTCTTCGGCGGTGTGCTGCGCGATGAAGTCGGTTTCGCGTCCGGTAATAATCACGACGGGGGCGCGGTCATGGAAGGCTTGGTAGATCGACATTGCAGCATGCTGGATTCCGATGGTGGCGTGCAACAGCGCGACCATCGGCTTGCCTTCCGCTTTGCCGTAGCCATGCGCCATCGTTACCGCCGATTCCTCGTGCAGCGCCGTGATCAGCTCCGGCATCTTGTTCGGGGGATTGCCATAGTTGATGATCGATTCCTGCAGCCCCTCGAAGCTCGATCCCGGGTTCATCGCGACATATTCAATGCCCAGGTCCCGCATCACCTGGACCATCAGATCGGACCCGGGGCGCGTCACGCCGCGCACGGTCGCCGGCGGTCGAGCGCTGCCGGCGTCGCGTTCCAGTTGAGCGGCCGTCGGCGCCCCCACGTTCGGCGCGCCGCCTCGGCCCGCCGCCGGCGCCTGCTGGGCTTCCAATCCGACGTTGGGCGTAGCCAGCGCCGCCGCGCTAGCAGCCGCGCCGGCGGCCGCGCCTTTCAGAAAACCACGCCGATTGACGGAGTTCTTCTTGGTTTTCGCCACTGCTCGGCCTCCTCGTTCTGCAATGCTGGGTGTTCAAAAGCTTTCGGGAGAATCTTTCGAAAACCCGGCGGCTGTCAAGCTATTTTGTCTTTATGGCAAGCCGAAAACTTGAGGAACGCATCGAGCAACTGAAACGGCTTCGAAGCAGCGGCCCCGACGCCGCCGCAGCGCTGCAGCGAGGCCTTGAAGACCGGTCCAACCTTGTCGTGGCCGAAGCGGCGAAGATCGCAGCCGAGCTTCGTCTGACGTCTCTGATCCCCAGTCTTCTGGCTGCGTTCGACCGGCTGCTCGAGGATCCCGTCAAAACCGATCCGAAGTGCTGGGGCAAGACCTCCATTATCAAGGCGCTGACTGATCTCGACTACGCAGAGTCGCCGCCGTTCCTGCGCGCGCTCCGTCACATTCAGATGGAAGCCGTGTGGGGAGGCAGCGAAGACGCCGCCGGGCTGCTGCGCGCCAACGCGGCGCTGGCTCTCGTGCAGTGCACGGACCTGCGGCGCGGCGACGTGCTGCGCCATCTGACCGACGCACTCGCGGACTCGCTGCACCCGGTCCGCATCGAGGCCGTCCGGGCGCTCGAGCAGATGAACGGTGAAGAATCTGCGGTGCTGCTGCGCCTGAAAGCCCATTGCGGCGACCAGGCGCCGACCGTCATGGGCCAAGTCTTCGATTCCCTGCTCGCTCTGGAACGAGAAAAGGCCGTCGAGTTCGTCGCACAATTCATGACGTCGGGTGATGCAGACGCCCGCGACGAGGCGGCGCTCTCGCTCGGCGCCTCCCGGCTGCCGGCTGCAGTCCACGTACTGACCGAAACCTGGCGCCGCACAAAGAGCCTGGAATTCGGGGCAGTCCTCTTGCGCGCCCTGAGTTCCTCTCGCCAGCCCACGGCTCTCGACTTTCTTCTGAACCTGATCAGCAACGGCCGTGAACGGGATGCGGCGGCCGCCCTCGAGGCGCTCCAAATCCATAGAGACTCGCCTGAAATTCTGGCGAGAGTAGAAGAAGCTCGGAAGCAGCGCGAGGGATTTACCCGCATTGAGCCGCATTGAATAGTCATCGAGCGCATTACCCTCCGAGATTCGGGGAATTTGAAATTGGACGAATCCTGCATCTCAAACCCGAAATCTGAAATCCCAAATTGGACTGGTACGCTTCCGAATCATGCTGTCCAATACGAGATTTCAGATTTCGGAATTGAGATCCAGGATTCGTCCAATTTCAAATTCCCGTCGCCTGATTCCCGGGGTAGGGAAAGCTTGCCGCACAACTCAAAGGACCCACTACCTGATGACGGAGTCGCCCACATGGATAGTCTTGCCGGCTTCCGATTGCAGGGCGCGCGTATTCACGGCCAGCCGATAGTAATGGTCGAAGCGTGACGCAGCGGCCCATGCGGGCAACGTCTGGGATCGGCGGTCCATGAACCTGCGCTGAAAGTCAGTGACGGCGTCGCCGGTCCATGGATCGCGCGACGGGACGGCGCAACGCTGGCAGGGATTGACGCCGAGAAGACGGACTTCGCCAACGCGAAACTCCACGACTTCACCGGGCTCACCGTACAGCCGGTCTTCCCAAAACGGAACATCAGTCGCAATTTCGATGTTGGAGCGGAAGCGCCGGCTCATTTCCTCTGGGTCTGAGATCTGAAACCATGAGCCGACTTCTCGCAGCGTGGCGGCGCCAATGATCGTCGGACCGGGCGAATCGGAGTCATCGGGAAATCCGGTCACCACATCCCGGTCGATGCGCACCGCATAATTGAGGAAGTCGCTGAACCATTCTTCCATGCGCTTGCGGTCTGACAATATGTCGAACGTCGCCGGAGACCTCCCCGGCCCCTGCAGTTCGACCGACGTCAACGACGCATCGTATCGGGCCCGAATCCGATGGATGCGGGCTTCCCGCTTTCCGTTGATCCAGCGCCCCTGGCCGTCGCGCAGAACGAATTCGCGGTCATGTTTGAGAGCGCCGCTCTGCAGAACTTCGGCGTGCGGAACGTTTGCCGGATCCAGTGACTTGATGGGATAGATGAAAATGCGATCGACAACTTCGGGCATCGTCCAATTTCCAATCCTTATGCTAGTCTCCTACTCCATGAAAACCCCGCAGACACGCCGCCAGTTCCTTCAACTGAGCGTTGCCGCGTTGGCGGCGCCTCTCGTTCGTTTACAAGCATCCCCGCGCATCCGGACGCTGGTTGGGACCGGCGCCGCCGGCGCCGTTGCAGACGGAGCGCCGGCGGATCAGGCCCAGATCAACAATCCCTATGGGCTCGTTATTGGACCCGACGGCGCCCTCTACTGGTGCGACCTTGGCAGCAATCGGATCCTGCGCCTCGATCTGAAGAGCCGGCGGATCTCAGTCATCGCGGGGAATGGAACGCCGGGCTATTCCGGCGACGGCGGCCCTGCGAAAGCCGCTCAGATGCGCGCCCCGCACGAGGTTCGGTTCGACAGCAAAGGCGATCTGTACTTCGTCGAGCGCGACAATCACACGGTGCGCCGGGTCGACATGAAAACGCAGGTCATCGCCACGGTCGCCGGAACGGGCGTCCGCGGCTACAGCGGCGACGGCGGCCCTGCGGCTCAGGCGCAACTCGCGCAGCCGCACAGCATTGCGTTCGATCGGTCCGACAATCTGTACATCTGCGACATCGTCAACAACCGCGTTCGGCGCGTGGACGCGAAAACCGGAATTATCTCCACATTTGCCGGCAACGGGAGTCCCGATCCCACTCCCGACGACGGCCCCCTCGCCGGCGCGCCGACGCGCGGCCCGCGATCCCTGGACATCGCCGCCGACGGCGCCATGTATCTCATCCTGCGGGAAGGCAACAAGGTGTTCTCGATTGACGCCGCGCACACGCGGCTCAAGCGCCTGGCCGGGACCGGGGAACTTCGTTATTCCGGCGACGGCGGGCCGGCTCTCGACGCCACATTCGGCAGGCCCGGCTCGCCGCTGAACGGCCCCAAAGGCATCGCTTCCTCGCCCGACGGGATGCTGTACATTGCCGACTGCGAAAATCACGCGATCCGCAAGATCGACCTGAAAACGGGAATCATCACGACGATCGCCGGCAACGGCCAACAAGGGGACGGTCCCGACGGCGATCCGCTCCAATGCAGAATGAATCGTCCGCACGGGATCTTCGTCAACGGCCGCACGATGTACATCGGGGACAGCGAAAATCACCGGATTCGCGTTCTGGAATTGGCGTGAGGGCGTAGTGCGGGGTCGTTTGACCCCCTGCCCCTTCGGCGATTTGAGGCCGGTTCTCTCCCCCTTCGAGGGGGAGAGCCGCCGAAGGCGGCAGGGGGTCAAACCAGCCGATTCTTTGTCGTGGATTGACTGTCCGTCCCATTACTGAGGCTGCTGCGCCAGCAGGCGCCGAAGCAGCGCGGCCGTGCTTTCGCGAGGAATGCTGGCGCTGCCGTCGAACCCAAGTCCGCCGGCCAGGCCCATCGCAGCGTCCAAAGGCGTGCGGCCCTGCTTGTCCTTGGTATCGAGCTTTGCGCCTTTCTCAGCGAGGAATGCCACGACCTTGTCGAACCCCTGCAGTGCGGCGCCATAGACGGCAGTCCTGCCGCTATTTTCCGCTGCGTTGATATCGACGCCGGCGTCCAGGCACAACTGGATGGCCTCGATAATCTCTTCCTGCGTCTTGTCGCGCCCGGTCGTGTCTTCCTCTTTTGTTCCCACTCCTGCGGCGGCCATCAGCGGATTGATGCCGCTTCTTGTGGCAAGCTTCGCGTCGGCGCCCTTCTCAAGCAGGAGGCGCATGACGACGATGTCGGCCGCTTTCGCCGCCCGCAGGAACGGGGTGGCGCCGCCCGACAGCATCGTATCGGTTCCGCGATCCAGCTTGGTCTTATAGGGAACCTGCGATCTCAACTGAGCGTTGACGTTCGCGCCCTTGTCGATGAGCTTATGGATCAGTTCCAGGTTCGTAATCTCGTCGTCGGTCTCTTTGGGGGACGGACGGTTGGAATCGGGCATGGTATGGAGATCGACCGCCGCGTAAAGGGGCGTACGTCCGACGCGGTCCGCCTGATTCGGATCGGCGCCCTTTTCCAGAAGGACGCTCGCAACATCGTAATGGCCGTTGATGATGGCCGAGATGAGCGGCGTGATTCCTTCCTGATCGGTCGCGTTGATATCGGCCCCGGCGTCGACGAGAATCGACGCGCAGCGCACGCATCCTTCGCGCGCGGCAAACAGCAAAGGCGTGAGACCTCCTAAAGGCAGCCACTTCTCGCGAGGCTCCGCCGTCGTCTGACGTTCCCACTGTTGAATATTCGATCGCGCATTGACGTCGGCGCCACGAGCGATCAACTCTTGAACCATTTCCGGATGGCCCTGCGCCGCCGCCCACATCAACGCCGTTTGCCCCTTCCAGGTTTCGCGTTCGTCGACGCGTGCGCCATGTGCGAGCAACACTCGCGCGGCGTCGACCGCGCCGGTGCGCGCAACTGTCATCAGTGTGGTTTCGCCTTCGGTTCCGACCGAATTTGCATCGGCCCCGGCTTTCAGGAGCTTTTCAATCATGGGCGCGCTGCCGTTGACGGCCGCGAGATACAGCGGGGTCACCCCGTAGCGGTTCGCAGCTTTCGGATCGGCGCCCGCACGGAGCAGCCGGTCGGCCATCTCGGCATCGTCGCGCCGCACGGCCCAATGCAAGGCGGTCGTCCCGTCCATCTCGGGAGCATTCACGTCGACCTTCTGCTGAATGAGCGACAGCGCGGCCGTCCTATTACCCGTCTTCACGGCTTGAACCAGGCGCGCATCCGGCGGCGCGGCAAAAATGGACACAGCGAAAACCGCAACGGCTACTGCGCAACCCGACAATCGTTTGATGCCCATCCCGACCTTCTCCAAGCGTCTACTATGACACGCGTTACAGATCCGCCATCTTTCCCGTACTGTCGCCGAGGCTGTCCATCTCGACGCCGGCCTTGTCGAGGATCGTCAACAGCAGATTGGTCATCGGCGTGTGGTCGGGATATCGCAGATGGCGTCCGCCCTTCAGACGTCCGGCGCCTCCGCCAATCACCAGATTCGGCAGCGGGAAATGATTATGGGCGTTGCTATTGCTCATATTGCTTCCGTACAAGATGATCGAGTTGTCCAGCAGCGACCCGTTCCCGTCTGGAGTGGACCGCAGCTTTTCCAGAAATCCTGCAAACAATCCGGTGTGATACGTCTGAATCTTGACGTTCTTGTCGAGCTTTTCCGCCCTGTTCTGGTGGTGCGAAATGGCGTGGTGCCCTTCGGAAACACCGACCTGCGGATACGTACGGTTGCTGACTTCGCGCGCGACCATGAACGTGAAGACTCGCGTGATATCCGCCTGCCAAGCCAACGCCAACAGGTCATACATCAGCTTCACGTGATCCTCGTAAGAATACGGGATGCCTGCAGGCGCTTCCGGAATGTCGAGGTTCCGTCCGGCCTGCTCGACGCCCGCCCGCTGGACGCGGCGCTCGATTTCCCGGACGTTCTCCAGATATTCGTCGACGGTTCCCCGATCCTGTGGACCGAGCTTGCGCTGCAGGTCGCCGGCTTGCTGCAGCAGCGCGTCGAGAATGCTGCGTTCCTGCCGCGTGCGCGCGGCGCGTTCCGCCGCGCTGCCACCCTGTCCAAACATCCGTTCGAAGACCCTGCGCGGATTGATCTCCATGGGAAGCGGCATGGTTGGGGTTCGCCAGGACAGAGTGTTCATATAGATGCACCCATAATCCCGGTCGCACGCGCCGATGAGGCCGGAGTGGTCTTCCGTGCCGAGTTCCATCGAAGGCAGCATCGTATCCTGGCCGATCTTTGCGGCTGCGAACTGGTCCGCCGTCACGCCCGCGTAAGCATCAACGCCCTGCGTGGGCTTCGGGCGGACGCCGCTGAGCCACGTTGTAGGGCTGAGCGAATGGACGGCTGTCGTGTCCGCCGCCTTGTGCCCCAGTCCGCTCACAACGTTGAGGTAATCGCGGAACGGCTCGAGCGGCTGCAGAATCGGCGTGAACTCGAATCCGGCGCCTTCCGTCTTGGGCGTCCATCGATCCATCACGGCGCCGTGCGGAACATAGACAAAACCCAGACGCGGCCCTCGCGCCGCCGCAGTTTGGGACTGAGCTGTCATGGCTGGAATCATGGATTCCAGCATCGGCAGGGCCAGCGTGGCGCCGGCGCCCCGGAGGAAAGTGCGGCGTGAAAGGTGCTTCTTGGAGATGAACATAAGCGTTACCCCTTGATCCTCATTTGAAACGGGCTGCTCTTCACGATGCCCATGACGATGGATGAAAACCGATAGTTGTTCCGGGCCGATTCCCGGACGATCTCGCGCACAACCGGCATGTCGTGCGCCGTCAGTCCCCGGCCCAGTGCGTAGGTTAAAAGTTTCTCTGTCATTGTTCCCACAAACTGTTCGGGCCGCTTCGCGAGCGCCGCGCGCAGGCTGACAGGCCCTTCGACGCGGCTTCCGTCGGCCAGCGTGCCGGAGGCATCGATGGGCCCCGAGTCGTCTTTCACCCGCCATTCTCCTACGGCGTCGAAGTTCTCCAGAGAAAAGCCCAGCGGATCCATGACGGCATGGCAGCTTGCGCACGCGGGATTCTTCCGGTGTTCTTCCAGACGCTCGCGCATGGATCGCGCCTTGCTTCCCTTCCCGTTCTCCTCCAGCGCCGGCGCATCCGGAGGCGGAGGAGGCGGCGGCGTTCCCAGTATGTTCTCCAGAATCCACTTCCCGCGCAGAACGGGCGACGTGCGGTCCGGGTACGACGTCACAGTCAGTATGCTCGCGTGCCCGAGCAAACCTCTTCGCGCTTCGCTCTTCAGCGACACGCGCCGGAAGTGGCTTCCGTAGATATTGGGAATGCGGTAGTGGCGGGCGAGCCGCTCATTGACGAACGTGTAATCCGCCGTCAGCAGATCGAGCACGCTCCGGTCTTCGCGCATGATGCTCTCGAAAAGCATCTCGGTTTCGCGGCGGAAGGCTTGCCGGAGGTTGTCGTCGAAGTTTGGAAAGATCTGGCCGTCGGGCTTGGCGCTTTGGAGATTACGGAGAAACAGCCACTGTCCCGCAAAATTCTGCACGAGCGCCTGTGAACGCGGGTCCGCCAGCATGCGTTGGACCTGGGCGTCGAGCGAAGCGGCGTTCTTCAACTTGCCCTGCTCGGCTGCAGCCAGAAGCGGCTCATCCGGAATGCTGCTCCATAGAAAGAAGGACAGGCGCGACGCCAGTTCTACGTCGCTGACTCGATAGACCCCGCCGGGCTTCACATGCGGCGGATCGGCTTCGGAGCGAAAGAGAAATTTCGGACTGGCCAACATGAACTGAAGCGCGTTCTGAATTCCGGTCTCGAAGTTACCGTGCTCACTACCCTCTTGGTAGAAGCGCAGAAGCAAATTCAAGTCCGGCTCGCTCACGGCCTGCCGATAGGCGCTCCGCGCCAGCGTTGAAAGAATTTTCCGTGCGCAGGCCGCTTCTTCGCCGCGATGGGCGGGACGGCACTGGAAGATTCGCTTGCGGCTTGGCGTGTCGCCGACGCCGATCGGCCGGAGCGGCCCTGTGATGTCGACGTGCTCGATGAGCGGAATGCCGTTCATGTTTTGCAGATCGTGGTCGCGCGCGTGTAGCTCGAGCGGCTCGTCGGATTCGGAGGCGTTCTTTCGCAGGAACGCTACGCCGATCGTCCGCGGTCCCGCCTTTACGGGGACGCGCGTCTTCAGCCGCGCGTCGATCGCGTTGGCGGCTTCGGCAAAGTTGGCGTCGGACGCGCGGTTGTCCTCTTCGCCGCCGACCGGCGCGATAAACACTCTTTCCCCGTCGACCGTGATTTCGATCTGATGCGGCCATTCGAGGCCCGTCATATAACCGACGATGTTACGCAGAAGGTAGATGCTGAACTCGTATTCAGCGTCGAGCGGAAAGTTGTATTGGAACAACGCGCCGCCGCGCGTCCCAAGCGGCAGTCCTTCGATGTGCTCGTCCTGAGCGCGATCCGGCGGAATACGATGGATATACGTGATTGGCGTCGCTCGGAGATCGCCGACGGCCAGACTGCTGATCTTGCGCGCCGCAACCAGGTACTGCTCCAGCAGCGAAGGCGAGACTTTGAGAACGTCGGCAATGTTGTCGAAGCCGTTGCTCTCATCGTCCGCGGGCAGCAGATCGGCGACATCGACCTCCAGATCCAGCAAATCCCGGATCGCATTCCCATACTCTGTGCGGTTCAGGCGATGCAGCGCCGCCCGGCGGCCGGGACGGGGATTTGCGGCAGCGGCTCTGTCCAGCGTCGATTCCAGCCAGCCCACGAATTCTTCGATCCTCGCCGATTCAGGTCTGGGTCTGCCCTGGGGAGGCATCATCCCGCCGCGGAGCTTGAGCACCACCTTCTCCCAAGTCTCGGCCTCGTCCGGGACCTGGTTCAGGTCGAGTTTGTCGAGCATGAGACCGGCGGTCTTGATCCGTTCGTTATGGCATGTAACGCAATATTGATCGAGAAGCCCGCGATAAGAAGAAACTGGAGACGCGTGCGCCGCAGGATTCTGAGGGGCCGCCGCCTGTTGCGAACCCGCCGCCGCGAGCGCAGCAACCACGCCGCAGATCAGCCATGTTCGCAGCCGTATCGGATGGTCTCTTTGGCGATCTGGCAACACATCCACCGTCCTTAATATAGAAGGAACCGCTCAGACCACTGCGACTCTTTAAATACTTCGGGTTAGCTTATCAACGGCCCCGGGGCCAGTCAACGGAAGATCCGGGTGGGCCGGGCGGGCGTCACCGCGAAACAGTCCAATCTGCAGTTTCAGAGTCACGAGAATCGTCGACTAGACGGGCTGCTGGATGCCATGGTGTTTGTTCCTGTGTTACCTTTTCTCCAATGAGCAAGGACATATTGATTCCCAACGAAGAGAATCCTCTTCACTACTGTCCCAACGTTTTGCCGGTCCGCGGCCGCAGGTCATAGAAATTCATCATGTTAGGTCGACTGAGAGCTGAAATCGATTTGAATTTGATTTTGAACACACGGCATCCTTCCGCGA
>Ga0073934_10007318_pt1 | contig 15448 bp, 16 predicted proteins | sample LarsenN4metaG_FD_76834 | JGI IMG/M metagenome (GOLD analysis project Ga0073934, IMG submission 76834) | Hot spring sediment bacterial and archeal communities from British Columbia, Canada, to study Microbial Dark Matter (Phase II) - Larsen... ...
GACGAAGTCGAAGTTCGACAACCTGTACGGCTGCCGGCACTCGGTGATCGACGGGCTCAACCGCGCCACGGACGTCATGCTCTCCGGCAAGATGGCCGTCGTGCTGGGTTACGGCGATGTCGGCAAAGGCTGCGCGCAGGCGCTGAAGGGACAGGGCGCCCGCGTGGTGGTCACCGAGATCGACCCCATCTGTGCGCTGCAGGCGTGCATGGAGGGTTATACCGTCGCGCGCATCGAGGACGTGGTAGGCCAAGCGGACATCTTCATCACCGCGACCGGCAACCGAGACGTGATCACGGTCGAGCACATGAGTCGCATGAAGGACAAGGCGATCGTCGCGAACATCGGCCACTTCGACAACGAGATCGACATGGCCGGCCTGGCGGCCGTGAAGGGCATTCGCAAGAACGAGATCAAGCCGCAGTACCACGAGTGGGTCTTCCCCGACGGCCACGCGGTGCTCGTCCTCGCGGAAGGGCGACTCATGAACCTCGGGTGTGCCACCGGCCACCCCAGCTTCGTCATGTCGGCGAGCTTCACGAACCAGGTGATCGCCCAGATCGACCTCGCGCAGAACGCGGCGCGCTACGCCAAGCGGGTCTATGTGCTTCCCAAGCACCTCGACGAGAAGGTCGCGCGCCTGCACCTCGACAAGATCGGGGCGCGGCTCACGGAGCTGACGGACAAGCAGGCGACGTATCTCGGAGTGGACAAGGCGGGGCCGTACAAGCCGGACTTCTATCGGTACTAGACGAGCGGCGCGGCACTACTCCGACCGGAGCGCCTCCATCGGATCGATGCGCGTGGCTCGGCGAGCCGGCACCCAGCAGCCGAGCCACGCCGCCGTCGTCAGCACGGCCGTGATCGAGAGGAAGACCACGGGGTCGTAGGGGCTGACCTGGAAGAGGATCCTTCCGAGCAGCGTCGCGGCAGGCAGCGCGAGCGCGAGGCCAACGAGCAGGCCGAGCGCCGTGTGCGCCATCCCCTGGCGTAGGACCAGGGCCACGACCTCACGCCTGCGCCCTCCGAGCGCCATTCGCACGCCGATCTCGCGCGTTCGCTGCGTGACCCAGAACGAGATCACGCCGTAGAGCCCGATCGAGGCGAGGAACAAGGCGATCGATCCAGCGGTCACGAACAGCACACTCATCCACCAGTATCCCGAGCTCGAGGCATCGATCGATGCCCGGAGCTCACCGACGCCGAACAGCGCCACGTCGGGGTCCAGCTCCGCGACCGCGTCGCGGATCGCACCGGGCAGCGAAGCGAAGTCGCCGACGGGCCGCGCGAGGACCATGATCGAGGGCGCCTCGATCTCGGAGCCGGCAGAGAGATCGGCCGCCTCCTGGCCGAGCGGTATGTAGACGACTTCCGGTAACTCCGCCTCCACTCCACCTGCGAGGAGGTCCGTGCTCACGCCGACCACGGTCCGCCAAACATCCGGCCCCTGGCCGGAGGAGAGCAGCAAGCGACGACCCGCCGCCCCTTCGGGGAAATGCAGTCGCTCGAACGCCGCGTTCACGACGGCCACGGGCTCGGCGTCGGCACGGTCCTGAACGTCGAAGCCGCGGCCCCGCAGCGAAGCGTCGAACATCTCGAAGTAGCCGGGGCTCACGGCGATGCGTCGTACGCGTGGCCGCTCGTCCTCCGCCGACTCGGGTGCTCCCTCGATCTCGAGTCGTGACACCGCGGAGGCACCGATGCCCGGAACCGCAGTCGCGAGCGAGGCCTCATCGACCTCGGGGAGGGCTTCGAGCACGGCCGGTAGCTCCTCGAGAAAGCGGTTCCGCTCCTCCGCCGACGGGTAGCTCGCCAGCGGCAGCCGGATGCGCGCCTCGTAGACACCCTCGGGCCGGAAGGGGAACTCGATTCGCAGGATGTTGGCCGCGCTGCGGACGAACAGGCCCGCTCCCACGAGCAGCACGAAGGAAAGCGCCATCTCGACACCTACGAGCCTGCGCATGACTCGGCCGAGGGTGAAACCCGACGTGTCCCGAGCACCTTCCCTGAGCAGATCCTGCGGTTGCGCCCTGACGGCCTGCCAGGTCGGGACCAGGCCGGCAGCCGCCGCGGCGAGGCAGGCGATGACCACCACGAACGCGACGACGGCGGCGTCCGTGCGAACGTCGATCCAGTACGGCGCGCCTGGAGCCGTCGATATCACGTTCTGGATCGCGCTCGAAGCAACGATCGCGATCGCGATGCCCCCGAGCGACCCGACCGCGGCGAGCCATCCGATCTCGGCGAGCAGCTGACGCGCCACGCGACCGCGCGAGCCTCCCATTGCGGTTCGGATGGCCAGCTCCCTGCGACGTGCGACCGTGTTGGCCAGAAGGACGTTGGCGACGTTCGCACAGGCCACCAGCAGCACCATGAACGCGAGCCCGAGCATGAAAGCCGAGAGCGCCGCCGACTCTCGTCGGCCGCCGAGCATGTCCGTGTACGGTACCACTTCGACGGGAGCTCCCTGCGGATTCGCGACCACACGATCGCCGTCCGGCTCCCGCTCCAACGCCGAAAGCTCCTCCTGCGCCGCTCTCGGGGACACGCCGTCCCGGAGACGTCCGACCACGAAAACAGGGGCGTCGACCTCGCGGAGCGGATCGAGCGCGAGCGGCATCCACACGTCGTGATCGAACGGGAACGCGAACCCTTCGGGCATGATCCCGACGACCTCGGCGGGCCGCCCGTCCACGCGCACGGTCCGGCCCAGGGCGTCAGGTGAGCCGTCGAGGCGATCATTCCACAGCTCGAAGCTCAGGAGCACGACCGCGGGAGCCCCCGGCTCGACGTCCTGCGCCGTGAACGCCCTGCCCAGGAACGGCGTCACGGACAGGAGCGGCAGCGTGCCAGGGTCGATCGAAGCGCCGGAGACGGGCTCAGCTCCCCGGCCCTCGATCGCCAACGTGGTAGTCGTCATCGATACGGCAGCCAGCGCGTCGAAGGATCGCTGGCGTGCGGACCAAGTCTCGAGGTCCGCAGCCGTGATCGCTTCGACGGCGCGCCCGATTCGTACGATCCGCTCCCCTCCTTCGTAGGGAAGCGACGTCAACAAGGCGCCCCGGATCAGGCCGAACATGACCGCGGGCAGCCCGATCCCCAAGGCGAGGGTGATCACGACGGTGAAGCTCGAACCCGGGCTCTTGAGCAGCCTTCGCAGGCCGTAGGGCATCATCGTCATCCCGTCTCCCGTGAGATTCGCGCGTCGCGGTCGTCTTCTTCCTACGGCATCGCCACCGTGCCGAGTTTCGGCGCTGCAACCCGCAAGACACGGATCCCGTAGGGGAAGTCAGAGCCACCATGAGCCCACGCACCATGTCACCGAAGAAGCACATCCTGCGCGAGCTGACGTTGGTCGGTGAGCCCGGCAGCCCGTATGCGTACCTCCGCCCTTCGGATATTCCGGGTTACGCCAGGGCGCCCGAGCGCTACCAAGCCGCCGTGAACGAGCTCCTGCGTGACCGCTTGATCGAGGGGCGCTCCGACGCCGAGGGTCGGCTGTCCATCGCACTGAACGCGCATCGCATCGCCGACGTTCGCAAGGCGCTGCGACCGGTGTGGGCGAGACCCACTTCGTGGGTCGCCGCCGCGATCGCCGCCGCGCTGGGAGCCGGCCTCGTAATCTGACGGTCGGAAACCAACACGATCACGAAGAGCGCCACCAAATCGCCACCGACCGACTCCTCGCGACCAGGCCCCTATCCGAGCGATTGGAACGCCACGGACTGGCGTTGTGTTTACGGGTTCGCGAGGCTTGGCTTCGCCTCGCGGCCCCCCCGCAGCTTCGAGATCGGATGAGCAACGAGAGACGGTCGCTTCCGGAGTCGTTTCGTGGCCGAAATCTGTCGGCCTCGCTCACCGTGAAGGACCTCCGTGCGAGCCTCACGTGGTATCGGAACGTCCTGGGGTTCACGGTCGACCAGCGACACGAGCGCGATGGCGTGCTGCGAGCCGTGTCTCTGAAGGCCGGAAACGTCCGGATCCTGATCGCCCAGGACGACGGCGCCAAGGGGATGGACCGCGTGAAGGGCGAGGGCTTCTCTCTGATGATCACGACCGCACAGGACGTCGACGCCCTCGCGCGCCGCATCGAGGCGAGCGGCGGGGTGCTCGACACGCCGCCCACGACCACACCGTGGGGCGCGCGTGTCTTTCGGCTCCGTGACCCGGACGGCTTCAGGATCGCCATCTCGTCCGTGAGCGCCGGCGGGTGACCCGACCGCGTCGGCGCGGGGAGTCTCTCCTGCTCGCCGCTGCGGTGGTCTCGGCGCTCGGCCTCGCGGAGCTGGTGCTCCGCGTGTGGTTCACGGGCCCCTCACTGGTGAAGGATCCGGCTCACGAGCTGATCCTTCATCCGAATCCCGCGTACATGCCGGGTGTCTCGGGCCCCTCGCGGTTACAGGCGAGCTCACTGGGACTCCGGGCGGAGCAGCTAACTGACGCACACGCGTATCGTGTGCTCGCACTCGGAGGGAGCACCACCGAATGCGCCGGGCTCGATACGGGCGAGGCATGGCCCGCCATCCTGGAAGTCGGGCTGAGTACGGAGCTCGGACGCGCAGTCTGGGTGGGCAACGCCGGCCTGAGCGGGGTCAACTCGCGCCACCACCTGATGCAGATCGGTCCATTGCTCGAGCAGGTTCGCGAGGTCGACGCGATTCTCATGCTGATTGGCGTCAACGATATGTTGCACGGGCTGCGGTACGAGGACGCAGACACGGATTGGTACGCCAACGGGCAGGAGCGTGTCCGAAGACATTACGAGGCGTTCGGCGTCCCCGCCCGACCGCGCTTCGGGCCGCTGTGGGAGCGAACCGAGCTCGTTCATCTGCTTCGCCGCGCCAGGCAAGGGTGGGCCTACATGCGCGTGGCGACGGAGACGCGCATCGGCGATGACGGGCGTGCTTATGTCGCGGCACGACAGGCGCGCGCGGCCTCGCCCAAGGTCGACGAGCTGCCGGATCTGCGAGACGCACGCGCAGTCTACCGGCATAATGTGGAGCGAATCATCGCGATAGCAGAGGAGCACGGGACCGACGTGGTGCTGGTGACGCATCCGGTGCTTTGGAGCGCAGACCTACCGCCTGAACTCGAAGCGCTCGTGTACCTGGGCGAGACTCGCGAGGCTCTAGCCGGCGGGGAGCGCAGCTACTACTCGACCGGCGCGCTCGCCCGCGGCATGAGCGAGTTCAACGCCGAGACACTGGACATCTGCGCCGACCACGCCCTGTCCTGCTTCGATCTCGCTGCGATCCTGCCTTCCGATACCACCGTCTTCTACGACGACGTGCACTTCAACGAGCAGGGTGCCAGACGGGTGGCCAGTGCTCTGGCCCCTTTCGTGGCCGGCGTCCTGCGGGGCCGCTGACAGCACAGAAGCCGGCGACGATGGGTCCGTGACTCACTTCGTCGACCACCGGAATTGGAGCTCGATCTCCTCCGTGTCGCCGCTCCGCTCGTGCTCGACGGAGATGACGGCGTCCGCCGGTACCGTGACCCTTTCGCCAGCGACCTGGATGCGGAAGGGAATGTTCTGCTCGATGGAGTCTGCCAGGCGCCGCAGCTTGGTCGCGAACTGCTTTTCGTTGTAGATGCGCTCGATGTCTCGGGATCTCTTGGGCATTGATCGCTCGGGGATGCGTTGAGACTCAGTGCAGCGTTACCAAACCTCTCCCGGCCGCCACTCGATGGAAAGCGGGCGCCGCACGTCGACGCGGGTGCGGCCCTCCAACTCGTAGACCATGACGACCTCCTCCGGTGTCTCGACGACGCTGCCGTCCCTCATGCGGACGCACAGCGGTCCCACCCATGCCCGCCATCCCAACCGTTCGTACAGCGGAATCGTGGCGGGCGACAGCGCTGCGAGGTCGAACTCCGGGGGGATCTCGGCCACCAAGCGGCGCATGACCCGCGAAGCCAGACCGAGGTTCCGGTACTTGGGATCCGTGGCCACCGCCTCGACGTAGGCGGTTCGTAGGAGAGGGTCCCCGTCGACTTGGAGCCACCGGGTCACCCACATGGCATGCGAGACGAGACGGCCGTCGTCGCGAACGAGGACGTGAACGCCCGCATCGAGCGACCGGAACAAGTCCGTGAGGTCCTCGCCATAAGCGACGTTGCACAGCTCCAGAACCTCGGCGCGCAGCGCCGGCGATCCGCGCTCGACGACCTCGTGGAGCATGCGGCGCCGGCCCTACCGTTCCGTCTCTGCCCGCCTGAACACGCGCGGGCCGCCGGGGACCTGGAGAACGATCTCTTCGTCGTGGAGCGTACCGGTGTACCGGCTCGACGCCGTGGGAACCTGCACGTTCCACCGGTCCAGCAATCCGGGCGGGACGTCTTCGGCACGTCTGTACTGGAGCGGCACGGGCGACGCGAAGAAGCGATCGGGGCGATGCAGGACGAACGAGATCGCGTCCTCCGACACGGCCAGGTCGGCCATCGGAGCCACGAAGAATCCCGGCAGGTACGCCTCACGCGCTGCATCGAACTCGTCGCTGGTTCCGTAGAACCAGCCGCGTACCTCGGTGGCCGTGCGCTCGAGCACGATGAGGTGGTCCTCGATCAGTTCCGGAGTGTCGTAGGGGTAGTCGAAGACGTAGGTGGTGACGGCCGGCGTTTGCGCCCCCGCATCCGAGCCGAGCGGGAATGAGCACGCGATCAGAGCTACCGCGCGATTCCGGTATCTGGACGTTGGCCTTTCGGTGCGCTGCATCGTCGGGATCTTCTGATGGGGGCACTGAAAGCGCGAATTACTTGCAAGAAATGAGCCGAGCCCCGCTCTCCGGCGGCTCCCGGGCCGGTGCCGCATCGCTACGAATCGGGCGTACGGCGGGTGATATTCGTCGCATGCTCCCTTCTCCCGGACGGGTCGGATGATCCTCGTGACCGGCGGAGCCGGATTCATCGGCTCGAACCTCGTTGCGCGCCTGACCGAGGACGGCCGTCGAGTGTCCGTCGACGACGTGTTGGACGGCGGCGACAAATGGCGAAACCTCGCCCATCATCCCGTCGCCGAGCTCGTGACACCCGAGGGCCTCGACCACTTCCTCGCCCGACGGGGCGAGGAGATCGAGCTCGTCCATCATCTCGGCGCCATCACCTCGACGACCGAGACGGATGGTGAGCTCCTGACCGAGACGAACGTCCGCTTGTCGCAGCGGCTGTGGCGCTGGTGCACGCGATTTCAGGTGCCGCTCGTCTATGCGTCCTCCGCTGCCACGTACGGAGATGGAAGCCAGGGATTTCGTGACGATGACTCCGGTGAGGCGCTCGCCCGGCTCCGCCCGCTCAATCCGTACGCGTGGAGCAAGCACGCCTTCGACCGTTGGGCGGTCACGGAGGCGGAGGCAGGAAGAGCACCCCCGCACTGGTACGGCCTCAAGCTCTTCAACGTGTACGGCCCGAACGAGTACCACAAAGGGGAGATGCGGAGCGTGGTTGCCAAGGCGTATGAGCGCGTAGCCTGCGGCCAGCCCGTCGGGCTTTTCCGGTCACACGACCCCGCCTATCCCGATGGAGGGCAGAAGCGCGACTTCGTCCACGTGGACGACTGCGTGGACGTGATGACGTGGCTCGCGACGAACGAACCCGCGAGCGGCATCTACAACGTCGGGACGGGCCGCGCGCAGACCTGGCTGGAGCTGGTCGAAGCGGTTCACGCGGCGGTGGGCCGCGCGCCGCGCATCGATTGGGTGGACATCCCGGAGGCGTTGCGGGAGCGGTACCAGTACTTCACCCAGGCCGACATCTCGAAGCTCCGCGCAGCGGGCTACGACCGACCCTTCAAGTCGTTGGGGGAAGGTGTTCCTGCGTACGTCCAGGGGTATCTGGCGGCTGCCGATCCCTACCGCTGAGCCCCGAGCATCCTGCTCAACATCCGAACCAGAGAGGTGTGGCGATGTTGCGTCCGGTGCCCGCGCTCGCGGCGAGGTAACGAGACGTGTAGACGCGCACGCTTCCCCGCCCCCGCGCGAAGATCTCGATGAGGCCGACCGTGCGGATATCGATGGTTTCGAGCTCGCTGATCGCCGCGAACGACTCGAAGCCGTCGACGCAGACGAGGACCGGGATCTCCGGGTAAGGGTCGTTGATGCTGGGGCGCCCGCGCACGCAAACGCCGCTCCGACTCGCCAGCCATCGCTCGGGAGACCGATCTCCGAACCCGTCGCACTCGTGCAGGCCCGACGCTCTCGCCACCACGAAGTCCCATGCCGTCCCGACCTGGCCGAACCGCTGAATGCGGGCGTGATCGAAGGCCATCACGGATCCCTGAAACGCATTCCGCCGGGCGCGGAGGTCCCTGAACATCCGCTCGACGGCCGATTCCGACACGACGTTGATGGCCTCGAGCTCGAGCGGAATCGGCTCGAGGAGGAGGACGGACAGCCGCCCTCGGGCGGCGGCCGGCAAGTCGAAGCGCTGCTGGACGTAGCCGAATTGGCTGACCCGCACGAAGAGTCCCGCGCTCTCGTCCACGGTGACCGCGAACACACCGAGAGAGTCGGTGAACACCGCGGACGAATCCGGGGCGAAGACCCGCGCGCCCGCGACCGGCATCCGGGTGAACGCGTCCTCGACTCGGCCTTGAATGAGCACATCCTGCGCGCTGACCGGCGCACCGAGCCATAGGGAGACGAAGGCACCCTTGAATAGGCCGCTTCGACGCATGGCCGCTCTCTGGTCCCATTCGATCGAGGGAGCCCGACGCTGACTCATACTGCGGGCATGCGCCCTCGATCCGCCAGCCGCTGAAGAGCGGTCGACCTACGCCCGGTACTCCACGCTGTACTCGAGGCGGACGCTCACGGTGTCGTCGTGATCCTTCGTGCCGCGGATGCGCGCGGGAACCGCGAGGATCGTGCGGCCCGACTTCTCGCGCCACACGCTCGTGTCCCACGACGCCCCGTCCACGGTGGCACGCACGGGCGTGCGACCCCAACCCACCGTGACGGTCGGAGCATGCTTCTTCGGTACGGGCGCGAACACCCAGCCGCCATTGCCGGGAACACGGAAGAGCTTGGACGTGAACTCGCCGACGTAAGTCGGGATCATATCCGACCGGAAGCTGCCTTCACTGCACCGCCGACGTTCCGCCCTCCGGTGCCGGAAATTTCACGAGCACGTACGTGAGATGCTGTCCTTGGGGAACGAGGAAGCTGTGCGGCAGTCCCTCCGGAATGTGGATGACGTCGCCCGCCCCGAGCTCGTACCGGGTCCCGCCCGTGATCCCCGTGCCGAGGTACTCGCCGGTGTCCGCGTTTCCCGTCGGGTTAACCATCTCGCCGCCCACCAGCAGGGTGCCCTGTCCGCTGTGCACGATGACGACGTCGATGATGTTGTTGTGCTGCTCGGGCCTCCCATCGGAATCGCGTCTCAGGTAGCGAAAGCGATGGTTACCGTAGTCGGCGAGCGTCTCCCGTGAGGAGCCGTCGGCCCCGATGCTGGTCGACAGCGCAGCATCCCGCCGGTCGAGCTCGGCCTTCCTCCAGACGCCGACGGCACCCTGGGCCCATACGCTCGAGGGCAACGCGATCAGCGCAAGTGCGACCGCCGACAGAGTGATCTTCACGGGTGTCATGGGTTCCTCGGGACAGTGCGAAAGGAGAAGGTCAGACACCGGAATTTGAGCGACGTGGCGTCTGCGCCGCGAGACCCCTAGCATGCGCCGAGCGCTGCCGCACCTAGACCGAGGAGGTGTCCGATGTCCGAATTGGTGGCCGCCCGCCCCGGCGAGCTCGCGGGGACGAACACGCGCCGATTCTATGCCCGCACGGCGTGGTTCTTCTTGGGCGTCGGGATCGTGGGATTCGCTCCCACGTACTGGGTCCCGATGTTTCGCGGCACGCTCCGGGTCGAGCCGCTCGCTCACATTCACGCGCTGATCTTCTACGGTTGGCTCGTCCTGCTTTGCTGGCAGACGATGCTCGTCGCGGCGGGTCGTACGGCGCGCCATCGGGAGTTCGGAGTCGCCGGAGTGTCGCTCGCGACGGCGATGTGCTTCGTCGGAGTGGCCATGGCGCTCCAGACGGTCCGTCGGCAGCAGTCGGCCGGGTTCGAGGAGGCCGCGTTCGCCTTCGCAGCCGTGCCCCTCCTGGGGATCGGACTCTTCGCGACACTCTTCGCCATCGCGGTCGCGAACGTGAAGCGCCCCGAGATCCACAAGCGATTCATGCTCGTGGCTACTGCCTCGTTGCTGCAGGCCGCGATCGGGCGCTGGTTCGTGATGTTCCTCGCTCCGCGGCTGCCGCCCGGTACCGTTTCCCCGCCGCCCCCGTCCTTCGTGCCTTTGCTGCCAGGCTTGGTCGTGGTTCTCATCGTCGTCGGGCTGATGATCCATGACCGGCGGTCGCGAGGCCAGGTGCATTCCGCGTATTGGGTGGCTGGAGGGCTTCTCCTCGCCTATCAGGTTCTCCACGTCCCGATCGGCGGGACCGCGGCCTGGGCGGGGACGGTGAGCTGGCTCCTCACGCTCGCTCCCTGAGGGATTGGCGGAGCTGGGGAAAAGAGTCGAGGGCCCGGCCACCAGCTCGGTGACCGGGCCCTTTTCCTCACTGTGCCCTACGCCGCGTTCGTGCCCATGCTACCCGGCGTCGATCACTGCTGATCCGTGGCAGCCCGCTGCCGGTTGGCCTGACGCTCGGCCAGGATCTCCTGGTAGCCCTCTTCGTCGAGGTGAGTCACGGCGATCCACGCGTGCGACATCTCGTCGGTCGTGCGGTTGCCGTAGTCGACCCAGAGATCCGGGTCCACGACGTTCGGGTTGTTCTCGGTGTTGTCGTACCACTGCTTCATGATGATCACGGCGCCGGCGGGCACGAGCGGAGCCACGTGCTCCTCGTAGATGTGGCTCTGGTGCCAGAGCGCGCTCCAGTTCGAGATCATGCTGACGACCTCGATGCGGCCCGTCTCGGGATACATGATCTCGAGCGACGCCGACCGCAGCCGCAGGTGACCGTGCGGCTGGAAGCTGTCGAGCCGCACGGGGTGATCGAACGTGAGGAAGCCCTGCGTCATCGACGTGCCGTGCGGCTTCAGGAGCAGCTCGCCCTGCCGGATGCCGTAGAGCCTGAGGTCCTGGCGGTACTCGTACTCGTAGTCCCGCGGGTGGAGCCAGAGGCCGAGCTCGACCACGTTGTCCTCGAGCACCTCGGTCTGCGCGTTCGCGCCGATCCCGCCGGGGAAGAGGTGGATGTCCCACGCGACGAACGCGTTCGCCGGGAGGAGCCGGCACACGCCGTCCGGGACGATCTCGCCGAGCTTGCCCATGGCGTACTCGGTCGCGTGCTCGCCCTGGGCGCCCGTGCGCTCCAGCACGCCGTCGTCGTTCAGGAGGCGGAACGTCGAGTTCGCGTGGTGCACCACCGACTTCGCATTGCCCGCTGGCTTGACCTGGATCGCCTTGATGCAGCGGTCCTCCGTCATCCCGGAGGGAACGATCGGCCAGTGCATCATGTCCATGCCGTTCAGCGGGACGTCGATCGGCGTCGAGGGGATGACGACGTCGGGCTCGCCGAACTGCGGGACGAACGCCCACTCGTCCGTGTCGATGAGGTTCGGCGCGGGCGGCATATCCGCGGGATCGCCGAGAGGCGCGCCCTGATCGACCCACGCCACGACGGTCGCAATCTCCTCTTCGGAGAGACGCCAGTCGTGCTGGAGCTCCTGGATGCCGATGTCGCGGTCGTAGTAGTACGGCGGCATCAGGCGGTTGGAGACCTGCTCGCGGATGCGCCGCGCATAACGCCGGGCATCCTCGTACGTGACCAGGTCCATCGGCCCGATCCCGCCCGGGCGGTGGCAGACCATGCAGTTGTTCTGGATGATCGCGGCGACGTCCTTCGCGTACGTCACCTCGGGTACGTTGCCCGTGGAAGCGAAGCTCACCTGGGCGACGGCGGGACCATGCGACACCAGTGCCGAGCCAACGGCAATCGCCAACGCGGAAAGGCGCAAGCTCATCTCGTTCCTCCTCAGCGCAGAGGATTTTCCACACGAACTACTCGATGACCAATCTGGGGACGTCCACAGCGGGCGCAACAGGATACCGTGTGGCCGCCCGTCCAGCGGCGCTCAGGTCGGGCGCACGCGATACCAGTAGGAATACACGTCGGTGAATCCGAGCTTGTGGTACAGTGCACGCGCTTGGAGGTTGGTTCTCACGACCTGGAGGTAGGCGTGACGCGCACCCTGGGCGTGTCCCCAAGCGAGCAGACTCGACGCCAAGGCGGCACCATACCCGCGGCGGCGGTGGGGCTTCGCGGTCATCAGGTCGAAGAGGCCGACGAGATCCTCGTCGACCACCGCGAGACCACAGGCGACGGGCTCGGCCGCCTCGTCGGGCGCCAGAGCGCCGAGGAGCCGGGGCTGACTGCATCCTTCCAGGATGCCGCGCAGGTGGGGGGCACTCTGGGGCGGACGGCCGCTGATCGTCATGTGGCTCTCCACCCACTCGTCGAGGCTCAGATCGCGGATGGCGCTGCCGGACGGAGCCGGCATACGTCCCGGGAGAGGTGCGGTCAGCACATCGGTGGGCTCGACGGCCTCGTACCCGCGGGCCTGCAGCACGGAGCACGGCATCCAGTCCCGTGTCGGAGAAGGGTGTGAGGCGGAAGATCACGGGGAGGCCGCGGGCCTCGTACCACGCCTCGCATCGGTCGATCTTCTCCGGCAGTGAGCGTGCGGAGGGACTGTAGGGTTGAACCGAGTTCGCGCGCTTCGAGAAGCCGCTGCCGGACCGGAGCTCCCAACCGTCGACGATCTCGGACTCGAGCGAAGGCCAAGCGCGCAGGGACGCCGCTTCGATCTGCCTCGCGAACGCTGGGTTCATGGAGGCCCGCGCCAGAGCCGGGCGTGCTAGGAAAATCCCTGCCGACTCGCGAGAGCCGCGCCTCCTGCCGCGCCGGCTCGATCGCTCATTCCAACATGTAGCGACCGGGGGGCCTTTCGGAAAGGCCCCCGCCCCACCCCAGACTTGCGCCTCGGAAAGGCGGCCCCACCAGGGAGGATCGATGCGCGTGCTCCTGTCGACGATCGGTTCGCGGGGCGACGTCCAGCCGTTGGTGGCGCTGGCGCTCGAGCTCAGGCAGCTCGGGCAAGACGTCCGTCTCTGTGTCCCGCCCGACTTCAGCGAGTGGGTCGAGGCGCTCGGCCTCGATGTGATGCCCATCGGCCCGGCGGTGAGCAAGGCTCAGCCACTCGCCCCGGCGACCCCGGGGGCGCCGCCCTCTCCGGAGCAGATACGCCAGATGGCGGAGAGCACGGTCGCCTCACAGTTCGCGACGATCGGCATCGCGGCGGAGGGCTGCGACGCCATCGTGGGCGCGACGGCGCTGCAGATCGCGGCTCCTTCGGTGGCCGACAAGCTCGGCATCCCCTATGTCTTCGCTGCGTTCTGCCCGGCGGTGCTTCCCTCGCCTCATCACGCACCTCCCGTCTATACCACGCGCGGCGAGAAGCCGGCCGGTCTCCATGCAGACAAGGGCGAGCTCTGGGCTCGCAACGCGGCGAGCTTCAACGACTCGTTTCGCGCCGCCCTCAACGGGCACCGGGCGGCACATGGCCTGGCACCGGTCGATGACGTCCGGAGCCACATCTTCACCGAGCAGCCCTGGCTCGCCGCGGACCCGGAGCTCGCCCCCTGGCCCGATCCCGCGGATGAGGCCGTGATCCAGACGGGCGCCTGGGTCGTGAAGGACGACCGGCCGCTTTCGCCCGAGATCGAGGCGTTTCTCGACAGCGGTGAGCCGCCGATCTACTTCGGCTTCGGCAGCTTCCGCGCAGTTCCGGACCTCGGGCGTGTGATGGTCAGGGCTGCGCGCGCGCTCGGGCGCCGGGCGATCGTTCTGCGCGGATGGGCCGAGCTGTCACTCCCCGACAACGGGCGCGACTGCCTCTCCGTCGGCGAGATCAATCAACAGGCGCTTTTCAAGCGTGTGGCCGCGGTCGTGCACCACGGAGGCGCGGGCACCACCACGACCGCGGCGCTCGCCAGCAAGCCCCAGGTGGTCATGCCGCAGATGTACGACCAGTTCTACTTCGCCGAGCGGATCGAGGAGCTCGGCCTCGGAGCCGCGCATGCACCCGGCGCGCCGACCGAGCAGTCACTCACGAGCGCGCTCGAGCGCGCCCTACGACCCGACGCGGCTCAGCGTGCGCGGGCGGTCGCCATGCGAATGCGCCGTGACGGCGCGCGGGTCGCGGCGGCGCGGCTGGTCGAGCGCGGCTAGCCCGGCTGACGTTGCTGATGGGTCGTCCCTAGTCTCCGCCGTTTCCGCCGCCGCCATCGCCGGCGTCACCGCCCCCGTCGCCGTGATCGCCGTCCATGTACCCACCGCCCGCGGCATCGCCGCGCGAACGCCCTGTTTCCGACCGAGCCAGCTTGAATGCCAGCCAGATCATCCCGACAACGAGCGCGACGCTCCATATCATGGGTCACCTCCTCGTTTGCATCGAAGATCACATGGGGACAACCCGAGGAATCCGCCAGGTACGAACCCCGCCTAGCCTACTGCCCGCTCGTGCTCACGAATCACGGCGAGCACTTCCCCGGCCGCGTGTTCGATGTTGGGCCCCGGCTTCGCGCCTGCCTCCAGCAGGCGCCTGGCAATCTCGGGGTAGTCCTTCGTCTTTCTGGCGAAGCTCGAGCCGTGACAGCACCACCCGAGCGGGGTGCTCTCGTGCACCCTGTCCCGAGACTCGATGAGCGCACGCACGCGGTCGTAGCGCAGAGCGACCTCCACGCACGCCGCCGATCCCTGCCAGGCTGCGCAGTGCAGGACGGTGCCCCCTTCCGTTCCCTCGACCGCCGGATCGAACCCCAGAGACAACATCAGTTCCACCGCTGCCGGGTTGGACTTCCACGCCGCGTCCGCGAGGAAGCGCATGTCGTCTCCGAGCTTCTCGATCAGGCCGGGGGACTCACGAAGGATCGCGCGGGCTTCGTCCGCGCGCGCCCGAGAGCACGCCGCCAGGAACCGGTCCTTCCTGCTCGAGCGTGCCTGGAGAATCTGGACCGCCTCCTCATGATCGAACTGCGCGGCGACCTGGAGAGGGGACAGGTACTGCCCGATCGTCCACGTGTAGATGTGAAAGCTGCTCGGGGACTTCTCCGCGTAGTCGCCCCGCCCCGTCCGCAGCTCGACGAGCGAGGGGTCACGGTCGAGCATCTCGCGCAGGCGATCTACGAGACCGAGCGCAGCAGCCAGGAACACGTCGACGGAGGCGCCTCGCTCGACGAGATACTCGGCGAGCGAGTATCTGCCCGCTCCACGCTTCCCGTTGAGCATCCAATGCGCGGGCGCGCTCCGGTGGTCGACGTCGCGGGCGTCGATGTCCGCGCCCCGCTCGAGCAGCAGATCGACCGCCTCGCGCGAGCGGGCGAAATGAAGCGGCGTCTGTCCGTCCCCGCCGCGCTCATGCACGCGTTTCGGGTCCTCGTCCAGGATGC
>Ga0073934_10007319_pt1 | contig 15445 bp, 4 predicted proteins | sample LarsenN4metaG_FD_76834 | JGI IMG/M metagenome (GOLD analysis project Ga0073934, IMG submission 76834) | Hot spring sediment bacterial and archeal communities from British Columbia, Canada, to study Microbial Dark Matter (Phase II) - Larsen... ...
GAGGAGCGCTTCCACCGCTCCGGCGACTCGACGGCCTTCGTCCAATCGCCCAAGCAGCTGGAGGCCGATCCGGTCGCCTTTCTGCAGGAGTTCTTCGCGCGCTACCCGAAGGCGCAGGAGTGCCTGATCGCCTCCGAGGACGTGGACTACTTCCTCAACCTCGCGAAGCGTCCTGGAAAACCCGTTAATTTTATACCAGTTATCGATAAGGACTTAAAAATATGGTTTAAGAAGGATTCGCTCTGGCAATCCGAGGATTTGGCGGCCGTGCCGGGGAAAGACGTCCAGCGCGTCGCCATCCTCCAAGGTCCCGTCGCCGTCCGCTACACGACCCGGGCCAACGAGCCGATCGGAGAGATCCTCGGCGGCATCAATGACGGCATGATCGAGGCCTTGAAGGCCCGCTACCCCAACCTCGAGGCCATCCCTCAGGTGGAATACCTGGGCGGACCCAAGATCGAAAAGACCGGCGGCCGGGACCTGCCCGGCGTCGAGATCCGCGTCCATCCCTCCGAGACGGAGGGCGTGGTGCGCACGACCGCGGAGATCCCGGCGGGGATCGAGACCCTGCCCGAAGGGAAGAAGTGGCGGGAGTTCCTGGCCGGCGGGGAGTACTCCTGGCTGCGGGCCCTCTTGACCTCGCCCCACGTGGTGCAGGGCAAGGACAAGGTCCCGAATCCCCTGGAACAGCTGCTCCGGCCCCGCCCCGGCCAAAGGGTCGAGGTCGCCTACGACGCCGAGGGCAAGGAGTACCGTTCCCTCAAGATCCACGACCCGATGATGCAGGTCACGGGCATCCCCGAGGGCACGCCCGCGGTCGAGATCGAGCGCCAGGAGAGCATTGTCGTGGTGCGCATCAACCACCCCAAGCCCGCCACGGCCGAGGCCCCGGCGGCGGTGGTCCCGCTGGAGCTCTATTATCGCTACAACCCCAAGCAGGGCTATGCCCCGATCCACGAGGTCATGGACGGGAAGAACGAGCGCATTAAGGACTTCTACGCCCAGCTCTGGTTCGGCGAGGCGAAGGTCGACGACCTGCAAGTCACGCAAAGCTTCACCTCGAGCTATCGGGTCACCCGGGAGGACATCCGCGCCTTCACCCGCGCCATCGGCAACCGCCAAGAGGCCTTCACCGATCGCGGGCAGGAAAAGCTGCAGGCCCCGCTCGACCTCGCGATCGTGGCCGCCTGGGAGCCGCTCATCAAAACGATCTTCCCGAAGAGCATCGACGGGAACATCTTCCGCCTCTTGCATTTGAGCAACGGCTTCCGCGTCCTCGACCCGCGTCCCTTCCAGGAGGGCGACAAAGTCGATACCGCGATGCGCATCCTCGAGGTGCGCAACCTGGAGGGCGGCAAGCGCGTGACCGTGCAAGGCACCCTCAGCCGGGACGGCAAGCCCGCGGTCGAGCTGAAGAGTCAATTCTTCATTCGGGGCCGCTTCGGATTCGAGAGCGATTCCTTCCACGACCGCCTGGAACGGCGCACGGTGAACCTGGACGGGCCGGAGGCGATCGCGGTGCTGCGTTCCAAGCCCTGGATCGAGCTGGAGGAGGGCGTCGAGCTGAGGCCCGGCGACCGGCTCACCTTCGAGGTCGAGCACTTCGACCTCTTCGCGGGCAAGGACAAGCTCGCGACGACCACCTCGTCCGGCGTGGTGTTTCGCAACGGCGCCCGCGTCGGGAGCGTCGCCTATGCGCGGCACGACGTCTCGGGCAACGAGGCCCGGGCCTATCTCGAGCGCCACGGCGAGCCGGCGGATGCCATGCAACCCCTGGCCGCCCCGAGGAATCTCCTGGCCGAGGCCGACGTCGTGACGGCCCCCAAGGACAACCAGGGCTACGCCGTCGCCTCGCGCGACCTGAACCCCATCCATGTCAATCCCTACATCGCCGACTTGGCCGAGCTGCCGACGACGATCACGCACGGGATGTGGACCTCCGCCAACGGGCGCCGCGTCGTCGAGACCCACGTCGCGAAGAACCGCCCCGAGCGCGTCGTCGCCTACGAGGCGCAGTTCCAAGGGATGGTGAAGCCGGGCGACACGCTCAGCACCCAGGTGCGCCAGATCGGGATGCGCGAGGGCCGTCAGATCCTCGAGGTCGAGACCGTCAACCAGGACGGCGCGACCGTCCTCAAGGCCACGGCCGAGGTCGAGGCCCCGAAGACCGCCTACGTATTCACCGGCCAAGGCTCCGCCGAGCCCGGCATGGGGATGGAGCTCTACGACAGCTCGCCCGTCGCCAAGGCGATCTGGGACAAGGCCGACGCGCACACCCGCGAGACCCTGGGCTTCTCGATCCTGGATATCGTCCGGAACAACCCCAAGGAGCTCACCATCCACTTCGGCGGGCCGAAAGGGGCCAGGATCCGAGAAAACCTGCGCGCCCTCCGCCAAGAGATCGTGGTGATGGAAGACGGCAAATCGGTGCGCAAGTCCGTGCCGCTCTTCGCCGAGATCGGCGAGACCAGCGACAGCTTCACCTTCCGCGCGCCGAAGGGCCTGCTCTTCGCGACGCAATTCACCCAACCCGCGATCACCTTGGTCGAGATGGCGGGTTATGCGGACATGCGCGCCAAGGGCCTGATTCCGAGGGACGCCTACTTCGCGGGCCACAGCCTCGGCGAATACGCCGGCCTCTCGACCGTCGGCGAGGTCTTGCCGGTCGAGTCCGTGGTCGAACTGGTCTTCCTGCGCGGCATGACCATGCAGGGCGCCGTCGCGCGCGACGCGCAGGGCCGGTCGCCCTACGCGATGGCGGCGGTCAATCCCCGTTCCGCGGGATCCAAGTTCGACGACGCGGCCCTGCGCCGTGTCGTGGACGCCATCGCCGGGAAAAGCGGCCAGCTCCTGGAGGTCGTCAATTTCAACGTCGAGAACACCCAATACGTGGTCGCCGGCGAGATCGGCAATATCGAGGCCTTGAATCAGGCGATGGCCGCCCTCAAAAAGGCGCCGGCCAGGCTGGGCGACCTGGATTCGCTGGTCGCCGAGGTGCTCCAAGACGTCGCGAAAAAGAAGGCGGCGGCCCCGGACGGCGTGCTGACTTTGAAGCGCGGGGCCTTGATTCCTTTGGAGGGCATCGACGTGCCCTTCCACTCGCGCCTGCTGCGCGACGGCGTGCCCGCCTTCCGCGGCATGCTCGAGGCGAAGATGCCGAAGCAGCTCGACATGAGCCGCTTGGAAGGGAAGTACGTTCCCAACCTTACGGCGCAGGTCTTCTCTCTCGAAAAATCCTATGTCGAGGCGGTCTACGAGCAGACGCAGAGCCCGGTCTTGAAGTCGGTCTTGGAAAACTGGGAGACGCAATCTCAGGATCGCCAGGTCTTGGGGCGCAAGCTCTTGATCGAGCTGCTCGCCTACCAATTCGCCTCACCCGTGCGGTGGATCGAGACCCAGGATCTCCTCTTCCAGCAGGGCGGGGTGGAGCGCCTGATCGAGGTCGGACCCGCGCCGACTCTCTCGCCGATGGCCAAGCGCACGCTCGACGTAGAAAAATACGAGGGCGCCGCGCCCCGCGAGCTGTACTCTTATAAGAGCGACCGGGACGCGATTTATCACGAAGGCGGGGATGCGATCGCCGCGGGCCCGGCCGCCAAGAAGGCCGCCGAGGCGCCTAAACCCGCTCCCAAGGCCGAGGCCCCGAAGCCCGCCGCACCGCCTCCCGTTGTGGTTGCGGCGCCCGCGCCCGCTGCGGTCGGCGGCGCGCCGGTTCCGGACGCCCCCGTCAGCGCCCTCGAGGCCCTGCAGGCCTTGTTGGCCCTCAAATTGAAGAAGCCCATCTCGGAAGTCCAGGTCTCGCAGAACATCAAGGGCCTGGTCGGCGGCAAGTCGGCCCTGCAAAACGAGATCTTGGGCGACCTGCAGAAGGAATTCGGCGGCGGTCCCGACAACGCGGCCGAGATGCCCTTAAGCGAGCTCGCCCAGAAGATGGGCGGGACCTACTCGGGCTCGGGCGCGCAATCGAACAACCTCATCGCCAAGCTGGTCGCCGACAAGATGCCGGGCGGCTTCAACCAGGCCGCGATCAAGGCCTATCTCTCCGGCGAGCGTCGTCTCGGAGAGGGCCGCATCCAGGGCGTCCTGCTGCACGCGATCACCATGGCGCCCGAGAAGCGCCTGGGCGGCGAGGCCGAGGCGAAGGCCTGGCTAGATACCGTCGTCGACAGCTACGGCCAGAAGGTCGGTCAGGCGATCCCGAAGGGTGGGGCGGCCCCGGCCGCCGCGGCGGCGGCCGCGGCGCCGGTGATGATGGCGGCCGGGCCGGCCGCGCAGCCGGTGCCCGACGCGCCGGTGTCTCCGCTGGAGTCGCTGCGCGCCCTGCTGGCGGTGAAGCTGAAGAAGTCGATCGGCGAGGTCCAGGCCGGGCAGAACATCAAAGGCCTGGTCGGAGGCAAATCGGCCCTGCAGAACGAGATCTTGGGCGACCTGCAGAAGGAATTCGGCGCGGGTCCCGACAACGCGGCCGAGCTTCCCTTAAGCGAGCTCGCCCAGAAGATGGGCGGCAGCTACCAGGGTCTCGGCAAGCAGTCCCAGGCCCAGATCGCCAAGCTGCTCGCCAGCAAGATGCCGGGCGGCTTCGGCATGGCCCAAGCCCGGGCCTACCTCTCGAGCGAGCGCCTCTTGGGCGAGGGCCGGATGGACGGCGTCCTCCTGCACGGTCTCAGCATGGAGCCGCCCGCGCGGCTCGCCAGCGAGGCCGAGGCGAAGGCCTGGCTCGACCAGGTGGCGGACAGCTACGCCCAGGCCCAGGGCGTCCAGGTGCCGCGCGCCTCGCAGGGCGGCGGGACCGTGGCGGTGGCCGGGGGCGGCGGCGTGGCGGTGGATTCCGCGGCGCTCAAGGCCTTCGAGGCCCGGCAGGAGCGGATCATCCGCGACATCATGTGGACTTACTCCGAGTTCTTGGGCGAGAGCCCCCGCGCGGGCGAGCTCAAGGCCGAGATGGAGGCCGAGCTGCGCCGCAAGGCGGAAGAAGAGCTCGGTCTGTGGCAGGCCGAGCACGGCGAATTTTACGGCAAGGCGATCAAGCCGGCCTTCGACTCGCGCAAGCAGCGCGAGTACGAGGGGCATTGGAACCTGGCCCGGCAGGACGCGGTGGATCTCTACCACAAGCTGGCGACCGGCACACTTAAGTTTGAGGACCCGGCCGTCACTCGCACGGCCCACCTCATCGTCAATCGCGCCACGCCCGAGGTCTTGACGGTCGTCGAATTCCACGCCCGCAAGGCCAAGGCGGAGGGGCGTCCGCAATTGGCGACCTACTTCCAGGTCCTGGCCAAGGAGGTGCGCGAGCACCTGGGCAAGCCCCCGGTCTATTTGGACCAGCAGCCCCACCTGATGCCGACTCTGGGCATCAAGCCCGACGGCGAGCTGGACTATCGCGAGGTCCCGCGCCCCGGCATCCGCAGCGCGGCGGACTACGCCAAAGAGATGCGCGAGGGGTCCGACTACCAAGTCGAGGCCGTGCCCCCAGGCCCGGCGCGCGAGGCCTTGGAGTCCTCGGTCCAGGCCCTCCGCAACGTCGTCACGCAACTGAAGATGCAGAAGGCCGACCCCGCCATCGTGGCGGACTTCGAGGGCCAGCTGGCCGAGCAAGAGGCGCGGCTCACCGGCAAGAAGCGCATGCCGCACCTCTTCATGAAGAAGCCGCTGGAAAACGACCAGAACACCCATGTCTACGACCCGCAAGTGACCGACACCTACCTCGGCGCCCTCGACAAGATGGCGCAGGAGGGGATGAGCTTCCAGGGCAAGACTTACCTATTGGTCGGCGCCGGCAAGGGCTCCATCGCGGTCGAGCTGGCCAAGAACATCCTGGCCGGCGGCGGTACCGTCGTCATCACCAGCCTCACGGGCAGCAAGGAAGAGAACGACTTCTACCGCCAGGTCTACGAGCAGTACGGCGCGAAGGGCAGCCGGCTCGTGACCGTGCCGATGAACGCTGGCTCGCTGCAGGACACCGAGGCCCTGGTGAAGTACGTCTACGACAAGAAGGACGGGCTGGGGCTGGACCTCGACGGGATCATCCCCTTCGCCGCCATCCCCGAGCAGGGCCGCGACATCGGTAACATCGACTCGCGCTCCGAGTTCGCGCATCGCCTGATGCTGACCAACGTCATCCGGCTTTTGGGCGCGGTGAAGAACGCCAAGAAGGAGCGGGGCATCGACACCAAGCCGGCCCACGTCATCCTGCCCATGTCGCCCAACCACGGCGCCTTCGGCTCGGACGGCCTCTATGCCGAGTCCAAGATCGGCCTCGAACCGCTGCTCAATAAATGGAAGTCGGAGGGCTGGGGCAACTACCTCAGCATCGCCGGCGCGGTGATCGGCTGGACCCGCGGCACGGGCGTCATGGCGGGCAACAACGTCGTCGCGCCCGGCATGGAGAAGCTCGGCGCCCGCACCTTCAGCCAGTCGGAGATGGCCTTCAACTTGATGGGTCTGATGCATCCCGACATGGTCCGCGAGGCCCAGCGGCGTCCGGTCTGGGCCGACTTGAACGGCGGCTTCAGCGGGATCCGCAACTTGAACCAGGCCTCGGCCGACCTGCGCGCCGAGATCACCGGAGAATCCTCCGCGAAGAAGGCGGTGGCCGCCGACGCCAAGCTGGATCGCGAGGCGCTTGGGATTCAACCCAAGGTCGAGCGGAAGGTCGCGCCCAAGGCCGACTTAGGCATAGCCTTCCCCGAGCTTCCCTCCCGGGAGAAGCTCGAGTCGCTCAAGGCCCTGGAAGGCATGGTCGACCTAAGCAAGGTCGTGGTCGTCGCCGGCTTCGGCGAGGTGGGACCCTACGGCGGCGCCCGGACCCGCTGGGAGATGGAGTCGAAGGGGGAATTCTCCCTGGAGGGCAACATCGAGCTGGCCTGGATGATGGGCCTGATCAAGTACCACAACGGCCAAGGCAAGGACGGCAAGCCCTACACCGGCTGGGTGGACGCCAAGACCAGCGAGCCCGTGGCCGACCACGAGGTGAAGAAGAAATACGAAGAGCAGATCCTCGGCCACACGGGCATTCGCCTCGTCGAGCCGGGCCTGTTCGAGGGTTACGACCCGCACCGCAAGATGTTCCTGCGCGAGGTCGTCCTGACCCGCGACATGCATCCGGTCGAGGTGGGCAGCAAGGAAGAGGCAGATCATTTCAAGCTGCAGCACGGCGAGAAGGTCGACGTCTACGAGAAGTCGGGCCAGTGGTACATCCAGCTCAAGGAGGGCGCGACGCTCAGCGTGCCGAAGGCCCTGGCCTTCAACCGCTTCGTCGCCGGCCAGATCCCGACGGGCTGGGACCCGGCGCGCTACGGCGTCCCGAAGGACATCATCGACCAGGTCGACCCGACGACCCTCTACACGCTCGTCTCCACCGTCGAGGCTTTGGTCTCGGCGGGGATCACCGATCCCTACGAATTCTACCAATACGTCCACGTCTCCGAGGTCGGCAACACGACCGGCGGCGGGATGGGCGGGATGCGCAGCATCCATCGCAGCTTCTTCGAGCGCAAGCTGGAAAAGCCGGTGCAGGGCGACATCCTCCAGGAGCAGCTGATCAACGTCATGCCGGCGTGGATCAACATGCTGCTGCTTTCCTCCTCGGGTCCGATCAAGACGCCGGTCGGCGCCTGCGCCACGGCGGCGGAGTCGGTGGAGATGGGCGTCGAGACGATCCAGGGCGGCAAGGCCAAGGTCGTCTTCGTCGGCGGCTACGACGACTTCGGCGAGGCGGGGAGCTACGAGTTCGCCAACATGCAGGCGACCAGCAACTCGCAGGCGGAAGTCGCGGCGGGCCGCGATCCGAAGGAGATGTCGCGTCCCACCTCGAAGACCCGCTCGGGCTTCATGGAGGCCCAGGGCGCCGGCGTGCAGGTGCTGATGTCGGCGGATCTGGCGATCCAGATGGGCGTCCCGGTCTACGGCATCGTCGCGATGACCCACACGGCCACCGACGAGCAGGGCCGCTCGGTCCCGGCGCCGGGGCAGGGGATTCTCACCGCGGCCAAGGAAAAGCAGGGCGGGATGAGCTCGCCTTTGCTGGATCTGGAGTTCCGACGCAAACAGCTCGAGGCGGAGCGCCAACGCATCCAGCAATGGAAGCTGGAGGAGTCGGACAAGCTGCACTCGGAAGTCGGAGAGAATCCTGACGAGGCCGGCGTGGCGCTGTTCCGGCAGCGGATGGATTTCATCCAGGCCAACGCGCTTCGGATGGAGAAGGCCGCCCTGGCCCTCTACGGCCAGGACTTCTACAAGGACGATCCGACCATCGCGCCGCTCCGCGGCGCCTTGGCGGTCTTCGGGCTCAAGCCCGACGACATCGCGATCACCAGCTTCCACGGCACTTCCACCCAGGCCAACGACAAGAACGAGAGCGCGGTGGTGCAGCAGCAGATGGCCCACTTGGGCCGCAGCGAGGGCAACCCGCTCTTCGTCGTCGCCCAGAAGTGGCTGACCGGGCACCCGAAGGGCGCGGCCGCCGCCTGGATGTTCAACGGCCTCGTGCAGTCCCTGCTGGCCGGCCAGGTGCCGGGCAACCGGGCCCAGGACAACGTCGACCCGGCGCTGCGCGAGAACAGGCACCTGATTTACCCCAACCGTACCATCCCCGTGGAGGGCATGAAGGCGGGGCTCCTGCAGAGCTTCGGCTTCGGCCAGGCGGGGGCTCAGATCCTGCTCATCCATCCGGATTACCTCTTCGCCGCGCTGGGCGCGGAGGGCACGGCGGCCTACGCGGCCAAGCGCGCCGAGCGCGAGGCCAAGGCGACCCGGCTGTGGCAGGACGGCCTGACGGCCAAGCGGCCCTTGATGGTGCCCAAGACCGCGGCCCCCTACACGGCCGAGGAGCGCAGCCGGGTCTACCTGGATCCGACGGCGCGGGCGACCTTCTACCCCGGAGTCGGCTACCGCTTCAGTCCGCCCCAGGACGACAAGAAGGACGGCGGAAAATAAGTGGTCTTAGGTCCCGCGATGGGAGAAGATTTCGGCGGAGGGACGGATGTCCGCGGAAACTCGTGACCCCTCGGAAAAAGAAGGGATCCGCCGGGCTTTGGCAGAGGCCCTGGGCACCGTCGCCGGCGGGGCCTTAGGGCTGGGCGTCGACGTCCAGCTGATCTCCGAGATCAACAGCGACAATCCCAACTTCCTCGAGCGCAACTTTACGCCCGCCGAGATCGCCTACTGCCGCGCGGCGCCGGACCCGCGCGCCAGCTTCGCGGGGCGCTGGGCCGCGAAGGAGGCCGTGGTGAAGGCCAAGATGAACGTGAGGCCGGAGGGAAAGAACTACACCCGCGGCGGCGGGGCGCCCTTGATCGAGATCGAGATCCTGCCGGGAAATTCCGGGGCGCCGACGGTGATCCAGCACGGCCGGGCCTTGGAGAACGCGCGGGAGATCGGGGTCGCCGAGATCAAGGTGAGCATCAGCCATAGCGGGGACTATGTGGCGGCGGTGGCCTTGGCCTTCATTCGGCCCGGTCAATAGATCATTTCTTGCGGAAGCAGGCCCCGGGGCTTGTTGACGCCGCCCGAAGAATTCCTGAGGCACTTTTGCGAGCGGATGAATTGGCGAAGATGGTCGTATTCCGAGCGGATCGCGAAAAATTCATCGTAAAGCTCTTCCTTGGTCATTCCTTTCGGTTCGAAGACCAAATTGAAAAGGTTGTAGTCGCTCCAACTCTTGTCGGCCCTCAACCGGCCGGCCTTCTGGAGGACCTCGCGGTGGGGGGTCCCGGGGAAGGGGGTGAAGAAAAGCAGGTTGTAGACGACCGGGAATTCCTGGATGAATTTTCGGATATTGCCGAACAATTGACGGTCGGTGCCGTCGGAACCCACCATGAAATTCACCGCGGGCACGATGCCGTAGTCGAAATAGGCGCGGATGTTCCGCTCGACCTTGGCGCGCTGGGATTTTTTCCACTGTCCCAGGTCCTCGAGGATGTTGACCTCCAGGCTTTCCAGACCGATCGAGACGATCTTGCAACCGCCGGCACCCAACAATTCCAAGATTTCCGGGTCGTCCGACGCGGCGATGTCGATGGAAGCCGTAAAGGTGATGTTTTCTCCGGCAAGTTGGGCAAGCAGCTCCTTGGCGTGACGGCGGTCGACAATGAAGTTGTCGTCGCAAAACTCGACGTGGAATTGGGAAATGCCCAGCTCCGCCGCGGTTGTTTTGATGTTGCGAACCTCGGAGATGACCCGTTCGACGCTTTTCTTCCGGTATTTTTTCTCGAATAGATAAGTAGCGCTGCAGTAATCGCAACCCCTGGGGCAACCGCGGGTGCTCATAACCGGGAAAAAACGCAGCTGGGATGCGGTTTCCGCCTCCGTCCACTGGCGGGCAAAAGAGTAATCGAGCTTGGGGATTTCCTCGAGTCGGGCGAGGGTCCCGAGGTAGAATTTTCGGGCCTTTCCCGCGGCGAGATCGCTCAGAAATTCTCCCCAAATATTCTCCACCTCGCCGACGCATACCGAATCAAAATGGTCCCCGGCTTCGAAGGGCTGGACCGACGCATGGATGCCCCCCAGAATGGTATGGCAGGGCCCGCGGTCCTTGAAGGCCTTGGCGATTTGGTAGGCCCTTTCCACTTGATAGGTCATGGCCGTGACCGCGACCACGTCGTAGCGGGCCTCGAAATCGATCTCCCGGTAGTTTTCGTCGATGAGAAAGATATCATGGTCCCGGGGCGTCAGGGAGGCGAGCCGCAGCAGGTTGTGGTTGAAGGCCCGCGAGAAAATGTCCTTATACCACTGGTTGACGTAGTCTTGAATCGGCGCATTCTCGCAAACATAGGTGATTTTGGGATGGATCAAGGCAATTTTCATAAGGCTGACAAGGACTTATTTTAATCCGGTCCCGGCGGGAAACTAAGTGAAAAACTCCAATTCTATCTTCTATTTTCGGTTTTTAGGGCCGGTGGAGTTTCCTGCGGGCGGTTTTTGGAATTGAATAGCAATTCCCCGGGTTTGGAAGCCGATAGATCATTAGGGGAGTTTGCGGCCTTATGCTAGAATCCCGAAAGATGAGGTTTCTTTTCATATACGTCGACGATATCCGCGACGCCGTGCGCTGCCAGCTCGAGAAGGTGGACGGCGACCTGGCGGCGGAGAAAGTCGATGCCTTGATGAAGCGGATCAAGTTGCTCCACGGTCCCGAGAACCCCATCGGCGGGAACCCGAGGCTCGGGATCCTGACGCTCGCCTCGGTCTTGAGGCAAAAGTTCGGGGATCGCTTCGAGATCGGCTATTGCGACATGGCCTTCGAATGCTTGGAGGCCGAGGATTTGAGAAAGAAGCTCCGGCGGTTCCAGCCGGATTTTGTCGGTCTCTCGACCATGCTTCCTTTCGCGCATGTTTTCCACGAGGTGACCCGCGTGGTGAAGGAGGAGCTGCCGGCCTGCACCCTATTGGCCGGAGGGCCCTACATCTCTTCAGCCGCCCGGCGCGCGATGGAAGATCCACGGTTGGACGTCGCCGTCCTCCTCGAGGCGGAGGAGACCTTGCCGGAGCTGCTGACCGCCATGCTTGAGGGGGCCTCCCTGCGGGAAGTGCGCGGCATCGCCTTCCGGGAGGGCGGGGAGCTTGTGTTCACGGAGCCCCGCCCCATGGTGGCCGACCTCGATCGCGTTCCGTGGCCGGCCGTCGATTTGATCGATCTCGAGAACTACTCCCGGGCCTACCGCATCGTGTCGCCTCCCCTAAAATCGATGCCGATTTTCAGCTCGCGCGGCTGTTCTTACGAATGCACCTATTGCCATAACCTCAGCGGAAAGACTGTCCGCTGGCGGTCTGCCGAGAACGTCTTCGAAGAGATGTCTTACTATTACCGCGAGCACGGGGTCCGGGAGTTTTTTTTCTGGGACGATATTTTCAATCTCAACATCAAGCGGTCCCATCGGCTCTGTGACCTGATCCGGAAAAGCGGCATGAAGATCCGCTTTTCTTTTCCGAGGGGGCTACGCGGGGACATCCTGACCTTCGACTTGATCGACAAGATGATTGCTGCGGGATTTTGCCAAAGTTCCTTTGCGGTGGAATCGGCTTCGCCACGCATTCAAAAAATGATTAAAAAATATAATAAATTCGATAAGTTGACTGAGGTAATCGAATACTGCGCGGCGCGCGGCGTGCTGGTGACGACCTTCAACATGGTCGATTTTCCCGGCGAGACCGAGGAAGAGATGATGCAGACCCTCGAATACAACGAGGGCCTTTCCCACCACGACGTCACCTTGTTCAAGCTGTCGCCCTTCGAGGGGACCCAGATTTACGATCAGATCGGCGGCTATGACCACCATGAAAATCTGGGCGCGGCGACCTTTTATAAATACAAAAAATCCTTGATCAGCCGTGTCTCGCCCGAGTTTTTGGAGGGGTTCGTGAAGCAGTTCGGGATGCGCTTTTATTTTTCCAAGCGGCGCCTCGAGAACGCCCTTAGCTTCGCCTCTCCGCACATCTCTTCGCAGGACCTGCGGGAGCATTTTAAGACCCTCTATCGCGTTGCCATGACCCATTACGGCGTCCAGGAGGGCGATATCCAGGACCCGGAGGTACGAGGTTTGTTGAGAAAGGTGTTGAATCCCGCAGAACCCGCCCGAGCCGCAGGTTGAGGTTACATCCGGAGCATCCGGTTCGACAGCTCGTCCGCCAGCATCTTGGTGATCCAGTAAATTCCTTCGGTCAATTCCTCGGGACTCATGTCTTGGGGACGGAACAGCGGATAGGCGCCGGTGCATTTGTCCCAGTAGCGGTCGTAGAGGAGCCTTCCCTGGCTCTTAAACTGGTCATAGATGGCGGTCTGCGGGTAGGGCACCAGCATCGAGACGACGGCCTTCGGAATGCGGTGCTTACCCACGAAATTGAGGATTCTTTCGAAGGTGGCTTTGTTGTCGCCGTCGAAACCGACGATAAAGGAGCCGTAGATGGGCAGACCGAAATCCAGGATTCGGTCCACGATCTCCCCATAGTTGTTTTTGAAATACCGGGCCTTGAAGGGATCGACGTCCTGCAGGATGTCGCCGTCCAAGGATTCCAGGCCGATGATCACGCCTTCGCATTTCGCCTTCGCCATGGCCTTCAGAAGTTCGAGGTCGTCGGAGATCGCGATGTCGGCGCAGCCTATCCAGGAAATCGGGTATTCGGCCAGCCGCCGAAACAACTCTTTGCCGACCTCGCGCTTGATGGTGATATCGTCGTCGGCGAAGAAGATCACGCAATCGCCTGAGGACCTCTCCACTGCCTTTTCCACACCCTCGAGGAAATGGTCGATACTCTTGGTGCGGTATTTTTTACCGTAGGCCTTCGAACTGGCGCAGAAATTACACTTATGCGGACAACCCCGGGAATATTGAAAACTGTAGACTTCCTTGCCGTACATGGGGCTCAGGAAATAGTCGTTGGGCAGCAGCTCGTAGCGCGGAGCGGGTGATTCGTCGAGGTTGGTGGAGCTTCCGTAGTAATAATCTTGGGGGCGACCGTTCTTGAAATCCGACAGGAATTGTTTCCAGGCCTCTTCGCCTTCGCCGACGACGACGGTGTCGGCGTGTTCCTTGGCCTCGGCCGGCGCCAGGGTGGCGTGGATTCCGCCGATGATGACGTGGGACCCCTGCGCGCGGAAACGGTCGGCGATCTCGTAGCCGCGATAGGCGTTGACCGTCATGATGCTCACCGCGACGATATCGTAATGCTTTTCGAAAGGGATCTCTCCGTATTGCTCGTCCAAATAGTCGATGTCGTAGCCGTCATCGAGAAAGGCGGCCAGCGTGAGGAGGCTGGTGTTGGGCCTTCGAAACAGGTGCTTGCGGTAATTCACCCGTAGCATCCGGTCGAGCTCGGGATGCGGCGAGAAGACGTAGTCGTCCCTCAGGAAGACGAAGGGAGTGACCAATGCGATCGAGACGCTCATAATTACCCGCAAGAATTATCGGCAAGCGCAGGCCCGCAAGTTGCCGCGGCCGGCCTAAAAACACTCCGCCACGCTTTGGAGCACTTTGGATTTATAGAGCCGGTCGATGTAGGGGACGCTTCTTTGGGTCTCATTCCATTCGCGAAAGAAGGCCGTGGGGGATTTTCCCGCCTTCCGAAGGTATCGATACAGCGCGGCTCCGATGTCGTTGACCAGCGCGTGGTAAAAATTGCTGAAGCAAAAGATGTCGAAGTCCTCCAAATGGGACAGGGGCAGCTCGAAAAAACTGGAAAATAGCCTCGGGTGGGAGGCGATTTCCTCGAGCATCCGCTCTTCGCCGAAGATGAGGAACGAAATGTCGGATACCAGGGGCCTGAAAGTCAGATCGGCGGCGTGTTGGTGATATACCTTGGTGCTCGAAAGCGGCGAAAGGCGGTGAATTTGCACCTCGGTCGCCCCGGCGTGCTTGGACCAAAGGGCCAAGTCGATGGTGGCGTCGATGTCGGCCTCGGTCTCTTCGGGAAAGCCGACGATGAAGGAAGTGATCGCGGAGATGCCGCGCCGGACCGTTTCCTGGAGGATCAGTCGGAATTCCTCGAGGTCGAGGTGCTTGTCGATCATGTCTTGGATGCGCTTGGACCCCGAATCCACCCCGTAGAACACCGCCCGGCAGCCGGCGCGATGCATCAGGTCGAGGTCTTCCAGCTTGAGCGTGTCGGTGCGGGCGCTCGAGTTCCAAGTGAAGCCCTCGGGGTTGTTCTCGAGAAAATAGTGGCAGAATTTCCGCAGGTATTTCGGAGAAGTGGTGAAATTGTCGTGGGTCAGCGAAAAATACCGCATTCCATAAGCTTCGTGGAGACGCTTCATCTCGGCGTGTATGCGAGCCGGCGTCTTGACCCGGTAACTGCGACGCCACATTTCGGCGGTCGAGCAGAAGTTACAGCGGAAGGGGCAGCCCCGCCCCGCCTCGATCAAAGCCAGGGAGTCGCTGTATTTTTGGTACTCTTCCAGGTCGACAAGGGAAAAGTCCGGGATCGGGAGACGGTCGAGATCCTCGATTTGCGGGCGGATCTCCGTCAGGCGGACTTGACCTCCGGCCCGATGGCAAAGGCCCTTGATGGCGTTTAAAGATCCCTCGTTCCAGTCCGAGCGGAGTAGCTCGAGAAAACCGTCCTCTCCCTCGCCCACGACGATGGCGTCGATTTCCGGACAATGGTTCATCGCCTCGACAGGAACGGAGGAGGGCTGAGGCCCGCCCAGCACGACTTTGGCTTCCGGAGCGGCCTTCTTCAACAGCCGGGCCAAGTCCAGCGCGAAGGGGAAATTGCTGCAGATGGAGGAGACGCCGAAGACTTCGGCGCGGGAGGCCAGCATGCATTCGAGAGCGAAATCCTTGAAGCTCGCGTAGTCTTCCCTCAGCTCGGGCCTTCTTTGGAGCCACAGATCGAAATCGACCAGCTCGACGTCGATGTCGTTTTCCTTCAGCACCGACCCGACCGTGATCAAGCCCATCGGGAAGAAGAGGTCGTCCTGGGGCCGGCTGGTCGGTGGATTGATCAGGCA
>Ga0073934_10007320_pt1 | contig 15444 bp, 10 predicted proteins | sample LarsenN4metaG_FD_76834 | JGI IMG/M metagenome (GOLD analysis project Ga0073934, IMG submission 76834) | Hot spring sediment bacterial and archeal communities from British Columbia, Canada, to study Microbial Dark Matter (Phase II) - Larsen... ...
GCAGGAACAGGTCCGGGTCGGCCTGCTCGTGCGGGCGCTTGGAACGGTCGCCCTTCGGGTCGGTCATGCCGGCGCCGATGATGATGTTGTTGGCCTGCGCCTTCTTCAGGAAATCGAGGAAACGTGCGTGGTACGGCGTCTTGTGCTTCTGGTCGATGTCATACGTGATCGAGTGCATCACGCTGATGGTGTCGAGGCCGGCGCAGCGCTGGAAGCAGGTGCCGGTGAGCTGGCCCATGCGGCGCTGCATCTGGTTCTTCAGCACCAGGTCCTGCGGCGACTCGACGATGTGCAGGAAGCGGTTCACGCGCGCATTGATCAGCGGCGAGTGCGCGGTGGCGAGATCCGGGTCCTCGATGGCGAGGTCGTAGGTCTGGCGCAGCGCGTTCATCGAGGGGCGGATCAGCGGGTTGTCCACCGGGTTCGGCTCTTCCTTGCCGAACAGGAACAGCTTCAGCGGGCGCCCGCGCAGCGAATTCAGGTAGTCCTCGCCGGTCCGGATCGGCGTGAACCGCGACCAGCGCTCGGCGGCGGTCTCGAGTTTGCGGGCGGGCAACGGCTGCTGGGCGTTCATGGCGGGCTCCTGGGATGGCTGTCGGGTGCCGCAGGCACGGCGCCTCCGCAAGGGAACGACGTGACCCGCAAGTCAGACCGGCGATGCTAGCCCTTCCACCGGTGCCGGCCAATGCCGTCAGGTGACAGCGTGTATACCCCGCCCGGAACAGCGCCGATGCACGATGGCGGTGCATGCGCACCGGGACGCGGCACGCGCCGTCAGCACCGCCCGCAGCACCGGCGCCCGTTCTGCCCATCAGGCCCGCCATCGCGGCGGCCACCGGTGGTACCCGGGCGCGCGGCATCAAACTTGCTTATGAGTCTGCTGACGCCGCCTGAGCCGAAAGCAGGATACCCGCGGCGCCGGCCGGAAGCCGGACCTCATCCACGGCCCGGAGATGCAGCCCGCATGAACCACCCGTTTTCCCTGGTGCCGCACGACCGCATCCGCAGCGTCGACGGCCACGCCACCGGCCTGCTGCAGGACTACACCTGCCGCAGCGCCTACCAGCCCATCGTCAGCCCGGCACTGATGCGCATGGTCGGGATGGAAGCGTTGCTGCGCGTCGAGCGCGGCGGCACGCCGCTGGACACCGCCCGCTTCTTCGCCGGCCTCGACGAAGAACAGGTCGTGGAGAGTTGCCGGCTGGCGCGCGCCATCCACGTCCTCAACGTGCCGGAAACGGCGCTCGGCAACGAATGGCTGTTCCTCAACGTCCACCCGGAATCCATCCGCAAGCGGCGCGCCTCGGCCGGCAGCCTGGTCAGCGAACTCGCCGCGCTGGGCATGGGGCCGGAGCGCATCGTGCTGGAGATTGTCGAGAGCGCCCCGCTGACGGACACCGAACTGGCCGACTTCGTCAGCGAGTACCGCCGGGAAGGGTTCCGCATCGCCATCGACGACTTCGGCGCCGGCGCCTCCAACTACGACCGTGTGCTGTCCGTGCACCCGGACATCATCAAGCTCGATCGCTCGCTGATCGCCAACGCGTCGGCCTCCTCGCGCGCGCGGCGCCTTTTTCCGCACATGGTCGCGCTGCTGCGCGAAGCCGGATCGCTGGTGCTGGTGGAGGGCATCGAGAACGAGGAACAGGCGCACATCGCCATCGATGCCGACGCCGAACTGCTGCAGGGCTATTTCTTCGCAAAACCGGCAGCCGGCCTGCCGGACCAGGCGCTGCAGCGCAGCCGCCTCGCGGCGCTGATGACGCCCGCCAATGCCGCCGTCATGCGCCAGCGGCCGGCGGAGGAAAAACTGCGCTCGCGCTTTCTTGACGCCTGGACGCGCTTCCGCGACGGCACGCCGCTGGAACTGATCGCGCAGGAAATCAACGAGCCGCAGGTGACGCGCCTCTACGTCATCGACAGCAAGGGCTACCAGATCGGTGACACGGCGATGACGCGCCACGCCCTGCGCGGCATGTCGCATCCGCTGTCGAACGCGAAGGGCGCCTGCTGGGCGCGCCGGCACTACTTCCGGCGGGCCAACGAGCAACCCGGCCGCATCCAGATGACGCGGCCCTACCTCTCGCTGACCGAGCAACGGCTCTGCGTGACCTACTCCTGCGCGACCTCGCACAAGGAGTACGGCCCCTGCGTGGTCTGCATGGACGTGCTGATCGACAGCTGAACCGACGGCCGGCGCAGAAACGAGAAACGCCCGGCAGTGCCGGGCGTTTCGTCGTTACGGCTGCTGCGGATCAGAGCGCCGCGACGGCACCCGATGCAATGAGAGCATCGACCTCGGCGGCAGTCATGCCGTAGTCGTGCAGCACCGACTTCGTGTCGGTGCCGACGCGGGTCGCAGCTTTCGGTTGCACCGAATGCGTGGCGGAACGCGAGAAGCGCGGCGCCGGCGCCGGCTGCACCATGCCGCCCACCTCGAGGAACGCATGACGGGCCATCGCGTGCTGGTGCTTCGGCGCCTCGTCGAGGTCGAGCACCGGCGCAAAGCAGACGTCGGTGCCTTCCATCAACTCGCACCACTCGGCGCGCGTCTTGGTCTTGAAGATCTCGGCGATCTTCACCTTCATCTGCGGCCATGCCGTCATGTTGAACTGCGCGGCGAAGGGGTCTGCCGGCAGGTTCGCCTTCTGGCACAGCAGCGCATAGAACTGCGGCTCGATGGAACCGATGGACACGTACTTGCCGTCCTTCGTTTCGTAGACCTCGTAGAAATGCGCGCCGGTGTCGAGCACGTTGGTGCCGCGCTCGGGCCGGTAGAGGCCCTTGCCCTTCATGCCGTAGAACATCGCCATCAGCGCCGCAGCGCCGTCCACCATCGCTGCGTCCACCACCTGCCCCTTGCCGCTGCGCTGGGCTTCCAGCAGCGCGCAGACGATGCCGAACGCGAGCAGCATGCCGCCACCGCCGAAATCACCGACCAGGTTGAGCGGCGGCATCGGCCTTTCGCCGGCACGGCCGATGGCGTGCAGCGCCCCGGTGAGCGCGATGTAGTTGATGTCGTGGCCGGCCGCCTGCGCCAGCGGGCCGGACTGGCCCCAGCCGGTCATGCGCCCGTAGACGAGCTTCGGGTTGTGCGCCATGCACTGCGCGGGACCGACGCCCAGCCGCTCGGCGACACCGGGGCGGTAACCCTCGAAGATCGCGTCGGCTTTCTCGCACAGCTTCAGCACCGTCTTCACGCCGTCCGGGTGCTTGAGGTTGACGGCCACCGCGCGGCGGTTGCGGAACAGGATGTCATGGCCGCCCTCCGCCGACGGATTGCCGCCGGGACGGTCGATGCGGATCACGTCGGCGCCCATGTCGCCGAGCATCATGCCGCAGAAGGGCCCGGGCCCGATGCCCGAGAGTTCGATGATGCGGAAACCGGAAAGCGGACCCATGTAAACCTCCAGCGTCTTGCCAGGTTGATGTCGGGATGCGCGCGGCGCGGAACGGAAACGTTCCGTAAACCCTGACGGCCACGCGGGTGACTGCAAAGTCAGAGGCCGCTACTGTAGTGCGCCCGCCCCACCCTGTGTAGGCGATCGCCCCGCAACCCTGCCCCTTTCCGGAGTACTCCCGTGAGCAGCCCCGCTACCGACAGCCGCGCCGCCGGCACCCGCACGCCCGCCTCCATGAGCCTTGAAGAGGCGATCCTGTCACGCCGCTCGGTGCGCGGCTTCCTGCCCACGCCGGTGCCGCAGGAAGTGCTCGAGCAGGTGTTCGCGCTGGCGCAGCACGCGCCGAGCAATTGCAACATCCAGCCGTGGTTTTCCTATGTCGCTTCCGGCGCGACGCGGGACGAGATGCGCAAGCGCATGATGGAACGCGTGACCAGCGGCCGCCCGCCGGTGCCGGACTTCGACCACCTGCCGAACTTCGAGGGCGTCTACCGCAAGCGCCAGGTGGATTGCGCGGTGGAGCTCTACAACAACATGGGCATTGCGCGCGACGACAAGATGGGCCGCATGAAGGCGACCTTGCGCAACTTCGAACTGTTCGACGCACCGCATGTGGTGTTCATCGGCATGCAGAAGAATTTCGGCGTCACCTTCACGCTGGATGTCGGCATGTACATCCAGACGCTGATGCTGGTGATGACGGCGCACGGCATCGGTTCCTGTGCGCAGGGCTCGATGCGCTACTACCCGGAAGACGTGCGCGAGGTGTTCGGCATTGGCCCGGAGACCGGCATCGTGCTCGGCATTTCCTTCGGCTACGAGGATGCCGCCGTTGCCGCCAACAGGACGCGCGTCGGCCGCGCGCCGCTGGCGGAGAACGTGATCTTCCGTAACTGACGGCGGCTTTCGCCCTTCTGGTTGCCGTTCAGGACGCGGCGCCGCGCGCACGAACATAGACGGGCTTGTTCTTCGAGCCCGGCACCTCGCGCTCCTCGATGACGAACAGGTCCGGCCTGGCCTTCACCAGGTCGGACAGCTTGCGGTAGCCGTAAAGGCGCGAATCGAAGTCCGGCTGCACCTTGGTCAGGTAACTGCCGAACGCGCCCAGGTTCGCCCAGCCTTCGTCGTCGAGGGTTTCCTCCAGCGCCTGCAGCAGGAAATCCACCGGCATCGGCGGCCGGCCGTCGCCGTCGCTCTCGACGGCTTTCGGTTTCTCCTTCTGTGCCGGCCGCGTCGCCGGTTTCGCCGGCTTCTGTGCCGGCGCGGCGGCGGCCGGCGCCGCTGGCGCGGCTGCCACCGTCGCGGTGGCAGCCGCCTTCTTGGCCGGGCCGCGCAAGACCTCGGTGAACACGAACTTGTGGCAGGCGTTGCGGAAGGCATCCGGCGTCTTCTTTTCGCCGAAGCCGAACACCGTCAGCCCTTCCTCGCGCAGGCGCATCGCCAGCCCGGTGAAATCGCTGTCGCTGGTGACCAGGCAGAAGCCGTCGAACTTGCGCGTGTAGAGCAGGTCCATCGCGTCGATGATGAGGCTGCTGTCGGTGGCGTTCTTGCCGGTGGTGTAGGCGAACTGCTGTACCGGCTTGATGGCGTGGCGTTGCAGCACCTTCTTCCAGGACGCGCTCGCGGACGACGTGAAGTCACCGTAGATGCGCTTGACGGTGGCCTCGCCGTAGCGCGCAACCTCCGCCAGCAGCGCGTCGATCACCGCCGCCTGCGCGTTGTCGGCGTCGATGAGGACGGCCAGCCGGAGTGAAGAATCGTCAGCGCGACTTTCGCTGAACTGGCGTGCTGCAGCCATGGCTGTCTCCTGGTGACATGACGGGCCTGGACCCGGGACGGGCAAGCCTAGCCCGCAGGCGGGAGGAATTCACTACGGCGGCGGCATCACCGCCACAAGGCAACCGCGTTTCTCCCGGGGCGTTACCGCGCTGATTCGTCAGTACGTCACCGCTTCTGACCAGGATTCCAGCCAAGGCACGTGCAGAGCGCCGGCACGCATCCTGAGCAACCAGACATCGTCGCGTTCGGTGCGCGAGTAGACGGTTGCACTGACACGCATGGATTCGCCGTCGATGTTCCCGTCCGCAGATGAAAACCTCACTTCGTAGCAGGTACGGCGGTTCCTTCGCCCGCATTTATATGTCCGCTTTCCGGCGATCGAGGCTTCGACGGTGACGGGCTGCGAACCGTCGAACTCCTGGTTGAATTCATGGAGCTTGACGTAGGACAGCAATATCGAGCCGGCAAGCCCAAGCGTGAGCAACTCCATCAGCACGATGTGCGTTCGTGAGCGTCGCCCGAGCATGTACAGCGCCAGGCAGACCATGCCTGCGGTGATCGCAAGGCCAATCAGGGTCCCCGGGACGAGCAGCCTGACCGGATCAAACACATGGCCCGGCAGCAACATGTCGAGCGCGAAGTATTCGAGCAGGGCGGTGGCGAAGATCCCGGTGCTCAGCGCGAGCAGTAGCGTTGCGCGCCAGGCGAACGGATCGCGCGCGCCCGGCGGCATCGCCGGGATGCTGCGCAGCGCCTTGGCAACGCAACGCATTTTCGGCACCAGCGCGACCGATGCTGTTGCCGCCATCGCCTTGCCCTCGCCGCTGTTGCAGGTGAGGTACACGATCAGGCGGCCGCCAACCACGCGCATCCGCTTCGCCCCCTGCCAGCCGATGATGTCCAGCAAGGCCTTGCGCGCGTCGGCATCGGCGGCCAGGCAATCGCGAACGCGCGCATCGTCGGATTGCAGATAGATTCTCGCGTCGGTGTCCGGGTCATCCAGCTGCTGTTCGACTGACAGGCCGATGGCGGTTGCGAAACGATCGATTGCCCGCTCGGGATGTACGCTCAACTCCAGGTACGCGGGCGCAGCAACCGCCATCTTGATCGCGTCGCTGTGCTTGCCCCCGGTGACGGAATACTCGAAATCGCCGTCGCGGGTGCCGGACCAGAGTATTTCCCGGCGGATGACCAGCACCGCAACCAGTGCGACCAGCAAGGCAACCAGTCCAAATGCGAACCACATCGTGTGTCTCCGGAGTCAGCAGGTATCCATTGGCAGCACGCCAGAATCGCTCACGATACGTGGCGGCGCCACCCCGGGCCATCCGGTGCTGCTGCCGTGCACCGGGCGAACGCCGGTACGAAATGCCCCTCCACCGCCCCGTGCCTGCGCAGGCAGCACGCGCCGCTTTCCCCGAGGCAACCGCCTTGCGTTCAACCGGTATTGCGCATGCCGGCGGCGATGCCCGCGATGGTGACTTTCAGCGCCAGGTCCACCGCCGGGTCTGCTTCCGCACCGGCGGCGCGATGACGCCGGATCAGTTCCGCCTGCAACAGGTGCAGCGGATCCGTGTAGGGGTTGCGCACGGCGATGGACCATTGCATCACCGGGTTGTTTTCCAGCAGCGAAGCGCGCCCGGTCAGGGCCAGCACCTGCGCGACGGTGTCCGCCAGCCGCTCGCGCAGGCGCGCACCGAGCGGCTGCAGGGCCGGACCGGCGAGCACCGCCTCATAGTGCGCGGCGATGCCCGGCTCGCTCTTGGCGAGCACCATTTCCAGCATGTCGATGACGGCCTGGAAATACGGCCATTGCGCGAGCATGTCGGCGACGTCGGCGCGGCCGCCGGGCTGCTCGCGCAAGCCGGCGAGCGCGGTGTCCGTGCCGAGCCAGGCCGGCAGCATCAGCCGCACCTGCGTCCAGGCAAACACCCACGGAATCGCGCGCAGCGACTCCAGGCCACCTTCGGCCCGCCGCTTCGCCGGGCGCGAACCGAGCGCCAGCGTGGCCAGTTCCTGTTCCGGCGTGACGCAGCGCAGGTAATCGACGAAGCGCGGCTCGTCGCGCACCACCGCGCGGTAGCCCGCGAGGGATGCGGCGGCCATGCCGTCCATCAGCGCGCGCCACGCCGGCACCGGCGCGCGCGGCGGCAGCAGCGTCGCCTCCAGCGTCGCCGCCACGTAAAGCTCGAGGTTTTCCTGCGCGATGCCCGGCAGCCCGAACTTGAAGCGGATCATTTCACCCTGCTCGGTGACGCGCAGGCGGCCGCGCAGCGAACCCGGCGGCTGTGACAACAGGGCCTGCCGCGTCGGCGTGCCGCCACGGCTCACCGAACCGCCGCGCCCGTGGAAAAGCTCGAGGCGGACGTCATGCCGCCCGCACACCGCCGCCAGCGCCTCCTGCGCGCGGTACTGCGCCCAGCTGGCGGCGAGATAACCGGCATCCTTCGCCGAATCCGAGTAGCCGATCATCACCTGCTGGTAACCGGCAATGCGTGCGCGATAGCCCGGCAACGCCAGCAGCGCGTCGATGGTCGCCGGCGCCGCATCGAGGTCGGCGAGCGTCTCGAACAGCGGCACCACCGGCAACGCCTCGCGCACACCGGCCGCCTTCTGCAGCAGGCAGACGGCGAGTACGTCGGACGGCGCATGCGCCATCGAGATGACGTAGGCGCCGAAGGCATCGCGGGGTTGCGTGGCGATCGTCCTGAACGTCGCCAGCACTTCGTGCACCGCCGCGTCACAGGCCGGCGACGCGGTGAAGTCCTCGCCGAACAGCGGCCGCCGGCTGTCCAGTTCCGCGAGCAGGAACGCCTGCCGCCGCGCCTCGTCCCAGTCGCGGTAGTCGCCGAGCCCGAGCCAGCCGGTGATCGCCGCCAGCGCATCGGCGTGCCGTGCGGATTCCTGGCGGACATCGAGGCGCACCAGGCAGCAGCCGAAGGTGGCGACGCGGCGGAGCACATCCGTCAGCAGGCCGTCGGCGATGCGCGCCATGCCGCATTCGCACAGGGAATCGAAGGCCAGTTGCAGTGGCTCGCGCAGTTGCGCGTCGGATTCGACGAGGTCGACGGCATCGGCCGCTTCCGCACCGGCCAGCAGCGCCTCGATGTGCGCGCGCGTCCGGCGCAGGCGGTCACGCAGGCTCTTCATCAGCGCACGGTAGGGCTCGCGGGCATCGCCGGCCTGGCGGCGCAGGCTGGCGCTGGCCGCGTGCATCGACAGTTCCGACTGCAGGCGCTCGACATCGCGCAGGAACAGGTCCGCCGCCTGCCAGCGCGCCAGCAGGATCACCTCGCGCGTCACCGCGTGCGTGACCGACGGATTGCCGTCGCGGTCGCCGCCCATCCAGCTGGCGATGCGCACCGGCGCGGCATCCAGCGGCAAGGCGTCGCCCGTCTGCGCCCGCAGCCAGCCGTCGAATTCGCGCAGGAAATCCGGCAGCGCCTGCCACAGCGTCTGCTCGATGGTGGCAAAGCCCCACTTCGCCTCGTCCACCGGCGAAGGCCGCTCGCGGCGGATCTCGTCGGTATGCCAGGCGGCGCACACGAGCCGGCGCAGGGACGCCTCGATGCGTTGCCGCTCCGTCGGCGACGCCAGGTCGCGTTGTGCCAGGTGCGCGGCGATGGCGTCGTACTTGTGCATCAACGTGCGCCGGGTGACCTCCGTCGGGTGCGCGGTCAGCACCAGCTCGATGCGGAGCTCGCGCACGCACTGCGCCAGCGTCGCCGGCGCGGTGCCGGCCCGCTGCAGTGCCGCCGCCAGCGCGGGCAGCGAGCCCTCGGGCGGCGGCAAGCGGCAGGCATCGGCGGCGGCGCGCCGGACACGCACGCGGTGATGCTGCTCGGCAATGTTGGCGAGGTTGAGGAACTGGTTGAACGCGCGCACCACGTGCAGCAACTCGTCGCCATGCAACTGCGCGACATCCGCGCGCAACGCCTCGGCATCGATGCGGCCGGCGCGCACGTCGCGCGCCAGGCGGCGCAGGGTCTCCACGCGCCGGAACAGCGCGTCGCCGCCGTGTTCACGCAGCGTATCGCCAAGCATTTCCCCGAGCAGGCGGACGTCGTCGCGCAGCGGCGCGTTGGCCACGGCAACGCCGTCCGGCATGCCTTGCGTGGAACGAGCCGATCCGTCCTCGACCATCGCCTGTCTCCCGCGGCAGCGCGCCCGTGCGCAGTGCCGGGCCGGGCACTATGATAGGCCCCCTGCATCGCCGGCCCCCGCGCCGGCGTATTCGTCACACCGCCGGATTTCCCGCCCCGCATGACCCAGCCCGCCGATTACGTTCCTGCCGACCGTTTCGCGTTGTCCACCACCTTTGCCGCGCGCCTTGCACTGGCCTTCCTCACGCTGGCTTACTTCACCGGCCTGCCTTCCGGCCCGGAAGCCGGCTGGCGCTTCGATGTCGCCACCGCGGTGTCCGGCCTGCTGTTGTACGGGGTGATCCAGGGCGCCTGCCTGGCCTATGCCTTCGCCGCGCGGCCGCCGGCCTGGCCCGCGCCGCTGGCCGTCAGCGCCGATGCCATTGCCGTGTTCGCGTGCGTCGCCTCCGACCCGTCCGCGCTGCCGCCAACACTCGCGCTGGCCTTCATGGCGGCGGTGAACGTGACACTGCCCGGCGCGCGCATCGCCGCCGTCGCCGCGCTGGCCGGCGGCATGCTGGTCGCCTTTGCCGCGCTGCAGTGGCGGCTGGACACGCTCGCCGTCGCCATCGACGCAACGCCGGCGGCGTATTTCGTGGCGGCGCTGGCCACCGGCCTCACTGCGTTCGCGCTGCTGGCCTGGCGGCGCGGCCTGCGCGAGGCGCTCGCCGCGCGCTACGCCGACCAGGACCGAGACACGCAACTGCTCAACCGCCGCGGCTTCGACAACGCGGCGCGCTACCTGATGCCGCTGCGCCAGCGCACGCAACTGCCGCTGGTGATCATGCTCGCCAGCCTCGACGGCAAGGGCGCGCAGCCACTGGAAGGCCGCGCCCTGGTGGCCGCCGTGCGCCAGGTCGGCGAACTGGTGCGCACGCGCGCGCGCCGCAGCGACGTGGTGGCGCGCATTTCCGCCGACGAGTTCGTGTTCCTGCTGTTCGACACGACGATGGCCGGCAGCGAAACCCTGGCGCGCGCGCTCGCCGAGCGCTTCAACACCTGGGCTGAACGCCAGGGCAGCGATGCCCGGCTGACGTTCTCGCTGGTGAACACCCCGGACGAGCCGGTTGCCATCGAGCAGCTCATTGCCCGCGCGCGCAGCGCGGTGCAGCGGGCGCAGAAGCACCCGAGTGCGCCCGCCGTGGTCACCGCGCCCTCGATGTAGGCGGCCGGCGCGCCGCGGCCGTTCAGACCAGCAGCAGCGTGGCCAGCCCGAGAAAGACGAAGAACCCCAGGCTGTCGGTGAATGCGGTGACCAGCGTGCTGGAGCCGAGCGCCGGGTCACGGTCGAAACGCTTCAGCAACAGCGGCACGCTGACGCCGACGATGGCGGCGAAAAACAGGCAGATCAGCATCGCCAGGCCGATCGTCAGCGCCAGCTGCGCATCGTGGTACAGCACCAGCGCGAACAGCGCGACGACGCAGCCGAGCGCCACGCCGTTGAGCAGGGCCACGGCCATCTCCTTGCGGTAGACCACGCCGAGGTTGTCGTTGCGCACCTGGTCGATGGCCAGCGCACGGATCACCAGCGCCGTGGTCTGGTTGCCGGTGTTGCCGCCGATACTGGCCACGATCGGCATCAGCGTGGCCAGCGCCACCAGTTGCTCGATGGTGGTTTCGAAAAAGCCGATGACGCGCGAGGCGATGAACGCCGTGCACAGGTTCACGGCGAGCCAGTAGGCGCGGTTGCGCGCCGATTCGCGCACCGGCGCATAGAGGTCTTCCTCGCCGGCGAGACCGGCGGAACCGAGCAGGTCCTCGTGGCTGGACTCGTGCATCCACTCCATCACCGCCTCGACGGTGACGCGGCCGAGCAGTTGCCGGCGGTGGTTCACCACGGGCGCGGACACCAGGTCATAGCGCTCGAAGGCGTTCACCGCCTCCTGCGCGGATTCCTCCGGCCGCAACGCCACCACGTCCGCACTGAGCACCTCGGCGAGCGGCGTGCCCGCGTTGACCAGCAGCAGTTTTTCCAGCGCGATGCGGCCCTGCAGCACGTTGCGGCTGTCCACCACGTAGATCGCGTCGGTCTGCGGCGGCAGCGTGCCGTCCGCCTGCAGCCGTGCCACCAGCTCCGCCACCGTCTGCGCCGGCGCCGCCACCGTCACTTCGTGCGTCATCAGGTTGCCGACGGAATCCTCGTCGAAGGCCATCGCCGAGGCGAGCCACTGCTGCTCGCTGGAGCTGAACTGCGCAAGGCGCTTTTCCAGCGACGCACGCGGCAGGCCATCGGCGATCCAGAGAATGTCGTCGGCGTCGAGTTGCTGCAGCACGGCATCGAGCTCGTCGGCCTGCATCGCATCGACCAGCCAGCCGCGCACCGCTTCGGCGGCCTCAACCAGCACGGCGCCGCCGCGCTCGTCGCGCACGACGTCCCAGACGCGCTTGCGCTCCGCCAGCGGCAGGCCTTCCAGGATGTCGGCAATGTCGGCGGCGTGCAGGCGCGACAGCAGCATGGACAGCGCCGTCGCCTCCTGCCGCGCCGCCAGCTGCTCGACCAGCGCGCGATGCTGCGGGTCCTGCTGCTGCGCCAGTTGCGCGAGGTACTGCTGGCGCTCGAGCATGCGCCGCACTTCGCGCAGCGCCGACTGGCGCGCTTCCGGGCTCTCGAGGTTGCCTGCCATGACGCTGCCTCCTGCGGGCGGGGCCCGGCTGCGTGGTGTGGACACCGGCTGCCGGTGTTGCCGGCTCGAGTGTAAGGGAGCACCGGCACGGCCTCCGGCGCCGGCCCGCCTTGCCGCCGGCGACGGCGACCGCCCGTCCGCGCGCCCCGACTGGCACCGGGCGACCTGTGCCCGCCTCACCCTCCGGGACTAGACTCGCAAGGCCGCTCATGATTTTGCATGAAGCCTGTCGGCGAACGCCGACGCATCGGCCGCAGACAACGGAGTTGTCGCCATGGCGCACGGACTGGCTCACAGCGCGCGACGCACCCGCCGACCGGGTGCCCTGCTGCGCGCCCTCGCACTGCTCGCGCTGGCGTCACTGACCGGCGTTGCCGGCGCCGCCATGACGCCGGTGGCGGTCGCCGGCGACGGGCAGGAGGAAGACATCAGCGCCGCCATCGCCTCGGTGGAAGACGCACTCTTCCGGCACACGCCGGAGGCCGACCCGGACACCCTGGTGTCGCTGCCCTGGCGGCAGGACAACGCGGCACTGCCGCGCGGCGGCACCTCGCGTTCGCAATGGCTGCTGCGGGTGTCGCTGCACAACCTCGACGAGCAGCCGCGCGAGCGCGTCCTGCAGGTGCGCAACCCGACCCTCGACAGCGTCCATTTCGCGCTCACCTGCAGCGACGGCACGCGTCAGCGCGCACGCGCCGGCGACCACTTCCCGGCACAGGAACGTGCCACCGCCGACCGCCATCCGGCTTTCCCGGTGACGCTGCCGGCGGGCGCGAAGTGCGACGCCTGGTTCGTCGTCAACACCGGCAACGCGTTCCGCTTCCCGCTCTGGTTGCTGGACACGCGCAGCTACCAGCACGCGCTGCTCAACGACTACCTGCGTCGCGGCCTGGTCTTCGGCATGCAGTTGCTGGCCGTGGCCGTCGGGCTGTTGCTGGCCCTGCAGCGCCACGACGCCTCCGCCGCCGCCTATGCGCTGGCCGTTGCCAGCCAGGCGCTGTTGCTGCTGGTGCTGTCCAACCTCGGCTATGTGTTGTTCTGGAGCCCGGCGACGCAGACGGTGCTGTCACCGGCATCGGTGGCCCTCTGCTGGGTGCTCACCGCCCAGCTGTGCCTGACCCTGCTGCCGGCGCAGGCGGTGCACTGGAGCCTGCGCCGGCTGCTGCAGGCGACCCTGCTGCTGGTCTGCGGTGCCGCGCTCGCCCAGGTGCTCGCGCCGGACCCGGGCCGCATGGCCCTGCTCATTGCCCTGTGTGCCGTCGGGCTGCTGCTGTTGCTGGCGCTGACCACCGGCGCGGTGCTGGTGGGGGCCGCGCAGGCCGGGCTGGTCACCGCCGCCATCCTGTCCTTCACCCTCGGTGGGCTGACGGAAGCCTGCGGCTATCTCGGCCTGATCGCGCTCGGCGCCCAGGAGTTGCTGGCACTGCAGGGCGGCTTCCTGCTGGCCACCCTGCTGCTGGGCATCGCGCTCTGGCACCGGCTGGCGGATGCGCGCCAGCAACGCAGCGCGGACCGCGAAATGGACCGCCGCGTCGCCGAGCGCACGCGCGCGCTGACATCGACGGTGGCCACGCTGACCTCGCTCAACCGCCGCCTCGACCGCCTCAGCAGCAGCGACGAGCTCACCGGCACGTTCAACCGGCGCTACATGGACAGCTGCCTGGCGCGCCACGCCGCAGACAGCAACAGCACGCCGCTGTCACTGATCCTCTTCGACATCGATTTCTTCAAGCAGGTGAACGACCGCCACGGTCACCCCGCCGGCGACCATTGCCTGCAACGGGTGGCGGACTGCGTGCAGAAGCAACTGCGCCAGGGCACCGACATGCTGTGCCGCTACGGCGGCGAGGAGTTCGCCGTGATCCTGCCGAGAACCGACGCCGCCGGCGCGGCGCACGTGGCCGAGAAGATCCGCCTGGCGGTGGCGCGCACGCCGTTGCAGTGCCCGTCGGGGCAGGACCTGCGGGTAACGGTCAGCCTCGGGGTGTCCACGCTGTCAGCGACCGGCAGTCCCGCTGGTCTCGTCGACGCGGCGGACCGCGCCCTGTACGACGCCAAGCGGCAGGGACGCAACCGCTGGCAGGTGGCGCCGGCCTGACGCGCGCCGGTACCGGCGACACACCGGCGAAGCCAGCCGGCAGCAACCGACAGAAAAGAGGGGGAACAAAAACGCCGCCGGGATAACCACGGCGGCGTCGGATTTCCGGGATGACGGGAATACCCGGAAAATCATTTCTTCCAGCTGCGCACCTCGGTAAACCCGAATTCGTCGACCCAGTTATCCAGCTGCTTGGGATTGCGGCGCTTTTTCTCGACCCGTTCCCGGCTGAACGGATTCACGTAGACGCCGGTGGGCAAGGTCGGGTTGTTGATCGGGTCCTTTTCCTTTTTCTTTTTGCTGCCACGCTTTTCCGCCCGGCCTTCCTTCTCAATGACCGTGGCGAAATACTCCTTGAGCTGGCGCCAGAACAGCGGCGGGTCATCCTTGCCGTTGGCCTTGATCCAGCCAACGATGCTTTCCGAACGGGCGACGAACAATTCGCTTTCACTCAGCCCGTATTCCCGGACCATCTGCTCGATCAACTCGTTGAACCGGTTGACCCCCTCGAGCTTTTTCACGTGCATGTTCTTCAGGGTTTCCAGCTCCTCCATCTTGCGACGGAGATCGGCGATCTGCGTTTCGTAATCCTTTTCCAGGCTCATGGCATTACCGTTGGCAAATAAACAGGAAGGGAAGGGAATTGCGGGCAGGATCCGTACTGCCGGAGAAAAGCCCGGACGCCTGGTTCCGGCGAGGGAAAAAACGGCTGGGCTTGATTCGCGCCGTCGGGATTGGCGCGGGGGAAATCATACGTTGGATGACGCCCGCCCCGCAGCCGTCTTTACGGGACATTATTCCGGCAGATATTGCCGCACCGGATTGACGGATTTCGCCTGGCAGGAATACCGCCAATGCCGCCCGGTTTATCCACGCCCCGGGCGCAAGCGGCGCGCGCGATAACGCAGGCCGGCCGCCGGAATGGCGGGCACGGCACGGATGGCGCGGGCAAGCTGGCCACCGCTCGCCGGGGCAGGCAGGAACGCGACCACCCGGTTCTCCCAGGTGGGCGTGCTGAGGGAAAGCGCATGCGGCAGGCAGCCGGCCACCTCACCGCCCTGCCACCAGTCGCTGGCCCGCACCTCGGCGGCGGCGGCGAAGTTCATGACCAGCGCGCCGCCCGGCGCCAGTTGCGACGCCAGCAGGTCGAACCAGTCGGCATCGGCACGCACGGCGCGACAGGGCTCGCCGTCACGCTCGCCGAACAGGTCATCGATGATCACGTCAAACGGTTCGCCGTCGTGCAGCGCCAGCCAGGTGATCGCGTTTTCCTCGTGCAGTTGCACGCGCGGATCGCGCAAGCCGAAGAAGCGCCGCGCCACCGCCAGGTGCACCGGGTTGAGCTCGATGCCGGTGATCTGCGCTTCCGGATACACCGCCAGCAATTGCCGCAGCACGGC
>Ga0073934_10007321_pt1 | contig 15443 bp, 11 predicted proteins | sample LarsenN4metaG_FD_76834 | JGI IMG/M metagenome (GOLD analysis project Ga0073934, IMG submission 76834) | Hot spring sediment bacterial and archeal communities from British Columbia, Canada, to study Microbial Dark Matter (Phase II) - Larsen... ...
GATTCAGATCGGTGACACCGTAGATGCGCGCCCCCGGAACCGATTCGACAATGCCGATCAATTTTTGGGATAGCTCCATCTCGTACGCTCGCATCGCGGACATGCCCTTCTTCAATTCCAACCTGCGGCCGGTGAACCCCGTTTCCTTCCACGGTGACGCGTGATCCGCTCCGAACTGCGTTCCCAACCATTTGATGTATTCCAAGGCGCCGAGCACACCGGCAATCCCTTCGTGATTCTGTGTGCCGGTTTCGAACTTGTACGGCAGTTCATTCGATGCCGGTCTCACTTTGTAGGCTTTCAACTCGCTCAATAGATCGAATCTTCCATACAGCGTCCCCGCGTGCGGACCGAAGAATTTATAAGACGAACAAACCAGAAAATCGCAGCCGATATCCTGCACGTCGATAGGACCATGCGGCGCGTACTGCACCGCGTCGACGTACACCAGCGCCCCCGCGTCATGCGCCATCTTCGTCAGTTTCTTGACCGGGTTGACCGTCCCCAACAAATTCGAGGCGTACCCGAATGCGGCGATCTTCGGTTTCTTTTCCAATGCGCGCGAGAAATCATCAAGATCAAGTGTGCCATCCTCCACGTCGATATCCACCCAGAGCAGGTTACATCCCTTGTCTTCCGCGATCAACATCCACGGTGCGATGTTCGCATCATGATCCAATCTCGTGACCAATATGTTGTCACCTGCTTGCAGCATCCGAGCAAGTGAACGCGACATGTGCAATGTCAGCGTGGTCATGTTGTTGCCAAAGATGATCTCTTCGGGGCGCGCAGCGTTTAGAAAATCCGCCATGGCAACATGCGCCTCGTGCAACGTCTCGTCCGACCTGCGGCTGGTCTCGAACTGACCTTCGTGGTTCGCATTGTTTTCAAGCAGGTACTTGTTGATTCGGTCGAGGCTCGGCTTGGAGATCTGCGTCCCTGCGGGGTTATCGAGAAAGATGGCGGGACGATCGAGCGAGGGGAATTGCTGGCGAACAAGGTTGACATCGAATGCGGTCATGGTTCCTCTTTTGAAAATTTGGTGAATTGATAACTCCGAAGAGGTGACATTTATTTCACCCCTTCGGGGTTAATTTATATCTTGATTTGTTCTACAATCATCCCATCCCTTCGGGATTTTATTTTGCCAGTTCTTCTGCCTTCGCAAATTCTTCAGGCGTGTTGACGTTCCAAAACGCGAGCCCATCCGGGTCTGCGGATTTGATTTCATCCGAAGTCAGCACGCGAACCTTGACCTGCGGAAGCCATGAGACGACTCTCCACTGGTCGGCGTGGATGGCAGATTCGATCGCAGGCAGGCACGTTTCGCGGCGATAGACCGCATGAAGAGGTTCGTAGCCTTCGTCCGATTTGGCAATGACAACATCAGCCTGTTCATTATCCATGATTCTGGTCGAGGCTTCAATCAATGAAGAACTGGCGAAAGGCATATCACAGGCGACGACGGCGACAAGCGGATGCGACGCGGAAGCGATCGCGGTGTAGAGTCCGCCCAGGGCACCGCGACCCGGCATAAGATCCGGGCAGAGGCGGAGCCCTAGAAAAGCAAAATCATCGGGGCGATTCGTCGTCACAATAAGTTCATCCGCGATGGGTTGGAGTCTTTCCACCACGCGCTGGATGAGGGGGCGTCCAAGAAATGACTTGAGCGCTTTATCTTCACCCATACGCGCGGACGCGCCGCCTGCCTGTATACAAACGGTAAGCATGGGTGTATTATAAGAGTGAAAGTGAGAGGTTATGCCCACCTCGATAGGCGACTTGTTGGATACCTTGACCGTGGCGGGGGACTTGTATGAAAAACTTCCAAATAACGAAGTGCGATGTTTCGCCTGCGGACACCGCTGTGTGATCCGGGAGGGTCGGCGCGGGATCTGTCAGGTGCGCTTCAACCAACGGGGAGAGTTGCGCGTGCCGCATGGATATGTGGCGGCGTTGCAAAGCGACCCCGTAGAGAAGAAGCCGTTCTTTCATGTTTTGCCAGGCGTCAACGCATTGACGTTCGGGATGCTCGGCTGCGACTTCCATTGTGGGTATTGCTTTACGGGGGATACGATGGTTGTCACTAACCATGGTCCGATAACTTTGCAGAATGCATTTGAACTTGGCGAAACCCGTATCAAGCAATCTGATGGGGAGATTTCATTCCCGTTGAATTTGAAAGCGATCACATCATCTGGCAATCTAAGGGATGTGAAGGGAGTTTTTCGTCACTCGTATCACAGTGATTTGGTAAAGGTGACACCGTATTATTTACCTGCGTTTCGTTGCACACCCGACCATCGTGTGTACGCCACGTATGATGCTTCTCCACCCATGCTCACGTATGCAAAAGATTTGACCGATAAACATTATCTGGCTGTCCCGAAAGTTCATAAGTTTTCCTCTCCCCAGGTGATTAATGTGGAAAACCTGCTTGGTGCACATCTGGTTACGTATCAAACCCCATGGAAACTCTCGAAAAATGAAATGCAAAGGATCATGGACTTGTCTGCTGATGGGAAATCATCGCGCGAGATCGGGGAAATGTTTGGGAAGAGCGGTTCTTATATTCGACATTTGCGAGTCAAGATCAGAAATGGTCGGGTGACTGAAACGAAAACATCGCGGCCTTATATTGAAAATGGTTTTCTACGATTTCCCAATGAAAGACAGCCCGGACTTTCGTTACAGATAAAGTTTGACGAGCATGTTGCTGAGTTGTTCGGATATTACTGCGCAGAAGGTTCGATTGTTACAGATAAAGATCGTCCCAACAGCTTTAATACCAACTTCAGCTTTTCAAAGAAGGAAACTGAACTGGCGAATCGCGTGATCCAACTGCTCAAGGACTGTTTTGGGGTTGAAGGAAGGCTCGTTCATCGTGCTACTACCTTGGCGGTGTCGATTACGAAGGCATCACTTGCCTTATTGTTCAAGGCACTTGCAGGAGAACGGTCGAGCAAAAAACGTGTACCTGAAATGTTGTTCGATGCTCCACGTGAAGTAGTCAGGGCATTCCTAAATGCTTATGTGACGGGAGATGGACATCGGTTCGCAAATGGAAAGCTCAGTTCCACGACAGTCTCGCGGGATCTTGCTTATGGCGTTGCATGGCTGGCTTTGAAGTGTGGATATTTCCCGTCTGTTTATGATGCAGAGATGCGTGAGAATGCGACAATTCAGGGGCGCTCTGTCCGTCGTGCGCCGCATCAGTATACGGTAGTGTGGTATGAGACGGATGATATCAAGCGCAAGATTGTCGAGACTGAAGATTTTTATCTGATTCCGTTACGTGGAATTAAACGCGAATCCTTCAGCGGCGATGTGTTCAATATGGAAGTTGACAGAGAACATAATTACCTTGCGGGTTTCTTCCTTGTTTCCAATTGTCAGAACTGGCTGACCTCGCAGGCGATGCGTGATCCCGACGCCGATATTTCAGCAAGCTATATCCGTAAAATATCGCCGAAGGGAATGGTGGAATACGCGCACAGGACAAAAGCTTCAGTGGTTGTCTCGTCTTATAACGAACCATTGATCACCAGCGAATGGGCTGTGGAAATATTCAAAGAAGCGAAGAAGGCGGGGTTGATGTGCGCCTACGTTTCCAATGGAAACAATACACCGGAAGTGATGGAATATATCCGCCCATATATTTCCGCGTATAAAGTGGACTTGAAATGCATGCAGGATAAAAACTACCGCAAGCTGGGCGGTGTTCTGCAAAACACGCTGGATGGAATCAAGCGCGCACACGAAATGGGTTTATGGGTGGAGATCGTCACACTGACCATCCCGGGCTTCAATGATTCGAACGAAGAACTGTGGGATGCCGCACGATTCATCGCGAGTGTCTCGCGCGACATTCCGTGGCATGTGACTGCGTTCCATAAAGATTACAAGATGATCGATCCCGATAACACGGATGCAAAGACCCTCCTGCGTGCGGCAGAGATCGGACGCGAAGCGGGATTAAGATTCGTATATGCTGGAAACCTGCCGGGAGAGGTGGGGGAATATGAAGACACCGCCTGCCCGGAATGTAACTTCCGCCTGATCAAGAGGCGAGGGTACATCATCCAGGAGTATCTCGTGACGGGAGATGGAAAATGCCCGGGCTGCGGAGGAAAAATCCCCGGAATCTGGCATAAAAACCCCTCTCAAGTAGTGTTAAATGGGTCCGGGATGCCTGTACCCGTTTACTAAAATCCCTTTTGCTGTATAATCGACCCATTATTCGGAAGGAGGTCCCCCGCCCCATATCGAATCTCTTTTTTTATCCAGACTGTACGAATACGAAAAAGAAACCAATTGAAATTTCTCTAAGGAGGAGAAACGTGAAACGCAACCTGTTACATGTACTATCACTGCTCATGCTCGCGAGCATGCTTCTTGCGGCATGCGGACCCGCACAAACCGAAGCACCGTCTGCAACTGAAGCCCCTGCTGCGACCGAAGCCCCTGCTGCAACCGAACCGGCTGCCGCCGCTTGTGAACCTGCCGGCACCGAACCGATCGCGTTCCCTGATGGCGGAAAATCTGTCACCACCGCTTTCGATCAGGAACCTGATGCGGTTGTCCCCTATTTCTCTCAGATGACCTTTGCAGTCTGGGTTACCCAGCTGACCTTGGTTGGTTTGGGCGAATGGGATGATCAAGGCAACTTTGTGCCCGAGTTGGCTGTGGATGTTCCCACGGCTGAAAACGGCGGCGTCTCCGCGGATGGTCTCACCATTACGTGGAAATTGAGAGACTGCCTCTTCTGGTCTGATGGCACGCCGCTCACCTCAGCAGATGTCAAATTCACCTGGGAACTGGTGATGGATCCGTCCAATGCTGTTGCCACCCGCACCGGCTACGAGAAGATCGAAAGCATCGAAACCCCAGACGATACCACAGTCGTGATCAAGTTCGCCGAACTGTACCCGCCTTGGCCCACCTTATTCACACAAGGCCCGAACAACGCTGGCGCGATTCTGCCCAAGCACATCCTCGAAGGCATCACCGCGGCAGAGACCGATCCGTTCATTCGTATGCCGACTGTCGGCTCCGGTCCGTTCGTGCTCACCGAATGGGTGCCCGGCGACTACATGTCCCTGCTGCCCAACCCGAACTTCTACAAGGGCCGCGCCAACCTCGACCGCGTCCAGATCCGCTTCGTGGCTGACTCTGAAGCCGCCAAAGCCGCCATCCAGACCGGCGATGTAGATTGGTACCCCAACTTCTCTGAAGGCGATATCGAAGCCCTTGAAGCACTCGCACCGAATGTAGTGCTCACCGTGATCCCCGGTGTGGACTTCGAACACTACTTCTTCAACATGGGCCGCGTAGAAGGTGTTGACGGCCGCGGCGCTGCTGAAAACGAAGGCTTCTGCCCGTTCAAAGATGTCCGTGTCCGCAAGGCGATCACCCTTGGCATCAACCGCCAGGCGATCGTGGACAGCCTGCTCTTCGGCAAGACCACCGTTCCCGTAAGCCAGTGGCCCAACAGCAGTTGGACCAACACCAACCTTGTTGCTGACGCCTATGATCCTGAAGCCGCCGCCGCGTTGCTTGATGAAGCCGGTTACACCCTCGGCGCAGATGGCGTCCGCGTGGGCGATTGCAACGGCGAACAGACCCGCCTTTCGTTCAACTTCGAAACCACCACTGCCCCGATCCGTATCTCCATCGCCACGGTCGTCCAGGCTGACCTCGCCAAGATCGGTGTCGAGTTCACCCCGATTCACACACCCGCCGGTACGTTCTTCGGCCAGTATGTGGATGGCGGTCCGTTGACCACCGGCAACTACGATATGGGTGGTTACACCACCGGTTTCTATCCGGATCCTTACACCGACAACTACAAGTGTGAGAACATCCCGACCGCTGCGAACCCGACCGGTACCAACTGGTATCACCTGTGCGATCCTGCCCTCTCCGACTTGATGGAGAGCTCGCTCAGCACGGTCGATCCCGCCGCGCGCAAGGCTATCCTCGACGAAGCACAGGCTTACATCGCTGAGAACTACTATGTGATCATGATGTACGCCCGCGGCAACGTCTACGGTTCCACCCCGCGCTTCCAGTTCGGACCTGCTGGTCCTACGTCTGACCTCAACTGGAATGCTGAAACCTGGGATGTCACCGAATAATTAAGAACGAGTAATACCAAGTACAAAACGAGAGGCAGGGGCTTCCCTGCCTCTCGTCAAATTCGTGCACAGTCACAGGTTCGTGATTATTTGCTGGAGGCTTCTATATGTGGACTTATTTGCTACGACGCGTATTTCAGGCGTTGTTCACGCTTCTGATTATTACCGTTCTTTGTTTTCTACTGACCCGGTTCTCGGGAGATCCTCTCGCACAATATGCCGCCAACCCGCGCATGAGCGCCGAAGACAGGGCGGCCCTCATCGAACGCCTCGGACTGAACGACCCTCTGTACGTGCAATACTTCAAATGGCTGGGACTGGCGGTCCAGGGGGATCTGGGACAATCCTTTTTTGCCCGCCAACCCGTCAGCGAGATGATCGCCCAGCGCCTGCCCAACACCTTGATCCTCATGTTCACGGCCGAGATTATCACCGTGAGTTGTGCCCTGTTGTTGGGGATCATTTCCGCGGTCAAGCAATATTCGTTTTGGGATAACGCCATCACAACGTTTTCCTTCGTCGGGTTTTCAATGCCCATCTTTTTTAGCGCCCTCGGCTTATTATTGATTTTCGCCGTTCAATTCAAGGAATGGGGGCTGCCCTACCTGCCGACCGGCGCCGCCGTTTGGGATAAATCAGACCCCGTGGAATACATCAAGAATTTGATCCTGCCGGTGACCGCTCTGGCATTCGTGAACACTGCTGGCTATTCCCGCTTCGTGCGCACGAGCATCCTCGAAGTGTTGGGGCTCGATTACATCCGAACCGCCCGCGCCAAGGGTCTCACCAGCCGAGTCGTTTTATTCAAACATGCGCTTCGCAACGCCGGCCTGCCCCTGGTCACCATTGTCGGGCTCGATATCCCCTTCCTTTTGGGCGGCGCCATCGTGACCGAGTCGGTGTTCTCCTGGCCCGGCATGGGACGCTTGTTCTGGGAGTATTCCCAACGCAGCGATTACCCGGTGGTACTCGGCGTCTTATTGATCATTTCGATCGCTGTAGTTGTACTGACCATCATCACCGACATCGTTTACACCTTTGTGGATCCGCGCATCCGCCTGGCGTAGGAGGTAATTTCCATGTCAACTGATATTGCCACCCTGAACTCTCAATCCCTTTCCCGCGAAGGGATGTCAGGCAAGATCCTGACCCCCGGTCAAATCATTTGGAGGAGATTTCGAAAACACCGCATGGCGGTGCTGGGAATGATCGGTTTCACGCTGATCGTTCTTTTCGTCATCGTCGGATCCATCCTTGTCAGCGAGGAACAAGCCAACGCGGTTGATTTGCAAGCACGCCTGTCACCTCCCAACCGCCAGTTCATCATGGGCACGGATACGACCGGCCGGGATATATTCGCCCGGATGATCCACGGCGGACAGATCTCCCTGCTTGTAGGGTTCAGCTCGGTATTCGTCTCTGTGACGCTCGGCACGCTCATTGGCGGACTGGCCGGATTTTTTGGCGGCTGGGTGGATACCATCCTGATGCGCTTTACAGAGGCAATGCTTTCGATCCCGCAGTTGTTCCTGTTAATCGTGCTGGGTAAATTCATCGGCAGGGATATCGAGACGGTCGTTATCATGGGCCAAACATTCAGCGGAAGTGTGTTGATCGTCATTTTTGTAATCGGCCTGACCTCGTGGATGGGATTATCCCGCATCGTGCGCGCCAACGTGCTCTCACTCAAGGAAATGGATTATGTGTCTGTGTCCAGGTCCCTCGGATCGAGCAATTTGCGGACCTTCTTTAAGCACCTGATTCCCAACACAATGGGCGTGATCATCGTTGCCACAACACTCGGTCTTGCCGGTGCAATCCTCTCTGAAGCGTATGTGTCCTTCCTCGGGCTTGGCATCCAGCCGCCAACCGCCTCGTGGGGTAACATGCTGACCTCTGCGCAGTCCTTTATTAGCCAAGGCTCGTGGTGGATGTGGGTCTTCCCCAGCCTTTTCATCGTAGCGACCATTCTGAGCATCAACCTCGTCGGCGATGGCTTGCGCGACGCCTTCGACCCGAGAAGCACAAGACATTTGTAAAATCAGATGTCCCGCAGTTGAACTGCGGGACATCTTTTTATTAGACTTCTTGCGAAAGTATTTTTAGCCACAGATTTCACGGATTTTCACTAATTTATTCAAAAAATCCGCGTGAATTCGTGCAATCCGTGGCAAAGAACTTAACTGATCCTTTACCGTTCTGACATATGCAAGATGTCAATTTAATTTAATCATCACCGATGAATTCTTTTGCCCTCTCCACGTACGCAAGGCTTTGATGACGGAAATAGGTATTGTATAAAGTCGCGTAATGCCCGCCGCCTGTGAGCAAACCTTCGTGATTCCCCTCCTCAAGGATACGTCCTTTTTCCATCACTACAATACGGTCAGCAGCTTTCACTGTCGACAGACGATGCGCGATCAGGATGCTCGTCGAATGCTTCAAGATAAGATTCAACGCCTGCTGGATCTGCCACTCGGTGAACGGGTCGATGCTGGCAGTGGCTTCATCGAGGATGAAGATGGCAGGCTTTTGCATCAGCACACGCATTAACGCCACGAGTTGACGCTGTCCCATGGATAAACGCCCGCCTCGTTCCCCTACTTCGGTCTGGATTCCACTCGGGAGTGTTTCCAACCATTCGCCATCACCGATGCCGCGTGCCATCGTTAAGATTTCATCTTCCGAGACATCCGGCGCAGCATAGCGGATATTATCTGCCACTGTCCCTGAAAACAGGAACGGGACCTGCGAAACGATGCCGAGTTGTTTTCGATATTGCGCGAGATCGAACGTGCGGATGTCGTGCCCGTCAACCAACAATCGTCCCTCCTGGAATTCGTAGAAGCGCGCGATCAACTTGGCAATGGACGATTTCCCCGCGCCGGTGTGACCTACAAGGGCGAGCGTCTCTCCGGGTTGGATGAGCAGGTTGAAGTGGGAAAGAATCGGTTCCTTATCCGTATAACGGAAATGCAGGTCGTCGAATTGAATCCGCCCTTTGAGAGTCGGCACATCCTTTGAATCCGTTTGCACAACATTCGGATCGGCATCGATCAGCGCGAACACGCGTTCCGCCGCGGAAAGCCCGGATTGGATCTGCGCCCAGAACGCGGAAAGGTTCAGCACGGGGAAGAAAAACTGGTCGAGGCTCATGATGAACAGATACCACGCGCCGACGGAAACAATGCCTTGCGCCGCGCTAAAACCGCCCACGTAGATGAGGATCGCTACGAAAATGCCTCCCAGCGCGTTGAGCGTGGGAAAGACCAGCGACAACACGAAGCCGCGCTGTACGTTGACGTGATACGACTGCTTGTTCGACTCTTCGAACGAGTTGAAGATGCTTTCTTCCTGCCGGAAATTCTTTGCAATGGCAATGCCGCTGATGGTCTCTTTAATCGCGGCATTAACATCTGCCATGGCTTTCATGCCGCGCTTGGTGACGCGCCTCGCCATCACACGAAAACCCCACGCCACCGCGAAGATCACTGGCAGGAAGGTCATCAGCATCAACGATAGCTTCAAGTCGGTACGAAAGAGCACCATACCGAGAACCACTGCTTGAACAATCTGTGAACCGACATCCGTAACGATCACCACAAGTTGCCCGAAATCGTTGGTGTCCGATGTGATGCGCGAAACGATGCGCCCGGAGGAAAATTGATCGTAGAACGAGAGGTCGTGCTCCGCCGCGGCGCGGAAGGCGCGCGTGCGAAGATCGAGAACCACGTCTCCCACGGCGCGCACCACGAGACTGCGCCGCGCCCAGTTGAGTCCCCACAAGCCAATGCCAATGGAAAACACAGCCAGCCCTACGAGGCTGATGGCGGTGAAGGTCGGTTGGACTTTAAGCATGTCGATCATGCGCGAGACAACGATCGGCAGCGCCGCCCCGATCAACGCCACTGCAATGACCAGTACGGTCACCCACACCAAGCGCTGGGTTTGGGGCTTGAAATAACCGACAATGCGACGTGTCAATTCGCGGTCGGTGTATTGGCGATCATATTTTTCGTCTGCAAGGCCTGTAAAGAATCCCATGGCAATTTTGATTTACGATTTTAGATTGACAATTTCAAAGTTTTGGACGCTGATGAACGCTGAAAACGCGGAGTTAAGATTTGTTTTGAGCAATGTACCATTCCTTTCGACTGTTGTCGAACGAACGCCGTTTATTTTCAGGCTTTGGTCCAAAGTTGAGCAACAAGCCAACCTCATACGGTGTTGCCTTTAAGTAATTCAGCAATTGGGCTTCATGTTCGGTTGCCAGCGCTTTGGTTGCCTTGATCTCAAGAATCACCAGATCATTTACGACTAAATCTGCAAAGTACTCTCCAACCAATTGCCCAGCATAATAAACCTTGATTGGGAATTCATCATTAACGATCATCCCGCGATTCGTCAACTCAATGATCAGAGCCTTGACATATACTTTCTCAAGAAATCCATAACCCAAAGCAGTGTAGACGGCATAAAACGCGCCAAGGATTTTCTCTGTCAAGTCGGAATGTTTGTACAGTGAAGCGCTGTACGAAGGCTTATTGTCCATAATTCCTCAAATCATAAAATCAGCGTCATCTGCGTTTTTCTGCGTCCCATTTTATTCTCTGAATATCCTCGAATAGGCCTCAGAGGTTTTCATTAACTCGTCATGTGTGCCGATGGCGGTGATGCGTCCCTTGCGGAGGACGATGATCAAATCTGCCCAACGGATCTGCGACAGACGATGCGTGATGATGAAGGTCGTGCGTCCGCGCGCGGCGTTGGAGATGGCGCGTTGGATTTTGTCCTCTGTGGCGGAATCGATGGCAGACGTGGAATCATCCAGGATCAATATACGCGGATCGGTGAGGAAGGCACGCGCCAACGCAATGCGTTGACGTTGCCCGCCAGAGAGTGTGACACCGCGCTCGCCGACAACAGTTTCATAGCCCTTGTCGAAGTTTTGGATGAAATCATCGGCCTGCGCGGATTGCGCCGCCGATTCGATCTCCGGTTTGGTTGCGTCCGGCTTCCCGAACGCCACATTGTCACTGACGGAGCGCGAGAACAGGAAGATGTCCTGCTCGATCATGGAGATCTGCGAGCGCAGCGCGGCGAGATTCCATTCGCGCACATCCACACCATCCACGAGGATTTGCCCACCTGTGGAGTCGTACGTGCGGTTAATGAGTTTGACCAACGAGGTCTTTCCCGCGCCGGTCTGCCCAACAAGGGCGACAGTTTGACCGGGTTTCACTTTGAAGGAGATGTTTTGCAAAACATCTTCCTTCATCTCCGCTTCACTCCGCTCAGGGAGAATTCCACTGGTCAGCGCATACGTGAAACTGACGTTCCGAAATTCAACTTCGCCCTTGATCGTACCGGCGTAGCCTTGCATGTTTTGATCGAGGTTGGTTTCACGATTCATCAATTCAAGAATGCGGCGCGCGCCGGAAAGCCCAAGTGAGATCTGCGAATACGCAAACGTGGAAACGAACGTGGGGAATTGCAGCAACAGGAGCAAACCGAAATACGCGACCACGTCGCCGAGGGTCAACTGTCCACTGCGGAAGAGCAACAAGGCGTGGAACAATCCGAAGGCGTAGGCTGATCCGAGCAAAAGCATGGCGACGTACCGTCCCTCGAGGTCGCCCTGTTTGACAAAGGCATCGCGCACGCGGCTGGCGTTCATCACGAATTTATCCACCTCTGCGTTTTCCTGCGAGGCGCCCTTGACTACTTCCACTCCGTCCAGTGATTCGGACAGGTGAGTATTCATCTCACCGAACGAAGCGCGCACTTCGTCAGTGACCGGTGCGAGGGTTTTCAGATACCGGACGAGAAAGAAAAAATACAATAGGATGAATACGATCGGCGTGAGGATCAGTGACGGGTGATAACGCCCTGCGACGAAGATGGGCATGAGGATGAAAATGAACGAGCCGACAACGAGGTTGATACCCGGGCTGAACATGAAGTTGACCTCGCGCACGTCGTTCGTGGCGCGCGCCATCGTATCGCCGACCGGTTGCAGGTTGTGAAAGGTCATGCTTTTGCCGAGCAGGGAGAGGTACAACTCGTCGCGTACTTGCAGTTCCATTTTTTGTGCCAACAGTTCTGCGCCGAAGTTTCGCCCGAGTTGCAACACGCCGCGAATCACCTGTGAGATGCCGATGGTCAATGCCAGCGGCAACAAAACGCTCGTATCCGGCTGGGGCTGGAGCATCGCGGTGAAAGCATTACCCGTAAGCACCGGCACCACCGCGGCGAGACCGGCGTTGCCTACTGCACCCGCAATCAACATGAAAATGATCCACCCGTGGCGCGAGGCGTGCGACCACACCCAGCGCACGGCACTGGTGCGGTCGTATGTTTGTTGTTGATGCATCGAAAATTCGGCGGGTGCAGAGAGCGTGGTCATGGCAGAAAAATTCTCCCGCGGTCTTTGGGTGCACCGCGAGAGCGAATTGTTAACCAGATTCTACCACGCAGGGCGCAACCTCGATGCGATGGCAGGGTTTACACATGCAGAACTGCCCGCGTGGGCGGTCAAACTTCATCTTTTCTAAGGAGAGTGTGAAATGAATATTTCTTTGCCCAAGACAATTTCCGGCTGGTGCATGTGGTTGTTCTTCCTGTGTTTCGGTCTGGGCTTTTTCCTGTCCACCATGACCTTCTTTGGTATGTTGACAGCGATCTTTGCCCTCGCTTATGCCGTTTTTGCCCTCATCGGCATGTAAACTGTATTGCTCAAGAGAAACAGCCTCCCTTTCGGGAGGCTGAATCATTTTAACCCGCCGAACAACTCCGCACACACCATCGAATATTTCCAGCCAGTATTGTCCTCGATTCCCCACCATGCCGAAAGGATCGCGTGTGCCAGACTCCATTCGACGATCCGTTCGCGCTCGAATCCCAAATGCTCGTGCAGGATATCGATCCGCTTCTTCATGCGGACTTTGAAATTGACACCCCGTGGCAACTCTCCCCACGGGTTCATCATGTACGGACCCACTTCGTAACACGCGGGACCAATCACGCCTTTCGGGTCAATCACCAGCCACCCGCGCGCAGACGACAATATATTGAAATGATGTAAATCTCCGTGCATCAAAACGGGATTTTGATTTTCGGCAAAGAAATCCTTCGTTGATCGCTCAACCCTCGCCACAAGTTTCTCATCTAGCGGACCCGTCCCACCGGTGAACATTTCCCTCAACCGCTTCAACCCGTCGAACCAATCGGATAATTGAATAAAGGATTGATGTAGGGGCACAACATGTCGTGCCCCTACTCGACGCCAAATCCTCTTCATCACCTCCGCCGCGATGCGAGTCGCCTCCTCGTCATCATCCAATTGTGCCAGCATTCGCCCGGGATGTAATCGCTCCAACAACAAAAACCCCTTCTCTTCATCACAATCGATCAATTGACACGCGCCATTACCATTGAATACTTTCAACGCTGCCATCTCACTTGTCAACTCATCACGCGGCACGCCGATTTTGAGGACGACATTCCCCTCTCCCGAAGGTAGAGGGGCTAGGGGTGAGGGTAACGTTGCACACGCTACAAAATTATAGGAAAGGTTCGGGACAGCTTGGACATCTGTCAACCCCCAGCGCACAGAGGCTTCTTTAATCAACGCCGGGAGGTTGGCAAGAAACTGTTCGCCCTCTGCGCCAAAAGTCTTCGTAATCGTTGAGACAAAATCGGCAGGCAGATTCAATCTTTGTTCACCGCACGCAACGAAACAATCGGATTTCCCTGCTTGCGAAATTGAAGAATATCTGGATGCGATTCAGCGTATTTTGTCATCCCTTCATTATCCCAGGAAACGCGCCCCTGGGTGTACGCAGCGCGATACGATCCGCCTGATACGGATTCGCCGTACAATAGCACATCGGTCTTGATCTCGTTTTCCAACGCGGCAATATTTTCCTCTGCGGCTTCAAGTACAGGCTTGAATTCTAGATCGAGCGCATCCAAATCCGCTTGTATCTTTTTGAGAATTTCCGCTCGTTTGGCTTCGTAATCCATTTTAGCCACATCCGCCGCGCCGCGCAGATTGGTCAGCCGTTCCAGTTTTGCCGCTACATGTTCGCGCGCCGGGCGTTCGTTCATTTTCCCCAGCTGTTCAACGACAATATGCTTCAGACCGGTCTTGAGTTCAGTCTGCCATTTCTTGCTCTTGCATCGTTCGATAATCTCCTCGAATAATTGGCGGAGATATTCAGGGCTGTACTTGTACCTCGCCGCAATCGTTGAGAGTTGCTCCAGCGGTTCACCATCCAAGCCGTAGCGGCGGCTCAGGATTTGATAATACGTATCCTTGCCCGAATCGCTGGTCAATCGTTTATGAATGATTTCCAGAAACTGCGCAACGACCTGTTCCAGGTGCTGATCCTGCAGGCGTTCGATTTGGGAATCTTCAAAACCCAAATCACCAAGCAGTATCTCCAAAGTCATTTCATCCCCATACATCACGGACAACAACTTATTCAAGCCTGCACGTTGTGTGTTGAAATCCATGCCGATCCTCCTTGGGTATCGCTTTTACACCGGGAACAACTTGTCGAACACTTCCGGGCAGTATTTTGAAACCATCTCACTTGAAAGCCCGTTCTCCTTGCAAATCTCCGCGTAGAAATCCGCGCTGGGGCGTTTGATCCGCTTTTGGGTCTCGGTATCCAAGCCCCACAGCCCGAAGCGAAGCGTCCAGCCGTGATCCCACTCGAAGTTGTCCACCAGAGTCCAATGGAAGTATCCTTTGATGGGCCAGTTGAAGTTGACCGCCCGCCACATTTGGTGGATGTGCTGCGCCATGTAACGCGGGCGCACACGATCCTCCGCGTCGGCGAACCCGTTCTCAGTGACGTAGATCGGCAAGCCCGGGAAATTCCGCACGACCCACTTCAACCCCTCGAACATACCCTCCGGTTCGTTCACCAGAAAATTCTTGTCGCTAAAGTCGCCATCGTTTGGGAAGATTGCATCGCTGAACAACGTCTCGGGCTTGCGAATATCGAACGCGACGCGATTGCGGGTGTAATAATTGAAGCCGAAATAATCCTGCGTCCCTTTGGCTTCGGGGATGCGAACCGTGCCAAGCGTCGTCCGCAGTATGCCGGTCGCCACTGCCATCGGAATCGCTCTATTGACGAGAGAGTCGGCATTTTTTGTCAGGAGTTGATCGAGCAGTGACCAGGAACGATGCGGCACGAGCGAGCGATAATGCGTGGCAAGCCCCACCTGCGCTTCCGGTTGAATCTGGTGGATCACCTGATAGGCAACAGCATGACTTCGCAACGTGTTGGCTAA
>Ga0073934_10007322_pt1 | contig 15443 bp, 12 predicted proteins | sample LarsenN4metaG_FD_76834 | JGI IMG/M metagenome (GOLD analysis project Ga0073934, IMG submission 76834) | Hot spring sediment bacterial and archeal communities from British Columbia, Canada, to study Microbial Dark Matter (Phase II) - Larsen... ...
ACAAGCCGCTGGATGAGCACCATCTCGACGAACAGGAACCCCAGTCCCAGCGCCACAAAGTAAGCGAAGACGCGGCTGCGCCCGAATGCGGCAGGAGGCTGTTCGATTGGCTCGCGGCGCCGCCGTAGCAAGAACAGCGGAAGCAGGATGAACACCCCGCCGGCGAGTGCCGCCTGTACCAGCGTGGCGATCAAGATGATGAAGCCCCACTCGACAAACGGGATCCACGCCGCGCCCACAGAGCGAAGCATCAACGGCAAGGCGCGCCAGCGGAAGGAGTGGAAGAAGTAAGGGCGGTTGTCGGTACTGGGGGCGATGTGGAACGCGTAGTCGGCAACGTACCGTTCGCGTCGCTCGCCGCCGGCCAGGATGGCACCCATGGCTTCGGCGTAGTGGTCCCGGTCGAGTTGGTTGAAAACGTTCGTCTCTTCCGGCCGAATTCCCGGGAAGTACACGGTGTCGAACAGGCGCTCGCGAGCCCACTGCGTCAGCAGGGAGATTTCCGCAGCAGTATAGGGGTCGCGCCGGATCAGCAGTGTCGCCGTGGCCCAGCTTCGCACGACGGCTAGGCGTTCGTGCGGGTCGAGGCCCTGCGCTTCCAGTGCGGCAACCGCGGTGGCAAAGATCCTCAACTCGTCGCGGGGCGGGTTGCGCACCCAGCGCGTGACGGCCAGCGCGCCGCCCGGAGCCAGACGCGTCAGAAATGTTTCGAAGGCCTCGCGCGTGTAAAGGTAATTCTCGCCTACCGCGCCCAGCCCTGCTGCGGCCGCGGCAAACGAATCGAGCAGGGAAACCTCGATAATGTCCCACTGCTTGTCTGCAGCTTCCACGAATGCGCGCGCTTCGCTACGGTGCACGCGCACTTGGGGGTGGTCGTAGAGATTACCCGCCCAGTCGCGAAACGTCTCCCGCACCAGCGCAATGACGTTGGCGTCCAGCTCGACGGCATCCACATGCTGGGCCCCGTGGCCCAGCGCGTGCCACACCCCGCTTCCGCCGCCCGCGCCAAGCACGAGGACGCGTTGCGGCGGTGCGGTGCGTGCGAAATACGGGGCCGCAGTGCTCATCCAGTCCAGATAGGCGAGGCGCGGTGTCTCTCTGCAGCAGCGCGCGATCGCTCCGGCTGAATCCGCGTCCACGAACAGGCCGAGTTGCGGTGGCGTGGCGGCCTCGGGCGGGGCCGCCAGCGAAAGCCCCGGCGCGTGGCGGATCGCCGGGCTCGCCACCACGTCCACCCGGCCCAGCGGACCCGTCCGCTGCGCCACCAGGTGTGCTCCCGGCAGGTTCAAGGCGTAGCTCAGGCTCTTGTACTGCGAGATGCGCAGCGCGACGGGCCGCACACCGAGCCACAACGTGGCGGCCGCCATCAAGAGCAAGGCCCCCGCTGCGATGGCCCGGCGCGCGCGCTCTGTGCCGCTGACCTCAAGCAAAACCAGCGCGGCGCCGCCTTGTGCCAGCGCCCCGACGGCCAGCGCGGCCCGCTCCGCTGGTGCCAACGCCAGCAGTACCACCCCCAGAGCTGCGCCCGCGCCTGATCCGACTAGGTTGAAAAAATAAAGCCGCGCGCTCCGCGCCGGTTCCAGCACGAAAAGAAGCCCCATAGCCAACCCTGCAAACAGGAAGGGAACAAACAAAACGAGGTAGTAGGCGCCGAGGTAGAGGAGTTGCCGCCGATCCCATACGATCAGGAACGGGTCGAAGGGGATCTGCTGACTGGCCCAGAACGAGAGCGGGAGTGCTAGAGCAAAGAGCGTGGTTGCCCTGGCAAACCAAGCGGAGCCAACCGCTCTGCGGGTTTCGCTTTCCTTGTTTCGTCTCTCGAGAATCGCCAGCCAGGTGCCGCTGGCGCCGAATCCCAGCAGGGCGATGGAAATGATCAGGTAGGCGAAGTGATGCCACTGCGTGACGGCAAAGACGCGCACGAGCACAACTTCGTAGCCCAGCACGGTCGCGGAGACGAGTGCCAACGCTGCTTCGCGCAGGCTCATCGCACCGTAGTGGGTTGCCGAAACACAGTACGCGGGGCAGGCACGCGAAGCGGGATGCTCCCGCGCGTCGCAGGTGAATCGAGGCGGCCCCAGTCCGTCAGGGTTTTTCTTCTTTTTTCTTTTTGCCCAGTGCTTCGCCGCGCAGTTTGTCCGAGCAAGCAGGACAGATAACTTGCTCGGAAGGCTTGCCGCACATCGTGCACTTCTTGGCTTTTTGCACCGGATGCCGCCACGAAGACTCCAACTTCAGCCCGTGTCTGACCGGGTGGCTTGAGATAACGCGCCCGCCGCCCCTCAGCCCTTCTCCGGCGGATGGATCTCGTAGCGGGATGTGATTTCCGCCGTCTTGCCCAGCATGGCGGCCACCGAGCAGTATTTGGCTTGGCTGAGTTCGATGGCGTCGCGCACGGCTTTCTCGTTGAGTTCACCGCGCAGGCGATAGAGGATCTCCAAGTGGGTCCATACCCGGGGCGGGTCGGCAGCCCGCTCACCTGAGACCATCACTTCGAGCCCCTCCAGCCGCTGGCGCTTCTTGCCGAGGATCATGGCTACGTCGGTGGCCGTACAGGCCCCCAGGGCCAGCAACAACATTTCCATAGGCCCTGGAGCGGTGTTTCGGTCCCGGTCGGAATCGAAAGGGACGGCGTGGCCGGAGACGCTGGTGCCCAGGAACTGCTCGTGCTCGATCCACTTCACCCGCGCAGTCTGCATTTGTCCTCCAGCAGGGCCCGGGGCCCCTCCCGAGCCTGGAGCAACCAAGGGATTGTAGCGCAACGCACGCGTCAAAAAGCAGGAATGGGATCCGCGAGGGTGGTTGGAGGAGCCAGTACCGTTCCAACTTGCTGCGACTAGTCCAGGGAACGCTGGACGCTGGCCGGGCTGGCGGTAGCAGGCTCCCCGGGGCCGGCGATACTGGTTTCTTCGCTTGCGCCGCAAGCACCATCCGCGCCAGAGGCGCTGCTGCCGGCGGACTCTGTGGTTTGGGAAACGGGGTGCTGGCGCAAGGCGGCGACGAAGATGCGCACGAGTTCCGGGTCAAACTGGATTCCGCTGCAGCGCTCAAGTTCGGCCACAGCGTCTTCGATGCTGCGTCCTTTCTTGTACGCGCGATCGGAGATGATCGTGTCGTAGGCGTCCGCAATGGCAATGATGCGCGCGCCGAGCGGGATCCGGTCGCCCGCAAGCCCGTCGGGATAGCCGGAGCCGTCGTAGAACTCGTGGTGGTGCCGAATGGACTGCTGGAGCGTGGCCACCCCCGGCAGCGGGTCCAGGAGTCTCGCGCCCAGTTCCGCATGGGCCTTTATCTGTTCCCACTCGGAGGCGTTCAGCGGGCCGGCCTTGTTCAGGACCGCTTCGGGGACGCCCACCTTGCCGACGTCGTGGAGAATGCCAGCCAGTCGAGTTTCTTCGACCTGTGCTTCGCTCAGGCCGAGCCCCGCGGCAATCTGCACAGCCAGCGCAGCCACTTTTTGTGAGTGGCCTTGCGAGTAGTGGTCTTTGGCGTCCACGGCGTAGGCCAGCGACGTGAGAGTCTCCGCCACAGTCAGCGGGAGGCCGAAGGGGCCGGTTTCCGTGGGCGCCTCGTCCTGCGGAAGCGACTGGCTGAACTGCTGCAGGCGGCGATGGATCTCCTCGAAGGCTTCCGGGCCCGTGGCGAACTGCCGCTTCAGCGTCACGCCCAGGTAGGCCTCCAGGACATCCCGCTTCCACTTTCTTGTCTCTGAGGGGTCGCAGTGATCGGCTGTGGAGACGGCATTGCCGCCCTGGTGCTTGGACAGGTACATGGAAGCGTCCGCCACTTGGATCAGTTCCTGGGGCGTGGAGCCGTGGATCGGAAAGCTGGCCGTGCCGAAGCTGGCGGTGATGTTCTTTTCGCGCAGCAGGGGATCCGACGCAACGCAGGCGCGGAGTTTGTTGGCTAGCTGGCGCGCCTGTTCGATGTTCGTCTCCGGCATCAGGATGACGAACTCGTCGCCCCCGTAGCGGGAGACTACGTCCGAGCGCCGGCAGTTCTGCTCCAGGATGTTTCCCACGCGCTTCAGCACAAGGTCGCCATCCAGGTGGCCGTAGAAGTCGTTGACGAACTTGAAGCGGTCCAGGTCCATCAGCACCAGGGAGAAGGGCCGGCCGGCCCTGGTCGAGCGCTTCCATTCCGCCGAAAGCGCCTCCATGAAGAAGCGGTGCGTCTTGACTCCGGTCAGTCCGTCGGTAATGGCCTGTTCCTGGGCTTTCTGGAACACGGTAGCGTTGTGCAAGGCGCCGGCTACCACGTCGGCCAGCGTGCGCAGCAGCAAGATGTCCTCGTCGGTAAACTCGCGCGGCTGTGTGTGTTCTACGTAGAACACGCCCAGCACTTGCTCGGCGTAGATGATCGGCAGAGCCATGGCGGAGACGGCGTCCTGCAGAAGCGGGCGCAAGGCCGGGTTCTTTTCCTTCGCGGCCCCGGTCAGGATCACCTGCTGGCCGCTGCGCGCGGCGTGTCCTACCAGACCCTGGCCCAGCGCGATGCGCCGCCCCAGTGCCTCGCGGCGCTTGCCGCCCTCGGCCATCACCACGATCTCCTTGGCTTCGTAATCCAGCACGCCGATGCCAAGGTGATTGTAGGTCAGGCCCCTTTCCATCTCTTCAGTGATCTTCACCAGCATCTCGTCGGGGTTCAGCGTGGTGATGGCGTGGCGCGAGACATTATTCAGCAGTGCCAAGTGACGGGACTTCCTGTGCTCCTCGGCGAACAGCCGGGCGTTTTCCAGAGCGATTGCTGCCTCGCCAGCCAGCACCAGCATCAGTTCCAGGTGACCCTGATCAAAGGTCCGCTCCTGCAGGCTGTGGACGCCCATCACGCCCACCGCGCGGTCATAGATCACCAGCGGCACGCCGCAGTAGCACCCCGTCTGCTGGAGGGGCACGACGCCAAGCTTGCGAACTTCTTCCTGGAACCGCTCGCGGATCAAAAGCGGCTGGCGATTACGGATGATGTACTCCGTTAGGTGATTCCCCACCGGCCGGCTGCGCGGCGGAAGGCGAACTCCATCGGCCACCTCCATTTTGAACTCGACCTGGTTGTGCCGGGGATCCAGGAACGCGATGTAGAAGTTGCTCACATCGAACAGCCGCCGCATCTCCGTCAGGATTTTTTCGAACAGTTCATCCGCGTTCAGCGTGGAGCTGAGTGCCCGGCCGATTTCGTTTAGGATGTGCAGCTCTTCGCTGCGCCGCGAGGTCTGCTGCACCAGATAGCTGTTTTCGACGGCCATCCCGATCTGGTGGCCGAGCGCCAGCAATAAGCGCAACTCCGCGGGCGTGAACCGGCGGCTGTCGGGACTGCCCAGCAGGAGGACGCCGAACACCCGCTCCTTGGCCTGCAAGGTGATGCCCACGACGGTCTGCAGACCGTCGTTCAAGGCCAGCGCGCGGAACTTCCGAAAGCCGTCTTCCCGCTCCAAGCGGGCCCAGCAGCCGTCGCGGGCCAGGTCGCGAAACACGACCAGCCCGCCCAGCCGCGCCACCAACTGCACCAGATGATCGTCCAGCGATTCTTCCTGCGTGGCCCGGCAGAATTGCTCGCTCAAGCCGTTGGCCACGACAGAAGTGGGGCCGTGCGGGTCGCCGTGGTGCAGGATTAGGGCACCCGAAGGGATGCGCACAACGCTGAGCATGCGATCAAGCGCCTGGGCCAGCATACGCTGGATTTCACCACCTACGAAGCCCGACGTGGCCAGATTCAGGCTGGATAGCGCCAGCATGTTCCGCTCGACCCGGCGCTTTTCCTCCTCGTAGAGCGCCATCACCATCAGGATGGCGACCACCGTCTGCGGAATCACCAGCGCTACGGAGAGCATTTGCGTGAAGAAGGGCTGCAGGAAAAGATCCAGCCGAATCAACCCGGTCAGCCGGGGGCGAAATACGCCGGCCAGAAGCAGCAAGCCCCAGAAAACGAATGCTAGGGCCAGCATGCGGTCGGTGACGGCATCCTGCTTGCGACTTTCGCGGACGAAAATCCACGCGGTGAGAAAGAAGAGCAGTCCTGCGCCGAGTTCAGCCGGAGCGGCCACCCATCCCCAGCCGTTGGCCGCAGACCACACGGCAAGCAGCCCCACGCCCGCGACACCTGCGCGCGTCCAACTGGCCATTTGGGCGTACTGGCGCGCCGCAAGGAAAAACAGTACCGCAGCAATTCCCAGCAACGCGGAGCGAATCGCCACGAGCCACGGCCTGTAGCCCACCCAGGATTGCAGCACGGGCTCCAGGTAGTGCACGGCTAAAGCCGCCCAGGCGCCGGCCCACAATCCCAGGTAGGGCTGCCTTTTCCGCCTGTACACGTGGACAAAGAAGGCGGCCGTGAAGCCCGCCGCCATCACTAGGGCCACGAATACGATGGTTTGGGTCATTCCGCGAATGCTCGGTTAAGAAGCCACTCGTCAGGCCAGGACTCAGGCAGACACGCGCCGCAGAATCGCCTGTCTTGTGCGTCGCCGGCACCCGCTTGCGTCAAGGCTTCGGCGGGTTATCGCTCCTGGCCGCCGAAGCTTCAGCGAAAGCGGCCACTTCTCAGGGCATAAAAAAGCCGGCTGTGCCAGCTATTCCCCGGCGCGTTCCACTCTCATCGCGACTATAGTCTACGGATTTTTTCAGGGTCAAGGGTACGGGGGTTCCACTCACGACAATCGTCCTGTGTTCGGGTGGCCGGCTCGATTTTGTCAACTCGATTCGCTAAGATGGCGTGCGCACGATTCAGGACCGTAGGAAGAAAGAGTGGCCGCTCCATGCAAGCCGCGCGTCCGCTTCGCGCCCTCTCCAACGGGTTATCTTCACGTCGGCGGGGCCCGCACCGCGCTGTTCAACTGGCTGTTTGCCCGCAACCAGGGCGGCACATTCATCCTGAGAATCGAGGACACCGACGTTGAGCGGAACCGACCCGAACTGGTCGAAGGCATCCTCGATGGGTTGCGCTGGCTTGGTCTGGACTGGGATGAGGGACCCGTCTTCCAGTCGGAACGCTTGCACCTGTACCGCGAGGCCGCCGAAAAACTGCTGGCTAGCGGCGCGGCCTACCGATGCTACTGCCTCCCGGAGAAGCTAGGCGCTGCGGAGGGCCCCGAGGGCGGAGAACCTGAGATGGCTGCGACTGCACGCCGCGCTCTCGTGCGCTGCTCGTGCCGCGACGGCCGTCCGTCCGACCCGCACCAGCCACCTGCCGTGCGTTTCCGGGTTCCTGCGGAGGATGCCACACAATTCGAGGATCTCGTTTTCGGCGCGGCCAGAATCAGCAACGATGAGATCGAGGATTTCGTACTTTTGCGCTCCAACGGTTTGCCCACTTACCAGCTAGGCGCTGTGGTGGACGATATCGCCATGCGCATCACCCACGTGATACGCGGTGCCGACCACTTGTCCAACACCCCCAAGCAGGTGCTGCTCTATCGGGCACTCGGCGTGGCTCCCCCGGAGTTCGCGCACGTACCGTTGATTCTGGGGCCGGACCGCACACGCCTTTCCAAACGCCACGGAGCCACCAGCGTCACGGCTTACGCCCTGGAAGGGTTCCTGCCCGAGGCGTTTCGCAACTTCCTTGCGCTGATGGGCTGGTCCCCCGGAGACGATTCGGAGTTCCTGCGCACGGCGGAGCTTGTGCGGCGGTTCTCGCTCACGGGCGTCAGCCGGACCAATGCCGTTTTTGACCGCGCCAAGCTGGAATGGTTCAACACGCAGTACCTGCAAAAGCTGCCCGTTGAGGAGTTGCTGCCGCACGTCGAGAAGGAACTGCAGAAAGCGGGGCTGTGGCGGCCGGAGTGGGCAGGTCCAGGCGCGGAACGAACGTGGCTGCTGGCCACCGTGGATTTGCTCCGGCCACGCACGCGCCTGTTGGGCGACTTCACCACATGGGCGCGCGCATTCTTTGCCGACGAATTCGACTATGACCCGCAGGCCGTGGAGAAGTTCTGGCAGGACGAGCGGATCCCCGCGTTGCTCGGCAAGCTTGCCGAACAGCTCGCCGCGCTGCCCGAATGGTCCCACGACGCCTGCGATCGCGCCTTGCGCAGCTTGGCCGCGGCCGAGGGAGTGAAAGCGGCACTGCTGATCAACGCGGCACGGGTAGCCATCGTCGGTCGGGCTGTCGCGCCTCCCCTGTTCGACACCATGGTGACCATCGGCCAACAGCGCGTCGTGAGCCGCCTGCGTCGCGCCGTTACCGCTCTGGCGGCGCGATGAGCCCGCTGGATTCGGTCAGGGCTCGCGCGGCCGAGTTACCGGCGGTGGATAGCGTTCCTGAAAGATCCCAGGGTAGAGCGACTTCGATTTCGCGTCCACCAACGCCGTCTCCAGTTCGACGAGGACGGGAATTCGCACCGGGGGCAGGCAAAGCTCATCGTTGCAGGCCTGGTAGCGGAGGCTGAAGCCCCAGGTCTGCTTTCCTAGCGGAGCATCCTTCTCGGCCCGCACTTTCATGCGCAGCTTGAACCTTCCTTCGTAAACATTCAGGCGCTCGGGGGAGAAGGAGAATTTCTTCAACTTGCCTTGCGGGTAGTGGAGCGCGATCAACTGGAACCCTTTGGGGAGGTCGAATTCCAGCTCTGTAGGGATCAGATAATCCTGCAGGACCTTGTTCGCGTTGACGTGGAATTTCGGAAGGACTTTGGCCACCACAGCCACTTCGAAAGCAGAGCCGCGTGGCACCGGCGCGCGAGAAACGTAGGTTTTGATCTCGACCACATTGTCCGCGGCGGGGAGCTTGCCAGACTGGCTTGCGCGTTCCGGGCCCGGCCCTGTCAAACCGCTCAAGACGACCCACGCAACCAGAATGCAGCGTCTCACGTCTACACCGTTACCGGAGTGCCTAGCTGTTGGGAAAGGACGCGGCTCATCAGTTGGGAAAGCGTCTCGCCGCTCCTGTCCAGCACGAAGGCTCCGGCCTTCTCCGACCAGCTCAGCTTGAAGCTCGTGGAAAGCGCGGAGACCCAGATCTGCCGCACGGGGGTGTTGGGGCTGATGACAAACGTGGCTTCTTCCGGCTCCTCGAAGAGGACTTCGAGCTTCTCGCCCTCGCCTTCGACGTCGAAGCCGTGCTCATCGCTCAGGCTGAGCAGGTTCCGCCGCAGCTCTTCGAGCGCCTCGGAGCACCTCCGGCGGAATTCTGTTTCCTCCATGACCCCCAGCCTACCGCAACCGCGCAAGCACCAGCAAGACTTCCGCGGACATCCCGCGGGACCACAACCTTCCAGGAGGCATCGGCATGAAAGCTGTTGAGCGCACCGCCGTGGAACACTGGATCGAGAAATACCAGCGGGGGGAAATCTCGCGGCGCGAGTTTTTCCAGAAGCTGGCTTTTGTGACCGGCAGCGTCCTGCTGGCCCACCAGATCATGCTCGAGAAAGGCTTCGCGAGCGAATGGGAGGCTTACGACTGGCCCGATGCGCAGGGGCAGGCGCAGCCCACGCCGAAAGAGTCCATCGCTGCCGGGGAAAAACGCCTGCCGGGCACGCTCGCCGCCGAGTGGGTCAAGTACAAGAGCGGCGAAGTGGAAGTCGGTGCTTATCTGGCGCGGCCGCGCGCCGGCACTTCTTTCCCCGCCATTATCGTGATCCACGAAAACCGCGGCTTGACGGAATTCGTCCTCGACATGGCGCAGCGCTGGGCCGGCGAAGGGCTGCTGGCGATCGCGCCGGATTTCCTCTCCCGGTTGGGCGGCACCGCCGACTTCGATTCGATGGATACGGCGCGCGAAGGCATCGGCCGGCTGCAGCGGACGGACGTCGTAGCGGACCTGCGCGCCACGCTGCAGTTTCTGAAAGCGCGAAGCGACGTGCAGCGCGACCGCATCGGCGTGTCCGGCTTCTGCTGGGGCGGCGGACACGCCTTCAACTTCGCCACCGAGTCCGCGGAACTGGCTTTCGCCCTGCCCTTCTACGGAATGGCACCGCCTCTCGAGAAGCTCGAACAGATCCACTGCCCGGTGTTTGCGGTGTACGCCGAGCAGGACCAGCGCATCAACGCCAATATCAGCGAGGTCGAAGCGCGGATGAAGGCCCTGGGGAAGAGCTACACGCCGCGCATCTTTCCGGGAACGCAGCACGCCTTCATGAACTTCACCTCGCCACAGCGTTACAACGCCGAGCAGGCCCGCGCGGCCTGGGCCGAGGTCACCGCCTTTGTCAGGAAGGTCCTGGGCTAATGCGCAGGCAGAGCCGGCGCCAGGGCTCTCCGGCGAGGTAAAGTCGCCGCTACAGGGAGCTTTTCAGGGGTTGGCGAGCAGCTTTTCGATCTCCTCCTGCAGGACGTCGTGCTGGATCAACCCGATGAAGCGCTTCACGCGCGTGCCGTCGCGCGTGATCAGCACGCTCGTCGGCAGGCCGAGCAGCCCGTCAAACTGCTTCTCGACGGCTTCGTTGCCGATCAGGATGGGATAGTTCACGCTGACTTGACGGCCGTCCAGTTCGAACCGTTCGTTCGCCAGCCAGGGCTCGACTACTGACCGTCCTTCATCATCCATGGCTACGCCCAACACGGTGAACCCGCGCCCGGCGTACTTCTCCTGGAACTCAATCAGCCAGGGGATTTCGATCCGGCAGGGCTGGCACCATGTGGCCCAGAAGTTCACCAGAATGACTTTGCCTCTATACTTGGCCAGGTCCAATTCCCGGCCCTGCAGATCAATCAGTTCGAATCCCACTGAGCCCGCACTGCCCGGTGGATTGCGGCATGCCGCCAGAACCCACAGCGTCAGTGCGACCGCCAGAATCAAGAGAATCGCAAGGGCATGTTTCATTCCGTCATCCCCATCGTCTTCACCACGCGAAATAGTTAAGGAACGCCAGCTTTCCCGAAAGCCAAGTCAGCCGGTTGAGGAATATCAGTCCGCCCACGGCCAGCAACAGCACGCCACTGAACACCTCGACGGCGTTGAGATGCCGGCGGAAGTGCTGGTAGAACTTCAGGAACTGGCCGATGCCCAGCGCTGTCAGCAGGAACGGAACCGCGAGGCCTGCCGAATATACAGCCAGCAACCAGACGCCCTGCCCTATCGTTTCCCGCGTGGCGGCCAGCGCCAGCACGCCGGCTAGGATGGGTCCGATGCACGGCGTCCAGCCGAACGCGAAAGCAAAGCCCATCAAGAATCCGCTGACCGTTCCGGGCTGTCCACCTACGTTGCGCAGGCGGACGTCCCGGTTGAGCCATTGAGAGAGGAACGGCCCCAGCAGAAAGATCAGCGCCAGCGAAAACAGGTGGATGGGCTGCGGCGTTGCCTCGAAGAGCCCCGGCCGCAGCCACAAGCCGATGCCCCCCGCGGCGAGGAAACCGGCCACGATCAGTCCGGTCCCGACCGAGACTTTGCCGAGCCAGCCCACCAGATGCAACCCGAAGAGGATGATGACGGCACCCGCCACCGGCGCCAGCAGGTTCTTGTTGCTCACCAGGAATTGGCCCACTGCGCTGGCCGATGCCCCAAAGGCCACAAACACCATCGAGAAGCCGGCCACAAAGGCCAGGGAAGAAGCCAGCAGCGTCCGCCGGAGGCCCTCACCCTGGCGCAGTTGCTCCACGCCGATCCCGGAGAGCATTGAGACGTAGCCCGGCACCAGCGGCAGCACGCAGGGCGAAAGAAACGAAACCAACCCGGCTGCAAAAGATGTCAGGAGTGGAATGTCCATCGCCGCGTTGTCATCCGTCCTTGCGAACCGTTCGACATTAGATGCCTGTCCCTCATGGATGGATTCGAAAGCACATTGTCCCACAGAAAAACGATGGCCAGCGCAACGATTCGTTGCGGGTGCCGCCAGGATTGGCCAGCAGGTGGCGGGTAAAGGCATCGGCCGGAGGGGTCAGCGGGCCGGGCAGCTTTTGGGCGACCCTCTGAGAAGAAACGAGATGCGGGGAGTACAGTCCGCGGCAGGCCAAATGCCATGCAATTCCCGGCGGCCCGCGCTCGCTTGGAGGCACTTATGACTCCCAACCAGATTACTGCGCTGCGCGTGCTGATGGCGCTGGCTGCCGTGGCCCTGTTTGGCCGCCACCTGCCGGCCAACATGATTGCGGTTGGCCTGACCTTGGCCGCGATTGCCCTGGATGCCGTGGATGGCTACGTCGCGCGGCGGCGAAACCTTTCTACTCCTCTCGGGGCGCAGCTCGACATCCTTGGCGACCGGCTGATCGAAAACCTGTTCTTCACCTACTTCGCCGTCACGGGGCTGATTTCCTTCTGGGTTCCCCTGCTGTTTTTCTTTCGCGGGACGCTGACCGACTTCCTGCGTGAGCTGGCTTGGCGGAGCGGGCGGGTCGGGTTCGGACGCAACTCCATGATGGAAACCTGGTGGGGACGCGCGCTGGTAGCTTCCCGGTTCAGCCGCGCAGCGTACGGGGTCTTGAAGTGCGTCTGTTTCTGCTATCTCGGCCTGCAGCTAACCCTGTCTTCCGCGGGCAGCGGCACCGTGTTGGCCTCCCTGGCGCGGGCCTGGAAGTATGAGTTGATGGCGGGAGTGCAGATTCTGGTTCTCGCTACCGTCGCCTTCTGTTTGCTTCGCGGCCTGCCTGTGCTGTGGGAGGGCCGCCGGTTTTTGGCCAGCCCCGTGGGCCAGCCGGTGCACGAAACCAACCCAGCTCTGGCTGGAGCGAAGCAATGACCCCGGCGGCCTTTTTTGATCTCGATGGGACGCTCTTGCCGCCGCCTTCCCTCGAACGGCGCTTGCTGAGTTATCTCTTCTGGCGTGGCGAGATCGGGTGGCGCGGCGGCCTGTGCTGGCTCGGCCGCTTCTGCACATGGATCTGGCGCAGCCCCGTGGAGGCTACGCAGGGCAACAAGGCCTGCCTTGCGGGAGTTCCCGAAAGCATGCTGCCCGCTTGCCTGGCTTGGCTAGGGCTGCCGCTCAGTTTTTACCCGGGTGCATTGGCCCGCTTGGAATGGCACGTCCTCCAGGGCCACCGAGTCTACCTCGTGACGGGCACACCTCGACCGTTGGGGGAAGCCGTGGCCTCCCGGTTGCCTGTTCCCGTCATCGTGTGCGCTACCGAACTGGAGCGCCGCAATGGAGTTCTGACCGGCCGGCCAGACCCCGAGGGGATGGGCGAGTTCCTCTGCGGCCGTGCGAAAGCACGGGTACTCGACCAATTGGCCTCTACGCACCGTTTGGAATTGTCGCGTTCGTACGCCTACGGCGACCGGTACTCGGATCGCTGGATGCTCGGGCGCGTCGGGCATCCCTTCGCCGTGAATCCGTCGCGGGCGCTGCGCTGGCTGGCGGGCCGCAGGGGCTGGACGGTGCTCCTGTGGAATCGCCGTCCCACAAGCAGGCCGCAAGAAACTGCGAAAGGCCCAACACCGAGCCGTGGAGAACATTTGCCATGCACGAGCGCATGGGCCCACAAGCCCTGAATGACTCTGGAGAATTGGCGGAGGCTGCAACCGTTTTGCTGAACCAGCCGCGACTGTTGTGCGCCGTCCGCGCGTGGCTGCGCGACGCTACGGCCAGCTTGGGGGCCTTCGAATGGGTCTCCTTGGGTTATCTGGGGGTGTTCAACCTACTCATCGTCATCTTCCATCGCAACTTGCCCGGAGCCTGGTTGTACTACGCGCGACACATTGCCGTAGGTGGCGCCCTGGTGTCCCTTTGCTGGGCGGCGCAGCGCTGGAGGCACCCCGCGCTGCAGTTTTCCCGCGACTGGTATCCCAACGCCCTGTTCCTGTTCTGCTTCGAAGAGTTGCATTACCTGGTGCACCTGATTTTTCCCGGGTGGTTCGACAGTTGGCTGATCCAGTTTGATAAGTGGCTTGTAGGAACGCACCCCACCGTCTGGCTGCAGCAGTTCGCGCGCCCCTGGTTGAATGACTTCATGCAGTTCGCTTACATGACTTACTTCTTCTATCTCATCGTGCTGGGAGGGATGCTCTACGCGCGGGGGGAACGCGCGGCGTACTGGGCCGTGGTCATCTCGACCGCGGTGGCTTACTACTTGGGCTATCTGACCAGCGTGCTGTTTCCCGTCGAAAGCCCGTATCATTCGCTGGCCCGTCTTCACACCGTGGAGTTGACCGGGGCGTTTTTCACCGCGCTGATTAACTGGATCGAGAGTTTCGGGCGGGTGCATGGCGGGGCGTTTCCCTCGGCGCACGTATCCGGTTCGTTTGTGGCGCTGCTGGGAGCCTGGCGCTACCGGCGATGGTTGTTCTGGGTCTTCTTGCCATTCTTCCTGGCCATGCTGGTTTCGACCGTCTATGGCCGCTATCACCACGTAGCAGACGTGCTGGCCGGGCTGGTGGTTGGCGCCGTCGGGTTTCGCATCGGGCACCGGCTCGTCCGCTTCCCCGCGAAAGCTACTTCTTGACCGGGACTGCTTCGCGCTCGAAGGCACGCAGCGTCTCCATGGCCTGATAGCTGGTCACGTCCAGGTCCATCGGCGTCAACGTGATGTAGCCGCGGACAAAGGCCCACACGTCGGTGCCTTCCTCGTCGTCGGCCAGGGGACGATAGGAGGACCAGAAGTACAGTTGGCCGCGGGGGCTGGTGCGCCGCTCGAAAAGCTGCTGGTTTTCTTGCAAGCTCAGGCGGGTCACGCGCACGCCTTTGGGTTCCCCCGCCGGCGCGTTCACGTTGAGGAAGAACCCGGGCTGCAAGGCTTGCCGGGCGCGCAGCTGCTCGACCAGGTCGCGCAGGAACGAAGCTGTGGCCGCATAGCCCTTCGCGTCGTTGCCCTGCATGGAGACGGCGATGGCCGGGATGCGGCTGAAGGCTGCTTCGCGAGCGCCACCTAGCGTCCCGGAGTAGTAAACCACCACGCCCAGGTTTTCGCCGCGGTTGATCCCGCTGATGACCAGGTGTGGGCGGCGGGGCAGCAGGGCATCAATGGCCAGGCGCACGCAGGTAGCCGGAGGAGCCTCGACGGCGTGCCACGTTACGCCGTCCGGCTGCTTTTGCTCGTGCACCAGGATAGGATCGCGCGTGGTGATGCTGTGGCCCTTCCCGCTCTGTTCGGTAGCGGGGGCGGCTACGTGCAATTCGCCCGCTCCCCGGAATGCCTCGATCATGGCCCGCAGTCCGGGAGCAACGTAGCCGTCGTCATTGCTCAGTAGAATCGTAAATGGCGGCGCCTGGGCAGAGGGCCTCGCTCCCCAGGCCGCCGGGCGGTAGCTGCTCGGCAGGAGCAGCAGGGTCAGTCCGAGCAAAGCGAACCACAGCGTTCGCCGGCGTCGAAGCATGAAGAAGCTCCTTTCGTGTTTGCTGCCGTTCAACTTTCTTTCTCCGCCGCTCAAGTCTCAGGCGGATGTTTTCGGTGTCCATCTGTGGCCTGCTCGTAGATGCGGGCTATGCGCAGCAGGCGGGCTTCCTCCCAGGGAGCGCCGATAAGTTGCAGGCCGATCGGCAGGCCCTCGCGGCTGAACCCGCAAGGCAGCGAGACAGCCGGCAGGCCGGCCAGGTTTGCGGGCCGGTTCAGGCGCAGCAGGGCCGAACGCACCGACTCATCCTC
>Ga0073934_10007324_pt1 | contig 15441 bp, 12 predicted proteins | sample LarsenN4metaG_FD_76834 | JGI IMG/M metagenome (GOLD analysis project Ga0073934, IMG submission 76834) | Hot spring sediment bacterial and archeal communities from British Columbia, Canada, to study Microbial Dark Matter (Phase II) - Larsen... ...
CCGCGCCGTCGGCCTGCCGCCGGGCCTCTCGATGGCGCCCGGCACCGGCGTCGTCAGCGGCACGCCCACCGCCGAAGGCACCTACGCCGTCACCGTGACCGTGGACGACGGCCGCGGCGGCAGCACCGCCACGCAGTTCGGCTGGACCGTGCTCGCCGCCACGGCGCAGCTGCAGCCGGTGGCCGCCGCCCCCGTGGCCAGCGGCGGCACGGTCACCTACACCGCCGGCACGGCCAACCTCGGCAGCTACACGTACCAGTGGACCTTCGGCGACGGCGCCGCCACCGGGTGGAGCAGCGAGCCGACGGCCTCGCACACCTACGCCGCGCCCGGGCTCTACCTCGTCACCGTGACGGCAAGCACCGCCGACGGTCGCACGAGCACGCTGAGCTTCTGGCAGGCCGTGCTGGGCACCACCGGCCAGGCGGGCCGCTCGTCCTCGCCCGTGCTGCTGGAGCCGCGCAGCGGCGCCTCGACCCGCCTGTGGGTGGTGAACCCAGACAACGACTCCGTGAGCGTGTTCGACACCGGCACGCGCACCCGCGTCGCCGAGATCGCCGTGGGCAGTGCGCCGCGCACGCTGGCGCTCGCCCCGGACGGCCGCATCTGGGTGGCCAACAAGGGCAGCGCCACGCTGTCCATCGTGTCGCCGTCGACGCTGGCCGTGGTGCAGACCGTGTCGCTGGCGCGCGCCTCGCAGCCCTACGGCATCGTCATCGGCAGCGACGGCACGGCCTACGTCACGCACGAGGCCACCGGCGCACTGACGCGCGTGGCGGCCAACGGCACGGTCGGCACGAGCGTCAACCTCGGCGCCAACCTGCGCCACCTTGCACTGAACGCGGCCGGCACGCAGCTCCTGGTGTCGCGCTTCGTCACGCCGGCACTGCCGGGCGAAGGCACGGCCGCGGTGCAGACGAGCGTCGCCGGCAGCCCGCGCGGCGGCGAGGTGCTCGTCGTCACGCCCGCGACGCTGGCGCTGCAGCGCACGATCGTGCTCCAGCACAGCGAGCGACCCGACACCACCGTCAGCGGCCGCGGCATCCCCAACTACCTGGGCGCGCCGGTCATCGCCCCCGACGGCGCGAGCGCATGGGTGCCGAGCAAGCAGGACAACATCAGGCGCGGCCGGCTGCGCGACGGGCTGGACCTCGACTTCCAGAATACGATCCGCGCCATCAGCTCCCGCATCGACCTCGGCACGCAGGCCGAGGACCCGGCCGGCCGCATCGACCACGACAACTCGGGCGTCGCCAGCGCCGCGGCCTTCCATCCGACGGGCGCGTACCTCTTCGTCGCGCTGGAGTCGAGCCGGCATGTCGCGGTGGTGGACGCGTCCGGCAGGCGCGAGCTCTTCCGCGTCGACACGGGGCGCGCGCCGCAGGGCCTCACCGTCTCGGCCGATGGCCTGACGCTGTACGTCCACAACTTCATGGACCGCACGGTCGGCGTCTACGACCTCGCGCGGCTGGTGCAGTTCGGCGAGGCGCAGCTGCCGCTGGTGGCGACGATGGGCGCCATCGGCACCGAGAAGCTGGCCGCCAACGTGCTGCGCGGCAAGCAGCTCTTCTACGACGCCCGCGACCCGCGCCTGGCACGTGACGCCTACATCAGCTGCGCCGCCTGCCACAACGACGGCGGGCACGACGGCCGCACCTGGGACTTCACCGGCTTCGGCGAGGGCCTGCGCAACACCATCAGCCTGCGCGGCCGCGCCGGCGCCCAGGGCCGCCTGCACTGGAGCGCCAACTTCGACGAGGTGCACGACTTCGAGGGCCAGATCCGCGCGTTCGCGCAGGGCACGGGCCTGATGACCGATGCGCAGTTCAACACCGGCACGCGCAGCCAGCCGCTCGGTGACCGCAAGGCCGGCGTGAGCGCCGACCTCGACGCACTGGCGGCCTACGTCGCCTCGCTGAACACGTTCGACGTCTCACCGTACCGCACCGCCACCGGCGCGCTCACCGCCGCGGCCACGGCCGGCCGCACGGTGTTCGCGAACCAGTGCGTCAGCTGCCACGGCGGCGACAGCTTCACCGACTCGGCCTCGAACGTGCTGCGCAACGTGGGCACGATCAAGCCGAGCAGCGGCACGCGCCTGGGCGCGGCGCTGACCGGGCTGGACACGCCGACGCTGCGCGACGCCTGGGCCACGGCGCCGTACCTGCACGACGGCTCCGCGGCGACCGTCGACGATGCCGTGCGCGCGCACACGAACCTCGCGCTCGGCGCGGCCGACCTCGCCAACGTGAGCGAGTTCGTGCGCCAGCTCGGCCGCGAGGAACCGGCCGTGGCGCCGCCGGCAGGGCTGAAGGGCGAGTACTTCGCCAACGTGTCGCTCACCGGCACGCCGGTGCTCACGCGCTACGAGGCGATTGACTTCGGCTGGGGCACCGCGTCGCCCGGCGCGCCCGTGCCGGCCGACAACTTCTCCGTGCGCTGGAGCGGCATGGTGATCCCCACGCGGACGGGCACCCATCGCTTCCAGACCAGCTCCGACGACGGCGTGCGCGTGTGGGTCAACGGCGTGCAGCTCATCAACAACTGGACCGACCACGGCACCACGACCAACACCAGCGGGAACATCTCGCTGACGGCAGGGCAGCGCTACACGATCCGCGTCGAGTACTACGAGCGCACCGGCGGCTCGGTGATGCGGCTGCGCTGGCGGCTGCCCAACACCACGAGCTACGTGGCAGTGCCCCTCTCGGCGCTGGCGCCGCAGTGAAGCGGGCCACGAACCTGGCGCTGGCCGTCGGCCTCGTGGCGGCGGGGCTGGGCGCCGCGGCCACGGCCCCCACGTGGCTGGCGGGCCCGGGCGGCGCGGCCGGCGCCGAATGGTTCGACGGGCGGCGCCCCCTGGTCGCGCGCATCGCGGGGCACGACGAGGCCCTGCCGCCGCTGGCCAGCCGGTGCTCGAACTGCCACGCGGGCCCGGGCGCGGTGGGCGGCGAGCTGAACCGCGCGACGCTCGCCGGTCTGCGTCCGCGCCGCGGCGGGCCGCCTTCCCGCTACGACGCCGCGCGGCTGTGCCGCCTGCTGCGCGAAGGCATCGATCCGGCGCACGTGATGGTGCCGCGCGAGATGCCGCGCTACACGATCGACGACGAAGCGTGCGCGGCGCTATGGTCGCACCTGAGCCGGGCATGAGCCGGTTTCCGGCGTCCGCCCCGACGTTCGCGCCACCGTCCCTGCGGGTGGGCCCGCCGCTGACCTCGCCCGCCCACCCACCTGGCCACCCGCCGGGCCACCCGCCGGCCCCGTCGCCCGATCATTCGCGGCGCTCGCTTCTGGCGTTCGGCGTGCTGGGCGGGTGCGGCCGTTGGGCCGTCCCAGGCGCTGCAGGTGCCGGCCTGCTGGCCACGCAGCCGGCCGCTGCGCATGGCAGTCTCGGGCCGGTGACGCCACCGCGAGCCGCCCCGCCGCTGCCGCTGACGCTGCACGACGGCCGTCCGGCCACGCTGCCGGCGCTGCTGCGCGGGCGCGTCACCGCCCTGCAGCTCATGTTCACCGGCTGTTCGGCCATCTGCCCGGTGCAGGGCGCCGTGTTCGCGACGCTGCAGGGCCTGGTGCTCGGCACGCTGCCCCCGGCCCGCCTGCTCTCGCTGAGCATCGACCCCTTGAGCGACGACGCGGCAGCCCTGGACGGATGGCGCCGCCGCTTCGGCGCCACCGAGGGCTGGGTGGCCGCCGCGCCGCCGCTGAAGCACGCCGAGGCGATGCTCGACTTCGTCGAAGGCCGCTCGGCGCCCGGCCGCGTCGCCGACCGGCACAACGCGCAGGTGTTCCTGTTCGACGCACAGGGCCGGCTCGCCTACCGACTGGCCGAGTTCGCCGCGCCACGCGACATCGCACGGGCCATGACGGAACTGGCCCGCCGCACCTGAGCGATCGAGGCGCCTTCGGCCCCCGGCGCCGAGCGCGCCGGCCGGCGCGCGCCGCCTCAGCGAGCGCCCGAGCGCTGTTGCACGGCGGGTCGCTCGCCGACCTTGACGCGCACCGTCAGGGCCTCGGCCCCTCGCTGCAGGCCGAGCTGCGCCTCGCTGTCGGGCGGCAGCGCCGCGACGGCGGCGAGCAGCTCGACCGAGTTCGTGACCGCCTTGTCGCCCACACGCACGACCACGTCGCCCGGGCGCACGCCGCCCCTGGCGGCCGGTCCCTCGTTCAGCACCCCGGTCACGAGCACGCCCGTCTTCACCGGCAGCGCGAGGCTCTCGGCCAGCTCGGCATTGAGGTCGCGGATGTCCACGCCAATGAAGCCGCGCCGCACCTTGCCGCCGCGGATGAGCTGCTCCATCACCTGGCGGGCCGTATCCACCGGCACCGCGAAGCCGATGCCCATGTGACCGCCGCTGCGGGAGAAGATCGCCGTGTTGATGCCCACCAGGCTGCCGTGCGCGTCGACGAGCGCGCCGCCCGAGTTGCCGGGGTTGATGGCCGCGTCGGTCTGGATGAAGCTCTGGAAGGGCGAGCTGCCCCGTTGCGTGCGGTCCAGCGCGCTCACGATCCCGGCCGTCACGGTCTGCCCGATGTTGAAGGGGTTGCCGATCGCCAGCACCGCATCGCCCACCTGCAGCGAGCGGCCATCGGCCAGCGCCAGCACCGGCAGCTGGTCGAGGTCGATCTTGAGCACCGCGATGTCGGTCTCGACGTCACTGCCGACGAGGGCGGCCCGCGTGCTGCGCCCGTCGGCCAGCTGCACCTCGATGTCGACGGCGTCGCTGACGACGTGGTGGTTGGTGAGCAGGTAGCCCTCGGGCGAGACGATGACGCCCGAGCCGAGGCCGAGCTGCTGCTGCGGCGCCGGCCCGCGGTCGCCGAAGAAGAAGCGGAAGCGGGGATCGTCGGCGTGCGGATTGCGCGTGAGCTTGGTGGCGGTGATGCTCACCACCGCAGGCGCCGCACGCCGCGCCGCGTGGCTGAAGCCGAGCGCGACCCCACCGCTCTCGGCGGCCGAAGCCGGCAGCGCCGCGGGCCGCACGTCGCGGGGCGGTGCCTGGCTCAACGTCGGCAACGGCAGCACGGTGCTGCCGCCATTGCGCGGCAGCCACTCCGGCTTCAGGGTGGCGACGACGAAGAGCGCGGCCAGCGCGACCGTGACCGCTTGGGAGAAGAGAAGCCAGATACGGCGCCACATGGATTCGCAGGTCGGTCGGTTTCGGGGGTCGAGATGCACGTCCGGTCGGAGCCGGCCGATCCAGCGACCCGGTGGTCGGGCCGGCAGCCAGGTCGCGCCGGTGCCGGAAGCCTCCCTCCAGGGCCGGACGGCACGGCCTGCGGTGCGGACGGCCAGCCCTCGTCGGACGCCCGGCGGGCACAATCCGCCGCACATGGCCACGCGAAGTGACATCGAGCGCGCCCTCGGCGAGCTGCTGCGCCCCGAGGCGTTCAGGGATTATGGTCCGAACGGTCTGCAGGTCGAGGGCCGGGCCGAGATCCGGCGGCTCGTCTCCGGCGTGACCGCCAGCCTCGCCTTCATCGAGGCGGCCATCGCCGCCGGCGCCGACGCGATGCTGGTTCACCACGGGCTGTTCTGGCGCGGCCAGGACGGGCGCCTGACCGGCTGGTTGCGCGAGCGCGTCGCGCGCCTCATCGCGCACGACGTGAGCCTCTTCGCCTACCACCTGCCGCTCGATGCCGAGCCGGAGTTCGGCAACAACGCGCAGTTCGGGCGCCGGCTCCAGCTGCGCGCAGATGCCCGCTTCGGCGAGCAGGACCTCGGCTTCATCGGCGGCGCGGGGCCGTGGCGCACGGCCGCCGCCCTCGCCGACGGCGCCGCGCAGGCGCTCGGTCGCGCGCCCGTGTGCGTGGCCGGCGATGGCCGCACGCTGTCGCGCGTCGCGTGGTGCACCGGAGGCGCGCAGGGGTACTTCGAGGCGGCCATCGCGGCCGGCGCAGATGCCTTCGTCACCGGCGAGATCTCCGAGCCGCAGGCGCACCTGGCACGCGAGACCGGGGTCGCCTTCATCGCCTGCGGCCACCATGCGAGCGAGCGCTACGGCGCGCCGGCCGTTGCCGAGCACATCGCGACGCGCTTCAGGCTCGAGCACCTCTACATCGAGATCGAGAACCCGGCCTGAGGCCGGTCCCACCCGACGAGCCCCGCATGCCGGCCGAGTCCAGAGACCTCCCGCTCGTCGTGACGATGGGGGACGCCGTCGGCATCGGGCCGGAGATCATCGTGCGCGCCTTCGAGCGCGGTGCGCTGGCCGACGCGGTCGTCGCCGGCGACCCCGCCGTCCTGCGCCGTGCCGGCGCTGCGATGACGGCGCTCGTCGACGAGCCGGCCGACCTGGGCGAGGTCCCGCCGGGCTGCCTGCCCGTGCTGGCCGTGCCCGGCTTGCCGGACGGCCTGGCCTCGCTGCCGTGGGGCCGGGTCGACGCGCGCGCCGGCGCCGCGGCCGCACGCTGCATCGAGCAGGCGGTGCACTGGGTGCAGCGCGGCGAAGCGGCCGCGGTGGTCACCGCGCCGGTGCACAAGGAGGCGCTGGCGGCCGGGGGCGTGCCGTTTCCGGGTCACACCGAGATGCTGCAGGCGCTGGCCGCGACGGCGGGCGCCCCGCCTCCGCCGGTGCGCATGATGCTGGCCAACGACGAGCTGCGCGTGGTGCTCGTGACGATCCACGTCTCGCTCCGGCGCGCCCTGGACCTGCTCGACTTCGACGGCGTGCTGCAGACCCTCGTCATCGCGCACGACGCGTGCCGGCGCTTCGGCATCGCCGCGCCGCGCCTGGCCGTGGCCGGGCTCAATCCGCACGCGGGCGAGGGCGGGCTCTTCGGCGACGAGGAGATCCGCTTCATCGCCCCGGCGGTGCGCTCCGCGCGCGAGCGCGGAATCGACGCGCAAGGGCCCTTCGCCCCGGACACGGTGTTCATGCGCGCGCGCCGAGGCGAGTTCGACCTCGTGGTGGCGATGACGCACGATCACGGACTGATCCCGGTGAAGTACCTGGGCGTGGAGCACGGAGTCAACGTCACGCTCGGCCTGCCCTTCGTGCGCACGAGCCCGGACCATGGCACCGCCTTCGACATCGCCGGCCAGGGCCGGGCCGATCCGTCGAGCCTGCTCGCGGCGCTGCAGTGGGCCCGGAGGCTCGCCACCGGCGAGCGCGCGCGCGCCTGAGACGGCGCGCGACGCAGCCTGGGCCGCTCAGGCGGCCAGCGGCACGAGGTGGGTCAGGTGCTTGCGGGCCCGAGCCGTCGCGCGGTCGATCAGCTCGACGCCCTCGAAGGCGCGCAGGCGCCCCGACTCGCACAGGCGGACCAGCATGCGGTGCGTCAGCGTGTGGGCGCGCTTGTGCCGCTCGCCGCGCGTGAAGACGTAGAAGGTGCGGGCCGGGCTCACGTGCACGAGGCGCACGCGATGCCACTCGTCGTCCAGGTGCATGTGATAGGCGTTGCCCACCTGCACGTGATCGGCCAGGTCGCGGCCGGCGGTCGGCTCGACGGGGTCGGCCGGCGCCGGCAGCGGGCCGATCGGCTTGGCCGCGATCTCGGCCTCCTTGACGGCCTGTCGTTCCTCGGTCATCGCGGCGACATCGATGTCGACCTTGCCGTTCCAGTCGATCGAGGCCTCGTCGACGAGGCCGATCTGGCGGGCCTCGTCGGCCGAGATGCGGGGCAGCACGATCTCCTCGCTCAGCACCGGCAGCTTCATGCCGGGCGCGCCGAGGCTCTCGCGCGTGGGCACGGGCTTGGCAAGTGCACCGTCGAGCTGCCGCGCCATCAGGTTGAGGTCGAGCATGCGCGCCGACGGCGCCTTCAGCGCCTCGGCGTGCGCGGGCATCAGCTGCCCGAAGAACGCGCGTCGCTCTCCGTCCGGCCAGCCGATGAGGTTCAGGCCCATGTTCAGCGCCTGCATCATGTTCGGCAGGCCGGCCAGGAACGTCTTGCGGTGCGCGGGCGTCGGCTTGGGCTGCACGCTGAGCACGAGGTCGAGCGCGGTCTGGCGCGCCCGCTTCATCTGCTCGCTGTCGCCGCCGTGCGTCAGCGCGGTGCGCAGCATCACGCGGCTCCAGACCTGGCTCACGAAATGGACGATGAAGTCCGGCGCCGCCAGCCCGCGCAGGTCCATCTCGAGCTGGCGGGCATAGAGCTCGGTGAGCTGTGCCTCGTCTTCCTTGGCCGCCAGCAGCGCCGGCGCGGCGCCGTGCGCCGCGGCGTTGCGGCCCGCGAGCTCGGCGGCGAACTCCTCGAGCGCCGCCAGCTTGTTCTCGTACAGATCGATCTGGTCGAACTCGCCCTCGACGACATCGTGGACCAGGTCGCGCACCTTGGCCAGGAAGTCGCGCGCCTCGGCCTCCGAGAAGTCGTCGAAGGAAGCCCCGAGGGAGGCGATGCGGTTGATGAAGCGGCGCACCGGGTGGCGCCGAGAGGCGAAGAAGCTCGGGTCGCCCAGTGCCGCGCGCAGCACCGGCAGCTGCAGGCGAGCGATCTGGCGGGCCAGCTGCGGCGGCACCTTGGGATCGGCCAGGATGGCGTCGAACAGGCTGCCGATGACGTCGATGACCAGGTGATCCAGCGCTCCCCGGCTGGCCTCGCGCAGCTCCTTGCGGTGCGCACGGATGATGTTGGGGGCCAGCGCCTGCGGCGACGTGTCGAAGCTGCTCGCGTTGCCGCCGAACACCGGCTGCGAGCTGACCGCGAGGCGCCGCATCAACGCCATCATCGTGGCGTCGACGGTGCCCAGGGTCGCGCCGCCGCGCGTGCTGCGGCCGAAGGAATGCCCGGCTCCGGTGGAGTAGCCACTGGTGCCATAGCCGCTGCGCGGCACGCCCCCGCGGCCGGTCGGCGGCCCCATCGCGCCGCCGTGACCGCCATGACTGACATGACCGCCGACACCGCCGTGACCGCTCGAGCCGCCGTGGCCCGAGAAGCCGCCACGTGGCATCGCGCCACTGCCGAGGCCGCCGCGGGCACCCATGCCGGCGCCGCCGTAGGCACCACCCGCGCCCCCTCCGGCACCGCCGCCGCCGTGGCCTGCTCCGCCGACGCCCATGCGGCCCGTGGCATGCCCCGGGTGCCCGCCATGTCCAGCCACCCCGCCGTGCCCCGAGAACCCGGAGCCGCCGTAGCCGGGCTCGCCGTAGGCCGCGTCCATGGCACCGCCGGCGTCGAACTCGGCCCCCGCCGGGGTAGCCTCGCCCCCGGCTGCTCCGGGCACCCGCTGCTGGCGCTGCCTGACCGCCAGCGACAGTGGCTGCACACCCGCATTGCGCATGCGGTTGACGATGTCGGCGTAGACCGCCCGCAGTTCGCTGCCGATCGAGCGCGCCAGCTCGGTCTGGAGGACCTTTCGCACCTCCGGCCGCTCGCTGACGGCGGCCACGCCGCGAATCAACGAGTGGCCGATGACTTCGGGCCGCAGCGGGTTGCGGACCGCCGTCTCGCCCACCTGGCCAAGCAACGAGCCGACATACCCGTCGAGCTCGCGCAGCTCCCACTCGCAGCCGGTCGCCACGTCGGTGGCAAAACGCTCGGCGGTGATCTTCCGCTCGACCTCCTGGTCGTCGACCAGGGAAAGGGCATCCCAGTTCGTGGCCTTCGGCTGATGCTCGCCGGGCGTCTGCGCCTCCCGCACGATCCACTCGTCGAAGGCCTCGTTGAACGCCAGGGCGAAGGCCGCCGTCTTGCGGTTGAGCTCGAACTGGGCTGCGAGCAGGTCGTCGCGGCGCACGAGGTTCGGTGCCGAAAGCGCGGCCAGGCCCAGGCTCTCCACCGTGCGGTCGACCGCGGACCGCACGGCGGTCTTGAGGCGGTGGGCTGCGGCTTCCAGCTGCGCGGGAAGCCGGCGGTGAGCGACGACTTTCATGGATAGGGGAATGGCCGCACGAGTATGCGGCAAGCCCCTACCCAGGTTGTGAGCAGGTGTGGGGGCGAAATGGGGTGCTGATCACAGCCTTGTGACGGCCGGTTGCATGCTCCCTAGGTTGGAGCGACCCCCGCGAACGGGGGCTCGGCGGCTGCTCTCGACCCTGCCCGGGTCACTTCTTCAGCGCGTCCCGGATCTCGCGCAGCAGCAGCACGTCCTCGGGGGTGGGGGCCGGCGGCGCGGGTGCGGCCGGCGGGGCCTCGCGCTTGAGGCGGTTCATCTGCTTGACCATGAGGAAGATGATGAACGCGAGGATGGCGAAGTTCAGCACGATGGTGATGAAGCTGCCATAGGCGAAGACGGCGCCGGCCTTCTTCGCGTCGACGAGATTGGTGGCAGTCTGCCCGGCCAGCGGAATGAAGTAGTTGTTGAAGTCCAGCCCGCCGAAGATCTTGCCGACGATCGGCATGATCAGGTCGCCGACCACCGAGTCGACGATCTTGCCGAAGGCGCCGCCGATGATCACGCCGACGGCGAGATCCATCACGTTGCCCTTGACGGCGAACTCCTTGAACTCGGACATGAAACTCATGGGAACGCCCTCCTGGCATTGCTGTTGAAGTGTCCTTCCGGCTCCGGGCGTCGTGCCCTGTCCGCCTCGGGCATGTTAGCCCCCGGGGTGCGTGGGGCCGCTCGGCTAGAATCACCGATTGACCAGAACGATGCACCGGACTTGAGGACAGTCATGAGCGAAGCTGCAGTCAGCAGTACGGGGGCGGTCGGCGCCGCGGGCCCCGGCGTCGACAAGGAACGCCGCACCTGGATCGCGATCACCTGCGGTGTCGGCGCCGTCGGCGGGGTGGCAACAGCGGTTCCGTTCGTCTCCAGCTTCGCGCCGTCCGAGCGCGCGCGCGCCGCCGGCGCCCCGGTGCAGGTGGACATCAGCGGCATCAAGCCGGGCGAGAAGCTGACGGTCGAATGGCGCGGCAAGCCCGTGTGGATCGTGCGTCGCACGCCCGAGCAGGTGGCGGCTCTCGGCAAGATCGAGGGGCAGCTTGCCGACCCCAAGAGCGAGCGCAAGCAGTACCCGACCCCCGATTACGCGAAGAACGCGCACCGCTCGATCAAGCCCGAGTTTTTCGTCGGCGTGGGCATCTGCTCGCACCTGGGGTGCTCGCCGGTGGACAAGTTCGCAACGGGCGCCCAGCCCTCACTGCCGGACGACTGGGCGGGCGGCTTCCTGTGTCCGTGCCACGGCTCGACGTTCGACCTCGCAGGGCGTGTTTTCAAGAACAAGCCGGCGCCCGACAACCTCGAGGTGCCCCCGCACATGTACCTGTCCGACAGCATGCTGCTCATCGGCGAGGACAAGAAGGCTTGAACACGGGCTCCGGACGCGCGGCGGGCCGTGCGTCCGCCGAAGGCGCGGGCATGACCGCAGGAACGAAGAAACCTCCGCGTCTCGAGAACGAGGGACAAAGGGACCAAGATGGCTGAATTCAAGGAAGCGCCGGCAGGCGCGTCGGCTCTGACGCAGGCCACGGTGTGGCTCGAGAACCGGTTCCCGACCGCGTTCGAGGCCTACCGCGTGCACATGGCGGAGTACTACGCGCCGAAGGGCCAGAACTGGCTGTACTTCTTCGGCTCGCTGGCGCTGCTGGTGCTGGTCATCCAGATCGTGACCGGCATCTTCCTGGTGATGCACTACAAGCCCGACGCGAACCTGGCGTTCGCCTCGGTCGAGTACATCATGCGCGACGTGCCGTGGGGCTGGCTGATCCGCTACATGCACAGCACCGGCGCCAGCGCGTTCTTCATCGTCGTCTACATGCACATGTGGCGCGGCCTCATCTACGGCAGCTACCGCAAGCCGCGCGAGCTGGTCTGGATCTTCGGCTGCGCCATCTTCCTGTGCCTGATGGCCGAGGCCTTCATGGGCTACCTGCTGCCCTGGGGCCAGATGAGCTACTGGGGCGCGCAGGTCATCATCAACCTGTTCGCCGCCATCCCGTTCGTCGGCGAGGACCTCGCCATCCTGATCCGCGGCGACTACGTGGTCGGCGACGCGACGCTGAACCGCTTCTTCAGCTTCCACGTCATCGCCGTGCCGCTGGTGCTGATCGGCCTCGTGGTCGCGCACCTCTTCGCGCTGCACGACGTGGGCTCGAACAACCCCGACGGCATCGAGATCAAGGCCAAGAAGGACCCGAAGACCGGCATCCCTCTCGACGGCATCCCGTTCCATCCGTACTACACGGTGCACGACCTCATCGGCGTCGGCGTGTTCCTGATGATCTTCTCGGCGGTGGTGTTCTTCGCGCCGGAGCTCGGCGGCTACTTCCTCGAGTTCAACAACTTCATCCCGGCCGACCCGCTGAAGACACCGGCACACATCGCCCCGGTCTGGTACTTCACGCCCTACTACTCGATGCTGCGCGCCACGACCGACGTGATGGTCAACTGGCTGGTCGGCATCACGCTCGTGGGCGGCGTGCTCGCGATCCTGCTGGGCGGGTTGTCGGCGCGCGGCAAGGTCATCGTGGGCGTCGCCGCGGTGGTCTTCGCCGGCCTGCTCAAGACCTTCGACGCCAAGTTCTGGGGCGTGGTCGTGATGGGCGCGGCGGTGCTGATCCTCTTCGTGCTGCCCTGGCTCGACCGCAGCCCGGTGAAGAGCATCCGCTACCGGCCGGGCTGGAACGTGTGGCTTTACGGCCTGTTCGTCGTCGTGTTCCTGGTGCTGGGCTACCTCGGCATCAAGCCCCCGTCGGAAACGGGCACGCTCATCTCCCAGATCGGCACGCTGTTCTATTTCGGCTTCTTCCTGCTGATGCCCTGGTGGAGCCGGATCGGCGAGTTCAAGCCCGTGCCCGAGCGCATCCAGTTCGAGGCGCACTGAGCCCGCCATCCGCGCGAGACGAGACACCCATGAAGAAGATCCTCTCCACCGTGCGCGCGTCGCTGCTGTCGGCCGTGCTGGCTGCGTTCACCCTCGGCACGGCGCAGGCCGCCAGCGAAGGCATCCCCTGGGACAAGTTCCCCTCCAAGCGCATCACCGACATGGCGGCGCTGCAGAACGGGGCCAAGCTGTTCGTCAACCACTGCCTCAACTGCCACGCGGCGGCCTTCATGCGCTACAACCGCCTGCGCGACATCGGCCTCACCGAGCAGCAGATCAAGGACAACCTGATCTTCACCGGCGCCAAGGTCGGCGACACGATGCAGTCGGCGCTCGACCCGAAGGACGCCAAGGAATGGTTCGGCGGCGTGCCGCCCGACCTGACGCTGATCGCGCGCTCGCGTGCCGACGCCAGCAAGGGCAGCGGCGCCGACTACCTCTACACCTACCTGCGCGCCTACGTGCGCGACGAGTCCAAGGCGACCGGCTGGAACAACCTCGCCTTCCCGGGCGTGGGCATGCCGCACGTGCTGTACGAGCTGCAGGGCGTGCAGCGCGCTGTCTATGCCACCGAGGCCGATCCGCACGACCCGAAGAAGACGGTGCAGGTCTTCAAGGGCTACGAGCTGACCACCCCGGGCCAGATGACGCCGGCGCAGTACAACGAAGCGGTGGCCGACCTCGTCGCCTACCTGCAATGGATGGGCGAGCCCAACCAGACCAACCGCGTGCGCCTGGGCGTGTGGGTGCTGCTGTTCATCGGCCTGCTGACGCTGGTCGCGTGGCGCCTGAACGCGGCGTACTGGAAAGACGTGAAGTAGGCTAGGCCGTCAACGCCGGCCGGCACGCCCGCCAGGGCGGCCGGCGAAGGCGACGGATTGCGCAGCCAGGGCTCGCGGGTGCCCGGCTGCGCATTTCGCGTTTCGTGCACCTGCGTCTCCGTTCACCCGCCGACCCGATTTCTCCATCACGACCAAGGGCCCCTCGCCATGATGGTGCTGTACTCCGGAACCACCGATCCCTATTCGCACCGCTGCCGCTTCGTGCTGTTCGAGAAGGGCATGGACTTCGAGATCCGCGACGTCGACGTCTTCGCCAAGCCCGAGGACATCGCGCTGATGAACCCGTACAACGAGGTGCCCATCCTGGTGGAGCGCGACCTCATCCTGTACGAGAGCCACATCATCAACGAGTACATCGACGAGCGCTTCCCCCACCCGCAGCTGATGCCGGGCGATCCGGTGGCACGGGCGCGCGTTCGGCTGTTCCTTTTCAACTTCGAGAAGGAGCTGTTCAGCAACGTCAACCTGCTCGAGGGCCGCGGCGTGAAGGCCACCGAGAAGCAGCTCGAGAAGGCGCGCGAGCAGATCCGCGACCGGCTCACGCAGCTGGCGCCCATCTTCCTGAAGAACAAGTACATGCTGGGCGACGACTTCAGCATGCTCGACGTGGCCATCGCGCCGCTGCTGTGGCGGCTCGACTACTACGGCATCGACCTGTCGAAGAACGCCGTGCCGCTGCTGAAGTACGCCGAGCGCATCTTCTCGCGCCCCGCCTACATCGAGGCGCTGACGCCTTCCGAGAAGGTGATGCGCAAGTAGACGAACGCCCCAGCGCTGCGGCGTTCGCCGGGCAACGGGGTAGAGGCAAGAAATGGCGACGGGTCCGGTCAGCGAGAACAGCGGGACGCCGACGCGCCCGTACCTGCTGCGGGCGCTGCACGACTGGTGCACCGACAATGGCTTCACGCCGTACATCGCCGTGCATGTGGACGCCAGCGTGCAGGTGCCGTCCGAGTACGTGAAGAACAACGAGATCGTGCTCAACGTGGGCTTCGAGGCGACCTCGGGGCTGAAGATGGGCAACGAGTTCATCGAGTTCAAGGCCCGCTTCGGTGGCGTGCCGCGCGAGATCCGGGTCCCGGTGGACCACGTCGTGGCGATCTACGCCCGCGAGAACGGCCAGGGCATGGCCTTCCCGATGCCAGCCGGCGGCGAGGTCGGCCCTGGCGCAGGCGGCACGGCCCCGCCGCCCGCCGGGGGTGGCAAGTCGCGCCAACCCGCGGCAACCCGCGGTCTGCGACTGGCCCGCCAGGACGCCGAAGCCGCCGAGCCGCCTGCCGCGGCGCCGGACGGCGTGGCCTCCGGGAAACCCGGCACTTCGGTCCCCGAGAGCCCTTCCAGTCCGCCGCCCCCCCCGGCGCCTCCGGGTGCCCCGCGTCCTTCGCTGAAGCGCATCAAGTAGCAGGCCCACCCCTCGGCCCGGCGAGACCGGTCCCGCGTCACGCGTCTGCCGGGGCCGGCTCCGGCGACTCACCCCCCTCCTACAATTCCTTGGAGGGCCGGCTTAGCTCAGCTGGTAGAGCACCCGCCTTGTAAGCGGAAGGTCGTCAGTTCGACTCTGACAGCCGGCACCACCCGAACGCCCGGAGATGCCTCGGCGGGCCGCGCCGGGCTCCCGCGCCTTGCCGCGACGGCGCAGCCGCCGCGGACACAAATGGCTTCGATTTGGCTCCGCGCCCCGGGCAAGCGCCCCGCGGCGCCCCCCTAGAATCGACGCCCTTCTACCCAGTTCCATGCCCTGCAGCCCAAGGCGCAGGCTTGCGAGCGGAGATCGGGCAGGAGGGTCAGCCACGACGGCAGCCGGTTCCCTGATGGGCGCCGGGCGTGTCACGAACCCCGGGGCCGAACCTTGATCTTGACCGGTGGAGCGAGCCAACCATGGGCCGAGAGCG
>Ga0073934_10007325_pt1 | contig 15439 bp, 10 predicted proteins | sample LarsenN4metaG_FD_76834 | JGI IMG/M metagenome (GOLD analysis project Ga0073934, IMG submission 76834) | Hot spring sediment bacterial and archeal communities from British Columbia, Canada, to study Microbial Dark Matter (Phase II) - Larsen... ...
CATATAGTCCGCGGAGCGTTCGCGGCGCCTCGGACACAACACGGCGGAAGGCCGTGGGATTCGGAGAATGCCTGGTGCGCCGCCGGGGACGACCGATTGGTGATCTACCTTGGCCATTGGCATAACGGAGGCGGCAGTCGTGGGGATTGAGGGAGCGTGGACGCCCGTCCTCCTCCCCACAAGCCTTTCCGGAACTTGGGAGGGGACTTCGCCGTTTTCAGGAGGAATTGACGCAGAGATGAACGGACCCGTGCGATGCAGATACAGCCCGGCGGACCGACGTGCCAACTCGGAGGATGGGGACGCATCATGACGAAGCTCGTGCAACCGGAAACGGAACCGGAAGAATTGACTAAGTCTTCGCGCTCAACGCGCAGGGTGAGCTTCTTCGCTCGCTGGCGAAAACGAAGGGGACGGGAGCAAGAGGAGCGAGCGCTCGCCGAACGCCGCAAGAGCCTCGGGGATGGATCGGGCAGGTTGAAATCCATGGCCGAGGGAAGAGTTGTTCCTCGCCGAATCGACGAAGAGGCTCGACGGGAACTCGCGGCGATTCAGGACCGCCGGGATTTCCTTAGGAAGTCGGCAATTGGCGCGGGAATCCTCGCGTTGGGTGCAGGCCTCGGCTATGGGAGTGGCTACGCGCAGGGGACCGGTCTGTCCGGTGGCACGCGGACGGTCATCACGGACAGCGAGATCGCGGCAAGGGTCATCGGCGGAGTGCGCATCGCCACCGAGTTCATCCCGGATCCGGTGCCCGCGGGGACGGACGCGGACCCGTACCCCGGCAGCGCGATCCAGGCGGCCCTCGATGATGGGCTGGCGGTATACATTCCATCGGGGACATGGAGGCTCAGCGCCCCAATTGCGCGCGCCGTCGACAACGTCTCGATTCTGGGCGCGGGGAAATCGACGAGAATCGTATTTGATGGAGTGACGCCATGCATCACGGCCGGGACCCAAACTGGGTGGCTCGTCGCTAACCTCGCGACCGATGGTGGCGGCATCGACTTAGCCAATTCCTCCCAGAGCCGTCTGACGGAAATCTGGATCGACGGCGTCCTCACGGACAATCGACCAATCGGAACTGGCGGAGGAGGCGGGGGTGGATACTACGGCGTACGAGCGGAAGACTTCGCAACCTCCGGCGATGGCTCTTCGGCGAACCCTTACAACGCCAGCGCGATTCAATCCGCAATCGATGCCCTACCGGGAATTGGTGGCATCGTGTTCATCAAGGAAGGAATCTGGCGGGGAACCACGCGCATCCGATTGCCCCAGTCATCCACCGGGAAGACTTGGAAGAAGGTAATCCTCCAAGGGGCGGGGCATGCGCCCTCTATCTATCAGATCGATGGAAGCCCGAACTACGGGGCTCGGGTCGGCACACAGATACAGGCGGGCCTCGATATGTACACGCCCTGCGACCTGTATGACCTGACCGTAAGCCCGCATCCGAACAACTGGAGAACTCAACCGAGCATCAAGGTCATCATCGACCCAACGACGATATGGGACGTCGACGCCTGGACCGGCGGATTCTCTTGGAAACAAGTAACCGTCCATGGCGGCGATCCGGGCATCTGGTTCACCGGACAGAACATGGGAACGAACGTTTGGCAGATCTTCAACGGCGTCATGGAGAGAATTTTCGTTACTGGATGCAAACGCGGCATGAAATTCGACCGAGGCGACTCAACAGGAGGCGGCTCAAACGGCTTCATTACGATGAGGGATATCAAACTCACACATAACTCCGGCACTGGGTTCGGTCGCGTATTTGATTGGACATTGGACAACACACTTGGAGTTTGGGAGAACTTCTTGGTGGAAGGAAACTCCGATGCAGTGGCAGATTATGCAATCTACATCGACACCTACGGTTCAGGAGGATTTGAAATTAGGAATTGGACGGACGGAGACGGAAACTACGCCGCGAAGGACGCCTACATCCGGATAGGGAGGCTTGGGGCCGTGCGCTTCTTCAGGCACAGCAAGGATGTCGACATCGGACCTAGCCGCGGGTATTTCCAGATCGGCAGGAAGTCGACCTCGACCGGGAACGTCAATGTCCTAACCGGATCGGAGTACGTCACGCTTGAAGAAATGCCAGACCATGTGCTCAGTATCGGAACCGTGACGGGGGACAAGGCGAGGATTCGGATAAAGAAGGCCCCTGGAAACCAGCTAGGATATCTCGGTACAACGACTCCGGCTGGGAGTCCGTATACATATACGAACCTAGATATGTACGATGAGGTCGTCTATCTCGTGGGAGGCACGATTTCTGATGTCTCTCGGGGTGGGCAGTCCCTGGGGACCGAGCGGAAGCATTTCCTTGCACCAGGAGACAACATCGTTATCACGTATTCCTCTGCTCCTAGCATAAAGCGCTTCGGCATATGAGGACCGCAAGGGTTGACCTCCGACTGAGACACCACCCAGAGAAGAGTTTCCGGCCAACCGCACGCCAGCTCGCCGATCTTTGCGGGCAACTTCCTTGACCAGGATTGTTGGTCAAGGCCCCGAGGCCAGTATCAGGATTGGTATCAACGGAGATCGTCCTAGTGGCCAAAATCTTTATCAGAGTCTCAGCGAATAAGAGCGGACGGCCCGCCATCCGGCGGGTCCCGAATGGAGGAGGCTCACGTGTGACGGTCCGTGAGTTGGCTAGCGGCACTTCCCGTTTCCACTCCGATTGCAGTAGTGGAGGCGTGGTCCGTCTTGTCCGCCTTCATTTGGATGAGCCAGTCCTCCTTCCTATGCTTCCCGGTCCCCGTCGGCGCCATCGATCGCGAGCGATTCGCGTAAGAGCAACAACACCAATGAACTGAGCCCGCACCCAGGACACGGACTCGAGGGGCCGGAGGGGATGAGGGGTAGGGTGCGGGGTCGAGCGGAAGCAAGGAGGAAAAAACCACGAAAACCGTCGAACGCAAGGCAGCCAAGACCGAAGGGATGCGCCCCTCTGAGGAGCCCGCCGGGGAGCTGACCTCGCCCTCGTGGTCCCGCGACCGTCTGACCAGTACCGGAAGGGGGTCCCAGCATGGGTTCTGATAGTGCAACGAGGACGCTCGCTGCGATCCCTGCCTTTAACGAGGAGGTGGCGATCGGCAGCGTGATCCTACGTTGCTCGAAGTACGTCGATGACGTCCTCGTGGTGGACGACGGCTCAGAGGATCGCACCGCAGATGTCGCGATGATGACCAAGGCGATCCTGATTCAGCACCGTGAGAATCTGGGGAAGGGCGCGGCGATTCAGTCTGCGCTCAGGCACGCGCGGGCAAATAGCTACGCTGCGATGGTCCTCCTGGATGCCGACGGACAGCACGACCCTGGGCATATCCCTGAGCTACTCGGCCCAGTAGTGCGTAACGAAGCCGACATAGTAATCGGCGTCCGCAAACGCTCGACGAGCCGGATGCCACTCTACCGGCGGTTCGGGCAGCGAGCCCTAGACTATCTCACCGCCTTCGGCACGAAGGGACATCTGACAGATTCCCAGAGCGGGTACCGGGCCCTATCCCGCACCGCGATCGAATCCCTCGACCTGGAGGAGAAGGACTTCAGCATCGAGTCCGAGATGATCATGGAAGCAAGAGACAAGAAGCTCCGGATTGCCGAGGTGCAGATTCAGGCTCGGTACGATGTCGATGGCTCAACGAAGAAGCCATTCTCCCATGGATTCGGAGTGGTCGATCGCCTGCTGAGACTAATCGCGGTCCGCCATCCGCTGCTAATCTTCGGCGCACTCGGGGCCATCCTCTTCGTCGCCGGCATCGTCCTAGGTCTGGTGGCCCTAGACACATACAAACGCGCCCCGGAGCTGGCGATCGGCTACTCATTCCTCGTGGTAACCTTCCTCATCATCGGCGGCCTCTCGACATTCACAGGGATCATGCTCAACGTGCTACCGCCAACGATCGTACGGACTCTCCGGACCCGAGGAAAGTGAGGATGGCAAAGGACGTCGTGACCCTAGGGATCAACGACGGCCACAATGCAGGCGCAGCCCTGATCCGGAACGGCCAGGTGGCCGCTGCGGTCCAAGAGGAGCGCCTCGTAAATGAGAAGAACTATAGCGGGGTCCCGCGGCGAGCGGTTCGCGACGTCTTCCACACGAGCGGGATTCATCCACAGGACGTAGACGTCGTGGCCATAGTCAGTCTGAATCGCGTCTACGCCCCTCTGAAAGAGCTCCCCTGGCGAGTCCGCTTCTTCGAGTGGATTTCGCCCTTCGTCGCGAGCCATTGGTGGTCGCGTTTCTACGTGCAGGCCCTAGGCAAGCGCAGGCGGATGGACGAACTCCGGGCGATCCTCCAAGAGCTTGGCCTTCAGGGGAAGGAACTAATGTTCGTAGAGCATCATCGCGCCCACGCGGCCACGGCATTCTACCCGCGTCCTTGGGAGGAGAAAACCCTCGTCCTCACTGCAGACGGCGCTGGCGACGGCCTTTCGTCGACTGTCGCAGTCGGAGAGAGGTACGAGATGGAACGGATCGCCTCCTCCACGTACTACGATTCCGTCGGGAACAGCTACTACAGCGAAGTGACGGCGTTCCTGGGCATGAGGCGATGGGAACACGAGTACAAAGTCATGGGACTCGCTCCGTACGGTCGCGCGGAGCAGTGCATCGATGCCATGCGCAGCCTCATCCGGCTCCATCCGAGGCGCCCCCTCGAGTTCCAGAACACGAGCGGAAAGTGTGGAACGCGCGTTCAGAAGGTACTGCGGAGGACCTTGTCGGGAGAGCGGTTTGACAACATCGCGGCCGCCTGTCAGCAGTACTTCGAGGAACTTCTCGTTCAGTGGGTTCGCAACGCGATCGCGGCCACGGGGTTGCGCAAGATCGCGTGCGCAGGCGGACTCTTCCTGAACGTGAAGGCGAACAAGCGCCTCCGAGAACTCCCCGAAGTGGAGAACATCTTCTTCTACCCCGCTTGCGACGATGGCGGCACGCCAGTCGGCGCTGCGCTCGAAGCATTCTACAGGTTCTGCGAGCGGGACGGGCGCAGGCCGGAGAGAGTCCCGCTCGGCCCCATATACTACGGAACGAGGTACTCGGACGAGGAGATCGAATCGGCAATCAAGCGCCCTGGCCGAGGACACAAGATGGAACGGGTTGATGGCATCGACGAGACAGTGGGCGAACTCATCGCGAAAGGACAGATTGTGGCACGATTTGCAGGCGGAACGGAGTGGGGGCCCCGCGCGCTAGGGAACCGGACGATCCTTGCAGACCCTCGGGACCTCCGTGTCGTGAAGCGCCTAAATTCTGCGATCAAGCAGCGCGATTTCTGGATGCCGTTTGCTCCCTCGATCCTAGAACACCGCATGGAGGACTACCTGCTCCACCCACGCCCGGCGCGCTACATGATCGAGGCATTCGACACATCGGAACGCGCCAGCGAACTTGCCGCAGCCCTACATCCTCAGGACGCGACCGCGAGGCCACAGACCGTCAACTCATGGAATCCAGGATACAGGGCTGTCCTAGAGACCTTCGAGCGGGTGAGCGGCGTCGGAGGGGTACTGAACACGTCTTTCAACCTTCATGGATATCCGATCGTAGGGACCCCTGATCTCGCCCTATGGACCTTCGAGAACAGCGCAATTGATGCACTCGCCATCGGGGAATACCTCATCACAAAATAGAGGTCTTGGCTCTATGGCCATGTCCATCCCAACTGTGTCAATCGTTGTTCCCGCGTACAACGCGGGGAAAACAATTGGGCCGCTGCTGGATTCCCTGGTTCGGCTCGAGTACCCCGAGTACGAGGTCATCGTCGTGAACGATGGCTCGAGGGACGGCACAGGGGAAATCGCGCGCGGATATCGTGTGCGCGTGATCGACCAGCTAAACCGGGGGGCGTCGGCCGCCCGCGACGCCGGCCTGCGGGTCGCATCCGGTGAAATCGTAGCGTACGTAGACAGTGACGTGACTGTCACGCGTGATTGGCTCCAGAAATTGGTCCTACCTTTTTCCGATTCCACGGTTGCCGCCGTAGCAGGACAGACGATCTTCAGGAACAATGACAAGTGTGCATCCTGGATGCGGAGCGTGGACATCGCGAGAAGAAATGCTCGCAGACGCACGTATACTCGCCTCGCAAATGGGCCGAACTGCGCCTTCCGCCGGAATGTCCTCCTCGAGATCGGAGGGTTCAACCCTCAGTGGTACCACGCGGAGGACACGGAGGTGAGCTATCGCATTTGGCACAGAGGGCTTCGAATTCAATACGTCCCCGAGGCGGTCGTGTACCACGTCCCGGAGGACAACTGGCGCACGTACGTGCGGAAGCGATACCGAGATGCCAAGGCGTTCACCCGAATGCTTACCCGTTATACACGCCAGGCTGTCCTCGAGGATGATTTCGTGACGCTCGATATGAAAATCCAGCCGCCGCTCTTTCTTGCGATCCTGTTTCTCGGGGCGCTCTCCGCCCTCCTTGCGCTCACACCATGGATGATGGTTCCCATCTTGGGATTGGGAGCGCTCGCTGTCCTAGCAGTGCTGCTCATTCTTCCGGAGGCCGTCGCGGTTGCTCGCGCGAGCAACCGGCCAACATTTCTCCTCGGCGGGATAGCTCTCTGTCTCCTTCGCGGCTTCGCCTGGGGGCTGGGCCTCGGTGTGGGCAGTCTGAGACAGCTTCGACGGGGCTAAGGGATTCCGCTCGACGGGAGGCCTCATGCAAATCCTTCACGTGACTCCGTACTTCGCACCTTCGTGGGCATACGGAGGTCCTCCGAGATCTATCTTCGAACTCTGCCGAGAACTTGTGCGACGAGGGCAGGACGTCACCGTTCTGACCACGGATGCGTACGATGAACGACGCCGCGCCCGCCCAGGGCAAGAAACCCTGGACGGCATTGTGGTTGTTCGGCTCCCAAACTTCAGCAATAACCTTGCTTGGCATCGACAGTTGTTCCTGCCTAAAGGGACGGCCCGATTCCTTCGCGATCGCGTGCATAATTTCGATATCATACACCTACACATGTACAGAACGCTCCAAGGCCTCACGGTTCGTCGAGAGGCACTTCGCGCTGGCATCCCATATGTCTTCTCGGCGCGTGGATCGCTTCCAGTTATCGTGCGACGACATGCGACAAAGGCGTTCTTCGACGCCATGTTCGGATCTCGTGTCTTGAGAGACGCCGCCGAGCTGGTTGCGCTGTCTGGTGCGGAACGGAAACAATACGAAGCAATGGGCGTGCCATCCTCAAAGGTCACTATCGTTTTCAACGGGATTGACTCAGAATCGTTCAGCAGGCCGAGACCGCGGCGTCTCTTCGCCAAGAGACACGGGTTGGATGGCAAGCGAGTCGTCACCTACCTTGGACGGCTCGACGCGCGCAAGGGGCTCGAGCACCTCCTCAGGGCCTTTCGTGAAGTGAAGGCGTCGGCTCAAGACACGGTTCTAGTACTTGCAGGCCCGGATGCAGGCTCGAGACCCCGTCTTGAGAAGCTCGCACGGTTGCTTTCAATTTCGTCGTCGGTCGTATTTCCGGGATTCGTCACCGGCGCAGAAAAGCTCCAAGTCTATGACGACTCAGATGTCATCGTGTACCCCGGTTTCCACGAGGTTTTCGGGCTGGTCCCATTCGAGGCCCTTGCCTGCGGAAAACCGATTGTCGTGTCGGATGACTCCGGATGTGGCGAGATCGTAAGGGATGCTCGCGCTGGATTCACAGTTCCCTTCGGGGACGAATCGCGATGGAGCCGTGCGATCATCGCAGCCTTGGATGGCGGCCAGCAAGTGGAGGAAATGATTCGCCGCGGTCAATCATTTGTCAGAGAGAAACTCAGTTGGCAAGCAAGCGCTGCGGCAACGGAATTGGTGTATGGCAAAGCGCTTGCCGGTTCCGACTATCATTACGGCAGAGGGAGATATCCAGGTAGTAGCGTCAGGCTCCTCCCATCTCCGCCGCTTGCCGATACACGGCGATGATTCTTGACAGAGACTCGTCCCACGAGAAGTGCGTCTCAGCGCGCTTGCGTCCTCTTTCACCCAGTTGGCTGCGCAAGTCGCGATCGTTGATAAGGCGGCGCAAGGCCGCTGCGAGAGCACGAGGATCACGAGGCGGAACCAATATTCCTGCATCGCCAATCACCTCCGGGATGGCTGACACGTTGGCTGCCACGACAGGAAGGCCGCTCGCCATGGCCTCCACGAGCACGAACCCGAATCCTTCCTCAAGGGACGGAAGGACAAAAATATCCGCCGTCGCGTACATCTCGGGGAGTCTCGAATCGTCCTGATCGGTGATGTATCCCTTGAACTCCACTGCGTCAGATATTCGCAGGTCCTCCGCCAACTTCTTGAGTTCGGGTACTTGGGAACCCGTTCCAATCGTTGTTAGCCGAACAGCTAGCCCGGTAGAACGCAGGAATGCGACCGCCTGCAGCAGATATCTTAGTCCTTTTCTAGGTTCGTGCGGTCCCACGAACAGCAACCGGTTGTCGTCGCCAGCCAGCCTCGGCTTCGGCACGAAACGATCGAGACGCGTCCCCCATGGGGCGACCCGTATTCGATCTTCGGGTACTCGAAAAGCCGCCCGCAGTATTCGCGCGCTCGCCTGCGAGGGAGTCATTATCAGGGTCGCGGCTCGATACGTCCAGAACTCGAGAATCCTGTGGGCCGGTTTGTAGACGATATCCGAAAGCGTAGCGAGTTCGTTGCGATGGTGGAACGTTGCGACCACAGGCAGCCTTCCCCTCACGAGTGAAGCGGTGGTGCTCAACGGTGAGAGTGTGTGAACGACCTCAAGCCCCGCAAAACGCTTCAAGGTCTGTGCCACTGCGACCCCCCAGCTCCAGTAGGCTGAGTCAGCTAGCGAGGCCAGCCTGCCGATGTATCTCGACGTGTCCGGGACGCGTACGATCGGCGTACCACGGTAGCGATCGACAAAGGTACCCCCGTTCCAGTATGTAGTGACGATCACGAGATCGAGCCCGCGGTCAATCAGTCCATCGGCAAGCAGTTTCGCGAGTCTTTCTATTCCGGGAAGCTTGCCACGACGGGGTTGGGGAAACACTGAGGTGACTAGCGCAAGACGCATCCGGTCTCACCATACGATATGAGGAAGTGTCGCTTGAGGATTGCCCCGCGTTGGAGGACTCTCTTGAGAATCGCACTTGTTTCCACAGGATCTCCTGAGTACGACGCTCCTCCTCGTCTCGGCGGCATCCAGAAGCAAATCAGAGGATTCGCGTCTTCATATGTTCGGTTAGGCCATCACGTTGATGTCATCACTCGTGACGTAACAACAGGCGAGCGCCAAGACGCAGACTATGTCCGGCGCATCCGCGTGCGCTCCAGGAATGACGTCCTGTCCCGGCTACTCTTCTCTCGACGGGCGGCTTCTATGGTCGATGAGTTAGAGCCTGATGTTATCGAACTTCACGAGCGGTTTTCAGGCTTCTTTCCGTCTAGGCTCAAGCGCAGGAAGGTCTTCTTCGCCCGCAACTACGACGCAATGAGATACTATGTGCACTACGGACGGTCCCGCCGATCTGCCAACTGGGCGTTTCTCCCGGTCAAAAACTGGATGGAAGAGGAATGTATGCGCCACTCGGATCTCGTGTTCGCCCTAAACCAACGAGACGCAGTTTACTTGCGTTCCAGGGGATTTGAATGGGTCGAATTGACGCGCAACGCGGTAGATCCGGACCTGTTTCGGTCTGGTGAAGACGGTAACTACATTCTATTCGCAGGTCGCCTGGACGCCGTGAAAGGAGTCCGGGTGTTGACGGAGGCCTTCGAACTTCTAGCCAAAGTGACAGACATAGACCTACATGTCGCCGGAGATGGTCCTCTTCGAGCGGAGTTGGAGCGATGGGGTCAAAAACCGGAGTTACGGGGCAGAGTCAGGATTCTGGGTTGGCTGGAGACGAGCGACCTTGCCACACAGTATTCCAATTGCTCGTTCCTCGTGTTGCCATCGTTCTTCGAGACCTTCGGTAATGTTGCAATCGAGGCTATGGCGTCGGGCAAGCCCGTGGTCGCGTCCCGGATTCCTGGGCCAGGAGAAGTAATTCAACCCGGGAGGACCGGCTTTCTCTTCACCGCCGGCAACAGCGAGGAACTAGCCCAGTTCTGTCGCGTGTTTGTCGAGGATCCTGGCTTAAGAAGGAAGTTCGGCGCATCGGCAAGGCAGGATGCGGAGAAACGTTACTCCTTTCTGGCCGTGGCTTCCGACCGGTTGCAGACTTACGACAGGTTGATTGTGGGGCATCCCTGATTCACCTTGACCCGAGCCTGACTTACGCAGATCGGCGGCGAATTCCGTTCTATCTGAACTGCCGATGCCTCGAGCCAGCGGAAACCCCATCAATGTGCAATTTCCGACCCTCGCTCGGCAGGGTCCCGGACGGCCGCCTTTTCCGATGTAGGCTTGGTTTTGCGAATCGATGGTCGTGAATGAGGAGAGCATCTGAGGAGGCAAGAAGACGACAAGATGGCTGACCAATCTGCACGCTAAGTTTGCGGCCAAGACAACCTTTTGGACAGTAGCCATCTACCAAGTGTTCTTGCTAATCGCCGCGATCGCAGGGTGGAGGGTCCTGCAATCGCCTTCGACGATGGGGTTCTTTGCGTTCGAACTCGGCATCGCGATCGCCGTCGGACTCTTCCTTTCTTTGAGAACAATAGACTCCTGGCGACATCCTGAGCAACCGCCAAGGGATGTGCTGTCCCCCGAGCAGACTGACACCTTGCGATCGAGGCCCAGGATCACATCTCCGACAGGATCTTCAACCCGAGCGCTGCCGGGATCCGAACGCTGTAACGGCGGGCGACGGCACAACCGGAGAGTCTTCCTCGGACTCAGCGCTTTCTTTTTCCTCGTCGTTGCGCTTGCTGTGGTCGATCTCTCACACTCTCTCAATGTAGCGTCAATCCAATTTTACGCGTTGGTAGCGATTGCAGCCAGCGTGCTGGCCGTGAATGTGTACATCAATGGAGAGAGCCGTTCTGGATTCCTGCTTATGCAGGTCACAATCCTCGCGATCCTCGCGAAGTTCCATTTCCTCTATCTCAATCCGTACGTGTACACTTCGGACAACTACATCCACTTCACCGCCTTGAGTGGACTCGCCGCGGAAGGATACGTTCCAGGCCCCACGAGCTATGGCCACTATTTCTTCTTCCCAGGTTTCGTCATCTTCGCGTACAGCGGAACGAGCCTCACGGGCGTCTCTCTCGAGTTGTTCAACGGCATCGGGTTCATTTCGCAGATAGCGATGATTCCGATCGTCTATCTCGTCGGGCGAAATATCGCGAGCCGCAGGATGGGACTCTTCGCTTCCATTCTTGGCCTTCTTTCGATTTTCACTTTCCTCTATACGCACGCGACTCCGACGCACTACGGGGTCGAGTTCCTCTTCCTCGCACTCTACGCGGCAATCAGGATTGACAGCACTGGACAGCGACGATGGCTGGGAGTCTTCTGGGTTGGTGCGATGGCAGCCTTGTTCTCCCACCCTGTCAATGCCGCGGTCCTTGCTCTAGTCCTGATCGTGCGCGCCTTGTGGTTCCGGAAGAGCGAACATGCCTCCAGCGCTCCGGGCCTTTCGGTGACGCCAGCTCTCTCCTACGGTGTCGCCTACGGGGGGTATCTGGCCTTTGTCGCCTACAGGACCTTCGACCTATTCGTCAGGAGTTTCTTGTCCGTCGATTACGAACCGCCTCTGGCCAGTATCCCAAGCGCGATGCTAGAAGAGAACTCGATGTTCATCTTTCAGAGCGCTCTCGCTCCGCTTGGTCTGTCGATACCGATTCTCTTCGGCGGGTATGCTATCCTCTTGCGGGGGAGAATTCTGAAATCAGAACACCGATTCCTCGTGGCGCTCGGAGCAGCGTTTCTCTTACTTCCGGCCTCCGAGTTCGCCGCCGGGAATTTCAAGCTGCAGAGCTCACGGATGTTGGTCTACTTAGCGATCCCTGTTGTGCTCCTAGCAGCCCATGGGCTGGTGGGTATGCTGCGACATGTGGTCTCTGCACGTCGCGCAGCGAGTATGGTTCTTGCCGTATTCCTCTTTCTGGGGTTCATAGCCTCCTCGAGCTACCTCACACAGAACGACTCAAGAGATCTATACTCTGACGTGCCATTCTCGCCGACCCACCTCACGACGAGTGCGCTGTCAAGCAGACAGTTCCTGAACCTGACCCCTAGTGGGTCACTAATCTATCTGGATTCCGGAACGGCGAGGTACTTCGAGGACTCGAATCGTGCTCGCGAAGCTATCTTAGGACATGAGGTCCGGCGGCTGGAATCTTTCAATATGTCCGATCCCCAAGGATTCCTCGTGCTGAACGCTCATTACATCCCCTACGGAGGCCCTACGGCAGGGACATTCTACAACGTCGGGGTGGACGAGTCGTTCTTGACTGGCGCGGGAGCCCTTCGGCTTTACGACGCCGGCGACATCCGCATCTACTTCGTGCCATGACAGCATCCTTCCGCAAGCTCATGTTCTCAGGACCGGCTACGGCATGAAAGTGACTCTCGTCAGCACTTTTCCCCCGCGACGCTGTGGCATCGGTGACTTCACTGCAGGCTACGCGTCCGAACTGCTGCGCTACTCTAGCGGCCTCCAGCTTCGGGTTCTGACCTATCGGGATGGAGTGAACGAGAGTACTATGGCGACCGGTCGTATGGAAATCGCCCGGGAGCTCGAGCCAAGGATTTCGTCGAAGCGCATGGCCGAGCTACTGCGCCGCTCGGATCCGGACATTGTTCACTTTCAGAGTTCGACCTTCCTACATCGTCCTTCGGTCAACGCGGCGATTGCCGACGCATGTAATTTCCCTCTTGTGACGACCGTTCACGATACGCCTCGCTCGTGGAGGCTCTTCTATACGATTCCCAGTCTCCGCCGAGTATACAACAAGTCTAGGTTTCTGATTGCTCATTCACTCGAAGTGTCCCACGCCTTGTCGGTGTTCCACAACATCGATTCGGGTCGGATTGTCATCACCCCCCTTGGCGTTGACACCTCGAGATTTCACCCAAACGCGAACCGCGAAGGAGCCGTTCGACTATACGGGCTAGAAGACAGGAGAACCATCCTCTACTTCGGATTCTTGCGACCGGGAAAGGGCATTGAGACGCTCCTCAAGGCCTGGCGCGGGATGAAGGATGGATACCCTGATGCGACCCTCGTCATAGCCGGGGGCACACCCACTGCAGCCAGGCAGTATGGCCTTATGCACGACGAGACAGAATATCCCAGCCGACTCCGCACACTCGCCCAGGAACTCGGCCTTGAGACGTCGGTGCGGTTCACAGGCTACGTGCCGGCCGAAGTCGTCCCTGGCCTCCTCGCGGCGGCGTCGATTATCGTGCTGCCATATCTGGGCAGAATCTCCCAGAGTGGACCTCTACACCAGGCGATGAGTTCTGGCCGGCCCATAGTCGCCAGTCAACTGCAAGGCTTCCAGAGTCTCATCGAGGATGGGAAGAACGGATTGCTTGTTCCGGCCGCTGACGAGACCGCACTCGCCAGTGCGATTCGGCGGCTTCTAGACGATCGCTTTTTTGCGGAAACGCTTGGCCGAAATGCGCGAGAACTTGCCGAGAGGACGCTCGCTTGGCCGATTGTCGTGAAACGGTCCGCAGAGCTGTATTCTGCCGCGCTTGACTCCCGAGAGGTAACATGATTTCCGAAGAGGCATTGCCGCGGGTGACATTCGTAATTCCTACCTACAATGCATCCGCGACAATTGATATCTGCCTGCAGTCTGTGATAGCCCAAAACTACCCGGTGAACCTCGTCGAGGTGCTCATCGTGGATGGTGGATCCACGGACTCAACGTTGGAAAAGGCACACCGATTTCCCTGCAAGTATCTTAACAATCCCTATCGCTATGAGGACGGCCCACAGGGTGGCAAAAGCATCGGATTCCGTTCGGCGTCAGGAGAAATTGTTGTTTTCCTGGATTCTGACAATGAGCTGGCATCGCCTCAATGGCTCGTGAGGACAGTGTTGCCTTATCGACGATCGCGAGACATTGTTGGAACGTTTCCTCGAATTGTTCCGAGAAGTGATGGAACCGCTCTCAGTCGATATCTCACTCGGGCCAATCCGTTGCCCGTCGTCCGATTCTGGCAGCCGGACGACGTCGTGGTAGTTGACCGGCAAGGAGAGGAATTTCGCATAGTCCGGCTCCGTGCCGCCTGCGACCTTTCGAATGGCGCTTCCGTGAGACGCGACATCCTGTTCCAGCTTGGCGGGTATGACTACGGATACGAGACGACGAAACGCCTGATTGATGCCGGCTATGCGATGTTCGCCTGGCCGAATGGTACCGATGTCTTCCATCACTTTGCCCGATTCACACTGCGTAGACTGGTGAAGAAGAGGGTCGCGAGGCTACGCAGATTCAGGGCGTGGGAAGGCGAGGGTCTGAGAGATCATACCGTTTCAGTCTACCGGCCGCGCGCAGGGGACGACTACCTGCGACTCGGCGCACGCACGCTGAAATCATTATTGTTCCTGACAATTCCCGAAGCAGTCTGGAGGGGCGTTCGCGACCGTGACTGGGCTTGGTTGTATCATCCGCTCGTCTCGTTCTTGGAGACGAACTTGCACATCATCTTCCTCTGGGATCTCGCGCTCCGATCTCTGAGTCTGGGGTGCGAATCGAAAAGGACATAGAAGTTCGTCGATCGCCATCCTTGGCGTTGCAGCGAAACCTGCTCCTTTGATCATGAGATACCGGGGAGAACGCATGCAGAGCGCGATGGATGTGAAAGCCGTCATCGGCCTGCTGGACGCGATTCGTCCGTCCAACCATCCGAGGAGTCGGGTGGAGAAACTGATTTCGAAACTAGACAAGAAGTATGGGTACAAGTTTCTGTTGTTTGACTCCCAAACAATGCCCCGTGCCCTCGTGGCTCCAATTGACTTAGTGATCGCTCGCGCGCCGCTATATCATGCAGCTGGATACTATCTGTCGCGGTTTCACGGCATTCCCCTCATCAATGACTTTCGCGATCCTTACACCCTCTTCTATACGCGGAAGTTTTTCACGAGCATTTTCCTACTTCATCGGAATCTGGCCGACGCGATCTCCGTGAGCATGCGCGCGTACATCAAGGAGTTCCGTCTAGACACAGAAAAGGTGTTCTACAATCCCAACGCCGCTCCGATAGAGTGGACGCTTCTGCCGGATCGAGAGCCCAAGGACCAGATCTGCTTTGTAGGCAGCCTCCACAACCGGCACTACAACTTCCCCCTGATGCTGGAGGCCTTCCGCCGCCTCATCGAAGTCAAGCCCCAGCTGAAGCTGGTCGTCGGCGGTGACGGGCCGCTTCTTCCAGAGATACGCAGCCTCGCCGTTGAGAAAGGAGTTGGCAACAACGTTGAGTTCCTGGGAAAGGTGCCATACGAGGATGTGCCGGGGCTGATTTCCGATAGTCTCTTTGGCCTAGCGCTCAA
>Ga0073934_10007326_pt1 | contig 15439 bp, 12 predicted proteins | sample LarsenN4metaG_FD_76834 | JGI IMG/M metagenome (GOLD analysis project Ga0073934, IMG submission 76834) | Hot spring sediment bacterial and archeal communities from British Columbia, Canada, to study Microbial Dark Matter (Phase II) - Larsen... ...
CGGTCGGTGTTCCCGGCGTTGGTGGCGATGGTGAACTCCACGACGTTCCCCTGCGGGTCGCGCAGCACGCCGTCGGTGCCCCGGCGATAGCCGGCCTCCGCCAACAGCTGCTGGGCCCGTTCCAGGTTGTAGGGGTACTGCGTGACCTTGTCGTTGAAGTAGAGCTTGTTGCCGATGCTCACCGGGCTCCACGCCGCCGTGGCCCGCCCGGCGTAGACCTGCTGAGCGACAGTGTTCCGGTCGATGGCGTGGTTCAGGGCCCGGCGGAAGCGCACGTCCTGGAACCAGCTCAACTGTGCCGGGGTCATCCCGCCCCCGCCCACCCCCGCGGGGTTCTGGTTCAGGACCAGGAACTCCGAGCCGAAGCCCTCCGGCCCATCGTAGACGGTGAAGTTGCCCCGCTGCTCCTGCGCCTTCAGCTCGGCGTACTCCCGCGGCCGGGCCGCGTAGAAGTCGGTCTCGCCCGCCAGGAACTTCAGGCGGGCCTGCTCCACGTTAGGCACGATCTGGATGACATAGCGCGTCAGGTAGGGCAGGCGCTGCCCCTTCTTGTCCACCTGCCACCACTTCGACTGGCGCAGCAGCGTGACGCGCTGCCCCGGCACATAGGACTGCAGCACGAAGGGACCGCTGCCGACCAACTCGCGCGGGGTCACGTTGATGCCCCAGGTCTTGGTGAAGTCGGCGCCGCCCTTAGCCAGCACGCCCTCGAGCAGGTGCTTGGGCACCACGTCGATTGCGCCGACCAGGCGGAGGAACAGGCCCACGGGGCAAATTGCCCGGGGCGTGATGAACTGAATGCGCCGCCGGTCCAGCACCCGCCAGCGCACCGGCTGGTCCTGGAAGGTCAGCAGGTCGGCGGCACTGGTGTCCACGCCCTCCGTGAAGATGGCTTTGGCGCTGAAGGCCACGTCCTCCGTCGTGAGCGGCTTGCCGTCGGCCCAGGTCAGGCCCTCGCGCAGGGTGAAGGTCCAGGTGCGGCCGTCCTGGCTGATCGTCCAGGACTCGGCCAGCCCGGGAACGATCTCTCCCGTGATGTAATCCTGATCCACCAGGCTCTCGAAGATCGCGCCGGTGACGGCGCCCGAGGCGGTGTCCTGGACGACAATGGGGTTGAAGGTGCGCGGGTCGGAGATCTGCGAGATGACGTAGGTGCCGCCGTATTTGCCGATCTCCGGCGCGTAGCTGGCAACCCCGGGGTTCGGAATGCCCGGCAGGGTGAGCCTCCCCTGCGCCCCCAGCGGCCCGGACCCTCCGACCAGGAGGAGCAGCACCACCGTGATTTCTGTGGCCCATCGTCGCATTGCCCGTCCCTCCCCTTAGCGCGCTGGCCCGCCGTAATCGCGACACGCCTGAGCGCGCTCGCCGCCGCACGACGGTGTCACGGTCACGATGCGGTGTTTGACGATCAGTATTCTCACCCTATTCGCGCCGGCCGGGGCCGCTCCCTCCGGCGGATTCATCCCCGCGGTCGAGGGGAACGCCGCCTACTGATCCGAACCGTCGTGCCGGGACCGCCCGCGGATGTACTGCATGCCTCCAAAGAGGCCGAGGACCAACCCGGTCAGCGACGCAGCGTAGGCGGCCACCGCCAGCGCCAGGTTGGGCGGAATGCTCCGGATGACCATCAGGAGGATCACCAGCCAGGCCGCGAGCAGCAGGCCCAGACCGAGTGCCATTAACTTGACGGCGCTGGTCCCCATGCCCGCTCCGGTGCGTCGGTCGCCGGCACCCCTTCCCGCGCCTCCCGGTAGAGCCAGCACCCCACCCGGTGCCCCGCCCCAACTTCAAAGTCCGGCGGGACATCGACGTCACAGACCCCCTTGATCACGAAGGGACAGCGCGGATGGTACCGGCACCCGGCCGGTGGGTGCAGCAGGCTCGGCGGCTCGCCCGGGGGAACATCGCGCAGCCGGGCCGCATTGGCCGGGTCGGGATCGGGAATGGCGGCGAGCAGCGCCTGGGTATAGGGGTGCCGCGGGGCCTGCAGGAGATCCTCGATGGGCGCCCGTTCGATGATCTTCCCGCCGTACATGACGAAGGCGCGCTCGCAGAAATAGCGCGCCGTGGAGAGGTCGTGGGTGATGTAGATGAGGCTGAGGTTGTGCTTGGCCTGGAGCCCGCGCAGGAGGTGCAGGATCTCCACGCGGACGGAGGCATCCAGCATTGACACCGGCTCGTCCGCCAGGATCAGCTTCGGTTCCAGGATCATCGCCCGGGCCACGACCAGCCGCTGCTGCTGCCCCCCGCTGAGCATGTGCGGATAGCGCGGCAGGAAGTCCTCGACGGGGGTCAGCCGGACCTCATCCAGGATCCGCTGAATCCGCCGGAGTCGCTCGGCCGGGTGCACCACGCCGTTGATCAACAGGGGCTCGTCCAGGATGCGCTGCACGGACATGAACGGCGGCAGGGCGCCGTAGGGGTCCTGCTGGACGTAGCCGACGCGCGCCCGGTACCAGCGCAGGTCCGCCGCCCCGTGCACCGGCCGCCCGTCGAAGATGATCTCGCCCTGGGTGGGCAGGTGCAGGCCCAGGATGGTCTTGGCCAATGTGCTCTTGCCGCACCCGCTCTCGCCGACGACCGCGACGGCCTCGCCGCGGCGGAGGTCGAAGCTGACATCGTCCACGGCGCGGACGAACCCGACCCGGACAAATCCCAGCCGGCGGAGTTCGAACCAGGTGTGCAGCCCGCGCACCGACAGCAGGATGTCGTCCGCGCCCGCGGGGCTCATGCGTGCAGCCAGCACTTGACCTGGCGGTGCTCGTCCACCCGGATCAGCGGCGGCTCCTCACTGCACCTGGAGAAGCGCATCGGGCAGCGGTCGGCGAAGCGGCAACCGCGCGGCGGGTCGATCAGGCTGGGCGGCCGGCCCGGGATGAACCCCAGGGCCTTCGTCTCGTGCAGCGTGGGCACGCTGGCCATCAACGCCTGCGAGTACGGGTGGAGCGGCGCCCGGTAGAAGTCCCCCGCCTGGCTGACCTCCACGACCTGGCCCGCGTACATGACCGCCGCATCGTCGGCAATCTCGCTGCTGGTGGCGATGTCGTGCGTAATCAGGATGAAGCTGGTCCCCATGTCCCGCTTGATCGCCTTCAGGACGTTCATGATGTTGGCCTGCGTCAGCACGTCCAGGGCGGAGGTCGGCTCGTCCAGCACCACGACGTCCGGCACGGTGACCAGGGCCATGGCGATGGCCGCGCGCTGCCGCATCCCGCCGCTGAGTTCAAAGGGATAGCGGTCGGCGAAGTCCAGGGGCACGCCCACCTGGCGGAAGATCTCGTCCGCGGAGCGGCGTCCCTCGCCCAGGCTGGTCGCGCGGCCGTGCACCAGCAGCGGCTCCGCCACCTGGTCGCCGACCCGGATGACCGGGTTGAGCGCGTTCATCGCCCCCTGCGGCACCAGCGCCAAGCGCACCCAGCGGATCTCCCGGCGGAACCGCTCCTCGGGCAGAGCCATGATGTCCGTGCCGTTGAGCCAGAGGTGCCCCGCGTAGGTCTCCACGTTGCGCGGCAACAGACGCAGGATGGCGCGGGCCAGCGAGGTCTTGCCGCACCCGCTCTCCCCCACCACCACCAGTGTGCGCCCGCGGCGCAGCGAGAGGGTCACCCCGTCCACGGCCTGCACCGGACCCTTGTTCGTGCGGAAGTACAGCCGCAGGTCCTCGGCGCTGAGAACGCCGTTCGCCGCCATCAGATCTCGCGCAGCCGGGGGTTGAAGATGCGGTCCAGCGCGAACCCGAGCATGGTGAAGCCGAGGCCGCTCAGCATCAGCAGCGCGGCCGGTTCCAGCACCCAGTAGTAGTGTCCCGAGAAGAGCGCGCCCTTGCTGTAGGCGTCCTCGATCACCTTGCCCCAGGTGGGGAGGACGGGATCGCCCAGCCCCAGCACCGCCAGGCTCGCCTCCAGGAAGACGAAGGTGGGGATCAGGGTGACGAACTGGGGGATGAGCACGGGGACGGCGCGGGGGATCATGTAGGTGAAGACCGCCCTGAGGCTCCCCGCCCCGTAGGCCCGCGCCGCCTCGATGTAGGGGGCCTCCTTCACCTGCAGGAAGAGGGCGCGGTAGGTCTTGATGCCCGCGCCGAAGATCCCCAGGAGGATCACGACGCCGAGGATCACCCAGATGCTGCGGGAATAGAGCGTGCCGATCAGGATGAGGATGGGCAGGCCGGGCAGGATCAGGTTCACCTCGGTGATGCGCTGGATCCCTCCGTCCACCCAGCGCCCGTACCAGACGCCCACCGCCGCGATGATCAGGGTGCTGAGCGTCGAGCCCACGGCGGCGAGGAGCCCGAAGGCCATGGCGATGGGCGCGCCCCACAGCAGCGGGATCATCAGGTCGCGCCGCAGGTGGTCCGTCCCGGCCAGCCCGTGGGCCTTGCCGTAGACGACGAGACGGGCCCGCATGTCCGAGGTCTTCTCGAAGAGGAAGGCTTTGATGATGAGCTGGTGCCGACCCCGGAGGACCCGGGACGGGTTTTGGGCATCGGTGAAGAGGACGGCCTCCGGCGGGCCGCCCAGGTCCCGCTGCAGACGGGCGTCCGCCGAGATCCGGTAGACCTCATGGGGGTCGACGGTGAATTCGTTCAGCTGGATCTCGGAACCGTCGGGGGGACGCCAGAAGAGCACGGCATGGGGGAGCCGCTGGACGGCTTCAGTCTCCAAGAAGAGGCCCAGTTCGTCAGGGACCTGACTGTACGGGTAGTCAAACGCCAGCGTGAGCGTGACCTGCCGGACCCCGCCCCCCAGATCCTCCTCCTGCCGCAGCGCGCCCCGACTCCCCACGACGATCGTCCGCGGGAGGTCGGGACGGAACAGGGTCATCCAGATCGGCAGGGCGTTCCGCGGAGTGTCCAGCCAGAGGGTTTCACCCCCGCGCCAGAGCCGGATCGCCTCGCGATAGGGGATGGCCAGGACGGCATAGATCGACATCAGCACCAGGAGGACGATGATGCCCAGGCCGGCCAGGGCGGAGGGGTAGTGGCGGAGCTCGGCGAGCGCCCGGCTCACCCCCGCCCCTCCTGACCGACCTTCACCCTTGGGTCGATCAGCGCGTAGACGATGTCCAGGACGAAGACGGTGACGGCGAGGAGGTAGGCATAGATGATCGTCGAGCCGACGATCACCGGCGTATCGTAGAGGCCGATCGCCTGGAAGAGGGCCCGTCCCAGCCCCGGCCAGTTGAAGACGGTTTCCAGGATGATCGCCCCGGTCCAGGCCCCAATCAGGGTCAGCGCAAAGCTGGTGATGATCGTGGGCAGGGTCGGCCGGAGGATGTAGCGGCGCTCGATCGCCCGGGAGGTCAACCCCTTGGCCTTGGCCACCTCCACGTAGTCTTCGCTGGAGAAGATCAGGAAGAACGTCCGCCAGGAATAGATGGCCAGAAAGATCGTCGTCATGAAGAGCGCCAGCATCGGCAAGATCATGTGCCGGAGGACGCTCAGGGCATAGCGCACGGCCGACTCCGGCGGGGGCGCCTGGACCATGCCCCCGAACGGCAGAATTCGCAGCAGCGCCGCGAAGATCAGGATGAGAAAGATCCCGTAGAACCAGGCCGGCGGTGCCGACGTGGGGGCCAGAGCGATCACCGCCTGATCCAGGAAACTGCCGTAGCGCCGGGAGAGGGCGAGCGCGAAGAAGACGGAGGCGAAGAACAGGAGGATCTGGGCGCTGACGAAGAGCAGCAGCGTCGGCGGCAGTCGGTCCAGGATGACGTTGCGGACCAGGCGCGACCCCGTGTCGCTGGTCATCCGCTCGGCAAACCCCAACCGCAGCTGGATGGCGTCGCGCAGGTAGACTACGGTGCGCGCCAGGAAGGGACGGTCCAGCCCCAGGTTCTGCTCCTCGAGCGCCACCAGCTCAGCGATCCGCTTCTGCCGTTCCTCCGGTGGGAGCCGCTGCATCACCGGATCGAACGACACGGAGATACCGACCTGCTCACGAATTTCGGCCCGCTTGATCACGTCGACGTAGCCGCCCATGTTGGCGATCAGGATCGTCAGGTAGATACCCACGACCACGGTAAGGAAGAGGGCGCCCAGGCGCGTCGCCGAGTAAGCGACGACCCGCAACAGCGTGCTGGGAGCGGCGCGTGACTTGCGGGTGATCAGCGGTAGGGCTTCAGCCATGAGGAGTCGGCGGCGGAGGGGGCGCGCGGCACGTGCGCGCCCCCTCCGCCATGCCTATTTCGGAAGCGTCGTGAAGCTCGCGCTGGCGAAGCTGGGGATAGACACCACCTTCGAGACGACGATGACCTCCAGCCGGTTCGACCCGGGGGCCAGCCTCCCGGTCACTTGCGCCGAGAGGGTCACTCTCCAGGCGTCGCCCGCCGCGGCGGCCTGACCGCTGCCGACGAGCTCGCCCTTGGCGTCGAAGAGGAGGTACTTGACCTCGCCGATGTCCGCCGCCGGGTAGGGCCGGCCCCGGTACGTGACCTTCACGTCAAAGACGCCCTCGCTGCCGACCTTGATGCTGGACGGCCCGCTCACGGCGACCGTGGCCAGGCGTGGCTCGTCGAAGCGCACCCACTTCGTCGAGACGTCGGGGAACCGGCCGAACCGGCGGAGTTCCACGATCTTCTCCACGGGCGAGACCCGCTGGATCAGGAAGGGCCCCAGGCCCACCCAGAAGTGGCCCCGGCCCTCGCGCCAGCTCGTCAGGAACTTCCAGCGCAGCGTCGCTTCCTCCGGCTTGATGAACTTGCTCAGCGTCGGCGCGTAGGGGATGTAGTTCTCCGTGCGGGCCGCCGCCAGGTGCCGGTCGAGGATGGCCAGCGTGGGACCGGCCACGTAGTTGACCCACTCCACATTGCCCCGGCGGGCCTTGGAGGAGGAGAACGCCAGCTCGCGCGCGGCCTCGGCGCGGATCCCCAGGGCCACGTTGTGCCAGGCGCCCGGCCCGAAGCCGTAGTTCGGCCAGAAGGCGCCCGCCGCGCCGTTGGCGATGACCTCCGCGTCCATCAACCAGTTGTCGGTGTAGTATTCCACCACCAGCGGATTCTGCGAGACGATGCGGAAGCCGCGGAACGTCTCTTCAAACGACTTGAAGGCCGGGACGGTGGCGGGGTCGAAGATCGCGCTCTCCTCCATCGACCGGTCGAAGGTCAGGATCCACCCCAGCATGATGTCGCCGATGGTGAGCAGGCTGCCGTCGTGCCATTGCGCCTTCTTGAAGAGATCTTTGTCGAAGTAGACGACGGTCTTGACCATGGCCCGCAGCCCCTGCGGGTGCTTCTGCCGGACCGTGATGAACTGCTGCGCCTTGGGGTCCCAGGAAATAATCGCGTCCCCGGGGACTGGGATCTGCGGGGCGGTCTTCAGCGTCACCCAGTTCAGCGTGCGGGTCACCGGCAGCCCCTGCTTCACCGTCACCTCCGCCCGCTCGACCCGTTGCGGCCAGTAGAGGCCGGTAAAGGGATCGGGAATCGCCGCCCAGTCCTGCGTCGCCCGGATGAGCGTCTGGTCGAAGATCCAGTTCGAGCCGGCGATGGGGTTCCAGGGGTTGGTAATGATGCTGGGCAGACCCATCCGGATTGTCCCGCCCGTCCGCCCTTCCAGGCGCAGGGTGTAGGGCCAGAGGCGCGAGCCCGAGTAGCCGGCGGCCAGGTCGGCGACGACTTTCACCTCTTTGCGCCGCGGCCAGACCGAGATCCGCTCTACCAGCCAGACGCGCACGGAGTCCTGCATGGAGAGTTCCAGCGCCTGGGTGAAGAGCTTGGTCCGGTCGGCGACGGAGGTGAAGTCCCGCTTCCCCAGCGTATCCGCGACCTTGTCGAAGGCCGCCGTGGGTTTGTAGGCCTGCCAGAGCGGGTCCTCCAGGCCCCGCGCCGTGTAGAAGAAGTCGAAGTTATCGGCCTGGTCCCGCGAGATCAGGGTGCTGATCCAGCCGCCGGTGTAGACGTGCCACTGGCCCGCGGCGGGATCGCCACCGATCCACAGCGGGGCGAGTTCGCCGGAGCGTCCGTAGCGCCGCGTCACCGTAAACCCGACGTTTTCCAGCAGCCCGGCCGCGTAATCGCCGATCTGCCGCCGCTCATCCTCCGTGCGGATCAGGAAGATGAGGGTCACGGGCTGGCCCTGGTACTGCCACTTGCCGCCCACCAGGGTCGCGCCGAGCTTGCCCATCTCTTCGCTGATGACCGCGCGCGCCCGGTCGGGGTTGGGCGCGTAGCGGATCTCCAGCTTGCGGGCGATGTCGGCCATCCGCGCGTAGTCCGGGAAGACGGTGTTGATGGGCAGGTAGCGCGGCGTGCCCATGCCCCCCATGATCTCCTGGGCGATGTGCCGCCGGTCCACCAGCCAGTTGACCGCCTCGCGGATCCGGGCCACCGAGAAGGGATTCAACCGCTGCGTGTTCGGGAAGACCGGGCCGACGGGGTTGAAGGTCAGTTCCGTGTAGAGCCCGTACGATGTCGCGGAGTCCAGGGCCTGGCTGCGCTGGATCCGGTTGCGCTGCTCGGGGTTGGACGTCCCCGAGAACCAGACCTGGATGTCGTTGGCCTCCAGCCGGCTGACCGCCGCCGCGTCGCTGGGTTCCTCCACCGCCAGGACGGCATCGACCCACGCTCCCACGCGGGCCCCCTGCGCCGCGCTGCCGGCCGGCAGCGTCAGCGCCAGGGCGATGAGCGGCAGGAGCGCCCGCGCGCCCCGTCGCACAGCCTGCGCGCGCGCGGCGGAGAGACGATATCGCCCGAAACGCACTCCCATTTCTCTGCCCCCTCCCCGGTAACGGTCTTGTAACAGGCACAGCTCCTGCGACCTTGAATGCATTATTGCATTATATTCTTTTCGCCCCGCAGTCAATACCTCCCCAGGCGCCGCCGGCGCGACGGCGGATCAGCCCGCGCGCACCGTTTCCAGCGGCGCATAGCCCAGGGCCAGGCGTTTGACCCCGACGGCGAACTGCACCGTGACCACCGCCCGGGCCCCTTCCCCTTCCACCTCCAGGATCCGCCCTTCGCCGAATTTGGCGTGGCGCACCAGCGCCCCCACGGGCGGGACGGTGACCTCCTGCGCCGTCGCGGCCAGGGGGCCCGTCGCCGCCGCGGACGCCGCGGGAACGGGAGCGGGCTGGAGGAGCATCTGGGGGATTTCGTCCACGAAGCGCGACGGCACGCTGGGATGTGTCGCGCCGAAGACCATGCGCTGCCGGGCGTAGGTGATGTAAAGCCGTTCCTTGGCCCGGGTCATCCCCACGTAGCAGAGGCGGCGTTCCTCTTCCAGCCCGCCTTCCTCATCGATCGTGCGCACGTGCGGAAAGAGCCCCTCCTCCATGCCCGCCAGAAAGACGATGGGAAACTCCAGGCCTTTGGCCGAGTGCAGCGTCATCAGGCTGAGCCGGTCCGCCTGCTCCTGCCAGGTATCGATGTCCGTGATCAGGGCCAGGTGCTGCAGGAAGGCCTCCAGACTCTCCTCGCCGGTCACGGTTTCGAACTCCTGCGCCACCGTAACGAGTTCGCGCAGGTTCTCCAGGCGGGAGTAGGCCTCCTCGGTGCCCTCCCGCTCCAGCATCTCCTGGTAGCCGGTCTCGACGATCGTCTGCTCGATCAGGTCGCTGACCCGCACGCGGGCCGCCCGGTCGCGGATGCGCTCGATCAGGCCGACGAACTCGCCTACCGCCCGCGCCGCGGCTTTCGGCAGTTCGGCCAGCGCCTCCGGCAGGGTCAGCGCGGCCAGCACATCGACGCCGCGCTGGGCGGCAAAGGCCTCCAGCCGGCCGAGCGACACCTCGCCGATCCCGCGCCGCGGGACGTTGATCACCCGCCGCAAACCCGCCACGTCCTGGGGATTCTGGGCCAGGCGCAGGTAGGAGAGGATGTCCTTGACCTCCTTGCGCTCGTAGAAGCGGACCCCGCCGACGATCTGGTAGGGCACGCCGGCCCGGAGGAGCTGCTCCTCGAAGAGGCGAGACTGGGCGTTGGTGCGGTAGAGGACGACCACCTCGCGGAGCGACCGCCCCTCCTGCCGGTAGCGGCGTACCGCGTCGACAATGAACCGCGCCTCGTCGTGTCCGTCGAAGGCTTCGTAGACGAAAACCGGGTCGCCTTCCCGGTTCTCCGTCCACAACACCTTGCCGTGGCGGTGCGGATTGTACCCGATGACGCCGGAGGCTGCGGCCAGAATCTTCTTGGTGGACCGGTAGTTCTGTTCCAGCTTGACGATCGTCGCGTCGGGGTACTCGCGCTCGAAATCCAGGATGTTGCGAATATCGGCGCCTCGGAAACGGTAGATGGATTGGTCGTCATCCCCCACCACCAGCAGGTTACGGTGCGCGGCCGCCAGCGCCGCAATGAGGCGGTACTGGACCCGGTTGGTGTCCTGATACTCGTCCACCAGGACGTGTTGAAACCGCCGCTGGTATTCCCCGAGCACCTCCGGCGCTTCCTCGAACAACCGGAGCGTCTCCAGGAGGAGATCGTCGAAGTCCACGGCGCCGCGCTCCCGCAGCATCGCCTGATACCCGCGATAGGCGCGGGCCACGGCCTCCTCGTAGAAGTTCTCCGCCCGCGCGGCGTATTCGGCGGGCCCCAGGCCTTCATCCTTGGCCCGGCCGATCAGTGCCAGGACCACCTCCGGGGGGAAGCGGCGCTCCTCCAGGCCGACATCGGGCAGGACCTCCCGCAGCAAGGCCCGCTGGTCCTCGGTGTCGTAGATCACGAAGTTCTTGGGGATCCCCACCCGCTCGCCGTGCCGGCGCAGGATGCGGCTGCAGGTGTGGTGAAACGTTCCGATCCACATGCCGCGGGCGATCGGCCCGCCCAGCAGCCGCTCCACGCGATCGAGCATCTCCCGCGCCGCCTTATTGGTGAAGGTGACGGCCAGGATCTGCGCGGGGCGCACGCCCCGGTCGCGGATCAGGTAGGCGATACGGTAGGCCAGGACCCGCGTCTTCCCCGAGCCTGCTCCGGCCAGGATCAGCAGGGGCCCGCCGGCGTGCTCCACCGCCTGCCGCTGGGGCGGGTTGAGGTCAGTCAGCAGATCGACTCCGGGACTCACTTGTGGAACTCCCACCTCGCGGATGCCACACGCCGGAGGCCGCGACGACATACGCAGCCTGTTCCTCCCGGACGCCGGACCGCAAGATCGGCAGGAACCCCTCGGCGGTGAGGATAGGGATTCCCTGATGGATCCTCAGGCCCAGCAGGTGGTGGTCGCCCGTGATGATGAAGTCTACGCCACCCGAGACCGCGCACGCCAGCACCACATCGTCGTCGGGATCCTGGGCGACCACGGGCGGAACCTCAGTCAGGCTGACGAGAACGGCATTGCGGCGGAGAGTCGCCGCGGCCGCGGCGGCGTGCGCGGTGATGTGTCGGTAGCGATTCCGGATGTGCGCCCGGGTGAGCACCTCCTCAAACTCCGAAACGACGTCCAGGCAGGTCACTAACGCCACGTCGCCGGCGACCCATGCCGCAAGGAGGCGACCCGCCGCGCCCTCGGGCGAGAGGGTGCCCCGGACCAGCACATTGGTGTCAGGCGTGATCCGCAGCATTGGTTAGCGCCGCATCGCCGCTCGACGCCTGGCCTGCCGGACCGCCCGGACCGCCCGCTCCACATCTCGCGCCACCTGGCGGTCGTCGACCCCGGCATTCGCCGCCCAGATCTCTTCGAAGACCTTGAAGGCCTCGCGGCGCTGACGCTGAACACGCTCGTACTCCTCATAAGGAATCAGGGCGGCCAGGGGCCGGCCGCGCCGCTGGATAATGAACTCATCCCCCCGGTACCGTGCCTGGTCCAAGAGATCACCCAGCCGGTCCCGCACGACCTTGGTGTCGACGATCCGCCGCGCCATGGCCAAACCTCCATGACTTCCATGAAATGCATGAAATGCTCGATATTTAAATTATTGTAACATAATATAGGATCAGGCGCATGCTGAGCACAGATGGGCCGAGGCCCGCCGCGCCGGCCCGCCGACCTGTCACTCCCACTCGATGGTGGCGGGGGGTTTGCTGGTGATGTCGTACAGCACGCGGGCGATCCCCGGGACCTCGCGGGTGATCCGGCTGGCCAGCCGTTCCAGCAGGTCGTCGCCGAGCCGCGCCCAGTCTGCCGTCATCCCGTCCTCGCTGGTGACCGCCCGCACCACCAGCGCGTCGCCGTAGGCGCGCGCGTCCCCGGTGACGCCGACGGTGCGCACCGGCAGGAGGACGGCGAACGCCTGCCAGAGTGCCCGCTGCAACCCGGCCGCGCGCACCTCCTCCCGCACGATGGCATCCGCCGCCCGCAGCCGGGCCAGACGCGGGGCGGTGACTGCGCCGACCAAGCGAACGGCGAGCCCGGGGCCAGGGAAGGGATGGCGCTCGATTAGGGCGTCGGGCAGGCCCAGCTGGCGGGCGATCTCGCGGACCTCATCCTTGAAGAGCTCCCGCAGCGGCTCGACCAGGCGCAGGCGCATCCGCTCCGGCAGCCCACCCACGTTGTGGTGGGTCTTGATGCGCGCGGCGGTGCGCGTCCCGCTCTCGATGACATCCGGGTAGAGCGTCCCCTGCACCAGCACGTCCACCTGTCCCAGGCGCGCGGCCTCCTCCTCGAAAACCCGGATGAATTCCTCGCCGATGGCGCGCCGCTTGGCCTCCGGGTCGGCCAGCCCGTCCAGGCGCGCCAGAAACCGTTCCCGGGCGTCCACATGCACCAGCGGGATGCCGAAGGTGTCGCGAAAGACGGCCGTGACCGCCTCCCCCTCCCCCTCCCGCAGCAGGCCGTGGTCCACGAAGATGCAGGTAAGCCGGTCCCCCACCGCGCGGTGCGCCAGGGCTGCCGCGGTGGCGGAGTCGATGCCGCCGGAGAGCGCGACGATGGCCCGCCCGGTGCCGACCGCGGCGCGGAGCTCCGCCACGGACTGCTCGACAAAGGACGCCATCGTCCAGGTCGGGCGGCAGCCGCAGACATCGTAGAGGAAGGCGCGCAGCACCTCCCCGCCCCAGGGCGTGTGGGAGACCTCGGGATGGAACTGCAGACCGTACAACCGCCGGGCCGGATCGCCAGCCGCGGCGATCACACCACCGTCCGTGTGGGCCAGCCGCACGAAACCCGGAGGGAGCCGCAGGACGGCGTCGCCGTGGCTCATCCAGCAGGTCAGACGCTCCTCCAGCCCGGCGAAGAGCGGCTCCCGCCGGTCCACGAACAGCCGGGTGCGCCCGTACTCCCGCCGGGCGGTCGGGCCGGTCTCGCCGCCGAGCAGGTGGGCCATGGTCTGCAGGCCGTAGCAGATGCCGAGGATCGGGAGGCCGAGATCGAACAAGGCCGGATCGGGCTGGGGCGCGCCGGGGTCGTAGACGCTGGCCGGACCGCCGGAGAGGATGATGCCCTTCGGCTCCAGACCCTGCAGGTCCGCCAGCGGCGCATCGAAGGACAGGATCAGGCTCTTCACGCGGCTCTCGCGGACACGGCGGGCGATCAGCTGCGCGTACTGCGCGCCGAAGTCCAGGACCACCACGACGTCGTGCGCGGCATTCCGTTCGATAGCCGGCGCGGGCTCGGAGCTGGCCTCAATGAGGGGGTGAGGTTCCACACGCATCAGCGCCCCTGCCCCACGCGCTGGACGAACTGCAATCGTTTTCCCTCCGTGGCCACGGCCGGCGCCAGGATGACCTCCACCTCATGCATCCCCGGGATGTCGGCGGCGCCGACGAGGCCCATGGCCACGCGGAGCGCGCCCGCCAGGTTCTGCGAGCCGTCGTCTGTCACCGCGGGCCCCAGCAGGATCTGCTCCAGCGTCCCGGCGGTCCCCATGCGGATGCGCGTCCCGCGAGGGAGGTCGGCGTGCGGCGCGGCCATGCCCCAGTGGTAGCCGCGGCCGGGAGCTTCCTCCGCGGCGGCCAGCGCCGACCCCAGCATGACCGCATCCGCGCCGCAGGCGATGGCCTTGGCCACCTCCCCGCCGACCCCGATGCCGCCGTCGGCAACGAGCGGCACGTGCACGCCGGTGCGCCGGCGGAACTCGTCCCGGGCCGCCGCCGCGTCGCTGATGGCCGTCGCCTGCGGCACCCCGATCCCCAGCACCCGCCGGCTGGTGCAGGCCGCCCCGGGCCCCACGCCGACGAAGACGGCCGCCGCGCCGGCTTCCAGCAGGTCCATGGCGCCGTCGTAGGTGGCGCAGTTCCCGGCCAGCACCGGGATGGGGAGGCGTTCCACGAGTTCACGGATCGACAGCACCGCCCCGCGGCGGCTACGGTGGCGATTGGAGGAGACGGTGGACTGGACCAGCACCGCGGCGGCACCGGCCTCCGCGGCCAGTGGGGCCAGGTGGGCGGCGCGGGCGGGAGTGACCGAGACCAGGCAGCTCGCGCCGCTCCTGCGGACCGCCGCGATCCGCTCACCCACCAGCTCATCGCGGATCGGCGCGCGGTAGACCTCCTGCAGGGTCGCCACCGCCTCCTCGGGGGCTGCGGCGGCGATCGCCTCGAGGGCTTCGTCCGGCCGCTCATACCGGGTCTGCACGCCCTCCAGGTTCAGGACGCCCACGGCGCCCAGGCGCCCGAGACGCGTGGCCGACAAGCAGTCCACGACACTGTCCATGGCCGCGGCCAGAAAGGGGAGGTCGAACCGGAGGTCGCCAATGCTCCAGGAAATCTCCACGTCCTCCGGGTCCACGGTCGCGGCGGCCGGAACCAGGGCGATCTCGTCGAATCCGTAGGCGCGTCGGGCAGTCCGGGTGCGTCCGAGGAGCGGCATTACCGGTAGATCTCGGGCTTGAGGACGCAGACGAAGGGCACGTTGCGGTAGCGGCCGGCGTAGTCCAGCCCGTAGCCGACCACGAACCTGTCGGGAATCTCGAACCCGCGGTAGTCGATGCGCACCTCCCGGCGGCGGCGCGGCACCTTGTCCAGCAGGGCGCAGACCCGCAGCGACGCCGGGTAGCGGGCCTTCAGCGTTTGGAGGAGGTAATCCATCGTCAGGCCGGTGTCGATGATGTCGTCCACGATGAGCACGTGCCGGCCCTCGATGCTCTGGTCCAGGTCCTTGAGGATCCGCACGATCCCCGAGCTCTCCGTGGCGTCCCCGTAAGAGGAGGTGGCCATGAAGTCCACCTGGCAGGGGATGGTGATGGCGCGCTGCAGATCGGAGAGGAAGACGAACGCCCCGATCAGGATCCCGACGAGGAGGGGTTCCTTGCCTGCGTAGTCGTTGGAGACCGCCGCCCCGAGCTCCCGGATCCGCGCCTGGAGCGCGTCCTCCGGGATCAGCACTTCGTCGATGTCTTCCCGCAGACCCACGACCCCTCCGGCACAGGGGATGCGACAAACCCCGCCGGGCGGGCGGGGTTGCGGCGCGTTGCCTCATTATATGGAGGGGTTACGCGGAGTGTCAAACGCGCGAATCGCGTCAAGTATTCTGTTACCCAGGGGCCGATCGTCGCGCCACGGAAAGTGTTACCGAGACTCCTCCCCCTTCGGAGCGTGCGATGAGCCCATTGTCCAAGCGTGAGTACCTCCAGGC
>Ga0073934_10007327_pt1 | contig 15438 bp, 17 predicted proteins | sample LarsenN4metaG_FD_76834 | JGI IMG/M metagenome (GOLD analysis project Ga0073934, IMG submission 76834) | Hot spring sediment bacterial and archeal communities from British Columbia, Canada, to study Microbial Dark Matter (Phase II) - Larsen... ...
AGTGATTCAATGCTCGCAATCCGTACGTTACGTACACGCACGGTACGGACCGGCACGGGCTTTCGCGCGGACCGGACGGCCGCACCGGAACCGAGCCGCCGGCACATCGAGCTCGAGAGTGTGCAACCCCGGCGGTTCGACGCCGCCGGCCAACCCGACCTTCAGGATCGCGAACGTGACCGACCAGGACCTCGGCTCGGGCTCCGAGTTGGAGACGATCACCGTCTCCATCACCACGGGCACGCCACACCCGCGGCTCCGCCCGAGCTCGCCGGCACCCGGCGTCGTGCGACGGCCCAAGAGATCTCGCAAGACGACCACGGGAGGGGATGCAGTGATCGGACGTCGAAGGCGCATAGCGGGAGCGCTCACACTGGCGACTGTGCTCTCGGGCGGTGCGCTCGTGGAGGCGACGGCGGGGAGCGCGGCGGTGCAGCCGGCCCGGCAGCACGTCATCATCGAAAAGCTCTGCCCGAAGAACAAGCTGCCCGTGCTCATCCAGCTCACGAACGTCACGAACGATCCGTCCTTCAGCGACGACACGAAGTCGTACGCACCGGAGACGTTGACCGTGCAGATCGTGACCGGCGGCGCTCCGCAGACGTTCGACGTCGTGGCGCCGGCCGGGCCATCCGGCGTGACGAGCGTCGTGCTCGCACCCGGCGAGAGCGTCACCGTGAAGGTCGCGGGCCCACCGCCGGTGAAGTGGGCACGCGTCTACCAGGCCCAGTTCACCGCCAAGTACAAGGGCTCGAACCGGGTGATGCTGTCGAAGAACTACTGCGCATGCCAGAACGACCCGGCACCGACGACTTCGTCCACGACTTCGTCCACGACGACGCTGCCCGACCCGTGATCGCAATGCCGGGTCAACGATCACACCACCACGGAAGGGGATACCTGTGCAACGACGTCGACTCATCGGCGCGCTCGGACTGACCGTCGCATTGGGCGCTCTCGGACTCGTCGGCACGACGGTAAGCGGCGCGGCGCTCCCTGAGATGCCGCGACGGCACATCACGCTCAGCAAGGTCTGCGAGCTGTCCGCGAACGACGGTCCAACGTTCGTGATCGAGAACGTCACGGACGAGGCTTTCGGCGGACCCGCGCAGCCGGAGACGATCAGCGTGACGATCCGCGACCGGTACTTCCTGAACGGTGCGGGCCTCACCTCCGGCCCGATCGTCGTGGCGCCGGGTGAGCAGGTCGTGTTCACCGCGCCTGCGGGCTGGCCCTGGAAGTCGGCGTACGGGCCCGACTTCCAGTACTTCGCGCACTTCACGGCCGTCAACGACAAGACCGGCAAGGTGCAGGCGATGAAGACGCATGAGTACTGCGCGTGCAGCAATCCTGTGACGACGTCTTCGTCGTCGTCGACTACCTTGCCGGACCCGTGATCACGGCGGTGTGACGGCCTGGCCGTCGCGAACGACGAAGAACTGCCGGCGGTCGTCGTCCTGTGGTTCGGCAAGACGACGACCGCCGTCGCGCGCGCGGCGGTACGCGACCGCGCCCGCCGGTGCGTACTGGACGATGTAGGCCTTGCGCACGTGGTCGGTCGTGTTGCGGCCCGTGCAGTGCGGTGTCAGCGACGAGAACACCACCACGCTGCCCGCCGCGATCGGGACCGCGACCGCCGCGCCAGCATCCCCCCAGCATTCCTCGCCGATGTCGGTGTGTTCGTGCGCGAGCGTGCCGTCGCGGTGGACCCCGGGCATCACCATGACGCAGCCGTTCTCGAGTGTCGCGTCGGTGATGGCGATCCAGCAGGTGAGATAGGCCTGCGGTTCGACGAACGTGTAGCCGTTGTCCTGATGCCAGAGCACCGGCTCACTCGAGTGCGGCTGCTTGTAGACCGACTGGTCCCAGTAGAGCCGCACGTCGGGGCCGACGAGGTCGCGGGCGAGGCCGGCAAGCATCGGGTGCGCGCAGAACTCGCGCAACACGTTCGAATGGAGGACCAGGTGTGGCGCGACCGTCTGCGTGTCGTTGCCTGCGACGCCGAAGCGGCCGCCGGGCTGGGCCGCGAGGAACGAACGCACTCGTTCGTCGCCCGGCGCGATCGCCGCGTCGAGTGCTGCCAAGGTCGCCGCGTCGAACGCATCCTCGACGACGAAGAACCCTTCTTCGTCGAACTGCTTCGCCTGCTCCGCGGTGACCGTGGTGAACGGACCGGCGTGGTCTCGCCAGACGAACCCTTCGTTCCACGGGTGCGGTGCGCGCGCGACGGGCACCGTCCGACGCTACCGGGAGCGGCGCCACGCGCGCCCGACGACTGCGGTTCGTCCGTGCGTCGTGTTCTCGACGGTGACGACCGCTTCGTCGCCGTCGACCTCGACGGTCGCGTCCACGGTGTCACCGGCGAGCACGATGCCGACGAAGCGCAGGTCGAGCTCACCCTGCTCGAGAAACGCGTCGCCCCACGTGTCGAGCAAGAGGCCGTACGCCGGTCCCGCGACGTGCGCGCCCTGCGCGACGAGCCCGGGCAGACCGAGCGCCCTCGCGGTCTCGGCGTCGGAGTGGAAGTTGCCGCGCCGGGAGTAGCGGCGGATGAGATCGGCCGTGATCTCGAGGCGCCGAGCGGTCACGCGCGTGGATCCGGGGTCGCGGCCGGCGTGAAGCTGACCTCCGACGTCCAGATGGGCGCGCCCGGCCCGTCGCCGCAGCTCACGACGGTCCGCACGTCGGCGTACTCGCGCCCCCGCTTCGAGTAGCGGTCGAGCACGGCGCCGGTCACGACGAGCTCGACGCCCGCCGACTGGGTGCGGTGGCACACGAGACGCTGGCGGGTCTGGATCATCGGGTCGGGGCAGCGCTGCTGGAACGCGAGCACCGAAAGGTTCGCCGCGATCAGCGGGTACAGCACGCCCGCCCGGAGCCGCGGATGGTCGATGCCGGCGGACCGCCAGTACCGCTCGTTCGCGGCGGCCGACACGGTGACGCGCAGTTCCGGCAGCACGTCGCCCGCGGCGACGGTCCCCAGCCCCTTTGCAGGCGTCGCCGTCATGGTCCCATCACGGTCTATTCATCATGATGTATCGTATGCGTCATGGCGTATCGGGCAGCCGTGGTCGGCGGTTCAGGGTACACAGGGGCGGAACTGCTGCGGCTGCTCGCGGGCCATCCCGCGATCGAGGTGGTGCACGTCACCGCCGACTCCAATGCCGGGGCGGAGGTGGGGGAGCTCTATCCCGGACTGCGCCCGGCGTACGAGGGCCGGCGCTACGTCCCGTACGACGTCACCGACCTGGCCGGCCTCGATGTGGTGTTCACGGCGCTTCCGCACGGCGCGTCGCAGTCGGTCGTGCCGACGCTGATCGAGCGCGTCGGGCACGTCGTCGACCTCGGCGCCGACTTCCGGCTGCCCCCCGCTACCTACGAACGCTGGTACGGGCGCCAGCACGACGCGCCCGCTCTGGTCGACCGGTTCGCGTACGGCCTCGTCGAGCTGTACCGCAACGAGATCTCGGCGCGCGAGCACGTCGCCGTGCCCGGCTGCTACCCGACGGCCGTGAGCCTGGCGCTCGCGCCGTTGCTCGCGAACCGGGTGGTCGAACCGGCGGGTCTCGTCGCGAACGCCGTCTCGGGTGTATCGGGGGCGGGCCGGTCGCTGCAGACGACGAGCCTGTTCTCCGAGGCGAACGAGAACGTCTCGGCCTACGGACTTCTCACGCACCGCCACACCGCCGAGATGGAGCAGGCGCTGTCGAAGGTGGCCGAGCAGCCGGTCGACGTGCTGTTCACGCCGCACCTCGTCCCGACCACGCGTGGAATCCTCGCGACCTGCTACGCACGGCCCGCCGACACTGGGCTGTCGACCGCGCGCCTGCTCGAGGACTACCGGCAGTACTACGCGTCCGACCCGTGTGTGGTCGTCGTCGACGAGCCGTCGGGCACCAAGGCGACCTACGGTGCCAACGTCGTGCACGTCACCGTGCGCTACGACACGCGCACGGGTACGGTCCTCGCCATCGCGGCCGAGGACAACCTCACGAAGGGCGCGGCCGGCCAGGCGATCCAGGCTGCCAACCTCGTGCTCGGGCTCCCGGAGACCGCCGGCCTGCCTTTGCTCGGGGTGCAGCCGTGAGCGGTGCAGCCGCGCACGCCGAAGGCATCGCGCCCGGCTTCGTCGCCGGCGGATTGGCCTGCGGGATCAAGACGTCGGGCGCACCCGATCTCGCGATCGTCGCTACGGACGATTGCACGGCGGTCAGCGCGGCCGGGGTGTTCACGTCGAACCTCGTGCAGGCGGCACCGGTGCAGGTGAGCAAGCGGCACCTCGCCGACGGCCGGGCGGCAGCGGTCGTGTGCAACTCGGGAAACGCGAACGCGGCGACCGGCGAACGTGGCCGCGCCGACGCGCGACGCATGTGTGAGCTCACCGCCGACGGTCTCGGGATCGCGTCCAGCGACGTCCTCGTGTGCTCGACGGGCCTGATCGGCATCCCGTTGCCGATGGGGCCGGTCGAGGCCGGCATCCCGAAGCTGTGCGCCCAGCTCGCGAGCACAGGCGGGATGGACGCGGCCCGGGCGCTGATGACCACCGACACCGTACCGAAGCGCGCCGCCGCCCGAGCGGGTGCCGCGACCGTTGTCGGGATCGCGAAAGGCGCGGCGATGCTCTCGCCCGCGATGGCGACGATGCTCGCCGTGTTGACGACCGACGCGGCCGCCGACGCGCGCGACCTCCAGCGGGCGCTCGGAACCGCCGTGTCGACGACGTTCGACCGGCTGAGTGTCGACGGCGCCCGCTCGACCAACGACACGGTGCTGGTGCTCGCGGGAGGACGGTCGGCTGCCCCCACGTACGGAGACCTCGTAGACGCGCTCACCGAGGTGTGTGGCTCCCTCGCGGAGCAGATGGCACGGGACGCGGAGGGTGCCACCAAGTTCGTGCGGATCCGAGTCGTCGGCGCGCGCTCGCAGGCCGACGCCCTGCTCGCGGCGCGAGGGGTTGCGAACAGTCAGCTCGTGCAGTGCTCGCTCAATGGTGGCGACCCCTACTGGGGCCGGGTCCTCTCGGAGCTGGGGGCGTCAGGGGCGTACCTGGACCCGGAACGTGTCGACATCGCGTACAACGGCATCGTGGTGTGCCGCGACGGCATCGCGTGCAGGCACGACGCGAGCTCGCTCGCGGCGCAGATGGCCGGCCGAGACATCGAGATCCTGTGCGATCTTCGGGTGGCGCACGGCGAGGCGACCGTCTTGACGACCGATCTGTCGCACGCGTACATCGACGAGAATCGGCGGACCTCGTGACGACGCTCGAGCAGCGGGTTCGCGACGCGGGCGACAAGGCGCGCGTACTCGCGGAAGCGCTCCCGTACATCCGTGAGTTCTCCGGCAAGACAGTCGTGATCAAGTATGGCGGGCATGCGATGGAGGATCCGGCGCTGGCGGACCTCTTTGCCGCTGACGTCGTGCTGATGCGCCTGGTCGGGATCAACCCGGTCGTCGTGCACGGCGGCGGTCCGCAGATCACCGACCTCATGCGCCGGCTCGGCAAGGAGCCCGTGTTCGTCGAAGGACGGCGCGTCACCGACGCCGAAACGGTCGACATCGTTCGGATGGCGCTCGTCGGCAAGGTGAATCGGGAGGTCGTCTCGTCGATCAACCGGCACGGCTCGTACGCAGTGGGCCTCTCGGGCGAGGACGCGGGGTTGATCCGCGTCGAGCAACGTGATCCCGAGCTCGGGTTCGTCGGCGACGTCCGGGAGATCGATCCGACCATCGTGCTGCGGCTCGTCCGGGAGGAACTGATCCCGGTCATCGCGACGATCGGCGTCGACGACGAAGGCAACGCGTACAACGTCAATGCCGATACCGTCGCGGGTGCGGTCGCGGAGGCGCTCGGCGCGGAGAAGCTCGTATACCTCACCGACGTTGCCGGCGTGTATGCGAACTGGCCGGACGAGTCGTCGCTCGTGTCGCGCATCGACGTCGACGGCCTCGACGATCTCGTCGCGGCGGGCAGGGCGACGGAGGGCATGATCCCGAAGCTCGAATCGTGTGTCTCGGCGCTGCGCAACGGCGTTCGGCGCGCGCACATCCTCGACGGGCGGCTGCCCCATGCGCTGCTGCTCGAGTTCTTCACCCGGGAGGGCGTCGGAACGATGGTGCACTCGTGACTTCGCTGGCAGACATCCAGGCGCTCGACGCGCAACACGTCATGCAGACCTACGGGCGGCTCCCGGTGGCGTTCGTGCGCGGGGACGGGACGTACCTGTACGACAGCGAGGGGAAGCGCTACCTCGACTTCCTGACCGGCCTCGCCGTCACCTCGCTCGGGCACTCGCACCCCGAAGTTGCCGACGCGCTCGCCGACCAGGCGCGCACGCTTCTGCACGTCTCGAACCTGTACTACAACGCCCTGCAGCCGCGGGTCGCGGCGCAGCTCGACACGCTGCTCGGCGGTGGTGGCCGCGTGTTCTTCGCGAACTCGGGCGCCGAGGCCAACGAGTGCGCGATCAAACTCGCCCGCCGCTATGGCCAACTGCACGGTGGTCCGGAGCGCTACCACATCGTCTCCGCGTACGGCTCGTTCCACGGGCGGACGCTCACGACGCTCGCCGCCACCGGCCAGCCCCAGAAGCAGGAGACGTTCCAGCCGCTTCCGGCCGGGTTCCGGCAGGTTGCGTTCGCCGACGTCGACGCGCTGGCTGCAGCACTGGACGAGCGCGTCGCCGCAGTCATGCTGGAACCGGTGCAGGGCGAAGGTGGCGTCAATCCGGCGCCGCCCGAATACCTGCGGGCCGTCCGCCGGCTGTGCGACGAACGCGAGGCACTCCTCGTGGTCGACGAGGTGCAGACGGGTCTCGGACGCACGGGACGTTGGTTCGGGTTCGAGCACGCGGAGGTGCGCCCGGATGCCGTGACGGTCGCCAAGGCGCTCGGCAACGGCGTGCCGATCGGTGCGTGCTGGGCACGCGCGGACGTCGCGGCCGCGCTGCAGCCTGGCGATCACGCGTCGACGTTCGGCGGTCAACCACTGGCGGCCCGAGCGGCGCTCACCGTGCTCGAGGTCATGCAGCGCGAGCGGGTTCCCGAACGCGCGATGCGGGCCGGCGAGCGTCTGGCCGCCCAGCTCGTGAAGACGCCTGGTGTCGCGGCCGTGCGCGGTCTCGGGTTACTGCTCGCGGCGGAGCTGTCCGCCGGCATCGACGCCAAGGTCGTCGCGAACCGGTGCATGGCGCTCGGTCTCGTCGTCAACGCGATAACGCCGAGCGCGCTCCGGTTCGCGCCTCCCCTGCTCGTCACCGACGACGAGATCGACGACGCGGTCGCGTTGCTCGGCGAGGCGCTGGCGGAGGTGACGCCGTGACGGTGCACTTCCTGGAGGTCGACGCGCTCGGGCCGGCTCGACTCGGTCAACTGCTCGACCGGGCGCTCGCGTGGAAGGCGAACCCCGAATCGGTCCCTTCGCTGCTCGCCGGTTCGTCGGTGGCGGCGGTGTTCGAGAAGCCGTCCGCACGAACGCGCGTCGCGACCGAGGTCGCGGTCGCCACGCTCGGAGGGCATCCTGTGTACATCCGGGGGGAGGAGGTCGGGCTCGACGTCCGGGAGTCGGTAGAGGACGTCGCGCGCACGCTCGCCGGGATGTGCGGCGTGATCGCGGCGCGTGTGTACGCCCACTCCGTCTTGGAACGCATGTGCGAGGCCGTCGACGTCCCGGTCGTCAACCTGCTCTCGGACATCGCACACCCGACACAGGCGCTCGCCGACCTGCTCACGATCCGCGAGCACTTCGGGTCGGTCGAAGGGCGCCGACTCGCGTACGTCGGCGACGGCAACAACGTGGCGGCGTCACTCGCGTTCGCGGCCGCGTTGACCGGCCTCGAGCTCGTGGTCGCGTCACCCGCCGGATACGAGCTCGACAGTGAGGTCGTCGACCGAGCGCGCAATCTCGGTGCCTCGATCGAGCTCGTCGCGGATCCGCACGATGCCGTGCGAGACGCCGATGTCGTGTACACCGACGTGTGGACGTCGATGGGCCAGGAGGCCGAGCGCGAGCTACGGCTGCGGGCGTTCGCGGGCTGGACGGTCGACGCCGCGCTCATCAAGGCCGCGCACGACGACGCGATCTTCCTCCACTGCCTCCCGGCACATCGAGGTGAGGAAGTGTCGCCGGAAGTGATCGACGGGCCGCGGTCGCGCGTGTGGCAGCAGGCGGCGAACCGCATGCACGCACTCCGTGCGCTGTTCGCTGAGCTCGTGGAGCACGCTGCGTGATGGCCACGCTCGGAAAGCCGCAGCGCCAACACCGCATCCTGCGCATCCTCGAGGAGCAGCCGGTTTCGAGCCAAGCACAACTCGTGCAACTGCTCGAGACCGAGGGCATCGTGGCGACCCAGGCGACGGTGAGCCGCGATCTCGAGGAGCTCGGAGCGGTCAAGGTGCGCATTCCCGGCGGCACGATGGCGTATGCGATCCCCGACTACACGCGCGGGGAGCGAGTCTCTTCCGACGACCATCTCAAGCGTGTGCTCGGGGAGTTCGTGCTCGAGGTCGCGCACAGCGCGAACATCGTCGTACTGCGAACGCCGCCCGGCAGCGCCCACGTCGTGGGCTCGGCCCTCGATCGCGCCGGGTTGCCCGACGTGCTCGGCACGGTGGCAGGCGACGACACGCTCTTCGTCGTCGTGACCGAGACGAGCGGCGGCGCGGCCGTCGCGGCCGAGCTCGGTGCGCTCGCCGGACTGTGAAGGCAACAGAGAGCGAGAGGTGATGGGTTCACCCAAACGAGTGGTACTCGCGTATTCCGGCGGGCTCGACACGTCCATCGCGGTGCGCTGGATGCGTGAGCAGTGGGACGTCGAGGTCGTGTGCTGCGCCGTCGACGTCGGCCAGCTCGCCCCGGACGAGGCTGACACCATCCACCAGCGTGCCATCGCGGCCGGTGCGATCGAGGTGGAGGTCGTCGACGCGCGCGCCCGCTTCGCTGAGGAGGTGCTCGTTCCGGCACTCCAGGCCAATGCGCTCTACGAGGGGCGCTATCCGCTCGTCTCCGCACTGTCACGCCCGGTCATCGTCGAGGAGCTCGTCGCATCGGCGCGACGCCACCTCGCGGACGCCGTCGCGCACGGGTGCACCGGAAAGGGAAACGACCAGGTGCGGTTCGAAGTGTCGTCGAGGATCCTCGCTCCCGACCTCGACGTGCTGGCACCGGTGCGCGAATGGGGCCTGACGCGCGCCGATTGCGTCGAGCTCGCCGCCAAGTGGGAGATCCCGATCGAGGCGACCAAGGAGAAGCTCTACTCCATCGACGAGAACATGTGGGGTCGCGCCATCGAGTGCGGCGTGCTCGAGAACCCGTGGGCGGCACCGCCGGAGGAGCCGTTCACGCTCACGCGGCCACCCTCCGACGCGCCGTCGCAGCCGCGCGAGGTCGTCGTCGGCTTCGACCAGGGTGTGCCGGTCAGCCTCGACGGATCACGGACCGACCTCGTCGACCTGGTCGCGACGCTGTCCGAGACGGTCGGTGCGTACGGGTGGGGGCGCGTCGACATGGTCGAGAACAGGCGTGTCGGCATCAAGAGTCGCGAGGTGTACGAGTGCCCCGCGGCATTGGCGTTGATCCTCGCCCACCAGGATCTCGAGGGCATCACACTCGAACGTGACGTCATGCGCGAGAAGCAGCGAGTCGAGATCCGCATCGCCGAGCTCGTCTACGACGGTCTGTGGCACTCGCCACTGATGCGCGCGCTCAAGGCGTTCGTGCGCGAGACGCAGGAGTGCGTGACCGGCGAGGTGCGGTTGCGGCTCGAACCGGGGCGTTGCTACGCGGCCGGTCGCCGCTCGCCGCACAGCCTGTACGCGCACGACCTGGCGACCTACGGCAGCGACGACGCGTTCCGGCACGAGGACTCGGAAGGCTTCGTCCGCTTGTGGGGGCTCTCGGCCGAGACGTGGTCGCGGCGGCAGGGACCGGGCTCGCGGTGACAGACGAGCGCGCGACCGGTCAGCCGCTGTGGCACGGCCGCTTCGGTGAGGGACCATCCGAGGAGCTACTCGCCTTCACCGTGAGCCTGCCGTTCGACCGTCGCCTCGCGGCGGACGACCTCGCCGGGTCGCGCGCGCACGTCGCGATGCTCGCACGCGTCGGGCTCCTGACCGAGGAGGAGCGCGAGGTCGTCGCAGCGGCACTCGCGCGTGTCGAAGAGGAGCTCGAGGCCGGCACCTTCGCGTTCGCGCCGACCGACGAGGACATCCACACGGCGATCGAGCGGCGTGTCACGGAGCTTGCGGGAAGTGCGGGCGCGAAGCTGCACACAGGACGCAGTCGCAACGACCAGATCGCGCTCGATCTGCGCCTCTACGTTCGCCGCGAGGGGCGCGCGCTGGCGGCTCGCATCCATCAGCTCCAAGAGGTGCTCTACCGGCGTGCCGCCGAGAACACGGAGGTCTCTGTCCCCGGGTACACGCACCTGCAGCGAGCGCAACCCGTCCTGCTCGCGCACCACCTGCTCGCGCACTTCTGGGCGCTCGCGCGCGACCTCGACCGGTTTCGCGACTGTCTGGCGCGCGCCGACGTGTCCCCGTTGGGAGCCGGGGCGCTCGCGGGGAGCAGCTTGCCGCTCGACCCCGCGTCCGTTGCGGCCGACCTCGGCTTCGCGACCGTGTTCGACAACTCGCTCGACGCCGTCTCCGATCGAGACTTCGCGGCGGAGGCCGTCTTCGTCGCGACGCTGACGCAGGTGCACCTCTCACGTATCGGCGAAGAGATCGTGCTCTGGTCGACCGAGGAGTTCGGCTTCGTCCGTCTCGCCGACGCCTACGCGACCGGCTCCTCGATGCTGCCCCAGAAGAAGAACCCCGACATCGCCGAGCTCGCCCGCGGCAAGGCGGGGCGGCTCATCGGCGACCTCGCCGGCCTGCTGGCGACACTCAAGGGATTGCCGTTGTCGTACAACCGCGACCTCCAGGAGGACAAGGAACCGCTGTTCGACGCGTTCGACACGTGCGCGCTCTCGCTCGCTGCGCTCGCGGGACTGCTGTCGAGCGTCGAGTTCGTCGACGAACGGATGACCGCAGCGGCGGACAGCCCGGTCAACGCGGCGACGGACCTTGCGGAGCACCTCGTCGAGCAGGGCATGCCGTTCCGCGAGGCTCACGCGACGGTGGGCGGGCTCGTGCGTCAGGCGATCGAGCGCGGCGTGCCACTCGACGAGCTGCTCGCGAACGACCCGCGGCTCGGACCGGACGCGATGCCGCTGCTCGAGCCGGGCAGCGCGGTGCGCCGGCGCACGACCCCCGGTGGCGCCGGACCGGGACCCGTCGCGGAGCAGCTCGCCCGCGCGCGTGATCACCTCGAACGCCAGCGTCGGTGGCTCGGCAAGTAGTTCTCGCGCGCTCGTTCTACGACCGCGACGCGCGCGAGGTCGCACCGGAGTTGCTCAACAAGGTGCTCGTCGGAAACGGCGTCCGTGCACGCCTCGTCGAGGTCGAGGCCTACCGCGGCGCCGAGGACCCGGGGTCGCACGCGTACCGGGGGCGCACTTCGCGGAACGCGACGATGTTTGCGAGGCCCGGGTCGCTGTACGTCTACTTCTCGTACGGCAACCACTGGTGCGCGAATGCGGTGTGCGGGCCGGGCGAGCAACCGCACGCCGTGCTGCTGCGGGCTGCCCTACCCGTCGGGGGGATCGACCTCATGTGGGCGCGCCGGCCGAAGGCGAGGCGTGTCGAGGAGCTCTGCAAGGGACCGGGTCGGTTGGGCCAGGCGTTCGCCTTCGACCGTGCCCACGACGGCTTCGATCTCGTGCGCGGTCCGGTTCGCATCGTCGACGACGGCGTGCCACCGCCCTCGGTGCCCCTCGTCACCGCCCGCATCGGCCTCGCGCCCGGCAAGGGCGACGACCTCCCGCTGCGCTTCGCCGTCCGCGGCGACCCGCACGTGAGCCGATCCGTCTGAAGGGACCCTCACGGGAAGCGGGCACGCATCCATTCCGCGATGAGCTCCGTCGCCTCGACGCGGGAGCCCTCGAGGTAGTGGGGTGCGCCCGGCAGCTCGTGGTACGTGACGTCGTCGCTGCCGGAGGCGGCGGCGATCTCGCGCGCCTGTCGCACGCGGATCTCGGTATCGGCGGTCGCGTGCACGACGAGCGTCGGGACACGCACGTTCGGCAGCGTCGCGGCCAGTTTCGCGGGTGACGCGAGTCCCGACCATGTCGACAGCCATCCGCGCGACGTCATCGTGCGGGCCAGACCGCCGCGCCCGTAGTTCGCATCGAAGGGGTCGGGAAACGCGAACAGCGATCCCAGCGGCCGGTCGTCGGGCTCGATCGCGGGGTCGAGATACGCGGGATCCGCCAACGTCCGGTAGATGGTCATGTACTCGAGGTGGACCGCCCGCTTGCGCCAGTATCGCCACGCGTCGGACCCGCGCTCGCAACGGTCGAGCTCTTCGCGTGCTTCCATCGCCTCGGCGAGCTGCGAGCGCGCCCGGGCATCGATGCGCGCGACCCGCTCCACCTGGGCGGCGCGATAACGCTCCAACCACGCCGGTTCGTACGACGACGGTTCGGGCCATGGCCGCCACCCGTTCTGCGGTGCGTACATGTCGAGCTCGGGTACGACCGAGAACGGGTCGTGCTCGTCCGCGACCGATGGGTCGATCGCCTGGAGCATGAACACGCCTTCGCCGGGGTGCGCCGCCAGGCCGACCCACCCGTCGCCGCATCCCAGCTCCACGTGCGCGAGAGCCGTGAGCGACCCGCCGCCGCTGTTGCCGAGCAGGACGACCGCCTCCGCGCCCCGGCGCCGCACCCAATCGGCCGCTGCCGCGACGTCCGCGGCGGCGCGGTCGTGGAGGCAGTCGGTGTCGTTGTTGAGGTATCGGGTCGCGACACCGACGACCGTGAAGCCGGCCGCGGCGAGGAGCGGGCACGCGTAGTGCACCGAGAAGTCAGCCCGAGGATGGGCCAGGAGCACGGCGGTTCGCGGCCGGGAGCCGCGGCCGGGCGTCCACTCGACACCCCGAACGAGCGCGCCGTCGGCGGTGACGATGCGCACCTCCTCCCGTGCGGGTGGCGTGCGCGGCGCGTCCTCCGGGAGTGGCCAGAACCGCATGCCGAGCGGGCGCCCGCCGGCGCCGAGGAACGGGTCGAACACGAGGCGTTAGCTTGCCGCACATGTCGACGAGCCGCAGTGTCGCCGGGCAGGTCGCCGTCGTGACCGGAGCCGCGAGTGGGATGGGGCGCGCCGTCGCGGAGCTCTTCGCCGCGGATGGCGCGCGGGTCGCAGCGCTCGACCGGACGCCTGGCGACGGCATCCGGGTGTGCGACGTGAGTGATCCCGCCGCCGTCGCCAGCACGGTGGATTCGGTGGTCACGGACCTGGGACGGGTCGACGTGCTGGTCAACTGCGCGGGTGTGAGCATCCCGGCACCGGTCGACGCCACCGCGTACGAGCAGGCGTGGACGGCGACGCTCGAGGTGAACCTTGCCGGCTACGTGCGCATGATCCGGGCCTGTCTGCCCCACCTGGAGCGCAGCCGGGCGGGGCGCGTCGTGAACATCGCGTCGACCGAGGGCCTGGGTGCGACGCCGTACCTGTCGCCGTACACGGTGAGCAAGCACGGTGTCGTCGGTCTGACCCGCTCGCTGGCCTGCGAGCTCGGACCGCGCGGGATCACCGTGAACTGCGTGTGTCCGGGACCCATCCACACGGCCATGACGGCGCCGATTCCCGACGACGCAAAGGAGCGATTCGCCCGGCGCCGGGTCCCGCTGCGCCGTTACGGCACGCCCGAGGAGGTCGCGTACGTGGTGCTGTCGCTCGCGGTCCCGGCATCGTCGTTCGTGAACGGCGCGATCGTGCCGGTCGACGGCGGCCTGAGCTGCAAGTTCGGATAATCCACCCGGGGCGGCGGGCGTATGCGGCAAGCTGGCCGCTGTGGAGCACGCGACGGCCGAGGAACTGGAGGCGGGCCTCGACGAGATCCGCCGGTCGCCCGCCGACGAGGGCCGGGTGGAACTGATCGTGGCCCGGCCACGGCGAGGTGAGCGAGAGCACCTCGAGGACGCGCAGCTCGACCCCGTCGAGGGGCTGGTCGGCGACAACTGGAAGACGCGCGGGAGCACGAGCACACCCGACGGCGCCGCGCACCCCGACCGCCAGCTGACCCTCATGAACGCCCGCGCCGTCGACCTCATGGCGCGCAGCCGCGACCGGTGGGCGCTCGCCGGCGACCAGATCTACGTCGACTTCGACATCAGCGTCGCAAACCTGCCGCCAGGGACGCGCCTCGCGCTCGGCAGCGCCGTGGTCGAGGTCACCGCGGAGCCGCACACCGGCTGCGCCAACTTCACCCAGCGCTTCGGGATCGCCGCGATGCGGTTCGTCAACTCCCCGGCCGGGCGAGAGCTCAACCTGCGGGGGATCAACACCCGGGTCGTGACGGCCGGCCGGGTGCGACCGGGCGACCACGTACGCAAGCTCTGACGGCGCCGGACGGCCGGTCTGGCTTGTGGGGCGGACGGGGATCCGCTCGCCCGGGGAGTCGTTGGGAGTTTCGTCACGCGAGACGCATTCCGCCCGCCGGAATCCGAGAGTGGGTGGTTTGACACGGCAGGGCTCGATAGGTAGTCTTGCCAGTCGCCCCGTACGCCGGTCGCCCTTCGGGCCCGGAACTGCGGGACCTGGTTGACACCAACGATTCGTGCGGTTGCTTGCCGCGCGGAACGTGTGTCGCTCCGACACCGGCGCACCGGCCTCGGCCCCGTGCGCGCCGTCGGGGGACCGCTTCTTGAAAACAGAGCAGTGAAGCCAAAAGCCAGTGCGGGCAACCGATCGCGACGATCGGCTGTCCACATCAATTCCGTTGCCCGGAAGAGGTGCAGTGATACCTCCACGGGCAGCTCTCCGATCGAAGGGCACCAGATTCCGGTGCTCGAGATCTCGATGGAGAGTTTGATCCTGGCTCAGGACGAACGCTGGCGGCGCGCCTAACACATGCAAGTCGAGCGTGAAGCGGGGCTTCGGCCCCGTGGAAAGCGGCGAACGGGTGCGTAACACGTGAGCAACCTGCCTCGGAGACCGGGATAACCCGGGGAAACCCGGGCTAATACCGGATGCCCTCACCCGATCGCATGGTCGGGCGAGGAAATGGATTCCGCTCCGAGATGGGCTCGCGGCCTATCAGCTTGTTGGTGGGGTAACGGCCCACCAAGGCGACGACGGGTAGCTGGTCTGAGAGGACGATCAGCCACACTGGGACTGAGACACGGCCCAGACTCCTACGGGAGGCAGCAGTGGGGAATCTTGCGCAATGGGGGAAACCCTGACGCAGCGACGCCGCGTGCGGGATGAAGGCCTTCGGGTTGTAAACCGCTTTCAGCAGGGACGAAATTGACGGTACCTGCAGAAGAAGGCCCGGCCAACTACGTGCCAGCAGCCGCGGTAATACGTAGGGGCCAAGCGTTGTCCGGATTTATTGGG
>Ga0073934_10007328_pt1 | contig 15438 bp, 14 predicted proteins | sample LarsenN4metaG_FD_76834 | JGI IMG/M metagenome (GOLD analysis project Ga0073934, IMG submission 76834) | Hot spring sediment bacterial and archeal communities from British Columbia, Canada, to study Microbial Dark Matter (Phase II) - Larsen... ...
TCGTAGAGCTGGACGCAGAGAAGGATCTTGCGGTCCGGGCTCAGCTCGTTCGAGAGCCGCTGCGCCATGGCGGAAAGGTCCTGCTGCTCCTGGAGTGCCTGACGGAAGAGCCCGCGCAGCTCGGAATAGACCGCTTCGGGGTAGTCGTATCGAAGGAACCCGAGGCTGGAATCGATCTCCTCTTCGATCGCTTCCCCCCCGGCTTTTGAGAATCCGGCCAGCACCTTGATCAGCAGCGGCAGGAGGTTCGGGCTCTCCGCAACCCCGCGCGGTTTGCGCCGGATGCGCCGCAGCAACTCGCGCCCGACCCGCAGGAGCCGGTACCCGAGCGGGCCCAGGAACCCCGGGGACCGGCCGGGTGGCGGGCTCGGTGCGTTATCCGTTTCGGCGGCTGGCATCGAAGCAACAGGCTAAACCCCGATCGGACGGAAGTCACGTCCGCCGCTTTTCCGCTGGCCCCCCGCGTTTCACCGCGGGATCATCGCCCGATGGATCTCGTGGAAAAAGGCCGGCAGGTGCTGCGGATCGAGCGTCGGGAACTCGAACGGCTCGAGGAGCGACTGGATGGGGGGTTCGATGCGGCGGTCCGGCTGCTGCGGGCCTCCCTCGAGAATCGCGGCAAGATCGTGGTGATCGGCGTGGGCAAGTCCGGGCACATCGGCGAGAAGATCGCCGCCACCCTGACCAGCACCGGCAGCTTCGCGGTGTTCCTCAATTCCCTCAACGCCCTGCATGGCGACCTCGGCATGGTCGCCGATGGCGACGTGATCCTGGCGCTGAGCTACAGCGGGGAGACCGAGGAGTTGAACAACATCCTGCCGGCCCTCGCGCGGTTCGATGTGCGCATCGTCAGCATGACCGGCAACCCCGACTCGGCCCTGGCCCGCAGAAGCGATGTCCATCTCTGCGTGAGGGTCGAGAAAGAGGCGTGCCCGCTCAACCTCGCCCCGACCTCCAGCACCACCGTGATGCTGGCGCTGGGCGACGCGCTGGCCATGGTGCTGCTCGAAGAACGGGGGTTTCGGAAGGAGGACTTCGCCCGGTTCCATCCTGGCGGGCGCCTCGGCCGCGGGCTGCTGCTGAAGGTGCGGCAGATCATGCGCACCGGGGACCAACTCCCGCTGGTCGCCCCCGACGCCACCGTCCAGGAAGTGCTCAAGGTGATGAGCTCTCGTCGCGCTGGAGCTGCGGTGGTGCAGGCCGTGGATGGTGGGCTCGCGGGGATCTTCACGCACGGCGATTTCGTCCGCAATTTCCAGAAAGACGCCGGGTTGGGCGGACGCCCGGTCTCGGAATACATGACCCGCAAGCCGGTGGTAATCGGCGCTGACCGGCTGGCGGTCGACGTGCTCAACCTGCTGGAGCGCCACCGGATCGACGATCTCGTGGTGCTCGACGATGCCGGGGCGCCCGTGGGGCTCGTGGATGTGCAGGATCTGACGCGGTTTCAGTTGCTGTGAGGTGGCCGGATGGGACCGATAGGACATATGGGACCAATGGGCCCAAGGGGACCTATGAGGCGGGGGCGCGGAGCTGGGCCGAGCGGGAGCGGGTGCTGCTCGTGCTGGTTCAGCGGCTGAGTGAGGCGCGGAGGCCGTCGAGGCGTGAGCGTTTCTCGAGCCAGTCGGATTCGCGCTGCCGGTGTTCGGCGACGACGGCGGGCGGGGCGCCTTGGACGAAGCTTTCGCTGGAGAGCTTGGCGCGCACCTTGGCGAGCTCGGCATCAATGCGGGCGATCTCGCGTCCGAGCCGCTCGCGTTCGGCGGGGATATCGATGAGCCCTTCGAGCGGGAGGAAGAGCTCTCCGAGCGGGGTGAGGGCGACGGGGGTGCCGGCGGGCGGGGTCCAATCGGCGGAGGCGGTTTCGAGCGGCTCGGCGCCGAGGAGGAGCTCGAGCGAGCGGAGTTCGCGTTCGGGGAATGGTTGCGCGGGGCGGAGGACGAAGCGGAAGCGCTTGTTGCTGGCGAGGTTGAAGTCGCGACGGAGGGCGCGACCGGCGTTGACCGCCTCGAACTTGCCCTCGGCGAAGGGGGCGCCTTCGGGGCGATCGATGCCGAAGTAGGCGCGCTCGTCCTCGGTGAACGGGGTGGGCCAGGGGGCGCGCTGGATCGAGAGGCCGCCCTGGTCGGCGGGCATGTCATCGGCGTACCCGAGCCCGTGCCAGAGCTCCTCGCTGATGAACGGGAGGAAGGGATGGAAGAGGCGCAGGGTCTGGGCGAGGACGAAATCGATTACCGCGACGGTGTTGGTCTTGTGGGCGGGATCGGTGCCGGAGAGCGATGCTTTGGCGGCTTCGAGGTACCAGTCGCAGTATTCGCTCCAGAAGAAGCGGTGGAGCGCCCCGGCGGCGTCGGAGAAGCGGTATTCTTCGAGTGCGGCGGTGGTCTCGCGAATGGCGGTGTCGAGCCGGGCGAGGATCCAGCGATCCTCGCTGGCGAGCAGGTCGGGCCGGATTTCGGCTTCGGTCTCGCCTCCCTGCATCTGGCGGAAGCGGGCGGCGTTCCAGAGCTTCGTGCAGAAATTCCGTCCGAGCTCGACGTTCTTCTCGTCGAAGAGGACATCGGCACCGAGCGGGGCGGAACGCATCACGCCGAACCGCAGGGCGTCGGCGCCGTACTTGGCGATCAGGTCGAGCGGGTCGGGGGAATTGCCGAGGGATTTCGACATCTTCCGCCCCTGTTTGTCGCGGATGATGCCGGTGAAATAGACGTTGTGGAACGGGAGTTCGCCGGTGAACTCGAATCCGGCCATGATCATCCGCGCGACCCAGAAGAAGAGGATATCCGGGCCGGTGACGAGGTCGGTGGTGGGGTAGAAGGCGCGCAGGGCTTCGGTTTTCTCCGGCCAGCCCATGGTCGCGAACGGCCAGAGCCAAGAGCTGAACCAGGTGTCGAGGACATCGGGGTCCTGGGTCCAGCCCTCGCCTTCCGGGGTGTCGAGGCCGCAGTGGATCTCCTCGCCGCGGTACCAGACCGGGATCCGGTGGCCCCACCAGAGCTGGCGGGAGATGCACCAGTCCTGGATGTTCTCCATCCAGTGGTCATACACTTTGGCCCAGCGCTCCGGGAAGAAGCGCAGGCGTCCGTCGGCCACGCAGGCGCGGGCTTCGCGCACCGACGGGTAGCGCAGGAACCACTGCTCGCTCAGGCGGGGCTCGACCGGGACATCGGCCCGCTCGGAGAAGCCGACGTTGTTCTGGTATGGTTCCTCTTTCTCGAGGGCGCCGAGCTCGCGCAGGTGTTCGACGGCCGCGGCGCGGGCTTCGAAGCGGTCGAGACCGACGAGCGATTCGCCCGCGAGGGCGTTCATCGTGCCGTCGGGGTTCATGATATCGGGTGCGGCGAGATTGTGGCGGCGCCCGATCTCGAAGTCGGCTTTGTCGTGGGCGGGGGTCACCTTGAGCACCCCGGTGCCGAAGGCGAAATCGACGTGGTCATCGCCGATGATCGGGATGAGTTTCTGTTCGCGCGGGATCTGGACCGGCAGCGGGCGGAGGATGTGTTTGCCGATGAGATGGGCGTAGCGGGTGTCCTTCGGGTTGACCGCCACCGCGGTGTCGCCCGGAATGGTTTCGGGCCGGGTGGTGGCGATGGTGAGCCAGGTGCCGGGCATCTCGGCCACTTCGACGCGGAAATGGTACAGGATGCCGTTCTGGGGCTTCATGATCACCTCCTCATCGCTGAGGGCGGTGAGGGAGACCGGGCACCAGTTGACCATCCGTTTGCCGCGGTAGATGAGGCCTTTGCGGTAGAGCTCGACGAATACCTGCTGGACGCAGCGCGAATACTCGGGGTCCATCGTGAACCGCTCGCGCGACCAGTCGCACGAGGCGCCGAGTTTGCGGAGTTGTTGGATGATGATGCCGCCGTGTTTCTCCTTCCACTCCCAGACCTTCTCGAGGAAGGCATCGCGCCCGAGGTCGTTCCGGTGGCGGATGGCCCCCTGCTTCTTGAGGGCGCGTTCGACCACCGTTTGCGTGGCGATGCCGGCGTGGTCGGTGCCGGGGAGCCAGAGCACTTCTTTGCCGAGCATCCGGGCCCGGCGCGCGAGGATATCCTGGATCGTGTTGTTGAGGACGTGGCCGAGCGTGAGGACGCCGGTGACGTTCGGGGGTGGAATGACGATCGCGTACGCGGGGCGGGTCTCGGCGACGCGTTCGGGGCGGGCGAGGAAGGCGTCTGATTCCATCCAGCGTGCGTACCAGCGGTCCTCGACCGGCTGGGGTTCGTAATTCTTGGCGAGTTCGTTCATGGCGCGGGTGCCCGGCGGGCGGGTCGCGCATGATTCGACGGGCACAGGGATCGGGCAACCGAAAAGTCGTCCGGCCGATGGATCGGCCGGGGCGTATCTTGCCTCAGGTTTTGCGTGCCGTGAGCGTCAGCCGGGCCCACCACCAGACGATCCGGCCCGATTCCTCGCCCAGCCGGAAGGTTTCGCGGGCTTCGGCCGGAGCCGTGCGCACGAGGTCGAGGACGCGGGTGCGGTTCTCGGGCGGGGTGGCGGCGGTTTCGAAGTACCACTCCAGATCAGGCTGTTTCATCGGATCGAGCCGGGTCTCCAGCACTTCCAGCCCGTTTTCGGAGCAGAGCCGGCGCCAGGCAGCCGGGGTCAGGAAACGATGGTGGCTGGGATCCCGCAGCTTCTCGACCGCATGGATCCACGCTTCGGCTTCGGGTCGATCATCCGGGGTGCTGCCGTCGATCAGCAGCAGGTGGCCGCCCGGCGCGAGGACGCGGGCGGTTTCGCGGATGAACGCGCCGGGGTCGCTGAAGTGATGGGCCGCGACACGGCAGCTCACCAGATCGAACGCGGAGTCCGCGAACGGGAACTCCTCGGCGGGATGGACGGCGGTGCGCACCTGCAGCCCGCGTTCGGCCGCGGCTGCGCGGGCGTGATCGAGCATCGCCGGAGCCAGATCGGAGAGGGTGACGTCGTGACCCAGCGAGGCGAGATGGAGTCCGGTATGTCCGGTAGCTGCAGCGACATCGAGGCAGCGAGCCGGTTTTGGCAGCGGCAGCGCGGAGACCGCCGCGGCGACGTCGGACACATCCGCGAGGATGTGTTTGGCGCCGTAGTTCGCGCTCTGCCGGGAGAACTGTTCGCGCGCGGCCTGTTGGATGGGGTCGAGTTCGCCCAAGTCAGATATGGATCGCGTGCCCGAACGCCTGGGCGGCGGCTTCGTGGACCGCTTCGCTCAGGGTCGGGTGGGCGTGGATGGTGGCTTCGATCTCTTCGTGCGTGGCTTCGAGGGTGATGGCGAGGCCGAGCTCGGCGATCAGCTCGGTCGCCTCGTGCCCGATGATGTGGGCTCCGAGGATTTCCCCGTGTTTCTCGCCCAGGATCAGTTTGATGAAGCCTTCGTGTTCGCCGGTGGCGAGCGCTTTGCCGCTGGCGAGGAACGGGAACTTCCCGACCTTGAAGGCGATCCCTTTTTCTTTCGAGGCGCGTTCGGTGAGCCCGACGCTCGCAACCTGGGGCTGGCAATAGGTGCAGCCCGGGAAGGTGGTGACCTTCTTCGGGGCGCCCTGCCCGAACATCCCGTTGACCGCCTGGATCGCCTCGTAGCTGGCAACGTGCGCGAGCCACGGTGGTCCGATGATATCACCGGCGGCATACACGCCGGAGAGCCCGGTCTCGTAGCGTTCGTTGGTCTGGATGTATCCGCGGTCGGTGAGGGGGAGCTTCACCCCGCCGGGCAGAAGGGGCTGGACGCCGATGGCGATGAGAGCCAGGTCGGCTTTCAGGGTTTCGGCCTTCTTGCCTTCCACGTCGAGGGTGACGCCCTTCGCATCCGCGGAGGCTTTGGTGACTTTGGTTCCGGTGAGGATCCGAATGCCTTGCCGGGCCAGGGATTTTTCGAGGGTCTGGCTGATCTCGGTATCCTCGACGGGCAGGATATTCGGCAGCATCTCGACGAGCGTGACCTTGGTGCCGAAGGCGTTGAAGAAATAGGCAAACTCGACGCCGATTGCCCCGGCGCCGACGATGACGATCTCGGAGGGCTGCTTTTCGAGGGCGAGCGCCTGGCGGCTGCCGATCACGGTGGTGCCATTGAAGGGGAGTCCGGGCATCTCGCGCGAGACCACGCCGGTGGCCACGAGGATGCGCGCGCCGGCGAGGGTGGTTTGCTTGCCGTCCGCTCCGGTGACGGCGACCTTGCCCGGCCCCTGGATGGTGGCTTCGCCCCGGACGTAATCGACCTTGTTCTTTTTGAAAAGCCCCTCGATGCCGCCGGCCAGGCGGTCGGCGACCTTGCGGCTGCGCCCGATCACAGTCGACCAGTCGAACTTGAGATTGTCGAACGAGAGCCCGAAATCGGCGGCGCGATGGGTGAGCAGGTGGTACAGCTCCGCGTTGCGCAGCAGGGATTTGGTCGGGATGCATCCCCAGTTGAGGCAGGTGCCTCCGGCCCGTTCCTTCTCGACGCAGGCGACTTTCTTGCCGAGCTGGGCCGCCCGGATGGCACCGACATAGCCGGCCGGTCCGCCCCCCACCACGATCAGGTCGTAATTCATAGCCGAACACGATCCCCGAGGCGGCGGGGAAATTCAATAGGGATTCGAATCCAGCGTGTGGATCGCGGGCGACAGGTGTCGGGGATTGTGGTAGCGATGCGGGGTGTCGGGTCGTTGGGCGACCTGGCCACGTGAACCCCTGGGAACTCGAACCGCGAACATGATCTCAACGAGCGAACTGCAACGGCGTCTGACGGGCGGGGAACCGCCCGTATTGGTCCATGTGCTTCCCGAGGATGCGTTCCGGGAGGCGCGGATCCCGGCGTCGCTGAATCTCTGCGTGTACGAGACGGCGTTTCTCGATAAAGCGGGCGACCGCATCCCCGATCGCGCGACGCCGGTCGTGGTCTATTCGCTCGACGGGTCGGGGGAGGAGGCCGACGAGGCCCGCCGCCAGCTGCTCGCGGCCGGCTACCTCGCGGTCGAGGTGCTCGAAGGAGGGCTCGCCGCGTGGCAGGCGGCCGGGGGAGTGGTCGAGGGGGACGCACCGGAGCCGCAGTCGGCGCCCGATGGCCGGTTCGTCGCCGATCTGGAGCAGAGCGTGATCCGCTGGACCGGCCGCAATCTTTTCAACCACCACCATGGGACGGTCCGACTCGCCTCCGGGAGTGCCGTGCTCGCACGCGGTAGCGTTGTGTCAGCCCGCTTCGCGGTCGATCTGCACTCGATACGGTGCGAGGATATCGCGGATGCGGGCGCGAACGCTTCCCTGCTGGCGCATTTGGCGAGCGGGGATTTTTTCTGCACGGGGGAGCATCCCCGAGCGGAGTTTGTGGCGCATGTGGTCGAGGGGATCGCCGGGGCGACGCCGGGGTGTCCGAACTACCGGGTTGCCGGTGATTTCACACTGCGCGGGGTGACGGCCCCGCTCGATTTTCCCGCGGTCGTGGCGCTCGCACCCGATGGTTCCATCTCCGTGCAGGCGGAGTTTGCGATCGATCGGACGCGTTGGGGTTCGAGGTACGGGTCGGGCCGATTCTTCAACCGGCTCGGGCGCCATGTGGTGAATGACCACATCGGGTTGCATCTGAAGATCCGGTTGTTGCCCGAGGGGTGAGCGACGGCTCAGGGGCGGCCCACGCGCCCAGCCGCGCGCGTGCGGCGACGGTCGGCGTACATCTGTTGGAAGAGGATCCAGGGATCGAGTCGGATCGCTTGGTCCAGGCCGGCCCCCGGTTCGACGACGGCGAAGGTGAAGTGGGTGTGTTCGTGGGATCCGACGTAGACTCCGGCGGATTCGGCGTAGAGCGTGCCGGCGGGGATCGGTTGGTGCTCCGGAACGAGCAGGCGGACGAGGTGGTGGGATTGCAGGATCCAGGTCGAGCCGTCGGGCCAGCGGTGGATGCTTCGCCAGCGGTTGTTGTTGGCACCGGTCGCGAGGGATTCGAAGTATCCGTGGTCGTCGATCGGGATCGGGGTCCAGAGCAGGGTGCCCGCGGGATGGTTGATATCGAGTCCGCCATGGGCATCCACCCCGAAGTACGGGCCGAGCCAGCAGTCGGATCCCTGGTAGCAATCTTCGATTCGAAGGCCGCGTGGCGGGAGCGGGCACCATGGATGCAGCAGGATCGGGCAGATCCCCCGGTCGAGTTCCTGGAAGGCGAAGCGCGCCTGCTTGCGGGGCCGGCAGGGGCCGTGGTTCTCGGCGAGGTGCTGGAAGAGCGCCTGGCAAGCGTCGAACCAGACCCGCAATCCGAACAGCTTCCAGGGGCGGTAGAAGCTCTCCTGAGATCCGACCCACCGGACGAGGGTCACCGGGGAACCGTCGATTTCCAGGTGTGCGGTCATCCGCAGCACAACGCGGGCGGCCGGGCCAGGGCCGGTTTCGGCGAGGTTCGAGGAGTGGATGCTGGCGTCGGTCCCGAGCAATGCCAGGCGGCGGGTGTCGCCCGACCGGGTGCGGAGGATCAGTTCTTCGCCGTGGTCGAGTTCGACGGCGGCGAGCGTTTCCCTGAGCGCCAGTTCGTGCGGCACGGGGGCGACGGACGGCTCAGACCAGCAGGAGCGCCGGGTTCTCGATCAGTTTCTTGATTTCGCCGGCGTATTGGGCGCCGAGGGCTCCGTCGATGACGCGGTGGTCGCCGCTCAAGCCGAGTTTCATGCGCTGGCCCACGACGATCTCGTCCTGGCTGGTCACAACCGGTTGCTTGGTGATGGCGCCGACCGACAGGATGAGGGCCTGGGGCGGGTTGATGATCGCCTGGAAGCTTTCCACGCCGAACTGCCCGAGGCTGGAGACGCTCAAGGTGCCGCCCTGGTATTCCTCCGGCTTGAGTTTCTTGGTGCGGGCGCGTGCGGCGAGATCCTTCATCTCGGCGCTGATCTGCCGGAGCGATTTGTTCTGGGCGTCCCGGATCACCGGGGTGAGCAGCCCATCCTCGATGGCGACGGCCACGGCGAGATGGACGCTGCCGAACTCGATGATCGCGTCGCCATCCCATGCGGCGTTGACTTTCGGCACGCGCAGTGCGGCAAGTGCGGCGGCGCGCAGGATGAAATCGTTGAGGGTGATCTTGTCGAGCCCGGTGCCTTCGCCCGCGGTCTTGAGTTCGGCGCGCGCCCGCAGCAGGGGCGCGGCGTCGATATCGATGGTGAGGTAGAAATGCGGGATCTGGGTTTTGCTGGCGACGAGGCGCTCGGCGATGACGCGGCGCATGCCGGAGAGCGGGACGCGGCGCTGCGCGCCCGCTTCAAGTCCGCCGACGCTGCCGCCCAGAGCGCTCGGCCCGGGCGAAGAAAGGCCCGCGCCTCCGGCGGGTGCGGCGAGGACGTCCTGTTTCACAATCCGCCCGCCGGGCCCGGTGCCTTGGACGCGCGAGAGGTCGACCCCCTTCTCCGCGGCGACCTTGCGGGCGAGCGGAGAGGCTTTGGTGCGGCCGCCGGAAGCGGGGGCTGCCGCGGGGGCGGGGGTCGAGGGCGCACCAGTGGGAGTCTTCGCCGCCTTCGGAGCCTCGGCCGGCTTTGCGGCCGGTGCAGCCGGTGCGGGCGCGGCGTCGTCGGTCGGCGCGGCCTCCCCCTCGGCGAGCAGGAGGGCGATGCGGCTGCCGACCGGGGCTTTGCCGCCCTCGGGGATGTCGATCTTGTGGAGGATGCCGTCCTCGAAGGCCTCCATCTCCATGGTGGCCTTGTCCGTCTCGACCTCGGCGATGATGTCGCCCATGGCGATTTTGTCACCCGGTTGCTTGCGCCACTTGACGAGGACTCCCTCGGTCATGGTGTCGCTCAGTTTGGGCATTTCGATGGGGATCGGCATGGCGGGATTTCTGGTTTGAAAGCGGAGAGTCTTTCACTAGCCGTTCCGATGGGACGCATCAAGGGCGGTTTCGGGGGCCCGTGGGCGGGTTGACCGCAGGGGTGCGGGTGGCTAGGGTCCCGCGACCATGGATCGGCTGCGCGAAATTCTGGAGCACAAACGGCGGGAGATCGAGCCTTTGATCCCGCTGACCGAGCGGCTGCGGCGGCGCGCGTTGGAGCGCGAAGAGGTGCGCGGGTTTCGGCGCAATCTGGACCGGGGTCCGGGAGCGCTGGGGTTGATCGCGGAAGTGAAGCGGGCCTCGCCTTCCGCAGGGCCGATCGCGGCCGAAGCCGATCCGGTGGCGGTGGCGCAGGCCTATGAACGGGGCGGAGCCCACGCGATCTCGGTGCTGACCGACGAGCGCTTTTTCGGGGGCCGGTTGGACGATCTGCGGGCGGTCCGCGCCGCGGTGGGGCTTCCGGTCCTGCGCAAGGATTTCACGGTGCACGAGTCGCAGATCTACGAGGCCTCCTGCGCCGGAGCGGATGCGGTGTTGCTGATCGTGGCGGCGCTGGAGCAGGAGGAGCTGGTGCGGTTTCTTGCGGTGGCGGAGGCGTGCCAGCTCGACGCGCTGGTGGAGGTCCACACGCTGGAGGAACTCGACCGGGCGTTGGAGACCGACGCGCGGATCATCGGGATCAACAACCGCAACCTCTCGACGTTCAAGGTCGATCTGGCGGTGACCGAGGAGTTGGCCGAGCAGGTTCCCGACGAGGTGCTGCTGATCAGCGAGAGCGGGATCCGGGTGCCGGAGGATGCGCGGCGGGCGTTCGATGCGGGTGCGAACGCGTTGCTGGTCGGGGAAGCGCTGATGCGTTCCGGCGATCCGGAAGCGGCGATCCGGGGGTTGCTGGCGTCGGCGGACGCGCTCTCCTGAACCGGGGTCCCCGGGGTCAGGCCGGGGTTTGCTTCGCCCGTTCCCACGCCGCTTCCAGCGCGTCCATTCCGGCGGTTTCCATCTGTTCCCCGCGCGCGGCGAACTCGCGTTCCATCGCCTGGAAGCGCCGGGCGAATTTGGTGGTCGCGGCGTGGAGGAGCACCTCGGCGTCGAGATGTTCCTTGCGCACGAGGTTGGTGACGGCGAAGAGCAGGTCGCCCAGCTCTTCCTCGATCCGCGCGCGATCGCCGCGCGCGCGTTCGGCTTCGAGTTCGTCGAGTTCCTCCCGGATCTTCGGGAGGACGGCGGCCGCGTCGCTCCAGTCGAACCCGGCCCGGGAGGCCTTCTTCTGGATCTTCGTGGCCCGGATCAGTGCGGGCAGGGAGCGCGGGACGCCGTCGAGTCGCGAGGCGTCGGGGGCATCCCCTTTCTCGGCGCGCTTGATCTGCTCCCACTGGCGCAGGACCTCGGCACTGTCGGCGGCGCAGGAATCGCCGAAGACATGGGGGTGACGGCGGACCAGTTTCTCGCCGACTTCGGCGAGGACCTGCTCGATATCGAACCGCCCATCTTCCTCGGCGATCCGGGCGTGCATCACCGATTGGAGGACGAGATCGCCGAGTTCTTCACGGAGATTCCGGTCGTCGCCGCGCTGGATGGCATCGAGGACCTCGTGGCATTCCTCCAGCAGCCCGTCGCGCAGGGAGGAGTGGGTTTGCTCGCGGTCCCAGGGGCATCCGTCGGGGGCGCGGAGCCTGGCGACGATCTCGCGCAGGCGATCGAAGGCGGCGCTCATGCTCAGATCCTCCAACGCGACCGCCGGTCGCCGAACTCGCTGACTTCGCCGGGCGACTTGTTGGAGATGTAGAGGGTGACGCCGAGGGTGAGGCCGAAGGTGAGCAGGAATACGGTGAGGACGAGCCAGCCCGGGATGCCGCCGACATGGAGGGCGTTGTAGAAGCTCGAGAGCGAGATGATCGGCTCGCTGGCGTGGAGCCAGATCTTGGTGATCCAGGCGGCCAGGATCACGAGGAAGAGGAATGCGTAGTTGCGTTTGAGCCGTCGCCCGATGGCCTCGAAGCGGCTCATTTTGAAGCGGGGGAGGATGAGGTCTTCGGCCACCAGCTTCTGCCAATCGCCGGCCAGTGCTTCCTGGGCCTGCATCACCATCGGCACGAGGAAGTGGGCCTCCAGCATGCGGACCCGGGCGCGGAACGCGTCGTAGAACCGGTAGCGGCGCGCTTCGACCCAGAGCATGATCCAGACGATCAGGAGGTTGAAAAAGAAGATGATGTGGGGGACGTCCCGGACCGTGAACGCCACCGTGAAAATCGTGGTGGAGGTGGTGATGGCCCAGGTGGTGGTGACGTCGAGCCGCTGGCGCCAGATCATGATGCGCCCGAGCTCGCCCCGGTAGAAATGGGACATCGCGTTGACGTAGCCCTGATCGTAGATCGGTTTCGGGGGGGATGCGGGTGCGTCCATGCTTGCGGAAAGAACCAAACGTAGAGGGTGCTGTGGCGGGTGCCAACCGGAAACCAACCGGGACCGACGGGTGCGGTTGGAAGTCGGGGAGGGCTCACTCCTTCCGGAGCAGCGCTTCGCGGGCCTGTTCGAGCTGACGGCGCTCCGAGGCGCTGAGGCTCGAGAGACCTTCCTTCCCGATTTTCTCGAGAAGCCGGTCCATGACTTCCTCGGGATCGTGGGCCGGTTCTTCCGCCCGCACCCGCTTCTTCGGGGCGGGCGTGCGGAGCGCGGTCCGTTTCCGTGCGGGCCGGGCGCGGATTCGCTCGGGGAGGACGGAGAACCCTGCGGAATGTAGGATCCACCAGGCGGCGGCGACGGTGGCGGGGAGGGCGACCAGGTCGCCCGGGGAGCGGGCCGCCATGGCCTGGAGCAGGGCGAGGGCGGCCAGGGCGAGCGCCACCCAGCGGGCTTGCAGCCCGAAGAACACATCGGCGGTCGGATAGAGCATCGCGAAGGTCAGGAAGATCCCGAGGTGCAGGAGCGACGACCCGGCGAGGTGCGCCGGAAACAGCGGCGAGAGAACCGCCAGAACGAGCGGCGGGACGATGACGCAGGCGCCGTAGAGCAGCAGGTAGCGTCGGCGGCCGACGTAGCGTTCCACCTCCCGCCCGAACAGGTAGAACATGAGCATTTCCAGGGCGAACCAGAGGTTCGGGGGATGGAGCAGCGCGTAGGTGATGGGCGACCAGAGCGCGTCGCCCCGCACCACGCCACGACTGGAGAACCCGAGCTGCGCAAACACGGCATCCCCCCCGAACGCGAGGAGAATCACCCCGCCGATCATCGCGGCGACGTGGAGGACGACGAGCAGGAGCGTGATGTGGACCGGATGGCGTCCGATCCAGGTCACCGGCTGGTAATCGTCCTCGACGGGGTAGCGGTTCACGGGAGGTGCGTTCTCTCGACTCGTGTAGGATAGCCTGTCGCGGGCGTTTGGCCAAGCGCAGGTCTCCGGGATTTTTTGAACGCGCGGCGGGCGCGCCCTGTCGCACCTCCAATGGAAATTGCAAACTATGTCCGGGACGGCGGGACCAAGATTTCACCCGAGCGCGCGGAAGCCTTTCGCCAGCAGTTGCCGGTCCTCCGGCTCAAGGCGGCGAGCATCGAAGCGGGGGAGGTGCCGCACCTTCCGGCCCAGATCGAGTTTCTGGCGCAGACGCTGGAGGATGTGCTGGATGGGAAATGCCGCCACCTCCCGTTCGCCGCGATCGGCGAGACGGTCTTCGCCCTCGGGTATGCCCTCAAGGGCAACGACATCATCCCCGACTCGTTCCCCGGGCTGGGGTTGCAGGACGATTCGAGCGTGATCCGCGCCGTGCTCACCCGCTACGAGGACAGTTTCCGGGCGCTGGCCGCCGAGCGCGGGGTGGCGTGGGCGACGATTTCCGCCGGGGCGTGATCGGGTTGCCGTTGCATCCGGAGACCGGTCGGCTCTAAATTAAGCCATGCAAATCCACCTCAGTCCCCGCCATCTGACCCTCACGGCCGCGATCCATTCCTACGTGGCCGACAAGATTTCGCATCTCGAGGACGTGGTCGGCAACATCGTGGCCGCCCATGTCGTGCTGATCCACGACGAGAAGCGCAACCCCTCCCGCGCGTACCACGTGAAGGTGCATCTCGCGGTGCCGGGTCCGGACATCCACGCGGAGGATGCCGAGGCCGACCTGTACGCGGCGATCGACAAGGTGACCGCCAAGCTGGCGCGGCAGCTGCGCAAGCGGAAGACCCGGATCGTCGACGACAAGAAGCACAAACACCAGCGGGAGCTCGAGCGCAAGCGCACCGGCCGGGCCTGATACGGCACCGGGAGCCGGCGGGGTTGTCGTGCCCTCGAGGTCTCAGCGCCTCGTCGCGAGGGGCGAGCCGCCTCGTGGCTCTCCGGCGTGATGAGGACCGTTCCAAACCGCGCTGTTTTGCATCCGCGACACCTCCCGGCAGCGCGTTGCGGGCGGCACACGCGCGCGGTGCGGAAATCGGTTCGATCGCGGCCGAATCCACTTGCGGGATTTCGATTTTGGTGAACGTTGGGCGCGTTCATCAGTCCAACCCACGCGAACTACCATGAGCGGACTCTTCTTAATCCTGATTATCGGAACCTTTGCGCTGTCCGGGTGGGCGGCATTCCGGGTGCGCCGGATCGTTGCGCGCTACAGCGAGATGCCCGGCACTTCCGGATATACCGGAGCCGAGGCGGCCGCGCGGATCCTCCAGACCGCGGGTATCAACGACGTGGACATCTACGAGCATAACGAGATGCTCGGGGACCACTACGACCCGATCCACAAGCGCCTCGTGCTTTCGAGCGGCAACTACCACGGCACCTCGCCCGCGGCCCTCGGGATCGCGGCCCACGAGTGCGGCCATGCCATCCAGCACAAAGCGGCCTATGCGCCGTTGCAGATGCGCATGGCGGCGGTCGGCCTTACCAACTTCGCCAACCAGATCGTGATGTGGCTGCCGCTCATCGGCATCTTCACCGGGCTCGTGCGCCCTTACACCGGAATGATGCTGATGGCCCTCGCCTGGGGCGTCATCATGGCGTTCAACCTCGTCACGCTCCCCGTCGAATTCGACGCCTCCCGCCGTGCGAAACTCATCCTCGACAAGATGGGATTTGTGCGGACCGAGGAAGAAAAGGGTGCGGTGAACAAGGTTCTGAACGCGGCGGCCTGGACCTACGTGGCGGCCTTCATCACCTCGCTCGCCTATTTCCTCTGGCACCTGCTGCCGCTCCTGCTGGGGCGGCGCGACGAGTAAAGTCGGGCGCCATCAGCCCCCGGTATTCGAGGGGGTGGGGACGAGTGCCGAGAGCGGTTCGGGGCGGACTTCAACCGTTGCGCCGGTGCCGACGCGGTCGAAAAGTTCCACGACATCTTGCGAGCGCATGCGGATGCAGCCGTAGCTGGCTGGCGTGCCGAGGGTCCGTTCCTCGGGGGTGCCGTGGATGTAGATGTACCGGGGGAAGGCGTTCCGGTTGGCGGATTCGAGGCCGCGCAACCAGAGGATCCGGGTGACGATCGGGTCGCGGCCGGGTGCGTTGGGCGGGAGGATCTCGCCGGTCGGTTTGCGGTCTTTGAGGACGCTGCCGGCAGGCAGTCCCGATCCGATTTTCCGGGCAACTTCCATGCGTCCGGGCGGGGTGGCGTTGCTGCCGGGTTCATCCCCGATCCCGAACTTCGATGTGGAAATCGGGTATCGGGCGACCGGATCCCCTTTGTGCA
>Ga0073934_10007329_pt1 | contig 15433 bp, 16 predicted proteins | sample LarsenN4metaG_FD_76834 | JGI IMG/M metagenome (GOLD analysis project Ga0073934, IMG submission 76834) | Hot spring sediment bacterial and archeal communities from British Columbia, Canada, to study Microbial Dark Matter (Phase II) - Larsen... ...
GTACATTTCCCCTAGCTATTAAGATGCTGAGATCGGCAGAGGAGATCCCGGAGAAAGCCCGGAGGCCCCTCAAGGATTTAGGGATCAAGGTAGCTACCTGCCAGACCATTTCTATGGCCCGGCGCTACGGTTGGACACTTGCCCTCGGACGGGAGGATCATTGTTGTTCCTTAGGCATGATCGCCCTGGGGTTCGGAGCGCCCAATGACTTCTACACCGAGGGAAACCTCTGTGAGGGGATGTATACGGAGACCGCCGCAGCCGGGAAGGTTACGGAATCGCAAATGGATAGATTTGAGGTGGGCCAGTACAAATACTTCCTCGTGGCGCCGCTGGATAAAGCGACCTTTGAACCGGATGTGATTCTGATTTTCGGGAACTCTGCCCAGGTGATGCGGCTGGTGCAGGCGGCGCTGTACAAAACGGGCGGACGCGTGCATTCCTCCTTCTCAGGCCGGGCGGATTGTGCAGATATGACCGTGACGACCCTGAAGACCGGGGAGTGTCAGGTCATTCTGCCCTGTACGGGGGATAGGTTTTTTGCCCAAACCCAGGATCACGAAATGGCCTTTACCCTCCCTTATGGCAAGCTTGAAGCGGTCCTGGAAGGTCTGAAGGGGACCCACAAGGGAGGCGTTCGTTACCCGGCTACCCCTTTCCTGAGTTATCAAGGAAAGTTTCCCCCAAAGTACGATAAGCTTTTAAAGATGTGGGAAGAATCGCCGTAGCTCAGAAGCCCTCCACGGGAAGGTGCAGGCTATGGGCAGGGGTTTGGAGGTTAAGCCTGGAAGATCGAAAATAGCAAGGAGCCGGTCACCCTCCCCCCGGCCCCTCTCCCGCAGTTGGGAGAGGGAACGGGGGGGAGGACCTGAAGAGTTACGATGAAAGACCGATCGGCTATTCTCTATCCTTGATCTTTTTGCCCTCTGTTTAAGGGGGCCAGGAGATCAGGTTATAGGAGGTACCATCCATGAACATGAAAAGGCTGGCATTAGCTTTTGGAACGAGTTTTGCTCTTCTGTGGGTTGTTCTGGCAGGTTTAAGTATGGCTCAAGATGGGTTTATTAGACGGCTCCCTCCCGAGCCCCCCAGTAAAGATTTACCTCCTGAGGCAAAGAACCTCCGCCATGAGGTCCTCCATCAGGTCTCCAGCAAGGAGAATTTGCATATTCTGGCCGGATATTATTATGGAGATCCCCGGCAGTGGAAAAAAATCTACCAAGCCAACCGAAGTAAGATTAGAAATCCTAATCGGTTGACGGTCGGACAAATTCTCAGGATTCCGGTTCCACAGGATTGGTCACCCAGGTATGCCTATAACGAATGGTTCCAACTGGCTACCCGAGGAGGAGAATGGGTCCCCAGGTCCAGGAAGGGAGCGTCTGTAACCCCCTCAGGGGGAGAATCCGTCAGGCGGGGGGAGCCTCAAATCGAGGAGCCCCAGTTGGAAAAACCGGAGCTTAAAGCTCCAGAAAAAATGCAGCCCCCGGCAGAGAAAAAAGAAGGTTCCCAGATGTGAAAATAATCGGGTCCTACGTCGGGAACCCGGATTGTGGCGCGAAACGCCATTTCCCTTGAAGGGATCGGCGATTCGTTCTACGCTTTTCGGCAGAGTGTGAAGAGACCGCTGCAGGTTGGAGTCATTGGTGTTGGGCATCTGGGACGCCATCACGCCCGGATTTACGCCGAATTGAGCGCGTGCAAACTGGTCGGCGTGGTAGATATCGATAAGGTCCGTGCTACGGAAATCGGTCAAATTTATAAAGTCCGGGCGTATCAGGATTACCGAGACCTCTTCGGTCAGGTGGATGCGGTGAGCATCGCGGTTCCGACAGTAAAGCATTACGAAATTGGAATGGATTGCCTGCGGGCGGGCATCCATGTGTTGATGGAAAAACCCATCGCAAAGACCCTTCCGGAAGCCAGCGAATTGGTCCATCAGGCGACTGTAAAGGGACTGGTTCTTCAGGTGGGGCATCTCGAGCGCTTTAACCCGGCAGTCCAGGCCCTCAATAGGCTGGCCCATCATCCTGGGTTTATCGAATCTTATCGCATCGGAGGCTTTTCGGATCGGAGCACGGATATCGATGTCATTATGGATTTGATGATCCACGATATTGACATTATATTAAATCTCGTACCCTCTCCGATCCGACAAATACAGGCGGTCGGGGTTCCGGTGCTGACCTCCAGGATTGATATCGCCAACGCCCGGATTCAATTTGAATCCGGCTGCGTGGCCAATATGACGGCAAGCCGGGTCAGTCTTAAACAGGAAAGAAAGCTGAGGGTATTTCAAAAAGAACAATACCTCTCCCTGGATTACCAGGCCCAGGAACTGACCGTGGCGAAGCTGGAATATTCCCAAGGTTCTTCAGATAGGGAAAAGCCTCCCTCCGAGCGGCCTGAAATCATTGTGAAAAAAGTTGACGTAGCTAAAGGTGAACCTCTTAAAATGGAACTGGAGTCCTTTGTAGATTGCATTCTTCACAAGAAAAAACCCCAGGTCTCCGGTGAAGCGGGTCTGAGGGCCTTAGAGGTCGCGGTCGAAATTTTAGAAAATATGAACTCTGTGTAGGTCTCTGACGAACGAGGAATTATGCCTGAACTCAGTGGTCTAGGAAAAATATTTATCCTCCTGGGAGGGGTGATCGTCCTGATCGGGCTCATTTTGCTGTTTGCCGATAGAATTCCCTTCCTTGGGAGATTGCCCGGAGATATTTATATAGAGAAAGGGAATTTCAAATTCTATTTCCCTTTGATGACCTCGATTATCCTTAGCATTCTTTTGACCATTATCCTGAATTTACTAAGCCGAAGGTAGGAGATACGTCTTATGAAACTTAAAGTAGGGCTTCCGAAAGGAAGTTTACAGGATTCGACGCTCAATTTATTTAAAAAGGCAGGTTATATCATCTCCATTGGCCAGCGGGCTTATACGCCCATTTTTGATGATCCGGAGCTGGAGGGCTTGTTGATCCGCGCTCAAGAGATGGCGCATTACGTTGCAGATGGGGTTTTGGATGTGGGCCTTACGGGGCGAGATTGGATCCTGGAGCAGGAGGCGGAAGTCATAGAGGTAGCGGATCTGGCTTATGCAAAGCAAGGGTTGCGGCCTGTGAAGTGGGTGGTGGCCGTTCCGGAGAGCTCGCCTTTTGAGAAAGTGGAAGACCTTCAGGGGAAACGCATCGCCACGGAATTGGTCAACGTGACCCGGAAATTTTTTGAATCCCGGAACATCGACGTCCATGTGGAATTTTCATGGGGCGCCACGGAGGTTAAGCCGCCGAAGCTGGCCGATGCCATCGTAGAAGTCACGGAAACGGGAAGCTCCTTAAGGGCTAACAACCTTAGAATTATCGAGGTGGTTTTGGAATCTACCACCAAGTTGATCGCCAACCCATCGGCCTGGGCCGACGCCTGGAAACGGCAAAAGATAGAAAACATTGCCTGCCTTTTAAAAGGGGCCTTGATGGCAGAAGAAATGGTCGGGTTAAAAATGAACGCAAGCAAAATCAATCTGTCTGCCATCTTAAATATCCTTCCGGCCTTACATACACCTACCATTTCCAATCTTCGGGATCCCGATTGGGTGGCGGTAGAAGTTATCATTAACGAGAAAGTGGCTCGAGAAATTATCCCCGATCTTCGAAGAGCCGGTGCCCAGGGAATTGTGGAGTATCCTTTGAATAAAGTAATTCCGTAGAGGTAATGCGTAAGACGGACCGGGGACAAGGTAGCTCTGGGGTTAGTCGGTTTTTTTACGTATTACGCCTTACGCATTATGCCGGTTATGATCTCGACCAAACGAAATCTCACGGAGGGGAGCCTCGGAAAAAATCTTCTGGTCCTCTCCATTCCGATGATTCTGGGCATGTCCCTGCAGACGGCCTTCTATGTAGTGGATATGATTTTTGTAGGATTTCTAGGCTCTGCAGCCATTGCGGCGGTATCGATGGCCGGGCTGGTTATCCTTATCCTCATCACCCTTGGGGTAGGCTTATCCAGCGCGACCACCGCCCTGGTCTCCCGGGCCATTGGCGCCGGGGACCAGGCTCAAGGGGCTCACGTAACCATCCAATCCTTTGTCCTGGCGACCCTGATCTCCGTAGTCGTGGGCGTCCTGGGGTATAGTTATGCGGAGTCCATTTACAAACTTCTCGGGGCCACCCCTGAAGTTATTGAAGCCGGCCTCGGTTTTCTTAAAATTTCCTTTGCAGGGGTGATTGCCTTTTTTTTCATGTTCATCATTACGGCGGCCCTGCGAGGCGCCGGGGATGCCATTCTGCCCGTTAAAATCCTGGCGTTATCGACCCTGTTAAATATCGTGCTGGATCCTTTAATGATTTTCGGCTGGGGGCCTTTTCCGCGGCTGGGCGTGAACGGAGCCGCCTATGCTACGCTTCTCTCGATTAGTCTTAGCGTCAGCGTTGCCCTTTATCTCCTCCTTAAAGGCTCTACCTTGATCCAGATCTCGTTGCATAAGGTACGACTGGATCCGAGAGTGATCTGGCAGCTCATTAAAATCGCCATCCCGGGTTCGGCAGAGACCCTTCTTCGCAGCGTCTCCCGGCTGGCCCTGATGAAAATGGTAGCCCAGTATGGAACGCCGGCGATAGCGGCTTTTGGAATCGGGGGGAGTCGGCTGGATATGGCGGTAACCCTCCCCATTTTAGGAATCTCTCTGTCGACGGCTACGCTGGTCGGTCAGAACCTGGGGGCTGGAAAGCCGGATCGCGCAGAGAAAAGTGCCTGGGTGGCCGTCCGCTGGGGAATGCTGTTAATGCTCATCGTAGCGGCCATCTTTTTTACGTTGGCTCCCAGGGTGATTCGGGTCTTCGATGAGAATCCTGAAGTCGTGTCCCTGGGAACTTCCTATATCCGGACGACAACCTTATCTTACCTATTTTTAGGAGCTGCGATGATCTTGGGACGGGCCTTCAGCGGCGCCGGAGATACGGTTCCTCCTATGGTTACTGCGGCAGTGGCTTTATGGGGCGTTCAGATCCCGCTGGCCTATTTCCTGGCACGGCATACCCAACTCCAGATTAGAGGGATCTGGCTGGCCATCCCCATCTCCCATACGTTAAATGCGGCCCTCCTTGCCGCCTGGTTTAAAGCCGGATGGTGGAAGCTCAAAAAAGTGTGACCCTTCACCATACCCGTTGGTGAGCGATATGTCCATTCAAAACCTTCTGGTTCAGAAAGAAGGTCCCAAAGCCTTCATCGTTTTTAATCGCCCGGAGCAACGAAATTCCATCACGTACGAAATGTGGCGGGAGATCGCCGGCATTGTGGGGGAGCTGGATCAGGACCCTGCGGTCCGGGTTATCCTTTTGACCGGAGCCGGCGATAAATCTTTTGCAGCCGGCGCAGATATCACGCAGTTTAAAACTCAAAGGAGCGACCCGGAAGGCGCCCGGGCTTATAATGAGGTCGTGGATAATGCCTTAAAAGCTATTGAGAATGCCAAAAAGCCGGTGATAGCCATGATCAACGGATACGCCGTCGGCGGAGGTCTGGAGCTGGCCGTGGCTTGCGATCTAAGAATAAGTAGCGATCACGCGAAATTCGGCCTTCCGGCAGCCAGATTGGGCATCGTTATCAGCTTTACCGATACCCGGAGGTTGATCCACCTGGTGGGGCCCGCCTATGCTAAAGAGATTTTGTTTACAGGACAACTATTTACGGCTCAGGAGGCCAGGGAGATGGGGCTGGTTAACCGGGTCGTGGCCCACGACCAACTTCGACCCTTCACCCTGGAAATGGCGGACGCTATCGCCCAAAATGCCCCCCTTTCTGTCCAGGGAGCCAAGAAGATGATCAATCATTGTCTGGAGGACCCTGCCCTAAACCGGGTGGATCCCCAGGATGAGCACCTCCACCTGTCCTGCTTTATGACGGAAGATTTCAAGGAAGGGGTTAACGCGTTTCTGGATAAGCGAAAACCGGTTTTTAAGGGCCTGTAAACCTTAGAAAGCCGAAGACCGTCGTCCTGAGATCCTACGGTCTACCACAATACCGCGGACTTAAGGAAAAGTGGAAGGTTATCTAGCTTAAGTCGATGCCATTGACGGTCTACCTGCTGATCCGAAGGTGATCCTTTTAACAAGACATCGCCGCCGGCTTTTCTTCTCAATAAGGAGGTATTCTAGATAATTAAATTTCAGGAAATCTCCGATCTCCATCCCGTCTAATTGTTTTTGAAGTTGTTCTGCGGCTTGTTTTTGTTGGTCTACGTGCTGAAAGCTCCATACCTGGCTGTAACTTTTATCTGGAAGAAACTGGAGAGCTAACAGGTACTGGCCGGAGTCTTTAGACTCCCACGTTTCGGCTCTTTTCAGAGAGAAAAACTCCCGGGTGGGATCCGCCAGGCGGCTTTTGACGAGAAAGGGAGGGAGCAGTATCCGAGTAGGCAAGGATAAGGGGACATGGTGCGCTTCCGCAACCTGGTCCAGGTGGTAAATCAGCCGGGTCATAAGGACTCGATATTTCAAAGGCGTTCGGTCTGGAATCCAGCTTATCAATTGGACTATTTCTTCCCCCAACTGAAGGGTCGCAGGGAATCGCTCTCGGTAAATGCGCTGGAGCTGCTCTCGGGCAAAGGGATACCTGAAGTAGGACTCCACGTAGGAGATGGCATCGCTGAACAGGCTTAAAATATAGGCAGGTGCGTAAGGGTCGGAAGGCTCTGCGGCCCTTTTTTGAAGAGCCTCTATCAGGGAAACGCTGCGATATTTTTCTTCCTGATCTACGTCGAACCCGGAGCGCCTGAGTTGCTGGAATAAGACGGGGTGGATCACCACATCCTGGATTTTATGGGCTAAAATTCCGATCCGCGGCTCTGTTTTCAGGTCCGCCATCCTACACCGCGTCGCGACATAACCCTCCTCATAGAGAATCCCGTGCATCAGCTCGTGGGCTACCGTGATATCTTTAGCTCCCCGCCGCAGGTAAATGATATGCTTATCCTGGGTCGGGACGTAAATCCCAAAGACCCCTTGATGAATTTTGCCGGGATGCTTTCGAATATCCTGGTAAATCAGTCGTTTATCTGTCTTGGCTCGGAATCGATTGTGGAGTCCGATGATTTTGCTCGGGTAGGTTTTCCCGAGGAGGGTCAGTCGGGGTCCTGTGATCTTCTGTTTTAGCCGTCTGGAGGGCAACCTCTTAGGAAAGCGCTAAGCCGTCAGCTACCCACCTAACCTGCCCCGACCCCTCCCTAAAGGAGAGGGAGGGGACCCCTCTTAGAGGAGATCTCTCCTTCTCGGAGCTTACGGTCGCCACAGTGCACAAAAAAGGACCTAGTCCCCTGGAGTCAAAATCCCTTTTAAAAGAAACACCTTGACGTTATGCGCTGCCCTCCCGGGTTTCGGGGTGGATAACTGAGCGCTAGCCGCTTACAATTACTTTCTGAATCGGGAGGGGAAATTATCCCCAAACTCCACATCCGGGTGGAGTCTTCGGGCTCTCTCGATAAGAACTTCTTCCGTTTCGGGGATATCCGGATCCGGGATGCAGCAGTCTACGGGGCAAACCGCCGCACACTGCTCCTCATCGTAGAAACCCACGCACTCCGTACATTTCTCAGGAACAATATAGTAATAGTCGTTGGAGATAGGAGAATGTTTTACACCGTCCAGCTCCCACTCCACACCCCCTTCATAAATGGCCGTATTTGGGCATTCCGGCTCACAGGCACCGCAGTTGATGCACTCATCGGTAATCTTTGTTGCCATAGTTAGATCCTCCTCAAAGAATCAAAATCATCCTATTTTAAAAGATTAAGCCTGAAACTTACAGAGTCTAAACTTTCCAAGGGTTAAAGTCCAGCTCTTTGAATATTAATTTACGCGGCAGGATCTGATAAGTCAACTCTAAATTAACATCGGTTTCCGGCTTTTACCGCTACGAGCTCTTCCAATTGCCATCGCCCAAGTAGGCCTGAATCACCTGGGCGTTCTTCTGAATCTCCTGGGGGGGGCCTTCCGCTAATTTCTTTCCGTAATTTAAAACCACGATCCGATCGGCCAGGCCCATGACAAACTCCATATCGTGCTCGACCACCAGTAGGGTCACACCACTGGCCTGGAGCTCCGAGATCAACTGCCGCAGATGGGCCTTATCCGCCTTATTTAAACCTGCTCCGGGTTCGTCGAGCAGTAAGAGCTCCGGCTCTACGGCCAGGGCTCTGGCCAGTTCCAGAAGGCGTTGTTGGCCGAAGGGAAGATCCGCCGCCCTATCGAAGGCCCTGGACTCTAGACCCACCCGAGCTAAAAGCTGCAGAGCCTTACGGCATAGCTTCTGCTCTTCGGCTTTAATCCCAGGCCAGGCCAGGATTGCCGGAAGAAAACCGTAGCTTCCCTGGCAGTGGTAACCCAGGAGGATATTTTCCAGGACCGTCATCCTTCCAAAAAGTTGAAGATTTTGAAAGGTTCGGGAAATCCCTAGAGATGCGTAAACGTGGGGGGGCACTCCCCGAAGCGCTTTCTGTTTAAACCAGATTTCCCCCTCATCCGGACGATAAACCCCGCTGATGAGATTAAAAAGCGTGGTCTTACCGGCTCCATTCGGGCCGATCAGAGCCGTAACGTGGCCTGTGGGGATCTTCAAGTCTACGCGGTCTACGGCCAGGAGCCCCCCAAACGCTTTGCTCACCCCTCGAACTTCCAGAAGGGGGGAAGGGGAGAAAGGCGGAGGGGGAGAAAGGGGGGCGGGGGCGCGGAGACTATCCCCGGGTTCCCGCGTCCCTAAGTTCCCATGTCTGTCCTTCTCCTCCTCTTCCCTTCTTCCCCCCTTGATTTTTGCCCTTCGCCTTTCTATATAAGAAGCGGCCCGCCTCAAGGAGGTTAGAATTCCTACCCCCAAACCCTCTGGCATAAAGATCATAATTACAATCAGGATCAGTCCGTAGGCCAGAATCTCATATTCCCCTGAGGCGTTGTTCAGCCACCTGGCCATGATCGAGCGGAGGATTTCTGTCAACCCGGTAATGGCGCCGGCTCCAAAGATGGCTCCCCAAATGCTGGCTAACCCTCCTACCGAGGCCATGACCACGAGCTCTATAGAGACCAGGACGCTAAAGTCGGAAGGACTGATAAAAGTCAGATAATGGGCGTGCAGCGCCCCGGCGATGCTGGCATAAACCGCACTGAGCGCGAAGACTTGTTTTTTATAGTGGGCGATATGGACGCCTACCATCTCGGCAGCCATTTCGCTGTCATGAATGGATCGAAGGGCACGACCGATCCTGGATTGAACCACGTTCTGGGAGAGGAACAAGATGAGCAGCGCGACCCCCCAAACCAGGTAGAAGTAGTCCAAATCTCGCTTAAAGGTAAAGCCCAGGACGGAAAGCCGGGGGATGCCGGGAAACCCCGAAGGACCTCCCGTCCATTCGTCAAACTCCATGAAGGCCAGTTGAACGACGATTCCCAACCCAAGGGTGGCCATGGCCAGATAGTGTTCCCGCAAACGGAAAATGGGGATACCTATCCCGTAAGCCACCAGGCCCGTCAGAATCCCCCCAAGGGCCAGGGCCGGCCAGGGCGATAGCTGGTATCTTACGGTCAAAATGGCGGACAGATAGGAGCCAAGCCCATAAAAAGCAGCCTGTCCCAGGGAAATCTGACCTGCGTACCCCATTAGAAGACACAGCCCCACGGTCAGTATCGTCGAAATTCCTATAAAAATCAGAATGCTGAGATGATAGGAACTCCGAATAAATACGGGTAAACTTCCAATAACCAGGGCGAGCAGGGGAATCAGGTATCTCGCATGGGGTTGCACGATAATTCTCCAGATAAGTTTTCTCTGACGGCCCGGGAACCGGATGACCCCGTCGGCCTCCCGCTAAATTTCGTCAGGCCCTTCTAAAGGAAGGAACGTTAGCCGCATGGGTACACCCGTTGACCCCGCCTTCTATCCTTCCGGTCGTCGACGGCCCTGGAATCTCCTTTTGCCGGACGATCGGCCTCCTGTCATCTTCGGTTGAAGAAGTAAAAGACCGAATAGAATGAGGAAGGCAACGCCATCTTTAAAACCTGAGGAGATGAAACCGGCGCTCAGGGACTCCAGAACGCCCAAAAGAAACCCTCCCAGGACTGCTCCGGTTACGCTGGTCAACCCCCCCATCACGGCGGCCACAAATCCTTTGAGTCCTAGCATAAGCCCCATATCATAGGTGGGAAAGACCAGGGGAGCTATGACGATGCCGGCCAGGGCTCCCAAACCGGCACTCAAGGCAAAGGCCAACAGGGACATGCGATCGGGATTGATACCCATTAACCGGGCCGCAGATGCGTTCACGGCGCAGGCTCGCAAGGCTTTCCCCAGGAGCGTATATTCAAAGAAGCCATGGAGCAGGCCTAAAGTAAGGGCCGTTAAACCGAACACCCAAAGACTTTGACGGCTGAGAATCGCGCCCCCCAGGGAGAGCGGGCCGCCTGGAGAGAACGCGGATAATGTGTACGGATCTGTTCCCCAAAAGAGGAGGGCACCGCCGCGTAAGGAAATCCCGGCGCCAATGGTCAGGATGATCAAAACCAGACGGGGAGCCCTTCGGGCCGGATGTATCACCAACCTTTCGAGCAAAAGACCGATCCCGAGGACCAGTAAAATAGAGAGAAGAAAGGCCAGGAAGAAAGGGACGCGGATTCCCACCCAGGAGACCATGACCAGGGCCCCCAGCATGACAAACTCCCCCTGGGCTAAGTTGATAATATGGGTCACCTTGTAGACCATCACGAACCCCAGTGCAATCAGGGCATAAATACTTCCGACAGTTGTACCCGCCAGAACGAGTTGTAAAATTTGAGGAGCCATTTATCCGTGGAAGGGACCCTTCAATTCCATTCGGCGGCCTCGGTCATCCTCAACAGGCTTTTTAACCGCTTTGACCGCTTCATGCGCTTCCCCCAACAAAAAAGTTTGACTTTTGGAGAAAATGAGTCCATTTATCTAAAGGTAACAGGATCTTAAAATGGAGAAGGAGATCTTGTCAAGGTGGATTTTTAAGCGGATGGAAGTGGAGAGGTCAGCGCCATGGGCCTCCGAGGAACGTCCCTTTTCTGACCTTTCCCCGCTTCGCAAGGGAAGAGACTTTTGAGGTCAGCTCTACGTGCCGGGCCGGTGAATCCCTTGGATCCATTGCTCCGGCTTACGGTGAGTTCTTATGCCTAAGTTCATCAAAGAAAGCCTTATTCGCGCTCCGGTGGAGAAGGTCTTTGCCCTTCATGAGAAACCGGATTTTCTGGAGCGGCTTATGCCTCCCTGGGAGAACGTGGAAATTCTGAGACGGGCTCCTACCCTGGAGGTAGGCCAGCAAGCGGTCCTGCTGGTCCAGGTAGGCCCTGTCTGGTTCCGATGGGTGATGGAGCATAAAGAGTATGAGAAAAATAAACTCTTTGCGGACCAACAGGTTCAGGGACCCTTTAAATCCTGGTACCATCGGCACCTCTTCCAACCTGTAGAAGGAGGAACCCTCCTTCGGGATGAGATTGAATATGCCCTCCCTGGTGGGCCCCCGGCGGATCTGCTCGGTTCTCTTCTGGTGGGCCCCCGGCTCCGGAGGATTTTTGATTATCGTCACGAGGTTACGCGGAAGGCCTTGGAAGATACTGTTGAAAACGGATCGCCCAATTAATTTGGAAAGGAGATCAGGCATGCGAAATCAGCTTTGGATTCGAGTCTTTGGGAAAATCTCTATTTTTATAATCCTCCTCTTCAGCCTGTCCGTCCAGAACCCCCTGGACCGCCCTGAGCTTCCGGCTCAATCTTCTGTAACCGGCCCTGAGGGGACGAAGCCCGAATACCTGGTCATCATGGTCCTGGATCAACTCCGGCCAGAGTATGTGGAGCGATTTGATATGGTCAACTTGAAGGCTCTTCTCAGAGAGGGGACCTCTTTCCGAAACGCCTACGTGGGGCATATGGCCAGCTTAACCGTGGTCAGCCACCCGGTCATAACCACCGGGCTCCTTCCCAAGCATCTGGGCTGGGCGGACGGGGCCTATCGGGATGATCCCGGAGTTCTGGGGAAGGTGGGCGCTTATTACTTTATCATGGCCTTTCAGAAAGATCAATTCTTTCAACTTCTCAGGAATTCCGGAACTCCTTCCCTTTCCTACCTCCTTCGTCAGTACAAAGGGGGGAAGACCCTGGCTGTAGGGGTAAAGCCCTATGCAGCTTACACCTTCGGCGGACCTGACGCCGATATCATCGTAACCCTCTCCGGCCAATATAAATCCAGTACTTACCCAGGATATCCTGACCCCACCTATGCCTACCTGGTGGGTTGGCGAGGTCCAGTCGGGGTCAGGGTCCCTTCTTATATTAGCCAACCGATCGGAGGGCGGTTCTACGTGGATTCCAGAGATGCCTACGGGACGGAGGGAAATCCTTACCCCCTGGACGGGAATCGTTTTGTCCCGGGCTTCGACAAGGATCATTTGGGAGGGGATATCTGGACCACCGACGTGGCCCTGTCCCTCCTGCGAAACGAAGGGGACTGGCGCGCCCTTTTCGTCACCTTTGGCGGGATCGATAAAACCGGACATATGTTCGGCGGCATCACCGATACCTGGTCTTACCCCGATCCGGTTAAGGCGATGATCCACATGCCCAATATCGCTCGGGTTGCCGATGCGCAGGTGGGAAGAATTATCCAGGAGCTGAAGGCTCAAGGAAAATATGAGAAGACCCTCCTGGTCCTTACCACCGATCATGGAAGCCAGCCTGCTGATTATTTCTACGGCCTATGGGGGAACGAGCGGAGCTATGAGAACTGGCATTACGGTCAGGCGGAAAATGGCTCCGTTCTTTCTCCAAGCCCTGCTTTAAAGCCTTTGATTGAAACCGGGAACGTAGCCTTTAGCCTGCAAGATTCGGCCATCCGGGTGTGGCTGAAAGACCGCTCAGAGCCCAAATCCAGGGAGGCCGCCCGGGTGGTTTTAACCCTACCCGGGGTCATCGCCGCTTATTATAAGGTCTCCCAGGATGGTTCTTATCAATATCGCCTGGAGGGAAAAGACTTTGCGGCCCTGGATCTGGAGCAGCGACAGTGGTTTGAGGAGCACGCGGAAGAGCTTCTCAACACCATGGCCGCCACCTACTCGGCAGATGTGGTAGGGGTGCTCAAGGATTACGTAAACTATGGAGTGATGGGCGAACATGGAGGGCTGCAGGAGCCCGTCCAGAGAATCCCTCTGATCTTCGCGGGGCCCGGCATCCCCCGCGGGAAGATGGTTGAAACTCCGGCCCGGCTGGTAGATGTCGCGCCTACGGTCTTATCTGTGATGGGGATCCAGGTGCCGGAAAAGATGGATGGGAGGCCTTTATTCTGAAACAGGTTCGCTACAGAAAAAGCGCATAAAGCTTGTATCCCCAGGGTACGATCGGTCTATATCGCGCGTGTAAAGTCATTTTCAAAGGCCCTCCAAAGGGTTGCCCGGGGCCTGTGATGGAGGGGATCTGACCGACCCCGGACAAACAGATACTAACTTAAGCTTTTAGATCCTCTATCTTTTTCGGTAACTCGTCCAGGAAGTGGGAATCGATGCCGTAAACCAGGTCTCCGGATTTAGTTCGGGCGTAAACCAGGCCTTTATCCGTCTTCTTCCCGAGCAAGAGGGTGGCGATCTCTTCGCCCCCTTTCTTCCAGATGGTAATTTCCGCCTCGGGTTTATCGAAGCCGTACTCGCTATCCGGCTTCTTATCCGAGGAGATGAGCTCCTTAAATTTTAAAAATTGAAGATCGGTCAGCAGATTTCCTAGCCGCCAGTCTTTAATTTTGGCTTTTTCTGGCTCCACCAACCTCCATTCGTTACCGGACTTCTGGAGGGTAAAGGCTTTGTCCGGATACTTAAGGACCACCTTTTCGACCTCCTCCCGGTTGAAAGAGACCAGGGTCTTATCGCGGAGGTCCAGCGGCGTCTTCGAGAGCGTCTTCACGATGCCGGCATCTACCAAATAAACGGAGGGCGCCTGGTTCGTTTTAACGTACACCCCGGATCCCTCTTCCTTTCCGACCCACAACGTTTGGGGGTTCTCCGGATCTTTCTCCCAGAGATTGACGGTGATCCTGGGCTCGTTCAACCCATAGCTCGCCAGATCTGCAGGCTGATCATTGGTAAATTCCTTAACTTTTAAGCCACGCAGCTCCGTCAGCATATCGGAGATGGCCGACTCATCCCCTTTTACCGATTCCGGTTGGGTCAGGTTCCACTCCTTCTCGCCGACTTTTTCAGCAACCAGATCCACATCCCCGCGCTTAAGTTGGATTTTTTTAACATCTCCCTTTTCGAAGGCAAGCACCGTTTTATCCCGAAGGTCCATGACCGTCTTGGGGAAGTCCTTGGTTAAATCGTCGGGGACGAGAAACACATTGTCGGCACCTTCGCGTTTGGCGTAAATTCCCTTTTTGGCTTCATCGGTCTTACCTAAGAGCAGGGTTCTCTGGGCCATATCTTCTCCGACCCACAGAGTAAGCCGGATACTCGGGTTGTCGAGGCCGTACTTGCTCAGATCTTCTGGTTTTTCTTCCACAAATTCTTTGATCTTCGTCACGTCCAGCTCGGTGAAAATGTGGGTGATTTTATCTTTATCTGCTTTGTACTCGGCGGGTTGCGTGATCTTCCAATTCCCATCCACCACTTCTGCGACCGCTTTACTTTTATCTACGGTCAATTCCAATTTTTTCACCTTATCCGTTTCGAAAGCCAGCAGCGTTTTATCCCGCAGATCGTAGATTTTCTTGTTGAGGTCGTCCCGGAGAGATTTACTGGCCACATAGACTTTCGGCTCCTCATTTTTCCTGGCGTAGATGTAAACTTCAGAAGGCGTTAAATCGCCGAGGTAGAGGGTTTGATAGTCGTCTTTATCCTTGAGCTTAAAAGAAACTTGCAGAAAAGGCTTTTCAAGGCCGTAATCCGCCAGCTTTGGGTTATTTTCCTCTATAGATCGATCGCTTTGGGCGGCCTTCAGCCGGTTGATGACGGATTCTATAGCCTTATCGTCGGCCTTTACCTTCAGAGGTTCTTCCAGGTTCCATTCCCCATTATTTTTTCTGGCTACGAGGGTTCCATTCTCTCCAACCCATTTAATTTCCTGCACGTCTTGTTCGGAGAAGAGGAAGAACTTCTTCTTCTCTTCTTCGGTCTTGGCTTTCTTCTCCGCAATTTTAACCTCATAGACATAGTAATATCCCCCTAATAAGGCTAAAACAAGGAATAAGACGAGTGTGACTCTGAAATTCATTTCTTTTAATGCGTCCGTTGGCCGTTGTCCGTCGTTTTGTGTCCTTGATCCTGGGGGCAGTTGGAGGGCCTCCCCTACAACGGACAACGGACAACGGACCAAAAGGTTATTTGGATCGTTTTCTTCGGACGTACACAGCGGTGCCTGTCGCCAGAACTGCAGCGGGTAGAAGGATCAC
>Ga0073934_10007331_pt1 | contig 15427 bp, 15 predicted proteins | sample LarsenN4metaG_FD_76834 | JGI IMG/M metagenome (GOLD analysis project Ga0073934, IMG submission 76834) | Hot spring sediment bacterial and archeal communities from British Columbia, Canada, to study Microbial Dark Matter (Phase II) - Larsen... ...
GCTGGTGCTGGAGCGGCTCGCGCCGCGCTCGCTCGGCGCGCTGATCGCGATGTACGAGCACCGCGTGTTCACGAGCGGCGCACTGTGGCGCATCAACAGCTTCGACCAGTGGGGCGTCGAGCTCGGCAAGGCGCTGTGCCACCAGCTGCTGCCGCGCTTTCAGTCGGGTGACGCGAGCGGGCTCGACGCCTCGACCGCGGGGCTGCTGGCCCGGCTGCGCTCGTGATCGCGGCGCAGGGCCGCCGGCCGCTGGCCGTCGTCTTCGACCTCGGTGGCGTGGTCTTCGACTGGCGGCCGCGCGCCGTGGTGGCCGCCGCGCTGCCCGCGCGAGTCGCGAACGAGCACGACGCGGCGCACTGGGCGCGCGAGATCTTCCAGGGCTACGGCGGCGACTGGCAGCACTTCGATCGCGGCACGGTCGAGCCCGACGAGCTGGTGCTGCGCATCGCGCGGCGCAGCGGCCTGCACGAGCACGAGGTGCGCGCGGTGATCGACGCCGTGCCGCACGCGCTGAAGCCGCTGCCGCAGACCGTCGAGATGCTGCGCGGGCTGGCCGCGGCGGGCACGCGGCTGCACTACCTGTCGAACATGCCGGCGCCGTACGCGCGTCATCTCGTCGAGACGCACGCCGACGTGTTCGCGCTGTTCGACGGCGGCGTGTTCTCGAGCCACGTGAAGATCGTGAAGCCCGAACCGGCGCTGTTCGAGCACGCGCTGGCGCGCATCGGCGCCGCGCCGCACGAGTGCGTGCTGCTCGACGATCACGCCCCCAACGTCGAGGCGGCGCGCGCGCTCGGCTGGCAGGCCGTGCTGTTCACCGACGCGGCGCAGGCGGCCGACGCGCTGCGCCGACTCGGCGTGTAGGCGGCGCGGGGCCGGCGACGACGTCCGTCAGGACGCGAGGCCGCGCACGGCCTGCTGCGCGCACTCGAAGGCCTGCTCGAGGATGCGGCGCTTCCACGCGTCGGTGTCGGTGAAGAACGCGTCGCGCATGCGGCGCTTGATCGCGTCGCGCTGCGCCGCGCCGGCCTCCGGATGGTTCTCGAGCCACTGGTCGGCGCGCAGCGCCTCGGTGACCTCCTGCCAGGGCACGGTGCCGTACTCCAGCGCGATGCCGGTGTACTCGGCCTGCGGGCACTCCTCGTAGGCCGACAGCCACATCAGGCCGGTCAGCGGCGCCGAGGTCGACGAGCCGTCGTAGATCGACGTCACCGCGTCGCCCCACCACGCACGGGCGCGCGACAGCGCCGCCGCGTCGTCCTTGCACGCGAAGATGCGCTCGCCGTGCCCGTTGGGCCCGAGCCCGGTGTGCAGGTCGATCCAGCCGAGCCGCGCGCAGCGGCGGCCGTGCTCCTGCAGCACGTGGCGCAGGGTGACGTTGCTCCAGGTCGGATTGACGCCGCCGTAGAACAGGCCTTGCGGGTGCGTGTGCTGGCCGCCCGAGACGGCCGCCTGCAGGGCCTTCGTGCCGTGCCGTGCGATGTAGGCGGCCAGCGCCGCCTCCACGTCGGCCGGCGGCGGCCACTGCTGCGGCACGATCAGGTGCGCGATCTCGGCATAGCGCTCGTTGGCCGGCAGCGGCTTCGAGAAGTCGTGGAAGTTGCGGTTGAGGTCGACGTTCTCGTGCGTGGTGCGACGCCACCACGAGAAGCCGTAGGGATTGAGCGCGTGGATGTACAGCACGGCCACGCCGGCCGCGCGCGCGGCGGCGCGCCACCCGGCGTCGCGCAGCAGCGCGACCTGCACGCCCGAGCCGCAGTAGCCCTCGATGCCGTGGCAGCCGCTGCTGACGACCAGCACGGCGCGCGCGTCGGCCGGGCCGTCGCGCGCCACGTCCATCGCGAGGGTCTCGCCGTCGCGCCCGAGCAGCGGGTGCACGTGCGCCTGCGGGTCGAGGCCCGCGGCCTCGGCCGCGTCGATGAACTTCGCGCGCGCCTCGGCGTAGGTCTGCGAGAACGCGCCGGTCGCGTCGCGGGCGGGGGCCATCGCGGCGGCCTCAGCGCGGCGGGCCGAGCCACGCCTCGGCGATGCGCACCCACGCGGTGGCGCCGAGCGGGATCAGCTCGTCGTTGAAGTCGTAGCTCGGGTTGTGCAGCATGCATGGGCCGAGCCCGTGCCCGCCGGCGCGATGGCGGCCGTCGCCGTTGCCGACGAGGAAGTAGCAGCCGGGCTTGTCGAGCAGCATGTAGCTGAAGTCCTCGGCGCCCATCGTGGGCTCGAACTCGAGCACGTTCTCCGGGCCCGCCACCTCGCCGAGCACGCGCCGCACGAACTCGGTCTCGGCCGGGTGGTTGATGGTCGGCGGGTAGTTGCGCACGAACTCGAACTCGCAGCCGCAGTCGAAGGCCGCGCAGGTGTTCTCGGCGATCGCCTTCATGCGCCGCTCGATGAGGTCGAGCACCTCGAGCGTGAAGGTGCGCACCGTCCCCTCGATGACGCAGTGGTCGGGCACCACGTTGGTCGCCTCGCCGGTGTGGATCATCGTCACCGAGATCACGGCGGCGTCGATGGGCCGCTTGTTGCGCGTGACGATGGTCTGGAAGGCCTGCACCATCTGGCAGGCCACCGGCACCGGGTCGAGCGTGTTGTGCGGCAGCGCGGCGTGGCCGCCCTTGCCGCGGATGACGATCTTGAACTCGTTGCTCGACGCAAAGCACGGGCCGCTCTTCAGCGCGAACTGGCCGACGGCCATGCCCGGCCAGTTGTGCGCACCGAACACGGCCTCCATCGGGAACTTCGTGAACAGGCCGTCCTTGATCATCTCGCGCGCGCCGCCGCCGCCTTCCTCGGCGGGCTGGAAGATCAGGTAGACCGTGCCGTCGAAGTGGCGGTGCTTCGACAGGTGCTTGGCCGCCGCCAGCAGCATCGCGACATGGCCGTCGTGGCCGCACGCGTGCATCTTGCCGGGGTGGCGGCTCGCATGCTCGAAGCGGTTGTGCTCGGTCATGGGCAGCGCGTCCATGTCGGCGCGCAGGCCGATGGCGCGCGGCGAGCTGCCGTTCTTCACGATGCCGACCACGCCCGTGGTGCCGAACCCGCGCTCGATCGGGATGCCCCAGTCGGTGAGTGCCTTCGCGATGACGTCGGCGGTGCGCTTTTCCTCGAAGCACAGTTCGGGGTGGGCGTGGATGTCGCGGCGGATGGCCGCAACGCTCGCCGCGTCGGCGAGGATGGTGTCGATCAACTGCATGCGACGCTCCAGCGGAAGTGCCGGAGCATCTTACCGCCGGGTTCCAGGCCCCGCGGTGCGCGAGGACACCGCGGCCGCCCGCGGCGCAGGCTCAGCGGCGGACCTTGCCGTCCTGCGTCAGGATGGTCATGTCGACGAACGCCGAGCCGACGTGCTTCTTCGGGCTGAAGTCCACGAAGAAGCCGCCGAGATCGAACTCGCGCAGGCTCTCCAGCCCGGCGACGAGGCCTTCGCGGTTCGGGTTCGGGCCGGCGCGCCTGAGGCCCTCGGCGAACACCTTCGCGCCGACGAAGCCCTCGATGCTCGAGTAGTTGGCCTCGACGTCGAACGACGAGCCCGAGATGGCCTGCAGGAACTCGCCGCTCAGCGGGCTGACCGGCGCGAACGGGTAGGGCATGACCTGGCTCACGACCACGCCGCGCGCGTCGGCGCCCAGCTCGTTGGCCAGCGCCTGCGTGCCGACGAAGGACACGTTGCAGAACTGCCCGCCGAAGCCGGCCTTGCGCGCCTCGCGGATGAACGCGGCGCAGCTCTTGTAGGCGCTGATCTGGACGATCGCCTCGGGTTGCGCCGGCACGATCGCCTTCACCGCCGCCGCCACGTCGACCGAGTTGCGCTCCACCGTGCCCGTCGACGCGGGCCTGGAGTTCAGCTTCTCCAGCGCGCGCGTCACGCCGGTCAGGCCGGCCTGGCCGTAGCTGTCGTTCTGGTGGAACACCGCGATCTTCTTCATGCCGATCGCGAACAGCTGGTTGACGATCTTCGCGGTCTCGTCGAAGTACGAGGCGCGCACGTGGAAGACGTAGCGGTTGAACGGCTCGCGCAGGGCCTGCGCGCCGGTGAAGGGCGCGAGGAAGGGCACCTTTGCCGCAGTGGCCAGCGGCAACGCGGCCAGCGACGTGGGCGTGCCGATGTAGCCGAACAGCGCGAACACGTCCTGCGAGATCAGCCTCTCGGTGTTGGCCTTGCAGCGTTCGGGCTCGTAGCCGTCGTCCAGGCTGACGAGCTCGAGCGTGCGTCCGTTGACGCCGCCGCGCGCGTTGAGCCGGTCGATCATCAGCCGCGCGCCGCGCTGGAACTGCAGCCCGAGCTGCGCGGCCGGACCGGTGAGCGGGGCCGACTGGCCGAGGACGATCTTCTTCAGGTCCTGCGCGAACAGCGGTGCGCCGGTCAGGGCGGCCGCCGTGGCGGCCAGGGTGCGGACGAAGCTGCGACGTTGCATGCGGGCTCCTCGCGGCAGGGTGACGTCAGCGTTTCACCTTGCCGTCTTCTGTGAGCATGGACAGATCGACGAAGGTCGACGCCACGTGGTCGCGCGGACCGAAGCTCACGTTGAACCCCCCGAAACTTTGGTTTTGTATCGATTCCAGCCCGGCGATCAACTGCTCGCGCGACGGGTTGCGGCCGGCACGGCGCAGCCCCTCGGCGAACACCTTGGCCGCCAGATAGCCTTCCATGCTCGAGTAGTTGGGCACGGCGTCGCCGCCGGCCTTCTTCATCGCGTCGAGGTACTCGCGCGAGATCGGCGTGGTGAGGCTGAACGGATAGGGCACGACCTGGCTGATCATCACGCCGCGGCCTTCGCGGCCGAGCTCGTCGGCCAGCGCCTGCGTGCCGACGAACGACACGTTGTAGAAGGTGCCGCCGTAGCCGGCCTTGCGCGCCTCGCGGATGAACGCCGCGCAGCTCTTGTACGCGCTGATCTGCACCACCGCGTCGGGCGCGGTCGGCACGATGGTCTTCACCGCCTCGGCGACGTCGACCGTGTTGCGCTGCACCGCGCCCACCGCGTGCGGCGCGAGCCCGAGCGGCTTGAGCGCGCGCACCACGCCGTCGAGGCCGGCTTGGCCGTAGCTGTCGTTCTGGCGGAAGACGGCGATCTTCTTCAGGCCGAGCGAGGTGAGCTGCTTCACGATCAGCGCGGTCTCGTCGTAGTACGACGCGCGCAGATGGAACACGACCTTGCTGAACGGATCGCGCAGCGCCTCGGCGCCGGTGAACGGGCCGAAGAACGGCGTCTTGCTGTCGTTGACCAGCGGCAGCGCGGCCAGGCACGTCGGCGTGCCGACGTAGCCGAACAGCGCGAACACGTCGTCCTTGATCAGCTTGTCGGTGTTGGCCTTGCAGCGGTCGGGCTCGTAGCCGTCGTCCATCGTCTTGAGCTCGACGGGATGGCCGTTGACGCCGCCGGCGGCGTTGAGCTGGTCGAAGTACAGCTTGGCGCCCAGGTTCATCTGGATGCCGAGCTGCGCGGCCGGGCCGCTGAACGCGGCCGACTGGCCGAGCGTGATGGTGCGGTTGTTCTGGGCGACCGCGGGCAGCGCAAGCGCTGCGGCCGAAGCGGTGAGCCGACGCAGGACATCGCGACGCTGCATGGTGGGTATCCCGACGACTGATGGGGTGCTGGCCCTCACGTCACGGGCCATCGCGATGAAGCGTAGCCCACGCCTCGCGGCCGCGACAGGGGCTCGCGGCACGGGCCCGCGACGAGTCGCGCGGGCGCGTGGAAAAGTTGCGTGCACTGTGCACGGACGGCGGCGCGGCGCCCGCGCGGGCCGGCGCGGGCGCCGGTCGTCAGTGCACGAAGCGCGCGTCGCGGCTGAAGATCGACAGGTCGACGAAGCGCGAGCCCTCGTGGTCGCCCGGCGACCAGCGCACGTTCACGCCGCCGAGGTCGAAGCGCGTCGCGTACAAGGTGCGCACGAAGTTCGCGCGCGTCAGGTCCTTGCCGGTCGCGCGCAGGGCCAGGACCAGGGCCTTGGCCGTCATGTAGCCCTCGAGGCCGCCGTAGCTCAGCTCGGCGTCCGGGTTCTGCCGGCGCGCCGCATCCTGGTACTCGCGCGCGATCTCGCGCTTGCGCTCCCACGGGCTGGGCACGACCTGGGCGAACACCATGCCTTGCGCCAGCGGCCCGAGCTGGCGCGCGATCTGCGAGGAGCCGGAGTTCACGGCCATGAACGTGGTCCTCACGCCCGCCGCCTTCGCCTTGGCGATGAGTCGTGCGTACAGGCCGGCCGAGCCGTGGTTGAACATCATGTCGGGCTTCGCCTGCTCGAGCCGGCGGACGATCGCGTCGAGCTCCGCGTCGCCGATGTCGGACTTGAACGGCACCGGCAGCACGGACTTCAGACCCAGCTCCTGCGCGATCAGCCGCACGTTCTCGGCGTGCTCGCGGCCGCCGGCGGAGTCGACGTGGAAGAACGCGACGGTCGTCAGGCCCGTGCGCTGCCCCCAGCCCATCAGGGCCCGGAACTCGTCGCGATGCTCGGCGCGCACCGGGAAGACCATCGGCTGGTGCGGCCGGCGCAGCCCGGGCGCGCCGGCCAGCGGGCCGAAGAACGGCACCTTCAGTTCGCTCGCGGCCTTCATGACCGCGCCGGACGGGCCGCCCTCGATCGAGCCGAACAGGATGAACGCGCCGTCCTGCACCAGCTTGCGCGCGTTGGCTTCCGCGGTGCCGTTCTGGTTGTCGTCGTCCAGGGTGCGCAGCACGATCTGCCGCCCGTGGATGCCGCCGCCGGCATTGACGGCGTCGAGGTACAGCTTCATGCCGTCGCGCACCGCGACGCCGTAGGCGTTCTTGCCGCCTTGCAAGGTGATGTTCTGGCCGATGACCACCTCGCCCGGCGACACGCCGGGGTCGGCGGCCGCGGCAGCGTCGATGGCCAGCACCGCGAGGCACAATGCGGCGATGGCCCGTCGGAATATCGGCATGACACCCTCCTTCGTTCTCCTCGCGGTGACCATTCTGAGAAGGTGCCGGGCCGTCTGACAAGCATGCGGCCGTGCAATAGTGCGCCGATGACCGACAGCATGACCCGCGAATCCCCCGGAACGCACGTGGTGCGCGGCGCCTGCCCGCACGACTGCCCCGACACCTGCGCGCTGCACGTGACGGTCGAGGACGGCCGTGTCGTGCGCGTGGCCGGCGACCCCGACCATCCCACCACGCACGGCGCGCTGTGCACCAAGGTCTCGCGCTACGCCGAGCGCACCTATCACCCCGAGCGCGTGCTGCAGCCGCTCAGGCGCGTCGGCCCGAAGGGCTCCGGGCGCTTCGAGCCGGTCGGCTGGAGCGCGGCGCTGGGCGAGATCGCGGCGCGGCTGCGGGCCATCGCCGCGCGCGACCCGCAGGCCATCGTGCCGTACAGCTACGCCGGCACCATGGGGCTCGTGCAGGGCGAGAGCATGGCCGCGCGCTTCTTCCACCGCCTGGGCGCGTCGCGGCTGGACCGCACCATCTGCTCCAGCGCGGGCGGCGAGGCGCTGGCGGCGACCTACGGCGCCAAGGTCGGCATGCACGTCGAGCACTTCGCCGAGTCCCGGCTGATCCTGATCTGGGGCAGCAACTCGATCACGTCGAACCTGCACTTCTGGACCTTCGCGCAGCAGGCCAAGCGTGCCGGCGCGAAGCTCGTGTGCATCGACCCGCGGCGTACCGAGACCGCCGAGAAGTGCCACCGGCACATCGCGCTGCGGCCGGGCACCGACGGCGCGCTGGCCCTCGCGCTGATGCACGAGCTGATCGTGCGCGACCGGCTCGACCACGACTATCTCGAGCGCCACGTGTCGGGCTGGCCGGCACTGCGCGAGCGCGCCTTGCAGTGGCCCGCCGAGCGCGCCGCGGCCGTGTGCGGCATCACGGCCGACGAAGTCCGCGAGCTCGCCGACGACTACGGCCGCATCGCGCCGGCGGCGATCCGGCTCAACTACGGCATGCAGCGCGTGCACGGCGGCGGCAACGCGGTGCGGCTGGTGGCGCTGCTGCCGTGCCTCGTGGGCGCCTGGCGGCATCGCGCAGGCGGCATGCTGCTGTCGAGCTCCGGCTGGTTCCGCCATGTGCGGCGCGACGCCGCGCTGCAGCGGCCCGACCTGCTGGGCGCGCGCACGCCGCGCATCGTCAACATGAGCACGATCGGCGACGACCTGCTGCGCGAGGCGTCGCCCGCCTTCGGCCCGAGGATCGAGGCGCTGGTGGTCTACAACAGCAACCCGGTCGCGGTGGCGCCGGAGTCGCCGAAGGTGGTGCGCGGATTCGCGCGCGAGGACCTGTTCACGGTGGTGCTGGAGCACTTCCTCACCGACACGGCCGACCACGCCGACTTCGTGCTGCCGGCCACCACGCAGCTCGAGCACCTCGACGTGCACACGGCCTACGGCCACACCTACGCGCTGATCAACGAACCGGCGATCGCGCCGCTCGGGCAGGCGAAGCCGAACACGCAGATCTTCCGCGAGCTGGCCGCGCGCATGGGCTTCGACGATCCCTGCTTCGCCGACAGCGACGAGGCGCTCGCGCGGCAGGCCTTCGACGGGATCGACTTCGAGGCGCTGCGCCGCGACGGCTGGGTCAAGCTGCCGGTTCCCGACGCGCCGTTCGCCGAGGGCGGCTTCCCCACGCCCGACGGCAAGGCGCGCGTCGACGCGCCCGGCTTCGGCGTGCCCGACTTCGTGCCGAACCACGAGTGCGCCGAGACGACGCCGGCGCTGGCGGCGCGCTACCCGCTGGCGATGATCTCGCCGCCGGCGCGCCACTTCCTCAACTCCAGCTTCGTCAACGTGAAGAGCCTGCGCGACATCGAGCGCGAGCCGATCGTCGAGATCCACGCCGCCGACGCCGCCGCGCGCGGCATCGCCGACGGGCAGATGGTGCGCGTGTTCAACGACCGTGGCGACTACCGCTGCAAGGCGTCGGTGAGCGCGCGCGCGCGGCCCGGCGTGGTCAACGCGCTGGGCGTGTGGTGGCGCAAGTTCGGCGCCGCCGGCAGCAACGTCAACGAGGTCACCTCGCAGGCGCTCACCGACATCGGCCGCGCGCCGACGTTCTACGACTGCCTGGTCGACGTGCGGCCGGCCTGATGCGAGCGCCGGGCCGGCAGCACCCGTCCGTGAACCCCGCTTGAAGCGCACCCTCGGCATGGCCCTCGGCGGAGTGTTCGGCGTCGCGCTGCTGGCCGGCGCCGCCGTGTGCCTGACCAGCGGCTGCTCGACGCTCGGCTACTACGCGCAGTCGCTCGGCGGCCACCTCTCGCTGATGCAGGCCGCCAGGCCGGTTAACGAGTGGCTGGCCGAGCCCGCCACGCCGGCGTCGCTGCGCGAACGCCTGCAGCTGTCGCAGCGCATCCGCGACTTCGCGGTGAGCGAGCTGAAGCTGCCCGACAACCGCAGCTACCGCCGCTACGCCGACCTCCAGCGCCCGGCCGCGGTGTGGAACGTGGTGGCGGCGCCGGAGCTGTCGCTGCAGCTCAAGACCTGGTGCTTCCCGGTCGTCGGCTGCGTCGGCTACCGCGGCTACTTCGACCGCGCCGACGCCGACGCGCTCGCGGTCGCGCTGCGCGGCGAAGGCTGGGAGGCGAACGTGTACGGCGTGCCGGCGTACTCGACCCTCGGCTGGACCGAGTGGCTCGGCGGCGATCCGCTGCTCAACACCTTCATCGGCTGGCCCGAAGGCGAACTCGCGCGCCTCGTCTTCCACGAGCTGGCGCACCAGATCGCCTACGCGAGCGACGACACCACCTTCAACGAGTCGTTCGCCACGGCGGTCGAGCGCATCGGCGTCGAGCGCTGGCTGGCCGCGCACGCCACGGCGCCGGCGCGCGAGGAGTACGCGCGGCACGAGGCCCGCCGCCAGGACTTCCGCGAGCTCACCACGCGCTACCGCGACGCGCTGCAGGCGCTGTACTCGAGCGCGCAGCCCGACGACGCCAAGCGCGCGCGCAAGGCCGAGCTGATGGCCGCGCTGCGCCGCGACCACGCGCAGCTCAAGGCGCAGCGCTGGGGCGGCTGGTCCGGCTACGACGCATGGTTCGAGCGCGCCAACAACGCGTCGTTCGGCGTGCTCGCCGCGTACAACGAGCTGGTGCCCGCCTTCGAGCGGCTGTTCGAGCGCGAGGGGCGCGACTTCGGGCGCTTCTATGCCGAGGTGCAGCGGCTGGCCGCCTTGCCGAAGGACGAGCGCCGCGCCACACTCGCCGCACCCTGACCACCCGCCGCCACGCCCGGAGACGCCATGCCCGACATCCGCATCCACCGCAAGCACGAGCTGGGTCTCGCACGCGCACGCAAGGTGGCATGGAAGTGGGCCGAGGAGGTCGAGCAGAAGTTCGACATGGAGTGCACGGTGATCGAGGGCGAGACCAGCGACACCGTGGAGTTCACGCGCAGCGGCGTCAACGGCCGGCTCATCGTGGCCGCCGACCACTTCGATCTCGAAGCGAAGCTCGGCTTCCTGCTCGGCGCCTTCAGCAAGACCATCGAGACCGAGATCCAGAAGAATCTCGACACCTTGCTCGGTGCGGCGGCGGCGAAGCCCGCCACGCGCCGCAAGAAGGCCTGAGCGCGCGCTACTTCAGCGACTCGATGAGGTCGATGTACTCCTGCATCGCCTCGTGGCGGTCCTTGCCCTTCAGCTCGTTCCACGCGTCCCACTTGGCGCGACCGACCATGTCGGTGAAGCCCGGGCGCTTGCCTTGCACGTCGCCTTCGGTCGCCTGCTTGTACAGCGAGTAGATCTTCAGCAAGGTCATGTTGTCCGGCTTCTCGGGCAGCTGCTTGCTCTCGGCGACGGCTTTCTCGAAGCGCGCATTCAGGTCGGCCATGGCAGGTCTCCGGGCTGTACGGCGTGGAGGAAAATGGGCATTGACGATGCCGATGTTACCCAGCATCGTCGGCGCGCAGCGCACGCCCGCCGGAGGAGATTCCCTATGCCGACCCCCGCCGCCCATGCCGAGCGCATGTCGCGCGTCGACACCGCGTGGCTGCGGATGGACAACGACGTCAACCTGATGATGATCGTCGGCGTGTGGCTGCTCGAGCCGGCCATCACCTACGAGGCGCTGTGCGAGCGGGTGCGCGACAAGCTGCTGAAGTACGACCGCTTCCGCCAGAAGGCCGTGCAGGACGCCATGGGCGCGAGCTGGGTCTTCGACCCGCAGTTCGATCTGCATCGCCACGTGGTGCGCACCACGCTGCCGCGCAAGCGCGGGCAGAGCGAGCGCGCCGCGCTGCAGGCGCTGTGCGGCAGCCTCGCGACGACCCCGCTCGACCACGCGCATCCGCTGTGGCAGTTCCACCTGATCGAGCACTACGACGGCGGCAGCGCGCTGATCGCGCGCGTGCACCACTGCATCGGCGACGGCATCGCGCTCATCTCGGTGATGATGTCCATCACCGACGGCGGCGCCGACCCGCCGACGCGCCGGCGCCGCGAGGCGGAGTCGGCGCACGAAGGCGACTGGCTGGCCGACGCGGTGGTCAGGCCGCTCACCGACCTTACCGTCAAGGCCATCGGCATGTACGGCAGCGGCGTCGCGAAGTCGATCGACATGCTGGCCAACCCGCAGCAGCCGCTGCTCGGCTCGATCGACATGGCGCGCAGCGGCTACCAGGTGGTGAGCGACGTGGCCGCGCTCGCGCTGATGCCCGACGACTCGCCCACCTTGCTCAAGCGCAAGCCGGTCGGTCAGAAGGTGGTGGCGTGGGGCGAGCCGATCCCGCTGGACGCCGTGAAGGCCATCGGCAAGGCGATGGGCTGCTCGGTCAACGACGTGCTGCTGTCGTGCGTGGCCGGCGCCATCGGCCGCTGGCTGCGCGAGCAGGGCGACGATCCGTCCGGCAAGGAGATCCGCGCGATGGTGCCGGTCAACCTGCGTCCGCTCGACAAGGCCTGGCAGCTCGGCAACCGCTTCGGCCTCGCGCCGCTGGTGCTGCCGATCGGCATCGACAACCCGATCGAGCGCGTGTACGCGGTGCGCGCGCGCATGAACGAGCTCAAGGGCAGCTACCAGCCGCTGCTCGCGTTCGCGGTGCTCGCGATGTCGGGGCTGTTCATCAAGCCGGTGCAGGACGCGGTGCTCGGCATGTTCGCGAAGAAGGCGACCGCGGTCATGACCAACGTGCCGGGGCCTGCACGGCCGCTGAAGTTCTGCGGCGCGACCCTGAAGCAGACCATGTTCTGGGTGCCCGCCTCGGGCGACATCGGCGTGGGCGTGAGCATCCTGAGCTACGGCGGCGGCGTGCAGTTCGGCCTCATGACCGACCGGAAGCTGTGCGCCGATCCGCAGCGCATCATCGAGCGCTTCGCGCCGGAGTTCGAGCACCTGCTGCTGCTGGCGCTGATGCTGCCCTGGCCCGGGCAGGACTGAGTCCGGCGCCGGGCGTTCAGCGCTGCGGGCGGCGCAGCCGCCACACGGCGGCGGCCAGTACCGCGCCGACCAGCACGCCGACCGCGGCGCTGCCCCCGTCGAACGACGGCCCCGGCGGTGCGGCGGGCGGCGGTGCGGACAGCGTGGCGGGCGGCGCTGCCGGCGACGCCGCACCGCCTGCGGCGGCGAGCAGCTCGGCCGGCGCGATCTGCGTCATGCGCGTCGCCTCGGGCAGGCCGTAGACGCAGATCTCGCCGCCCGGCAAGGCGCAGAAGCGCTCGGCGGGGCAGCTCTTGAGGATGGCCTGCGGCGCGCCTTCGCCGCACTTCGCGCCGCCGGCGCTGCGCAGCACCTGCAACGTGACCTCGGGGTGCCTGGTGAGCTGCTCGGGCATGACGGACCTCCTGCCGCGCGGCGATCGCAGGCGTCGCGCGCGACTACTCCTCGAGTTCGGCCTTGGCCATCTCCACGTCGAGACGCTCCATCGCGTCCATCGGCTCGCACGCCGCGGCCTGCTCGTAGAGCTTCTCGGCCTCCTTCATCTTCTTGTCGCCCTCGAGCATGACCAGCCCGTTGGCGTACTCGACCATCGCGATCGCGCTGGTCGGGTTGAGCTTGAGCGCCTGCTGGTACATCTTGAGGCCGGTGGCGGCGTCGGCGCCCTGCGTCTTGCCGAGCAGCTTGCCCACCTTGTCGATCACCTCGGCATGGAAGGCGCCGAGCGCGATGTGCGCGTCGGCGTGCTTCGGCGCCAGCTTGATCGTGGTCTCGAGCGCCGCCTTGACCTTGCCGCCCAGTCCCTGCGCCAGCGCCTTGGCGACGCTGATGCCCTGGCTGTAGCGGCCGAGCGCGTAGGCCATCCAGTAGTGCGCGTTGGGGTTCTTCGGGTCCTCCGCGGCCTGCGCCTCGGCGCGCTCGGCGACTTCCATGAACATCGCGAGCTTGGTCTTCTCGCTCTTCTCGAGGTAGTTGGCGTAGATCGCCTGGGCCTTGTTGGCCACGGTGATGCCGGCGCCGCCGGCCTTCAGCCCCGCGTCGAACGCCTTCTGGAACTCGCCGGCGTGGAACAGCGCCCACGCGGCGAGCACCTTGTCGTCCTTCGGCAGCGGTTCGGCGTCGCCGGCGTGCAGCCGGGCCCACTTCTTCTTGAGGGTCGCCGCGTCGTAGGTGTACTCGGCGTTGTCGTAGGGAAAGGCAGTCCACTTGGCCATGGGTCGTCTCCTCGTGCTCCGTGCGGGCGGTGGTCGTGTGCGGGTCGTGAAGGTCGGGCGGTGAAGGGCAGGCTCAGGCGTGTCGGTACGGGCCGGCCAGGGTGTGCAGGTGCTGCTTCGCGGCCGTGTCGAGATACGGCATCAGCAGGCTCAGCACGTGATAGGCGCCACGCAGCAGCGCGGCGCCGGCGCTCTCGGGCTCGAGCGCGCGGCGCGGGTCGCGCACGTACTCGTAGCTCAGCCAGTAGGTCAGCACCACCACCATCGCGGTGGCCACCGGTTCCGCCTCCGACCGGTCGATGCGGATGGCCGAGCCGCGCGCCAGGCCGTCGAGCACCGACTGCACGGCGCGCTGCTTGTTCTTCAGCACGTACTGGAAGTGCGTCTCGAGGCGGCGGTTCTTGCTGAGCAGGTCGTTCAGGTCGCGGTACAGGAAGCGGTACTGCCAGATCAGCTCGAACAGCATGTGGAAGAACAGCCACGCGTCCTCGACGTTGCGCACGTTGTCGGCCGCGTGCAGCAGCTCGCCGAGCGCCCGCTCGTAGCGGTCGAACAGCGAGTTGATCAGCTCGTCCTTGGCCGGGTAGTGGTAGTACAGGTTGCCGGGGCTGATGTTCAGCTCGGCCGAGATGAGCGTGGTGCTGACGTTGGGCTCGCCGAAGCGGTTGAACAGATCGAGCGTGACCTCGAGGATGCGTTCGGCGGTGCGGCGCGGCTTCTTCGGCTGCATGCCGGCGATTCTGGCACCGCGCGCCGCCGCCGCGCGCGCTTCGGGAGCGCTCCCTACAATCGCGACTCCATGCCCGCGGCCGTCTCGTTCTCCCACGTCTGCAAGACCTACCTCGGCGCGCGCGGCGAAGTCCGCGCGCTCGACGACGTGAGCTTCGACATCGAGGCGGGCGAGTTCTTCGGCCTGCTCGGCCCGAACGGCGCCGGCAAGACCACCTTGATCAGCATCCTGGCCGGCCTGGCGCGCGCCAGCGCGGGCAAGGTGAGCGTGCTCGGCCACGACGTGGTGGCCGACTACGCCGCGGCCCGCCGCTCGCTCGGCATCGTGCCGCAGGAGCTGGTGTTCGACCCGTTCTTCAGCGTGCGCGAGACCCTGCGCATCCAGAGCGGCTACTTCGGCGTGAGCGGCAACGACGCCTGGATCGACGAGCTGCTCGAAGGCCTGGGCCTGGCCGACAAGGCCGGCGCCAACATGCGGCAGCTGTCCGGCGGCATGAAGCGGCGCGTGCTCGTGGCGCAGGCACTGGTGCACCGGCCGCCGGTGATCGTGCTCGACGAGCCGACCGCGGGGGTCGACGTGGAGCTGCGGCAGACCCTGTGGTCGTTCGTGGCGCGGCTCAACAAGCAGGGGCACACCGTGCTGCTGACCACGCACTACCTCGAGGAGGCCGAGGCGCTGTGCGGCCGCATCGCGATGCTCAAGCAGGGTCGCGTGGTGGCGCTCGACCGCACCTCCAACCTGCTGGCCGGCACGGCGCACCAGATGCTGCGCTTCAAGACCGACGACCCGCTGCCGCCCGACGTGGCCGCGCACGCGCGCGTCACCGGCCGCATCGCCCAGGTGACCGCGCGCGACGCGGGCGAGGTCGAGTCGGTGCTGGCGCGCCTGCGCGCGGCCGGCGTGCGGGTCGAAGACCTCGAGATCGGCCGCGCCGACCTGGAGGACGTGTTCCTCGAGATCATGCAGGGCGGCCACGCGCCGGCGGCGCCTGCGCCGCGCGTGGCGGAGGCGCTGCGATGACCGGCTGGCGCACCTTGTTCTACAAGGAGGTGCTGCGCTTCTGGAAGGTGAGCTTCCAGACGGTGGCGGCACCGGTGCTCACGGCGGTGCTGTACCTGCTGATCTTCGGCCACGTGCTCGAGGACAAGGTGAC
>Ga0073934_10007332_pt1 | contig 15426 bp, 9 predicted proteins | sample LarsenN4metaG_FD_76834 | JGI IMG/M metagenome (GOLD analysis project Ga0073934, IMG submission 76834) | Hot spring sediment bacterial and archeal communities from British Columbia, Canada, to study Microbial Dark Matter (Phase II) - Larsen... ...
CCTCGCCGGCCGGCCCGACTACGCCTCCCGCAAGGCCGAACTGGCCAAGTGGCTCCCCAAGACCGACGCCCCCGACCTGCCCCAAAGCCGGGACGATGGCGGGCAGAAAGTCCAGAAGAAGAAAAAGAATGCCAAGGCGAAGCCGGCGTCGTGATTGGCATGGTCCCCTGTCCCGCGGCTTTGAGCGGGACAGGGATAGGGTGAGGGTGCATTGGCCTTCCGGCCGTGAACAAGAAAGACCGAAGGCAGGAGCACCCTCACCCCGGCCCTTTCCCACCCAAAGTGGTGGGAGAGGGGGGAAGATGAGTCGGTAGCCAATCATCGTCTCGGGATTCGCCTTCATTTCGGACGTGCTGTTGGGAGGCCGCATGACATTCGGACCGCGACTTCTGGCATTGGCGCTGGCGTGGATGTCGATCGACCAAGCAACCGCGGCGCCGCCGAACTTCATCATCTTCAACATCGACGACCTGGGCTATGCGGACATCGGTCCGTATGGGTCCGACAACGCCACGCCGAACCTGGACCGCCTGGCCCGTGAGGGACGCAAACTCACCAGTCATTACGCCGCCCCGGTCTGTTCGCCATCCCGCGCGGCGCTGATGACCGGCTGCTATCCCAAGCGGGCGCTCCCCATTCCGCACGTGCTGTTCCCCGCGGCGGAGGTGGGGTTGAACCCCGAGGAAGTGACAATCGCCGAAGTCCTCAAGACCCGGGGTTACGCGACCGGCTGCATCGGCAAATGGCACCTTGGCGACCAGCCGGAATTCCTCCCCACGCGGCAGGGATTCGATTCGTACTTCGGCATTCCGTACTCCAACGACATGGGGCCGGCCGTTGACGGGTCCAAGAGCAACCCCGACAAACCGCTCCCCACCCCGCAGGACGTGAGCGCCAAGGCCGCGAAGGTGAAGAACACCGGCGGAGACGAAACCGGACTCAAGGGAGCCTCCCAACCGCCGTTGCCGCTGCTGGAGAACGAAACGGTGATCGCCCGCGTGCGGGTGGAGGAACAGTTCGACCTTACTCGGCGGTACACCGACCGGGCGGTGCAGTTTCTCAAGGAACATCAGGGCGGCCCGTTCTTTCTGTACCTGCCGCACACCGCGGTGCACTTTCCGCTGTATCCCTCCGCCGATTTTCGTGGGAAGTCGCCGAATGGGCTGATCGGAGACTGGGTGCAGGAAGTCGACGCTTCGGTTGGCCGCGTGTTGGACACCGTCCGCGAATTGAAGCTCGATCGGAACACGCTGGTCCTGTTTACCAGCGACAACGGCGGCGCACTGGCAAACGGTTCCCAAAACACGCCGCTCCGGGGCAGCAAAGGGCAGACATTCGAGGGGGGCCTTCGGGTCTGCACCATCGCGTGGTGGCCGGGCCAGATTCCCGCCGGCACCAGCACGGCCGCCATCACGAGCATGATGGACGTCCTGCCCACATTCGCCCGACTCGCCGATGCCGAACTGCCCAAAAACCGGAAGCTGGACGGCGTCGACCTGTGGCCCGTGCTGACCGGCGACCCCGCCACGCCGCCGCGCACCGAGTTCTTCTACTTCCGCGGTTTCACGCTGGATGCCGTACGGTCCGGTCCCTGGAAACTCCATATCTCCTTGGCGGACGGCGCTCCCGGAAAGAAGAAGGCCGAACCACGATTGCAGCTCTTCCACCTTGACGAGGACATCGGCGAAACCACCAACGCCGCCGACGCCCATCCCGACGTCGTCCGTCGCCTGCAGACGCTGGCCGCGGCGATGAACGATGACCTCGGCACGACGGGCCTCGGCCCCGGTTGCCGCCCGCTGGGTCGCGTCCCGAATCCGCAGCCGCTCCTTGGTCACGATGGCACGGTGCGGACCGGTTTCGTCGGCGACCGATCGAAATTTCCCTGAACCGATCCATCCCACGGAAAGCGCATCGATGTTCCCTCGCCTGATGGCACTGGCCGCCGTGATCGGCGCGTGTGCGAATTCCCCGGCCGCCGACAAGCCGAACATTCTCTGGCTGACCAGTGAGGACCACGGTCCGCAGATGGGGTGTTACGGCGACAAGCTGGCCCGCACGCCGAATATCGACGCGCTCGCCGCCAAGGGAATGATCTTCAACCGCGCCTGGTCGTGCGCGCCGGTCTGCGCCCCGGCCCGGACGGCGATTATCACCGGGATGTACCCGTCGAGCACCGGCGGACTGCACATGCGGTCGATGGTTCCCATGCCGACCGGAGCCAAAATGTATCCGCAATGGCTCCGCGAGGCGGGCTACTACTGCACCAATCACTCCAAGGAGGACTACAACGTTAAAAAGTCCGCCGGCGTGTGGGACGACTCCAGCAACCAGGCGCACTGGAAGAACCGCACCGCCGGGCAGCCGTTCTTTGCCGTCTTCAACTCGACCAAGAGCCACGAAAGCCAGATCCGCACCCGTCCGCACACGCAGATTACCGATCCGGCGAAGGTCCGCGTCCCGGCCTATCATCCCGACACGCCGGAGGTCCGCCAGGATTGGGCGCAGTACTACGACAAGGTGAGCGAAGCCGACGCCGATGCGGGCGTGCGGCTCCGCGAACTCGAAGCCGCCGGGCTCGCCGATGACACCATCGTGTTCTACTACGGGGACCACGGCAGCGGCATGCCCCGCAGCAAACGCTGGCCGTCCAATTCCGGGCTGCACGTGCCGATGGTCGTGTATTTCCCGGAGAAATGGCGACACCTCGCCCCCAAAGAGTATCAGCCCGGCGGACGATCCGACCGGCTGGTGAACTTCGTGGACCTTGCGCCGACGGTCCTCAGCCTGGCGGGGATCAAGCCGCCGGAAGTGATGCAGGGCCGCGCCTTTGCGGGCCCGTTCCAGACTTCGCCGCCGGAGTTCCTTTTCGGCGAGCGCGGCCGGATGGACGAACGGTATGACCTGGTCCGTTCCGTGACCGACGGCCGGTATGTCTATCTCCGCAACTACAACCCGCACGTGTCCCAAGCCCAGCACGTGGACTATCAGTTCCAGACGCCCACCACCCGCATCTGGCGCGAATGGTTCGACCAGGGTCGTACCAACGCGGCCCAGTCGCACTTCTGGCGGGTTCCCAAATCCCCCGAGGAGTTGTACGACCTGCAGGCCGATCCGGACGAGGTGCACAATCTTGCGAACTCTCCCGAGCACCGCGAGATTCTGAACCGGTTGCGACAGGCGCAGCGCGACCACGCGGCGGAGACGCGCGACGTCTGTTTTCTCCCCGAAGGGGAAATCCACTCCCGTTCGCAGGGGACCACGCCCTACGACATGGCCCACGACGATGCGAAGTATCCGCTGGCGCGGATCATCGCGGCGGCGGAACTGGCCTCGAACCTCGATCCCGCGGCGGCGCCGGAACTCGCGCCGTTAATGACCGATTCCGACAGCGCCGTTCGATACTGGGCGACACTGGGCCTGCTGATGCGCGGTGCGGACGCGGTCGGCGCGCATCGGGATCGGCTGCAAAAGGCGCTCGGTGACCAGTCCCCTTATGTCCGCATTGCCGCGGCCCAGGCACTCGCGGAGTTTGGGAACCCATCCGACCGGCCGGCGGCGCTGGCCGTGCTGAGTGAACTCGCGCCGCCGGCGAAACACGACGTGTTCGTCTCGATGGCGGCGCTCAATGCGATTGAGGCGCTCGGCCCGAAGGGGGCGCCGCTGGTGGAGGGGATTCGGAGCATGGATCCCAAAGGGCCGTCGCCGGACGGCCGGTTCGACTCCTATGTCCCGCGGCTGATGGCCAACATCACCGGCGAACCGCCGGCAGCCCAGCCGCCGCAGCCGAAGAACAAAAAGAAGGCGGGCGGCCAGAAGACGCCGTGACCGTGGCGGCCGGCGTCATTTCTTGCGCCGGGGGCGGAAGAATCGCATCGACTCCTTGACCACGCGCCAGCGGGGCACCATCCGCACGGCCAGCGTGAGCAGGTAGTTCCGCCAGCCGATGACGATCACCAGCTTGCGGCGTTCGAGCGCCTTGAGCGCCGCTTGGACGACCCGCTCCGGGCTGTGCGAAGAGTGCTTCTGCAGCCAGCCGGGCGCGCCGGCGATGTCGAAGAACGCCGTCTGCGTCACCCCGGGGCAGACCGCCAGGATCGTCACTCCCCGCGGTCGCACCTCGATGGCGAGAGCCTCGCTGAAATGCAGCACGAAGGCTTTGCTCGCCGCATACGCCGCCATGTACGCCACCGGCTGAAAGCCCGACAGCGACGAGACGTTGATGATCGACCCGTGGCCGCGCGCCAGCATTCCCGGCAGCACGCGGTGGGTCAGGTCCGCCAGTGCGGCGATGTTCAGCCGGATCAGTTCCTGGACGCGCTCCGGCACGGTGTCGTCGACTTCGCCGACGATCCCGAAGGCGGCATTGTTCACCAGCAGTTCGATCGTCACCCCCCGGCGTTCGACCTCAGCCAGAACCTGCCGGGGTGCATCGGGCTGGGACAGGTCCGCGGCAATCACTTCGCAACGGCAGGCGTGCTTCGCCTTCAGGTCGGCAGCCAGGCTTTCCAGCAGTTCTGTCCGCCGGGCGACCAGGACGAGGTGCATGCCCCGGGCGGCCAGTTGGCGCGCAAACTCAGCGCCGATGCCGGCCGATGCGCCGGTCACCAAGGCCCACTGGTCCACGTATTGCGAGATCACCGGGCGGCCCAGCCCCCGAATGGAACGAGAAAACCCGACCCGCGAACTAGAATACCCGCCAGACTCGCGGGTGTCTGCCGTCCCGGCACGCGGCCACACGAACTTGCCGGCCCACGACGGCGGATTGCGCGGATGAGGCAGTCTGTGCGGCCGAGCGGACGCGGTCCGGCTTCGACGGGCCTCGCCTCAAATCCGCTTCGACAGTCGCTCGCCGAGCCGTTTGAGCGCCGGACTGACGTCCAGCGGTTCGAGGTGGACGTTGATCAGGCTGAAGGCGTCCTTGTTGGCCAGGGCGGCGTGCAGCGACTGGTCGAGGTCCCCTTCGGTGTGCACCTCGAAGCCCCATCCGGCGCCGAGGAGATCCGGCAGCCGGTGGTAATTCCAGTTCAGGATGTCGTTGAACGGGCCGTCCTGAATGAACCGTTCCGTGGTGTAGCCCTTGTTGTTGAGCACGATCACGATGGGGTTGAAGCCGTGCCGCACCGCGGTCGACAACTCCAGGCACGTCATCTGGAACGCGCCGTCCCCGACGAGCACGATCGGCCGCACCTGCGGATTGGCCACCTGGGCGCCGATGGACGCCGGGATCGCAAAGCCCATCGACGTGTAATACGCCGGGCTGAGAAACTCGGTCCGCTGGTAAATGGTCAGGTCGGCGGCGCCGAACAGGCAGTCCCCCACGTCGGCCACGACCGCCATCGAAGCGTCCAGCATCTGGTTGATCCGCGCGAACAACCGGGCGGTCGTGATGGGGGCGTCCGCCTTCAGCGTGAACCTGGTCTCCGTCTTCGGCTTCGGCGGCAGCGGCCGCTTCGAGGGGGGCAGGTCCAGCTTGAGCAGCCCCTTGACGAAATCGGTGATCAGCACGTCGTGGAAGTGGTGGTGCGAAATCCGCAACTCGTCGGCGGTGACGTAGATGCACTTCGACGGATTCAGTTGTGCGGTGTAGATCCCCAGGTCGATGTCGGTCAGAAACGCTCCCAGGAGGATGATGCAGTCGCTCTCCTCCACGAACTTGCGGACCGACTCCCGCCCCATCGCCCCCTCGTAGATGCCCACGAACAGCGGATGCTTCTCGCTGACGACCGACTTCCCCAGCAGGGTCGCCGCCATTCCGATCTGGTTCTGCTCGGCGAATTTGACCATCTCATCGCTGAGTCCGAAGCGGTGCATCTCGACCCCGGCGATGACCACCGGCCGCTCGCTGCGGGAAATCAGCTCCGCGGCCTCGGCCAGCGCCTCCCGCAGGGTGTCCTTGTCGCTCTTGAGTTTCTCCCCCGCGGGCTGATGCGCGTACGGGCACCGCGATTGCACCCGATCGCGGGGCAGCTCCAGGTACACCGGCCGCTTGTACCGGACGGCGGCCTCCAGGCAACGGTCGATCTCGCGAAACGCCGTCAGCGGATCCTCCAGCGTCGCCGACGCGACGGTGATTTTCTCGAACACTTCCCTCTGGGTGTTGAAATCCCGGACGCGGTGATGCAGCAGCGGGTTCGACCGCCGCTCCTCGACGCCCGGAGCGCCGCTGATGACCACCACCGGCGACTTCTCGGCATACGCGCCGGCGATGGAGTTGCACAGGCTCAGCCCCCCCACGCAGTACGTCACGCACACGGCCCCCAGACCGTGCACGCGGGCATAGGCGTCGGCGGCATAGCCGGCGTTGTCCTCCCGCGTCATCCCGATCACCTTCAGCGGGCTGGCCTCCAGATCGGCGTAGAACTGCAGCACGAAGTCGCCGGGAATGCCGAACACGTGCTCCAGGCCGTAATCCCTCAGGCGGCGGATGAGGTACTCGCCGACGGTGGGGGGCTGGGCCGCGGCCCGTTTCCGCGTCGGCTTGGCGGCGGCTTTTGTCATCGTCCCGTTGCGGCTGGCCATGCTGGTGGCTCCTGTGCGAGGTCCCTGTCGCCCGGCCGCAGCGCTCCCGCAGCCCTGCGGAATTCTTCTCGGAACGGCGCATGGGGTCAACCGCGATTGCAAGGGACCCGCGCCGCAATTCTGATGACGTGCGCTGGTTGACGACGCGGTCCCAGGCGGATCATGCTGTCGGCCCGATGAAGGGATTGCCGATGTCCTGCGACGGCCACGCCGGCTGCGCCGATGGTCCAAACACCCGCTGCTCGCGGTGCGGGACGCTGTTTGTGTGCGGTTTCGCCGCCGGACAGTCGCGGTGCTGGTGTTTCGATCAGCCGGTGGTCGCGATCCAGAATGCCGACGCCGGCTGCTGCTGCCCACAATGCCTGGCCGCGTTGCAACCGGCCGCACGGGCGGCGGATGCCGCAACGCCGATTGAGTTCTCCCCGCCGCATCCCGTACGATGACGGGCACGCCGGCCTCTACGCTCAGAGCTGGCAACCGAAACGCCAGCTTGCGGGAATCGCCGCGCGTGAACGACACCGACCTCTCCCTGCCGTTGCGGCTGAAACACGGGGATCAGGCCGCCTTTGCCGCCGTTGTGGCGGAACATCAGCGGGCGATTTACGGTTATCTCCGGGCGCGCGTGCTGCAGGCGACCGACGCCGACGACCTGACCCAGGAGGTCTTTCTGCGGTGCTATGAAAGCCGGGCCCGGTTCGATACGACGGCCCTCGTGCGGCCGTGGCTGCTGGGGATCGCCCGGAACCTGCTGCGCGAATGGATTCGGCAGCAGCGGCGGCGGAAAGAGGTCGCGTGGACCGAGCTGTGTCTCGAACTCGAAGCGGCGGCGGGGGATGATCCGGCCACCGACGTGGCGCTCGCGGCGCTGCCGGAGTGCCTGTCGCAACTGGGGCCCAGCGCCCGCGATGCGATCGAACTGCACTACCGGGCCGAGCGCCCCCTGGCGGACATCGCCGCGGTGCAGCATCGCAGCCCCGGAGCCGTCAAGCTGCTGTTGCACCGGGCCCGGCAGGCGCTGCGCGAGTGCCTCAATCGCAAGCGGCAAAGGGAGGAACGGCCATGACCGACGCCGACTGGATGCGGCTGCTCGACGAGAAATCCCCGCGGGAATTCACGCCCGAGGAGATTGCGGCCCTGCGGGTGCGCATCGCCGAATCGCCGGTCGTGCGTCAGGCCCTGACCGATGCGCTGCAGCTGGAACAGACGCTGGCGGCTGGCCTGGCCAACGTCGACTGGTCCGCCGAGGAATTGTGGGAACGAGCGCTGCAGCGGGAACACGCGCAGGTCGGGGCTTCACGTCCGGCCTGGTGGAAGTGGGTTGGATTGTCGGCCGTGATTCTGCTGGCGATCGCGGCGGGGTGGTGGTTCCAGCCCGGCTCCCCCGTGGCGAAACCAGTGGCCGTGACGGACGCGGAAACGCCGGAAGCGGACTCCAGGGAATTGGATTCCGAAACCCCGCCGGAATCACCAAACATTGCCGCCGCAAGTCCGACCAAGGCCGTCGTTACGGAGCCTCCCACCGCGGAGCGCGGGGCGGAATCTCCCGCTGTCGCGATGCATGAGCCGTGGGCGGACTGGCTGCTGCCCGAAGCCCGTCCCCTTTCGCCCGACAGTCCGCGACTGCTGAGCGATCTGCGCACGATGGGGCACGACGAGCTGTCGCTGGCGGAGTTTCGCCGCTGGTGGGAGGACGTTCCCCAACAGCGGGCGGGAGTCAGTCAGGACCGGATCGGAAATCGTCCCACCCTCCACCTGCAGGGTTGGACGCGGTTGCGCGCCCCGTGGCTGGCGGACACACAGCTGCGCCTGACCCCGTTCGATCTCCGCGACCTGACGTTGTTCTTCTGGACCGGGGATGTGGGCGTGGCCCTGCGTTACTACCGGGAACGCGAGCCGCATCTCTGGGCCGCCTACCAGGTGCATCGCAAGCCGGGGGAATCCAATCCCGAACGCTGGGGGCTGCTGACCACCGACAGCGGTTCGTTCTATCACGGCGGCGCGGCCACGCTGGAGGTGTCGATCGCGTCCAACCGCCTGGTGTTGTCGACCGGACAAACGCCCGTGCTGGTGGTTCCGCTCGAGGGGCTCCCCACCGAGGTGCTGATGTCCACCGACAGTCGACTGCGGGGGTTTTCGTGGCTGCGGGCCGAGCCGCCTGCGCTCCCCCGGACTGATCACACGGCCTCCATTCTGGGGGAAGAGCCACCGTCCGCGTGGCCGTGGCGGACGGATCAGGCGGCGGAGGCGATGCTGCAGCGCGAACCCGACGGCGGCGTGACGCTGACCGGCAGCTCCCGCAAGGAGGTCGCCCGCGTGTTCGTGCCGCTCGATCGTCCCGGCCTGTTTGAATCGCTGATCCAGGTGGCGGCAGCCGATCCGGGCACGGGGGTGTATCTGGGGGATCAGGACGGCAAGCCGCTGGGGCAACTGGCGTTCTTCCGGGACCGTCGCACGTCCCAGACGACGTATGGCTTCCTGCACCCCAACGACCGGCGAACGGAGTCGGACGTCGACGACCGCAGTCAGCCTCCGCCGTATTTCGTCCCCCAGAGCTGGCTGCGGGTGGTCGCGGGTCTGGGGGTGTGGAACACGTGGTGCAGCGGCGACGGCGCGCATTGGGGACATGCGCCCGAGAATCCGGTGCGAGACGTCGTCGGGGCTGTGCGCAGCGTGGGGCTGTTTTGCCTGCCGGGGGACACGCCCCGGACCATCCGCTTGCAGCAACTGGACGTGCGGCCGCTGACGGCGGTGACGTCGCTGGCGCAACCCGAGTGGCTGACCGACCTGGAACGCAACGTCCAGGCCTGGCCGCGCTCCTTCGAGGACTGGCTGCAACTGGCCTGGGACACGAAGCCCGGCGATGTCAGTCCACAATTATGGTGCGACACCTGCGCGGTGGCGGCGCTCGAGCAGGGGCCTCCGCGGGCACTGGCCAATGCGCTGCTCGAGCGGCTGGCCGAATCGTCGCGCACCCGCGGGGCCGCGGCAGAGGAGCGCTTCCGGCTGCTCGACGAATGTCTGCTGCTCACCGAACATTGGTCGGAGCCGGATGCCGCACGCTGGTTGCGGCGCTATGCCGCCGTCGCCAGCGAGCGTGAGGACGTGACGGGCGCGGCGGCGTGGACGGCGTTGGTCGCCGCGCCGCGGTGGACGCATCGCGTGGATCGCAGTCCGTTTCAACGCGGACTGTCAAGCGACCTGCTGGCCGGTGCGTATGCCGGCCGGTGGGAGGAAGTCAGCCGCGACGCCAGAGCCGCGGCGTTCTGGACGGCGCCCGCACATCCCGATCATCAGCCTCGCGATGCGGCTGAAAGTTTGGACCGGATGGCCCATTGGGCTCGGGGACAGGCGTCGGAATTGTCGGGCAGTCGCGGCGACGCGGCTGAGGACGCCCTGCCGGTCAGTTGGCGGCATCCGGCGCAGTTGGCGCTCGACAAGGAAGCGTACAACGTGCAGGCCGAGCTGCAGGCGGCGCTGTCGACCGGAGCGTACAGCGATGCCGGCCGGTTGATGACGTCGCTGTCGAGCCGCAGATCCCTGGGCTTGCTGCCAGATGTGCGCGAACCGGGCCTGCTGGTTTCGTTGCCGGTCGCGCTGGAATCGTCGCTGCGGGATCATTCGGAGCTGGCGGAAGTGATGCGCCACGAATTTGCGGAGCTCGGGCGGTTGCGGGTCGCGCGGGCCCAGACCGAAGGAGACGCCGCGGCCGTCGCCGATGCCGCACTGCAGTTTCTGGGAACTCCCGCGGGCTCCGAGGCGGAGCGCTGGCTGGGCGATCAACAACTGGCGGTGGGGGAGTTCCTGGCCGCGCTGCTGCACTATCGCCGTGCGCTGCGGTGGGCCTCGGAGGAGCAGCGTCCGAATCTGCTGGCCCGTGCCGTGCTCGCCGAACGAATGACCGGGCCCTTGCCTGGGGAAACCGTCGGCGCACTGGCCGGGGAGGCTGCGGCGTTGAGTCTGGAGGGGCTCGCGTTGGAGGCGTTGGCGAACGATGCCGCAGCGGCCCCGGCATCGGCAGCACCCACCTGGCCGGGGCGTCTGCAGCCGACGAACCTTCCCATTCAGCCGACGCGCTGGGAGGTTCTGGGGCGTTTCGATGGTCAGACCGGCCAGAATGCCGGCCGCGGGGAGTTTCGCGACAGCGACCCGTTCGGGCGGCAGTTCGGTGTCGCGGTGGACGACCAGCGCATCTATCTCAACAACCGCTTCCAGGTGACCGCCTACGACCGCGGCAAGGGTGACCGGCTGTGGGCCAGTGCCGTGGGGGGCGAACAGGGAGAAGCGCATGCCCACCGGTTTACGGCAATGCCGCCGATCGTGGTTGGCAACCATGTTTACGTCCGGCGGGTGATGAAGACGGGCATCGAGCTTGCGGCCTTGGAGGCGTCCTCGGGAGAGACGCGATGGTCCTATCAGCCCGGCGCGGCGGCGTCGGTGATCTCCGATCCCGTGTGGGCGGCCGATCGGTTGTTTGCGCTGGTGGCCCACGAACTGGAACAGGACCAGTGGGAACTGCGGTGGACGCGGTTCGATGTCGTCAGCGGCCGGATCCTGCGGGAAACGCCGCTGCTGCGCCTGCGAAATGCCTGGGACCGGGAATTGCCCTGTCAGTTGGCCGTCCACGGAGCACAGGTGGTGGCCGTGACCGGAGGGGTCGCCTGCAGCTTCGATCTGGCCGGAACCGTCGATTGGGTGCGGCGCGAGTTGTGGCTGCCGCCGCGGATCGATCCGTTGCAGCACGACCACTTCGTGCTGCCACCGGTGATCGCGGGGCAGGCGGTGTATGTGGCGCAGCCGAACGTCCGCGCGGTGTGCGCCCTCGATCGACGCACGGGCCGTACGCGGTGGTCCCGCCCGCTGCCGGACCTGCAGGGATTGTTGGGGGTTCGCCTGCCTGTCGTCCTCGCGGCGGAACGAGAAACGCTGATTGCGCTCGAGGCCGCCACGGGGGACGTCCAGTGGCGGGCCGCCCTTCCCGGCTGGCAGGGGACGCTGGCCGTCAATGACGACACGATTGCCGTGGTCCGCCGAGTGACGCGGCAGGGAAACCGCGGCTGGCTGTATCTGACCTGGCTGGATACGTCGTCGGGGCGGGTGCTCGCAGACAGCCCGCTCAGTCCTGAGGACAAGGACGAATGGCGATTCGGTCCGTGGTTCACGGTCGGGGGGACCGTCTGGGGGCTTGCCGCCGAGGGGGCCAGAACCCCGCACCGCGATCTGGTCAGGCTCCGGGCTGCTCCCGACGGGCCGCACACCGCCGGACCATTTCCCGATGAGGGCCTGGGACCCTGGGATTCGCCGGTCTCAGCGGAGCACCGCCATCTGGCTCAACTCGTGCTGCCGGGCTGGCAACCGCTGACGCTCGGAAATGAGACGCTGGCCTATTCCGCCGACGAAATCCGTGGTGAACGTCAGGTGTTGCGGACGCGCGTGCCGAAGGGGCGGACCCTGACCTTTGCCCGGACGGTGTCGCTCCGCGAAGACGACATGCCGATGCTGCAGTTGCGGGTCGGCCGGGACGGCGACTCGGCGTGGACGTTGCAGGTGCGGGCGGAGAATCAGGTGCTGCTCGAGCAGGTGATCGACGCGCAGACCGCTCCGGACGTCTGGTGCGACGTGCATGTGCCGCTGGGCGCGTTCATTGGCCAGACCGTACTGCTGCAGGTCCAGCAGACGACATCGGGCGACCAGCCCGGCCTGGGGCTTTGGAAGTCGCTGGAAATCATCTCGGAGTGAACGTGTGACACGCCCAGCCATCGCGATGGCTGGGTGTCCGGGGATCACAGCGTCACGCCGGTTCCGGCTCGAACGTCCACGAATACAGGTGCGTCTCGAGATCCACCACCTGCAAGATCGTCTTGCGACCGGCCGCGGGTTCCAGGGAATAGCCGTTCTCGGCCAGCAGGCTGGCCTGATCGCATTCCGCCGGCACGCGGCCGTCGTCCTTCACCGCCCGCCACCATTGCAGGTGCGGCCACTCCCGTTTGACCGCCTCCAGGCAGGTCTCGATGTTCTTGCCGCCGGGGCCGGCCTTGAATCCCGCCCGTTCGGCCACCGCCGAGAAGGTGGCCAGCTTCTCCAGCTTCTTCAGTTCCCACAAGACTTCCGCCACAGCTTCTGCGCGAATCGTTGGCATAAACAGAACTCCGAAGCGAGCGAGCCAAGTTTGTTCCAGTCAGCCGGTTGTCCCGGACGTCCGGAACGCATGGAATTCTGGAGAATCTGGACCCACAGAGGGTGACGGGACCGCCGATGACGGGTTGGTGACGATCTGATCCCTGGCTGCTTTCCTGACTTCTACGATACTCTGATGAAGGACGGTTCACAATGCCGCCCCGGCAAATGCCGGCAACTTCCCGGCCCTCCCCCGGATTTGCACTCCCGACCATCAACCCCAGGAAAGTCCGTCGTGAACGTGTTTTGTGATGATGGCGTCCGTTTCGAGTACCCCGACGACTGGTCCCTCGCGCGGGAGACGGGGGCGGGACGCATCACCCTGCATCTGCAGACGCCGGGCGCCGCGTTCTGGTGTCTGACCCTGCTCACGGATTGCCCCTCGGCTGCCGAGGCGATCGAAGCCGCCGCCGCGGCGTATCAGGCGGAGTATCCGCAGGTGGACGTCTACCGGGACGTGGCCCCGCTGGAAGGGGGACCCGCGGCGGGGTGCAATCTCGACTTCGTCTACGTCGACCTGGTCAGCTCGGTTTCGCTGCGCGCGGAGGAGACCAACGAGTTCACCGCCCTCGTGCTGTACCAGGGAGAAGACCGTGAGCTGGAGGAGTATCGGCCGCAGTTCGAGGCGGTGACGGCGAGTTTGCGGTATGGCGGAGAGCTGGCGGAGGGATAGGCCGTGGCGCGACGCCCAGGGGTTGCAACCCCTGGGCGTCTGACGCAGCGTGTTCCGATGTCACAGCCGGCCGCTGCGGAAGATGCCGTAGATCAGCCACAGGCCCAACAGACTGGACAGGATGTAGATCGGCAGCGTGACCCACCACAGGTCGGCTCCGCTGCGGATCATCAGGGCCGAGGCGACGATCAGGGCCGCCATCACAATCCCCACCGCCAGCCGGTTGCTGGCCCGCTCGACCTCGACCGTGAACCGGTCCAGTCCGCGCAGTTCCAGTTGCATCTGCAGTTCGTCGGAGCTCAGCTTGGCCAGCGTCGTCGCGACATAGCCCGGCAACTGTTCCGCGGCGGCCCAGACTTTCTGCGTTCGTTTGATCAGCCGGTCCGCCATCTGCGAGGGTTGATACCGCTCCTGGACCAGTTGCTCGACGTAGGGCTGCAGGTGCTTCGCCAGGTTGAACGCCGGATCGAGCGCCCGGCCGATCCCCTCCAGCGTCACCAGCGCCCGAATGAGCAGCGTCAGGCTCCCCGGACAGCGGATGTGGTTCTGGCTGAGGATGGACACGAAGTCGCTGAGCATCTGGCCCACGTTCAGGCGGTCCAGCTCCACGCCGTAGTAGTTGGCGACAAAATCGCGGACGTCGATCCGCAGCAGGGGGCGGTCGACCTCGCCGTAGGTCTGTCCAATCGCCAGGACCATCTCCATCACCCCCTCGACATCCTTGCGGGCGATGGCCACAAACAGATCGATGAGCTGCTCGCGGGTTTCGTCGTCCAGCATTCCGACCATGCCGTAGTCCAGGAGGCAGATCGCGCCGTCCGGCCGGATGCGGAGGTTGCCCGGATGCGGATCGCCGTGGAACACGCCGTACTCGAACGCCTGTTTCATGAACAGCTTGGCGCCCCGCACGGCGATGTCCGCCGGATTGCACGGCCAGCGCGCCGGTTCCGAAACGTCGTCGACGCGGAGCCCCTCAATGAACTCCATCGTCAGCACCCCCTCGCTGGTCAGGTCGCTGTAGACCCGCGGCACGTACAGCGTCGCATCCCCCTTGAACAGCCGGGCGAACTCCTGCATCGTGCGGCCTTCGCGGGCGAAGTTCACCTCGCGGCGGATGGTGCGGGCAAAGTGGGCCACCAGGCCGGTGGGATCGAACACGCGGGCTTCGGGCAGATGCCGCTCGGCGAGCAGCGCCAGCTCTTGCATCAGCGACAGGTCCCGTTCGATGTCGCGCACGGCGTTCGGCCGGCGGATCTTGATCGCCAGGGGCGTGCCGTCGAAGTGCCAGGCCCGGTGCACCTGCGCCAGCGAACCGGCGGCAATCGGTTCGCGGTCGAACACGGCGTACAACTCATGGATCGGGCGACCCAGCTCCTGTTCCAGGAGGGACACGGCTTCGTCGGACGGAAACGGCGGCACCTGCTCCTGCAGCTTTTGCAGTTCGACAATCATCTCGTGGGGAATGATGTCCGGGCGGGTGCTCATCACCTGGCCGAACTTGATGAACGTCGGCCCCAATGCCTCCAGCGACAGCCGGACCCGGGCATAGACCGTCAATTCCGGCGGCGGCGGCTCGCGGCGGCGGAACAACCACCGCGACCAGCGCTGCCAGACGCTCCGCAATCCCACACGCGCCAGCACGTCGCCGAACCCGTGGTTCAGCAGCACCGCGGCGATCTCGCGGGTGCGGCCCAGATTGCGGATCAGCCGAAACGGATGTGCTTCCAAACCCGGACTCCTCGGTGACGATGCGGCCCTGCGTTGTACCGCACCGTCCCGGTTGATGCGAGGAATCACTCACGGAAGCCCGCGGGTGGCCACCATGGGTGGACGTCTGCTGGCTCTTGACCGCAAGACGGTTTTCCCGCGGCTTCCGGCTCCCTTCCCCGTCAGGGGTTAATGATCGGCGTCCAAATCGGTTATCATGCCGGGGGTGGGACAGGGAGGCGGCGATTATGTCCAGCGTGACGGCGGATTTCTCGCTCAATCCGGCGGTGGCGTGGGCGCCCCTGCAGTTGCTCCCGCAACGGCCGATCGTGTTCTTCGACGGCGTATGC
>Ga0073934_10007333_pt1 | contig 15426 bp, 13 predicted proteins | sample LarsenN4metaG_FD_76834 | JGI IMG/M metagenome (GOLD analysis project Ga0073934, IMG submission 76834) | Hot spring sediment bacterial and archeal communities from British Columbia, Canada, to study Microbial Dark Matter (Phase II) - Larsen... ...
CGCGCCTTCTCCTCGTCGCGGCGCGCGCCGCCGAGCAGCACGTCGAAGCGGTGCTCCTCGATGGCCTCGAGCAAAGTCACCGTCTGGTGGCCGTTGCGCGACTCGAGCGGGTGCGCCAGGCGCACCGTGCCGCGCTTCATCGAATCCTCCAGATGGCCGACGACCAGGCGCTCGCCCATCTCGGCCACGCGGCGGTCGCGGAATTCGATCACCTCGGGGAAGTTGTGGCCGGTGTCCACGTGCAGCAGCGGGAAGGGCAGCCGTCCCTTGTGGCTGCCGTCGGCGTGGCGGCTCTTGAAGGCCTTCTCGGCCAGGCGCAGCACCACGCACGAATCCTTGCCGCCGGAGAACAGCAGCGCCGGGCGCTCGAAGGCGGCGGCAGTCTCGCGCAGGATGAAGATCGCCTCCTCTTCCAGCCAGTCGAGGTGGGTGTGGTCGAGTTCGGGCAGCAGCTGCTCGATGGACAGGGGGGCATTCATCGCGGGGCTCCAATCGTCGACACCTCGGCGGCGGGTGCGTCCTTCACGTGCAGGCCGCATTCCTTGGCCTTCTCGTCTTCCCACCACCAGCGACCGGCACGGAACGGTTCGCCGACGGCGATGGCGCGGGTGCAGGGCGCGCAGCCGATGCTGGGCATGAACTCGTCGTGCAGCGGGTTGGAGGGCACGTCGTGGGTGGCGATGTAGTGCCACACGTCGGCCCAGCTCCAGTCGGCCAGCGGGTTGAACTTGATGCGGCCCTTGTCGTCCGCTTCGCTGAACGGCACGACCGCGCGCGTGTCCGACTGCTCGCGGCGCAGCCCGGTCACCCAGGCGCTGGCGCCGGCCAGCATGCGCGAGAGCGGCTCGAGCTTGCGGATGGCGCAGCACTGCTTGCGCAGGTCGATGCTCGCGTACATCGCCTTGTCGCCATGCGACTCGACGAAGTGGACGACCGATTCCTGCGCCGGCCTGAAGACCTCGACAGCCAGACCGTAGCGCTGTTCGATGCGCGGGATCAGCGCCACCGTCTGCTCGTGCAACTGGCCGGTCTCGAGCGTGGCCACCGCGATCGGCAGCGCATGGCGCGCGATCAGGTCGGTGATCACCATGTCCTCCGCGCCCAGGCTGGTGGCCTGCACGATGCGGCCGGCGTGCTCGGTGGCGGCGCTCTGCAGTACCGCGACAGTATGCGCCACGCGCTCGTCGAAGCCGGCGGTGGCGCGCGCGTACAGCGCGATGGCGCTCATATCGCGGCCCCCGCGTTGACGAACTCGGCGGCCTTCGCCAACGCCACCTGCGCCGCCTCCGGTTTGGCGAACAGCGGCCGGTTGTCGCGGGTGTCACCCTGGTAGTGCGCCGTGAAGAAGGCGAGCGTGCGTTCGGCGGCCTCGATCGACTGGTCGTGGCGCAGCACGGCGGCGTCGAAGCCGGTGCGCGCCAGCAGCGGCACCATGTCGACCAGCACCTCGCCGGTGGCCCGCACCTCGCCGCCGAAGCGGTAGCGCGAGCGCAGCAGCCGCGCCTGGCTGTAGGCGCGGCCGTCCACCCACTTCGGGAAGTGCAGCGCCACCAGGCCGAATCGCGGCAGGTCGGCCGCGAAGTCCTCGATGTCTTCGTCGTTGGCGAGCTTCAGGCCGACCGGCATGCCCTCGGGCCAGTGGGCGCGCACCGCGTGCCACTGGTTGCTGTCCAGCAGCAGGTGCGGTGCCGGGGTGATGCTGACCGGCGGGCCGTCCTCACCGCCGAGGGCGTGCCAGCGGTCCTTGTGGGTGTCGATGAATCGCATGGGGGGCTCCTTGCGCTCAGGCGGCCAGCGCCGTGGCGCGCCGCACCGCATTGGCCGGGCCCTTGAAGGGCTCGATGCCGATGCGGCGCACGGTGTCGATGAAGCGTTCGCCGCGGGTGCGGTGCGTCTTGTAGGTCTCGATCACGGCCTCGATCGCATCGGCCACCTCGTCGGCGGCGAACGACGGGCCGATCACCTTGCCGGGCACCGAGGCGCCCGACAGCGTCGAGCCGTCGGCGCCGCCGAGCGACACCTGGTACCACTCCTTGCCGTCCTTGTCGACGCCGAGGATGCCGATGTGCCCGCTGTGGTGATGGCCGCAGGAGTTGATGCAGCCGCTGATGTGCAGGTCGATGTCGCCGATGTCGTGCTGCTCGTCGAGGTCGGCGAAGCGCTCGGTGATCTCCTCGGCGATGGGGATCGAGCGGGCGTTGGCCAGCGCGCAGAAGTCGCCGCCCGGGCAGGCGATCATGTCGGTGAGCAGGCCGATGTTCGGCGTGGCGAATCCGGCGTCCTTGGCGGCGTGCCACAGCGCCTCGAGCTCGCTCTCGCGCACCCAGGGCAGCAGCAGGTTCTGGTCGTGCGTCACGCGCAGTTCGCCGGCGCTGTGGCGGTCGGCCAGCGTCGCGGCGGCCTCCATCTGCGCGGCGGTCACGTCGCCGGGCGCCTGGCCGGCGCGCTTGAGCGACAGCGTCACCGCGCGGTAGCCGGCGAGGCGGTGCGCGTGCACGTTGCGCTGCAGCCAGCGCGCGAAGCCGCCGGTGGCGTGGCTCGGCCAGGCCGGCGCGGCACCGGCCTCGCTCACGCCCTGCGGCAGCACGAAGCTCGCCTTCACGCGCTCCAGCTCGGCCACGGGGATGCGGTGCGCCGCGCCGTCGACGTCGTCGGCCAGGATGCGGGCGAACTCGGCCTCGACGGCGTCGATGAACTTCTGCCCCTCGGCCTTGACGAGGATCTTGATGCGCGCCTTGTAGGCGTTGTCGCGGCGGCCGTAGCGGTTGTACACGCGCACGATGGCCTCGATGAACAGCAGGATCTCCTGCCAGGGCAGGAACTCGCGGATCACCGTGGCGATCACCGGCGTGCGTCCCATGCCGCCGCCGACCAGCACCTTGAAGCCGACCTCGCCGCGCTCGTTCTTCGCGAGCTGCAGTCCGATGTCGTGCCAGGCGATGGCGGCGCGGTCCTCGACGGCGCCACTGACGGCGATCTTGAGCTTGCGCGGCAGGAAGGCGAACTCCGGGTGCAGCGTGCTCCACTGGCGCAGCAGCTCGCAGTAGGGGCGCGGGTCGACGATCTCGTCGGGCGCCACGCCGGCCAGCGCGTCGCTGGTGATGTTGCGGATGCAGTTGCCGCTGGTCTGGATGCCGTGCATGTCGACTTCGGCCAGCAGGTCCATCACGTCGGCGCTCCTGGCCAGCGGGATCCAGTTGAACTGGCAGTTCTGCCGCGTGGTGAAGTGGGCGTAGCCGCGGTCGAACTCGCGCGCGATGCGCGCCAGGCGGCGCAGCTGGTGCGAGGCCAGCGCCCCGTAGGGAACGGCGATGCGCGCCATCGGCGCGTGGCGCTGGATGTACCAGCCGTTCTGCAGGCGCAGCGGGCGGAACTCGTCGTCGCCCAGCTTGCCGGCGAGGTTGCGCTCGAGCTGGTCGCGGTACTGCGCGGCGCGCTGGCGAACGAACAGGCGGTCGAAGTCGGTGTAGCGGTACATCTCAGTGGATCACTTTCAGTCCGGCGGTGACGAGTGCGGCGCACAGCAGGCCGCGCACCAGCTTCTCGGGCATCTTTCGGGTGAGCTGCGCGCCGATCCAGATGCCGGGCACGCTGCCGATCAGCAGGGCGCCGAGCAGGCCCCAGTCGACGTGGCCCAGCGTGGCGTGGCCGATGCCCGCCACGAAGGTCAGCGGCACGGCGTGGGCGATGTCGGTGCCGACCACCCGGTGCGACTCCAGCCGCGGGTACAGCAGCATGATCAGCGTGGCGCCGATGGCGCCGGCGCCGATGGAGCTCAGCGACACCAGCACGCCCAGGATCAGGCCGCACAGCACGGTGAGCCAGGGCTTGTGCCGCTCGGGCAGCCAGCGCTCCAGGCGCAGGCCGACGGCGTGCCAGGCGCTGCGGTAGGCCACCACCACGGCGGTCAGCAGCAGCGCGATGCCCAGCGAGAAGGTCAGGGCGCTGGCCCAGCCCTTGGTGATGCCGGTGGCGTGCATCAGCGCCACCATCGCCAGCGAGCCCGGGATGCTGCCGGCCAGCAGCAGGCCGGTGATGCGCCAGTGCACGTGGCCGGCGCTGTGGTGCGAGACCGAGCCGGCCGTCTTGGTGATAGCGGCGAACCACAGGTCGGTGCCGATGGCCACCGCCGGGTTCAGCTTGAACACCGACAGCAGCAGCGGCGTCATCAGCGAGCCGCCGCCCACGCCGGTCATGCCGACGATGGCGCCGACGCCGAAGCCGCTGAGAATCGCAATCCAGTCCATGGGCCGCCGAGAAGTTGAAACGGCCGCCGGAGGGCAGCCGATGCGCGGACTGTAGGCAGTGCCTATATATATGAGAAGAACTTTCTTGTTTGTTGTTTATGCCTGATGAGAATAAAGAGCGGGTCGAGTCATCGCGCCGTGCCTGGCTAAGCTGGGCGCTGGCCGGCTCGGCGGCCTGGCTCGCCGGGTGCCAGAGCGCGCCCGTGGCGCCACCGCCCGCCGCTCCCGAGCCTCCGCCGCCGGCTCCGCCTCCCGCGCCGCCGCCCCCGCCCAAGCCCCCGCGCATCGGCCTGGCACTGGGTGGCGGTGCCGCGCGCGGCTTCGCCCACATCGGCGTCATCCAGGCGCTGGAGGACAGCGGCATCCGCCCCGACCTGGTGGTCGGCACCTCGGCTGGCAGCCTGGTGGCGGCGCTCTACGCGTCGGGCAAGCGCCCGGCCGAACTGATCCGCCTGGCCGATGCGATGGACGAGGCCTCGATCACCGACTGGGCGTTCCCCGGCCGCGGGCTGATCCGCGGCGAGGCGCTGGCGCGCTTCGTGCGCGAGCACACCGGCGCGAAGTCGATCGAGCAGATGGCGCTGCCGCTGGGCATCGTGGCCACCGACCTCGATTCGGGCGCGCCGATCCTGTTCCAGCGCGGCGACACGGGCGTGGCGGTGCGCGCTTCCAGCGCCGTGCCGGCCGTCTTCCAGCCGGTGAAGATCGGCAACCGCGAATACGTCGACGGCGGCCTGGTGTCACCGGTGCCGGTGCGCTTCGCCCGCCAGATGGGGGCGGAGATCGTCATCGCGGTCGACATCTCCGCGGCACCGGAAGGAGCGGGAACCGGCGACGCGCTACGCATGCTCCTGCAGACCTTCGCGATCATGGGGCGCAGCATCAACCAGTTCGAGCTGCGCGACGCCGACATCGTGCTTCGCCCGCGGCTGCCCGGGGTGTCGGGGGCCGACTTCGCGGCGCGCAAGCGTGTCATCCAGGCCGGCCGCGAAGCCGCGCTGGCCGCCTTGCCCGATCTGCGCGCCAAGATGGCCGCGCGCATGCACTGAGCGGGCCGGGAATGGAAGAGGCGCTGTAGGCCGGGCAGTCCCAAAGAAAAGGCCCGGAAGACCGGGCCTTTGAAGGTACCTGGAGGTACCGAGGAGACAACCTTTCAGGGAGACCGCCGGCTCTCGCTGGCGGCCCTCCATAGATCGGGCACTCCCCGGTTAGTTCAAGCCGGCCACAAATCTTTGCATTCCGGCCCGAAGCCCCGAGGGGCGCGCTCAGGCAGCGCGCTTGGCCTTCGGCGTGGCGGCCTGGGTGGCCTTCACGGCGGTGCTGGTCACGGCCTGGAAGTTGGCCTCGGCCACTTCGGCGGCCTGCTTGGCGGCCTTGTGCACGCTCTCGTAAGCGTTGTTGGCGGCGGCGACGGCCGACTTCACCAGGGCGACGGCGTTCTCGGTGCCGGCCGGGGCGTTCTTGACGGCGGTGTCGACCACGGCCATGAACTTCTTCTGCGCGTCGGCGGCGGTCTCTTCGGCGACCTTGGCCACTTCGGCGTTGGTGGCGGCAGCGATGTCATACAGGTGGCGGCTGTAGGCGGCGGCCTTCTCGGCGGCGGGCTGCAGCAGGCCGGCCTGCAGGGCGAACAGCTCCTGCGCATCCTTGACCGACAGGGCGGCCTTGGTGGTGTCGGCGGTCTCGGCCAGCGCGGTCTTGGCGACCTGCATGTTCAGCTCGATCAGCTTCTCGACGCCCTCGAAGGCCTTGTTCGTCAGACCGAACAGGGTTTCGACGTTGGCCTTGTTGGCGGCGATGACTTGCTCAGCGGTCAGGAAGGACATGGAACTCTCCATTGAGGGGGTGGAACTGAGGTTGCCGCATCTATGTTGCAGTGCAGCATGAGCGCAAGTATATGCGTCGTCGAGCGTCTTTCAAGAGGTTTTGCTGCACTGCGTCAAAGTTAGAGAGATTTTTCTACTGGACACGTCTGGCAGGCTGGCGCGGCAGAATGCCGCCGCCCCATGCAAGCCTTCCACTCCGACCACTTCGTGCTGCCCCTGCCGCCCGGGCACCGGTTCCCGATGCCGAAGTACCGGTTGTTGCGCGAGCGCATCGAGGGCGAGCCGGGCTTCCGGCTGTGCGAGGCGCCACCGGCCAGCGAGGGCGAGCTGGCCCTGGCCCACGATCCCGGCTACATCACGGCCGTCTTCGAGGGCACGCTGGCCGCGCCGCTGCAGCGCGAGATCGGTTTTCCCTGGAGCGAGCGCATGGTCGAGCGCTCGCGCCGCTCGGTAGGCGCCACCATCGCGGCGGCGCGTGCCGCGCTGGCCGAGGGCACGGCCGCCAACCTGGCCGGCGGGACGCACCACGCCAGCGCCGACAAGGGCGGCGGCTACTGCGTCTTCAACGATGCCGCGGTGGCGGCCCGGCTGATGCAGGCCGAGTGGCACCGCCGCCACGGCAGTGCGGCCGGCGGCCTGCGCATCGCGGTGATCGACCTCGACGTGCACCAGGGCAACGGCACCGCGGCGATCTTCCGCGACGACCCGACGGTGTTCACGCTGTCGCTGCACGGCGCGAAGAACTTCCCCTTCCGCAAGGAAACGAGCGACCTCGACGTCGAACTGCCCGACGGCTGCACCGACGAGCCTTACCTCGCCGCGCTCGATGCGGCGCTCGAAGAATTGTGGGCGCGACACCGCGATGGCCTGCCGGGGCTGGCGTTCTACCTCGCCGGCGCCGACCCCCATGAGGACGACCGGCTCGGCCGTCTCAAGCTCAGCGCGCAAGGGCTGGCCGAGCGCGATCGCCGCGTGTTCGCCGCCTGCCGCGAGCGCCGCATCCCAGTCGCCGTGAGCATGGCCGGCGGCTACGGGCGCGACATCGGCGTCACGGTCGACATCCAGCGCCGCACCCTGCACGAGGCGCTGGCAAGCTGGCGACAGTGGAATGCGCAGGGGGCGTGGAACAATCCGGCGACATGAGTTCCCGACCTCATCCCGAGCCGCGCAGCGCCTATCGGCACTTCCGCCCCATCCAGACACGCTGGGCCGACAACGACGCCTACGGCCACGTCAACAACGTCGTCTACTACGCCTGGTTCGACACGGCGGTCAACGGCTACCTGATCGAAGCCGGCGCGCTGGACATCCATGGGGGCGCCACCATCGGCCTGGTGATCGAGACGCGCTGCAACTACTTCGCCTCGCTGGCCTTCCCGCAGCAGGTGGAGGCCGGCCTGCGCGTGGCGCATCTCGGGCGCAGCTCGGTGCGCTACGAAGTGGGGCTGTTCGCCCACGATGCGCCCGAGGCCGCCGCGGCCGGGCACTTCATCCACGTCTACGTCGACCGCGCCACGCGCCGGCCGGTGGAACTCCCCGAGGCGCTGCGCGCCGCCCTGCAACCCCTGATCGCCACCGCATGACCGACACCGCCATGACCCGAGCCGTCGACGAGGCCATCACCTCGCGCCGCTCCATCCGCGCCTACCTGCCGACGCCGGTGCCTCGCGAGACCATCGAAGACATCCTGCGCGTCGCCGCGCGCGCGCCCTCGGGCACCAACACCCAGCCCTGGAAGGTGCACGTGCTGACGGGCGCGGCCAAGGAGCGCCTGAGCGCCGCCATCCAGGCCGCCTTCGACGATCCCGGAGAGCGCGCCCGCCACAGCGAGGAGTACGCCTACTACCCGACGCAGTGGCAGTCGCCCTACATCGACCGCCGCCGCAAGGTCGGCTGGGACCTGTACGGCCTGCTCGGCATCGGCAAGACCGACAAGGAGCGCATGCACGCCCAGCACGGCCGCAACTACGCCTTCTTCGACGCGCCGGTCGGGCTGATCTTCACCATCGACCGCGTGATGCAGCAGGGCAGCTGGCTGGACTACGGCATGTTCCTGCAGAACATCATGGTGGCCGCGCGCGGCCGCGGCCTGGACACCTGCCCGCAGGCCGCGTTCACGCAGTTCCACCGCATCATCGAGGCGCAGCTCGGCCTGGGGCCCGGCGAGATGGTGGTGTGCGGCATGTCGCTTGGCCATGCCGATCCGGATGCGATCGAGAACACGCTGGTCACCGAGCGCGAGCCGGTCGAGGGTTTCACCCGGTTCCACGACTGAGCGTGCTCCCGAGGCGGTCCCTAGAATCGCGGCCGGGCTGGGGAAGCCGCCGCGACGCCTAGATCGCGGGGCGACGAGGGGAACGCGATGACGCTGCTGGGGATTCCATTCGATTTCGTGCTGTTCGCGCTGACGCTGCTGGGCGTCGCGATGCTGCACCACCATGCACTGAAGGTCGCCGTCGGCGGCGCGCTGGCGGTCACGCTGTTCCAGCTGTTCATCACCGGCTTCAAGGCCGGGCCTGGTCTTTCCGGCCTGGCCGGCCACGCGGCGCACGAGTGGGTGACGCTGGCCAACCTGCTCGGTCTGCTGCTCGGCTTCGCGCTGCTGGCCGACCACTTCGAGCAGAGCCGGCTGCCCGAGATCCTGCCGCACCTGCTGCCCGACGACTGGAAAGGCGGCTTCGTGCTGCTGATCGGCGTGTTCGTGATGTCGGGCTTCCTCGACAACATCGCCGCCGCGATGATCGGCGGCACCATGGCCGCGGTGCTGTTCGCGCGTCGCGTGCACATTGGCTATCTCGCCGCCATCGTCGCCGCGTCGAATGCCGGCGGGGCGGGCAGCGTCGTGGGCGACACCACCACGACGATGATGTGGATCGCCGGCGCCAACCCGCTGTGGGTGCTCGAGGCCTATGTGGGCGGTTTCGTAGCGCTGACGTTCTTCGGCGTGATCGCCGCCAAGCAGCAGCACGACTACCAGCCGATCCAGAAGGACGACACGCCGGGTGTGCACATCGAGTACGGCCGGCTGGCGGTGGTGGGCATCATCCTGGTGGCGGCGGTGGTGGCCAACATCTGGTTCAACCTGAACAAGCCCGAGGTGCTCGACCACTTTCCGGTGATCGGCGCGGCCGTGGTGCTGGCCATCCTGGCCACGGCGCCGCTGCGCAGGCCCAAGTGGAGCCTGTTGCCGGGTGCGTTCAAGGGCAGCGTGTTCCTGCTCTCGCTGGTGTGGTGCGCCTCGCTGATGCCGGTGGACAAGCTGCCGGCGGCGTCCTGGCCGACCGCCTTCGGCCTGGGCTTCGTGTCGTCGGTGTTCGACAACATTCCGCTGACCGCGTTGGCCATCCGGCAGGATGGCTACGACTGGGGCTTCCTGGCGTTCGCGGTCGGCTTCGGCGGCTCGATGATCTGGTTCGGCTCGTCGGCCGGCGTGGCGCTGTCCAACCTCTACCCCGAAGCGCGCTCGGTCGGTGCCTGGCTGCGCGGCGGCTGGCACATCGCGGTCGGTTACGTGCTCGGCTTCATGGCCATGCTGCTGCTGCTGGGCTGGCATGGCCATCCCATCAACGAACGTGCGGCACAGCCCGTGCCGGCGGCCGCCTCGGGAGTTTCCAAGTGACACAGCGTCCCGCCGTGCTCGTTGCGCGCGCCATCTTCCCCGAGACCGTTGCCAAGCTCCGCGCTCACTTCGAGGTCGAGGACAACCCGACCGACCAGATCTTCAGCAAGGCCGAGCTCAGCCAGAAGCTCGCCGGAAAGGCTGGCTGCTTCATCACCGGCAGCGAGCGCATCGACGCCGAGGTGCTGGCCGCCAACCCGCAGCTGCGCGCCGTCTGCAACATGGCCGTGGGCTACAACAACATCGACGTCGACGCCTGCACCGCGCGCGGCGTGGTGGCCACCAACACGCCCGACGTGCTGACCGAGACCACTGCCGACTTCGGCTTCGCGCTGATGATGGCGGCGGCGCGCCGGGTGGCAGAGAGCGAGCGTTTCCTGCGCCGCGGCGAGTGGACGAAATGGTCGTTCGACATGTTTGCCGGCGGCGACGTGCATGGCGCCACGCTCGGCATCCTCGGCATGGGCCGCATCGGCCAGGCGGTGGCGCGGCGGGGCGCGCTGGGCTTCGGCATGAAGGTGATCTACCACAACCGCAGCCGCCTGGCGCCGGACATCGAGGCGCCGATCGGCGCGCGCTATGTCGGCAAGGAAGAGCTGCTGCGCGAGTGCGACCACCTGGTGATCGTCGTGCCGTATTCGGCGGCCAGCCACCACGCCATCGGTGCGGCCGAGCTGGCGCAGATGAAGCCGAGCGCGACGCTGACCAACATCGCGCGCGGTGGTGTGGTCGACGATGCCGCGCTGGCGCAGGCGCTGCGAGAGCGGCGCATCGCGGCGGCGGGCCTGGACGTCTTCGAGGGCGAGCCCAAGGTGCACCCCGATCTGCTGACCGTGCCGAACGTCGTGCTCACGCCGCACATCGCCAGTGCGACGGTGGCCACCCGTCGCGCGATGGCCGATCTGGCGGCCGACAACCTGATCGCGCTGCTCACCGGCGGCACGCCGCCGACGCCGATCAATACGCAGGCGCTCGCCGCGCGCCGCTGAGGCGCCGGTTCAGAGGAAGCGCTCGAGCAGCCGTCGCGAGCGCTTGTCGAGCGCGCGCGCATCGGCGATGCGGTAGCCGATGCCGTGGCTGTCGGTGATCAGCAGCGTCGTGCCGCCGAGGCGGCGGATGTCTTCCTCGCCCTTGAGCACCAGCGTGGTCGTGCCGCGGTCGGTACGCACGGTCCAGGTGCTCGGCGTGGTGAAGGTCGACACCTCGAGCAGGGCCTCGATCACCGGGGCGAAGTCGCGCCGTGCCAGTTCTTCGGCGAGCAGCGCGCGCGACTCCGCAGGCAGGCCGGCCAGGCGCTCGATCCAGGTGCATTCGCGCCCGTCGGTGCCCACCAGCGACAGCGCACCGTCCGGGTCCGACAGGGGAAAGGCGCGCACCGGCACCACGCCGACGTGCTGCGTGCCGTCGGCCAGCGTCAGCACGAGCCGGCCATGCGTGTCGCGCGCGAGTCGCATGCCGTTCATGCCGCCCCCGCCGGATGGGCCGCGGGCGCCACGGGCGGCAGGATGCGCGCACCGCGTTCGTCGTCGCCTTCGTCCACCTGCCGGGCCTGAGCCTCGTACAGCCGCCAGTAGGCGCCCTGGTGCGCGAGCAGCTCGTCGTGCGTGCCCACCTCGACGACACGGCCGCGGTCCATCACCACGAGGCGATCGGCGCGGCGCAGCGTCGAGAGCCGGTGCGCGATCGCGATCGTGGTGCGGCCCTGGACCAGGTTGTCGAGCGCGTTCTGGATTTCCTTCTCGGTCTCGGTGTCGACCGACGAGGTCGCCTCGTCGAGGATGAGGATGCGCGGGTCGATCAGCAGCGCGCGTGCGATCGAGATGCGCTGGCGCTCGCCGCCCGAGAGCCCTTGGCCGCGCTCGCCGACCATCGAGTCGTAGCCGTGCGGCAGGCGCAGGATGAACTCGTGCGCGTGCGCGGCGCGCGCCGCGGCGACGATCTCCTCGCGCGTGGCGTCGGGCTTGCCGTAGGCTATGTTCTCGGCCACCGTGCCGAAGAAGAGGAAGGGTTCCTGCAGCACCAGGCCGATGTGGCGACGGAAGTCGGCCACGCGGAAGCGGCGCAGGTCGACGCCGTCGACCTTGATCGCGCCGTCGGTCACGTCGTAGAAGCGGCAGATCAGGTTGACCAGCGTGCTCTTGCCCGAGCCGCTGTGGCCGACCAGGCCGATCATCTCGCCCGGCCGGATCTCCAGATCGAGCCCGCGGATCACCGCGCGGCTGCCGTAGCGGAAGCCCACGCCCTGCAGCGACAGGCGGCCTTCCGGCTTGTCGATCGCCACCGGCTGCGCCGGCTCCGGCACGTTGCTGACATGGTCGAGGATGTCGAAGATGCGCTTGGCGCCGGCGGCAGCCTTCTGCGTCACCGAGACGATGCGGCTCATCGAGTCGAGCCGGCCGTAGAAGCGGCCGATGTAGGCGATGAACGCGGTCAGCACGCCGACGGTGATCTGGTTGCGGCTGACCAGCCAGATGCCGAAGGCCCACACCACCAGCAGGCCGATCTCGGTGAGCAGCGAGACGGTCGGCGTGAACAGGCTCCAGGTCTTGTTCAGCCTGTCGTTCACCTCCAGGTTGTGGCGGTTGGCGCGGCGGAAGCGATCGGATTCGCGCCGTTCCTGCGCGAAGGCCTTGACCACGCGGATGCCGGGAATGGTGTCGGCCAGCACGCTGGTGACTTCACCCCAGACGCGGTCGATCTTCTCGAAGCCGGTGCGCAGCCGGTCGCGCACGAGGTGGATCATCCAGGCGATGAAGGGCAGCGGCAGCAGCGTCACCAGCGCCAGCGACGGGTTGATGTTGAACAGGATCACCGCGGTCATGGTGATCATCAGCACGTCGGTGGCGAAATCCAGCGCATGCAGGGACAGGAAGACGCAGATGCGGTCGGATTCGCTGCCGATGCGAGACATCAGGTCGCCGGTGCGCTTGCTGCCGAAGTAGTCGAGGCTGAGCCGCAGCAGGTGGTCGAAGGTGGCGGTGCGCAGGTCGGCGCCGATGCGCTCGCTGACGATCGCCAGCAGCCAGGTGCGCCACCAGCCCAGGCCCCAGGCCACCACCGCCGCGCCGAGCAGGCCCGACAGCAGCAAGATCACGTGCCCGGGGTCGATCTGCTGGCCGTTCTGGTACGGGATCAGCACGTCGTCCATCAGCGGAATGGTGAGGTAGGGCGGGACCAGCGAGGCGGCGGTCGACACCAGCATCAGCACGAAACCGAGCAGCAGCTGCCAGCGGTAGGGCCTGGCGAAGCGCGACAGGCGCAGCAGCACCCAGGTCGACGGCGGCGTCGGCGACTCGGCGGCGAAATCGGTCTCCTCGGCCTCCGGGGCGTCGTCGGCGTCGGTCGCGCCGTGGGTGAGCCGGTGGATCTGCCGGTCGAACTGCGCCATCAGCCGCAGCGCGGCCGGGTCGGCGCCCAGGGTGTAGCGCCAGACGGCCAGCCGGCCGCCGGCGTCGTGCAGCGAGAGCTGGCCCACGCCGGCGTGGTCGGCGTGCTGCAGGCTCAGCGAGTTGGCCAGCGGCCAAGCTTCCCAGGCGTCGGCGCCGGGGTGGCGGGCGAGCAGGCGGCGGTCGGTCAGCATCAGCTGGCCGGCGGCGAAGCGGTCCTGGCCGTCGAGGTCAACGTCGAGGCTGGCCAGCGCGTTCTCCCCTGGCTCGAGCGGTGCGGACGTGGCCGCGGCGAGCATGGAAGACGGGTCGGTGGAGGGCATGAGGTCGAAACGGCGGGAGCGCGCGATTGTCGCGTAACGCGCCGGGGACTTCCCAAGCCGACCACAAGTGAGCGCCGGGCGCGAATAATCCACACCTCAGAAGTCCCGCCGATGCGGCCTCGCCGGCCGCCCCCCTCGATGACCCACTTCGACGACATCCGCCTGCTGCGCGTGACCTACCTGCGTGGCCCGAACCTCTGGACCTACCGCTCCGCCCTGGAGGTCTGGCTCGACCTCGGCGTGCTGGAGGAGTACCCCTCCCACAAGCTGCCGGGCTTCGTCGGGCGGATCACCGCGGCGCTGCCGGCGCTGGAAGAACACCACTGCGGCGTCGGCGAGCGCGGCGGCTTCCTTCAGCGGCTGCAGGAGGGCACCTGGATGGGCCATGTGCTCGAGCACGTCGTCATCGAGCTGCTGAACCTGGCCGGCATGCCCACCGGCTTCGGCCAGACGCGCAGCACCTCGCAGCACGGCGTCTACCGCATGGTGTTCCGGGCGCGTGACGAGGCCGTGGCGCGCTGCGCGCTGGAAAACGGCCACCGCGTGCTGATGGGCGTGATCAATGGCCAGCCGGTCGACGTGCCGGCGGCGGTGGCGGCGGTGCGCGACGCGATCGACAGCGCCTACCTCGGGCCCAGCACGGCGCACATCGTGGCCTCGGCCACCGACCGGCGCATTCCGCACCTGCGCCTGAACGAGGGCAACCTGGTGCAACTCGGCCACGGCAACCGCCAGCATCGCATCTGGACGGCCGAAACCGACCGCACCAGCGCCATTGCCGAGGGCATCGCTCGCGACAAGGACCTGACCAAGCGGCTGCTCGCCGCGGTCGGCGTGCCGGTGCCCGAAGGGCGCATCGCGGCCAGCCCCGCCGAAGCCTGGGACGCCGCCGAGTCCATCGGCCTGCCGGTGGCGGTGAAGCCCACCGATGGCAACCATGGCCGCGGCGTGACGCTCGACCTGTCGACGCGCGAACTGGTCGAGAAGGCCTGGGCGCTGGCCGACCAGGAGGGCAGCGAGGTGATCGTCGAGCGCTACATCCCCGGCAACGAGCACCGGCTGCTGGTGGTGGCGGGCGAGGTGGTGGCGGCGGCGCGCGGCGAGACGGCATGGGTGGTCGGCGACGGCCGCCAGTCGGTGGCCCAGCTGGTCGAGGCGCAGCTGAACAACGACCCGCGCCGCGGCGAGACCGAGGACCATCCGCTCGGCCGCATCGAGGTGCGCGAGGACGGCAGCATCCTCGCCGACCTCGAGCGCCAGGGCCTGACACCCGATGCGGTCCCCGCCGCCGGGCAGCGGGTGCTGATCCAGCGCAACGGCAACGTGGCCAACGACTGCACAGACGAGGTCCATCCGGACTTCGCGCGCATCGCCTCGCTGGCGGCTCGCACCGTCGGCCTGGACATCGCCGGCGTCGACCTGGTCGCCCAGGACATCGCCAGGCCGCTGGCCGGCCAGGCCGCCGCCGTGGTCGAGGTCAACGCCGGTCCGGGGCTGCTGGCCCACCTCAAGCCGGCGGTCGGCTCGCCACGACCGGTGGGCAAGGCGATCGTCGACCACCTCTTCCCGCCGGGGGACGACGGCCGCATCCCGATCGTCGGCATCGCAGGCAGCGGCGACACCAGCCGCATCGCGCGGCTCACCGCCTGGCTGCTGCAGCTGGCCGGGCGCCAGGTGGGCCTGGCCTGCCGCGAGGGCCTGTTCCTCGGCAACCGCCGCGTCGACGAGCGTGACGCCACCGAAGGCGCGCTCGCCGAGCGCCTGCTGCTCAACCGTGACATCGACACCGCGGTGTTCGAGAACGGAGCGGCCACCATCCTCGACCAGGGTCTGGTCTACGACCGCTGCCGCATCGGCGTGGTCACCGACCTCGAAGGCGCCGACTCGCTCGAGCGTCACGACATCCGCGATGCCGACGGTCTACCACGTGTGCTGCGCACGCAGATGGACGTCGTGCTCGGCGACGGCTCGGGCGTGCTCAATGCCGACGATGCGCGCATCGCCGCGCTCGCCCAGTACTGCGAC
>Ga0073934_10007334_pt1 | contig 15425 bp, 12 predicted proteins | sample LarsenN4metaG_FD_76834 | JGI IMG/M metagenome (GOLD analysis project Ga0073934, IMG submission 76834) | Hot spring sediment bacterial and archeal communities from British Columbia, Canada, to study Microbial Dark Matter (Phase II) - Larsen... ...
AACGCGAACACCAAGGTGTACAGCCAGACCGACACGACGGCCAGCACCGGCGCGAACGGCAAGGCCGCCGCACCGAAAGCCCACAGCAAGGTCGGCGCCGCGCCGAGGTAGCCGGTGATCACGCCGATGGCCAGCAGCGGCCAGCGGTGCTCGCGCAGGACCTCGCGACGCTCGGAAGCGTCGGCGTGATCGGCCAGCGCGTCGAAGCTCATCACGCGGTAGGTGAGCCAGCCCCAGATGAGCGGCGGCAGCACCAGCACCAGCGGCGGCACGAACCACAGCGGAATGCTCACGACGAGCGCCACCAACGCGAGCACGGTGCAGCCGAGCGACCACAGCACCGACAGCACGATCGACGCGCCGTGCCTGCGCTGCAGCTGCGGGAAGCGCCGCGTGGCCACCAGGTTCACCAGCGCCGGCGTCATCAGCACCGCCACCAGCAGCAGCGACAGCACGACGATCGCCGGCACGGCGAGCGCCACCACGATGACCGGCGCGACCACCGCGCGCACGCCCGCGCCGATCATCGATTCGACCCACGCGAGGAAGTCGGCCACGAGCGGCCAGCTCTCGAGCGCGCCGCGCACCGCGTCGACGGCGGGAGCCCAGTAGAACCAGCCCAGCACGCCCACCGCGCCGGCGGCCAGCACGAGCGGCAGCAGCGACAGCACGACGACGCGCGGATGCAGGCAGTACGCCGCGGCGCGCCAGAACGAATCGAGCAGTGCCTTCATCGTGCGTCGCGGCCGTCGTACGTGCTGCCTGCCGGCGCGTCAGCGCAGGTTGCCGGTGTGGCCGACCGAGTAGCGCCCCGGCTGCGGCCACACGGTGAGGCCGTGCGGCTCGGCGCCGACCTTGATCTGCCTGACGTCGCCGGTCTCGGTGTCGAAGCGGTAGACCACGTCGTCGTAACGCGCGGCGAGCCACAGGTGCTTGCCGTCGGCGCTGACGTTGCCCATGTCGGGGCTGCCGCCGCCGGGCACGCCCCAGCGCGCGACGACCTTCTCGGTGGCGAAGTCGATGACCGTCACGCCGCCGTTGCCGTTGCGCGAGCCGTGGATCTTGTGCGAGCCGCGGTTGGCCACGTACAGGCGCTTGCCGTCGCGGCTGGGGTACAGGCCGTGCGCGCCGAGGCCGGTCTGGATGAAGCCGACCTGCCTGAAGGCGTCGCCGTCGACGACATGCACGCCGTCGGCGTGCATGTCGGCGATGTAGAAGCGCTTGCCGTCGGGCGACGAGCGGATGTCCTGGGGCATGCCTTTGGTGACCGTGCACACCTCGGTCTCGCCCGGCTCCCACGTCTGGCCGGCCTTGATGCGCGGGCCGCCCGGCACTTCCTTGAAGCGGGTGGCCGGCATCTGCAGCTTCAGGTAGCCCAGCACCTTGCGCTCGGCGAGGTCGATCTTCACCAGGGTGCCCGCGAACTCGCACGTGAAGATCGCGAAGCGGCCGTCGATCGAGAAGTCGGCGTGGTTCACGCCCGGGCAGCCCGGCACGTCGATCGAGTACTGCATCGCCATCGTCTGCGGGTCGCGGAAGTCGAGGCGCTTGCGTGCCTCGGCCACCACGATCGCCGACTTGCCGTCGGGCGTGAAGTACATGTTGTACGGATCGTCGACCATCACCGCCTTGCCCGGCTTGCCCGTCTTGGGGTCGATCGGCGTGAGGCTGCCGTCGGTGCGGCCCTCGGCGTTGTTGGTGGCCCAGAGCGTCTGCAGGTCCCACGACGGCACGATGTGCTGCGGCCCGATGCCGACCTTGAAGCGGTCGACGACCTTCATCTGCACGGGGTCGATGACGTACACGTCGTTGGAGCGCAGGTTCGGCACGTAGACGCGCTCGAGGTGGCCGCCGACCGCAGCGCTCACCTTCCCGGGCACGGTCTCGCTGTAGAGGTTCTTCGGGTCCGGCACCGGCGGCATGCCGGGCACCGTCGCGACGCGCGGGATCGTCGTCGGCGCGGCTCCCGGCGCGGCAGACGATGCCGGCGCTGGTGCCGAAGCCGAAGCCGAAGCCGATTCTTGCGCGCGCTGCGCGACCACCACCCCCACGGCCAGCGACACCGCGGTGCCCACGGCGATCCACTTCATGTTCACCCTCCTCGTCGACGCTTCCTCGGTCATGTCTTCGATGCCTTCGCTTCGTCCGTCTCTCGTCCGCGATCAGTGCCCGCGCCGCGCGCGGATGGCCGCGACGGACACCTCCACCACGTGCTCCACGCCGGGCAGGCCGAGCGCCGCGCTGGCGCGCCGCGGATCGCCCGACACGCCGTCGTCCGGCCGGCGTGCGTCGGCGAGCCGTTCGGCGCGCACGAGCGACGGATCGACCGCCAGCGCGAGCGAGGTGTCGGCCAGGCCGGCGTGGGCGCCGATCTCGTCGGCGCCGAAGCCGCGTGCGCGCAGCTGCGCGGCGTGGCCCTCCACGGCCGCACGATAGTACTCGGGCAGTGCATGCACGCGGGTCGCCGGCGGCGTGCGCCATTCACGCTCGAGCCGCGCCGCCACGCGCTCGAGGCTGCGCCGGTAGCCGCCGTGGTCGCCGACGAACACGATGTCGCGGAACCCGTGGCGCCGCAGGCTGCGCGCCGTCGACGCGAGCACCGACTCGAAGGCGGCCTCGTCGATGCCGATCGTGCCGGCGAAGCGCATGTGCGCCTCGGGCGGATCGATGCGGCCTTGCGGCACGTAGGCCATCACCGGCGCGACGATGGCGTCGCCGAGCCGCAGCGCGATGCGCTCGGCCAGCGCGCGCACGCGCACGTTGTGCTTGCCCAGCACCATGTGCGGGCCGTTCTGCTCGGTGCCGCCGATCGGCACCAGCACCGTCGTCGCGCCGGCTGCGATGCGCGCATGCAGCTCCGGCGACGTGAACGCCTCGAGATGCACGCGACCGCTCGTCGGCGCGGCGGCGAGGTCGGCCGCGCGCAGCGGCGCGGCGACGAGCGATGCCGTCATCAGTGCCAACAGCGCCGGTAGCGCCGACAGCGCCGGCAGCGGCCGCACCGTCGCGCACGTCGCGCCGCGCCGAGCCGTCATCGGCTACTCGTCGTCGCCGCCCAGCACGCCGCCGAGCAGGCCGCCGGCGCCGAAGCCGCCGAGCACCGAGCCCTCTTCGCGCGAGCCGCCCATCTGGGGCGCGGCGGCGAACACGCGCGAGGCCAGACGCGAGAACGGCAGGCTCTGCAGCCACACCGTGCCCGGGCCGCTCAGCTTCGCGAAGAACAGCCCTTCGCCGCCGAACAGCGCCGTCTTGATCTTGCCGACGTACTGGATCTCGAAGTCGACGTTCGGCGTGTACGCGACGACGCAGCCGGTGTCGACCATCAGGGTCTGGCCGGGCTGCAGCTCGCGCCTGAGCACCGTGCCGCCGGCGTGCACGAACGCGAGCCCGTCGCCTTCGAGCTTCTGCATGATGAAGCCCTCGCCGCCGAAGAAGCCGACCGAGAGCTTCTGCTGGAAGGCGATGCCCAGGCTCACGCCGCGCGCGGCGGCGAGAAAGGCGTCCTTCTGGCACAGCAAGGTGCCGCCGAGCGCCTTGAGGTCCATCGGCAGGATCTTGCCGGGGTACGGCGCGGCGAAGGCCACGCGCTGCTTGGCGGACGACTGGTTGGTGTAGACGGTGGTGAACAGCGACTCGCCGGTGACCAGGCGCTTGCCCGCGCCGAGCAGCTTGCCGAAGAAGCCGCCCTGGTTCTTGCTGCCGTCGCCGAAGATGGTGTCCATGCCGATGCCGGCGTCCATGAACATCAGGCTGCCGGCCTCGCCGATCGCCGCCTCGCCGGGGTCGAGCTCGACCTCGACGAACTGCATCTCCGAACCCTTGATCTCGTAGTCGACCACGTCCATGGCCATCGTCTTCGCTCCGTGCATGCAACAGGACGCGAGATGGTACCCGTTGGCTATGATGAGTCGGCCATGACCGACGACGTCTCCACCGTGCCCGGCCTGCCGCGCGACGACGCGCCCGCGCCGCCGCGGCCGGGCGACTCGTACGTGCAGTCGTTCGCGCGCGGCCTGTCGGTGATCCGCTCGTTCTCGGCGAGCGCGCCGAGCCAGACGCTCACCCAGGTCGCGCACCGCACCGGCCTCACGCGCGCGGGTGCGCGGCGCATCCTGCTCACGCTCGAGACGCTGGGTTATGTCGAGGCGCAGGGCCGGCAGTTCCGCCTCACGCCGAAGATCCTCGACCTCGGCTTCGCCTACCTGTCGTCGTTGCCGCTGTGGAACCTGGCCGAGCCGGCGATGGAGGCGCTCGTCTCGGAACTGAAGGAGTCGTGCTCGGCCGCCGTGCTCGAAGGCACCGACATCGTCTACGTGCTGCGCATCCCGACGCGCAAGATCATGAGCATCAATCTGGGCATCGGCAGCCGGCTGCCGGCGTGGTGCACGTCGCTCGGCCGCGTGCTGCTGGCCGGCCTGCCCGACGCCGAGGTCGAGGCCAAGCTGCGCGCGAGCCGCATCGAGCGCCACACCGCGCACACGGTGACCGACGTGGCGCAGCTCGCCGCGCTCGTCGCGCAGGCGCGCACGCAGGGCTGGTGCCTGGTGAACCAGGAGCTCGAGGAAGGCCTCGTGTCGCTGGCCGCGCCGATCGTCGACCGCTCGGGCCGCACGATCGCGGCGATCAACGTGAGCGGGCAGGCGAACCGCACACCGCCCGACGAGATGCTGAATCGCTTCCTGCCGAGGCTGCAGCAGGCGGCCGCCGAGATCTCGCGGCTGCTGCAGGTGAAGTCGTGAGGCGCGGGCCGGCGCCGCGCCGTCAGACGTCGAGCGTGTAGACGCTCGCGGCGCGGCGCTCCGACTCGTTGTGGCCGGCCAGCGCCGCGCGCCATCGCGGCGAGTCGCCGACGGACTCCGGCACGAGGCCGCTCGTCATGACCGCCACTTCCTCGGACGACGCGTCGAATTCGCCGACCGGGCGCAGCGCGTCGTCGAACAGGCGCGCGACCATCGCGCCGCCGGCGTCGATCAGCACCAGAAACTTCGCGGGTCCGTGCATCGCGCGCGCCGTTGTGCAGCAAATTGGTGGAACCGGGGGGAATCGAACCCCCGTCCGCAAGCCATCGCCGGCCAGTTCTACATGCGTAGCTGTCTGATTTGAGTCTCGCGCCTCCGGTCGCGCAGCAGCACGCTACCGACGGCGCCAGTCACTTGATCTCGCCCTGGGCCGAGTGACCCGGCTCAGGACCAGCCGATGTGAATGACCTCGCAGCTACCGACCTTGCGGTCTGCAACCCGGCCCATCGGCCAACCGTTGCGAGGCTCACCGGTGTTTAAGCGGCGAGAGCGAAACGTTCGTCGTTCGCAGTTACTTCGTTCCAGTGGATTTACGAGCGAACTGGTGCTCGGCATGCCCTGATCCGACTCCGCACCCACGTCGAAGCCAGGTCGGTCCCAGACCACCCGATCTTAGGCCAGACCGAGCCAGTTCAAGACGCGCGGCGGCGCCTCGACGACGGCATCGGCGCCCCACGCGTGGATCGGCTCGCCCTCGCCGAGATAGCCCCACGCGGCGGCCAGGGTGGCCATGCCCGCGGCGCGGCCGGCCTGCACGTCGCGCAGGTCGTCGCCGACGTACACGCAGGCCGCCGGCGACACGCGCAGCCGGCGGGCCGCCTCGAGCAGCGGGTCGGGATGCGGCTTGGCGCGCGGCGTCGTGTCCCCGCTGATCACCACGGCCGCGCGCCGGTGGAGGTCCAGGCCCTCCACCACCGGCTGCGTGAACCGCGCGTGCTTGTTGGTCACGATGCCCCAGGGCAGGCCGGCCCGCTCGATCGACTCGATCACCGGGTGCATGTCGGGGAACACCTGCGTCTCGCGCAGCAGCCGGGCGGCGTACAGCGCGAGGAACTCGTCGCGCAGAGACTCGAACGCCGCGTCGTCGGGGCCGACACCGAGCGCCACCCCCACCATGCCGCGCGCACCGGCTCCCACCATCGGCCGGAACCGGTCGAACGGCAGCGGCTCGAGGCCGCGCGCGATGCGCAGCGCATTGCCCGCGCCGGCGAGGTCGGGTGCGCTGTCGATCAAGGTGCCGTCCAGATCGAACAGCACGGCGGCGGCGCCGCGCGTCATGCGGGCTTCGCGCACGCGAACAGGTAGTTCACGCTCGTGTCGGCGCTGAGGCGGTAGACGCGCGTGAGCGGGTTGTACTCGAGCCCGCGAGTCGCACCGACGTCGAGCGAGGCATCGCGGCACCACTGCGCCAGTTCACTCGGCCGGATGAACTTCGCGTACTCGTGCGTGCCGCGCGGCAGCAGGTTCAGCACGTACTCGGCCCCGACGATCGCGAACAGGAACGCCTTCGGATTGCGGTTGATCGTCGAGAAGAACGCATGGCCGCCGGGCTTGAGCAGGGTCGCGCAGGCGCGCACGACCGAGGCCGGATCCGGCACGTGCTCCAGCATCTCCATGCAGGTGACGACGTCGAACGACGCCGGCTGCTCGGCCGCGAGCGTCTCGACCGCGACCTCGCGGTACTCGACGCGCTCGGTGCCCGCTTCGAGCGCATGCAGCTGCGCCACCTTCAGCGGCCTGGCGGCGAGGTCGATGCCGAGCACCGTCGCGCCGCGACGCGCCATCGCGTCGGCGAGGATGCCGCCCCCGCAACCCACGTCGAGCACGCGGCGCCCGGCGAGCGACGCGATGGAGTCGATCCAGTCGAGCCGCAGCGGATTGATCTGGTGCAGCGGCCGGAACTCGCTGTCGGGATCCCACCAGCGGTGCGCGAGCTCGCTGAACTTGGCGAGTTCCTGTGGATCGGCGTTGATCATGCGCCAATGGTACGGACGAAAAAGAACAAACCCCGCCGCAGCGGGGTTTGTCCGTTCGGCACGGGGCCGAATCAGCGGCGGGTACGCGTCCCGACGACTTCGATCTCCACGCGACGGTTCTTCGCGCGGCCCTCGGCCGTCTTGTTGTCGGCGACGGGCTGCTTCTCGCCCTTGCCTTCCGTGTACACGCGGTTCTTCTCGATGCCCTTGCTCACCAGATAGGCCTTGACCGCCTCGGAACGGGCGACCGACAGCTTCTGGTTGTAGGCGTCGCCACCGACGCTGTCGGTGTGGCCGACGGCGATGATGACTTCGAGGTTCACGCCCTTGGTCTTGTCGACCAGGTCGTCCAGCTTGGCCTTGGCTTCGGGCTTGAGCACCGACTTGTTGAAGTCGAAGAACGCGTCGGCCGCGAACGTGACCTTCTCGCTCACCGGCGCGGGCGGCGGCGGCGGGGGCGGCGGCGGGGCCGGAGGCTTGGCCGGTGCCGCGGGCGGCGGCGGGGGAGGCGGCGGCGGGGGAGGCGGCGGCGGCTTGATCGCGCCATCGCACTCCTGCAGCGCGGTGGCCGGAGTCCACATCGCGTCGCGCCAGCACAGTTCGCTGGTGCCGTTCTTCCAGACGAGGCCGTCGACGTTACGCCAGTTGTCCACCGTCTGGGCAGTGCCTTGGGCAAACGCACCGGTCAGGGGAGCAGCGAGCGCGGCGGTAGCGAATAACGCTGCCACCTTGTTCAGTTTCTTCATGATTCTCCTCTCAAGGATTGCCCCCGAAGGGACTGCTAACGTCCAGAAACGAGATCGGGCAGTGCCGGCAAACCCCCGCTCGCACGAGTGTTTACCACCGACAAGTCATTCTGCCATATGGCATTGGACCGGCAGTATTTTGGGCCCCGCGGTCCAAGCCCGTACCCTGCCTGTTGCGCGAGTGCTACAGGAACGGGCACTTAGAATTTCGGCCTTCTCGCCGGTCCCCGGCCCCCTGTCCGACCGGTTCGCGCCGGAATCCCGATGACCCAGTTCGCCAAGGAAACGCTGCCGATCAGCCTCGAAGAGGAAATGCGGCGGTCCTACCTCGACTACGCGATGAGCGTGATCGTCGGGCGCGCCCTGCCCGATGCGCGCGACGGCCTGAAGCCCGTGCATCGGCGCGTGCTGTTCGCGATGCACGAGCAGAACAACGACTGGAACCGGCCGTTCAAGAAGAGCGCGCGCATCGTCGGCGACGTGATGGGCAAGTACCACCCGCACGGCGATACCGCGATCTACGACACCATCGTCCGCATGGCGCAGCCGTTCTCGTTGCGCCACATGCTGGTCGACGGCCAGGGCAACTTCGGTTCGGTCGACGGCGACAACCCCGCGGCGATGCGCTACACGGAGATCCGCCTCTCCAAGATCGCGCACGAGATGCTCGCCGACATCGACAAGGAGACGGTCGACTTCGGGCCCAACTACGACGGCTCGGAGAAAGAGCCGCTGGTGCTGCCGAGCAAGCTGCCGAACTTGCTGGTCAACGGCTCGTCGGGCATCGCGGTCGGCATGGCCACGAACATCCCGCCGCACAACCTGAACGAGGTCGTCGACGCCTGCCTGCACCTGCTGAAGAACCCCGACACCACGATCGACGAGTTGATGGAGATCGTGCCGGCGCCGGACTTCCCCACCGCCGGCATCATCTACGGCCTCAACGGCGTGCGCGAGGGCTACCGCACCGGGCGCGGCAAGGTGGTGATGCGCGCCAGGTGCCACTTCGAGGACATCGACAAGGGCGCGCGGCAGGCGATCATCGTCGACGAGATTCCCTACCAGTTGAACAAGAAGACGCTGCTCGAGCGCATCGCCGAGCTCGTCCACGAGAAAAAGCTCGAGGGCATCAGCCACATCCAGGACGAGAGCGACAAGTCCGGCATGCGCGTCGTCATCGAGCTCAAGCGCGGCGAAGTCGCCGAGGTGGTGCTGAACAACCTGTACAAGCAGACGCAGCTGCAGGACAGCTTCGGCATCAACATGGTGGCGCTGGTCGACGGCCAGCCGAAGCTGTGCAACCTGAAGCAGCTGCTGGAGATCTTCCTCGAGCACCGGCGCGAGGTGGTCACGCGGCGCACGGTGTTCGAGCTTCGCAAGGCGCGCGAACGCGGCCACGTGCTCGAAGGGCTGGCCGTCGCGCTGGCCAACATCGACGAGTTCATCGAGACCATCAAGAACTCGCCGACGCCGCCGGTCGCCAAGGCCGCGCTGATGGGCAAGAGCTGGGACAGCTCGCTGGTGCGCGAGATGCTCGCGCGGGCCGAGCGCGAGACCCCCGGCGGCCGCGAGGCCTACCGCCCCGAAGGCCTGCCCGCGAGCTACGGCCTGCAGCCCGACGGGCTGTACCGCCTGTCCGACGAGCAGGCGCAGGAGATCCTGCAGATGCGGCTGCAGCGGCTCACCGGCCTCGAGCAGGACAAGGTGATCGGCGAGTACAAGGACGTGATGGCCGAGATCGCCGACCTGCTCGACATCCTGGCGCGGCCGGCGCGCGTGACGACCATCATCGCGGAGGAGCTCGCGGCACTGCGGCAGGAGTTCGGCCAGACGAAGCTCGGCGCGCGCCGCAGCGTGGTCGAGCACAACGTGCAGGAGCTCGGCACCGAGGACCTGATCACGCCGCAGGACATGGTGGTCACGCTCAGCCACGCCGGCTACGTGAAGAGCCAGCCGCTGGCCGAGTACCGCGCGCAGCGTCGCGGCGGACGCGGCAAGCAGGCCGCCTCGACCAAGGAAGACGACTGGATCGACCAGCTCTTCATCGCCAACACGCACGACTGGATCCTGTGCTTCAGCAACCGCGGGCGCGTGTACTGGCTCAAGGTGTGGGAAGTGCCGCAGGGCGGCCGCGCCTCGCGCGGCAGGCCCATCGTCAACATGTTCCCGCTGCAGCCCGACGAGAAGATCACCGTCGTGCTGCCGCTGACCGGCGAGTTCCGCAGCTTCCCGGCCGACCACTTCGTGTTCATGGCGACGGCGCTCGGCACGGTGAAGAAGACCGCGCTCGACGAGTTCAGCAACCCGCGCAAGGCCGGCATCATCGCCGTCGACCTCGACCCGGGCGACTTCCTCATCGGCGCCGCGCTGACCGACGGCAAGCACGACGTGATGCTGTTCTCCGACGGCGGCAAGGCGGTGCGCTTCGACGAGGACGACGTGCGCCCGATGGGTCGCACCGCGCGCGGCGTGCGCGGCATGGCGCTGGAGCCGGGGCAGAACGTGATCGCGATGCTGGTGGCCGAGGACGAGTCGCAGAGCGTGCTCACCGCCACCGAGAACGGCTACGGCAAGCGCACGCCGATCACCGAGTACACGCGCCATGGCCGCGGCACGAAGGGCATGATCGCCATCCAGCAGAGCGAGCGCAACGGCAAGGTCGTCGCCGCGACGCTCGTGCGCCCGGAAGACGAGATCATGCTGATCACCGACAAGGGCGTGCTGGTGCGCACGCGCGTGGCCGAGATCCGGGAGCTGGGCCGGGCCACGCAGGGCGTCACGCTGATCGCGCTGGACGACGGCTCGACCCTTTCGGGGCTGCAGCGCATCGTCGAGAACGACGCGAACGACGACGCGGCGGAAGGAGCCGACGAGGGCGGCGCGAGTTGAGCGCGCGCGGCCTGGCGAGGGCGTGCGCGACGGACGTGCGTGAGAGAATCGACCGCACGCCATGACTGAGCCCGCAAGCCCGACCGACGCCTCGCTGCAGGACCTGCGGCGCCAGATCGACGCGGTCGACCGCGAGTTGCTCGCCCTGCTCAACCGCCGCGCGTCGCTCGCGCGCGAGGTCGGCGAGATCAAGAAGCGCGAAGGCTCGGTCGTGTTCCGCCCCGAGCGCGAGGCGCAGGTCATCGACCACCTGAAGGCCGCCAACCAGGGACCGCTGCGCACCGACAGCGTCGCGCCGATCTGGCGCGAGATCATGTCGGCCTGCCGGGCCCTCGAGACACCGACGCGCGTTGCCTACCTCGGCCCGGCGGGCACGTTCAGCGAACAGGCGGCGCTCGGGTTCTTCGGCTCGTCGATCGTGCGCGTGCCGTGCGCCAGCATCGACGAGGTGTTCCGCTCCACGGCCGCGGGCGCGGCCGACTTCGGCGTGGTGCCGGTCGAGAACTCCACCGAAGGCGTGGTCGCGCGCTCGCTCGACCTGTTCCTCACCACGCCGCTGTTCGTCATCGGCGAGACCAGCCTGTTCGTCCGCCACAACCTGCTGCGACGGACCGACTCGCTCGACGGCATCGCGGCCGTGTGCGCGCATCCGCAGGCGCTGGCGCAGTGCCACGGCTGGCTGTCGAACCACCTGCCGAACGTGGAGCGCCGGCCCGTCGCGAGCAACGCCGAGGGCGCGCGGCTCGCGTCGCAGGACGCCTCGGTCGCCGCCATCGCGAGCGAGCGCGCGGGCGGCGAGTACGGCCTGCACGTGGTGGCGCCGGCCATCCAGGACGACGCGCACAACCGCACGCGCTTCGCGATCGTCACGCATCCGGGGCGTCATCCCGCGCCGGGCGCGTCGGGGCACGACTGCACGAGCCTCGTCGTGTCGGTCGCCAACCGGCCCGGCGCCGTGCACGACATGCTGGTGCCGCTGAAGCAGCACGGCGTGTCGATGACGCGCTTCGAGTCGCGGCCGGCGCGCTCCGGCCAGTGGGAGTACTACTTCTACATCGACCTCGAGGGCCACCCCGAGCAGCCCCACGTCGCGGCGGCGCTGAAGGAACTGCGCGCGGTGTGCGCGTTCTTCAAGCTGCTGGGCACCTACCCGATCGACGTGCACTGACCATGTTCACCCAGCTCGGCGTCATCGGTTGCGGCTTGATGGGCGGCTCGTTCGCGCTGGCGCTCAAGCGCGGCGGGCTGGTCAAGCGCGTCATCGGCTACAGCAAGAGCCCGTCGACCACCGAACGCGCGAAGAAGATGGGCGTGATCGACGTGGCCGCCGAGTCGGCGCTGCTGGCGGTGGCGGGCTCCGACGTCGTGCTGATCGCGGTGCCGGTGTCGGCCACCGAGACCACGTTCCGCGCGATCCGCCATCTGGTCGAGCCGGGCGTGCTGTTCATGGACGTCGGCAGCACGAAGCGCGACGTGGTCGACGCGGCGCGGCGCGTGCTGAAGGAACGCGTGCCGTCGTTCGTGCCAGCGCACCCGATCGCCGGCAAGGAAGTGGCCGGCGTCACCCACGCCGACGCGTCGCTGTACCACGGCCGGCAGGTGATCCTCACGCCGCTGCCGCAGACCGACGCTGCGCTCGTGCAGAAGGCCACCGACGTGTGGTCGGCGATCGGCGCGCAGGTGCTGCGCATGACGCCCGAGAACCACGACGCGGCCTTCGCCGCCGTGAGCCACCTGCCGCACCTGCTCGCGTTCGCGTACTTCTCGTCGGTGGCGCGGCAGCCCGCGGGGCGCGACTACCTGTCGCTCGCCGGCCCGGGCTTCCGCGACTTCACCCGCATCGCCGCGAGCGACCCGCAGGTCTGGCGCGACATCCTGATGAGCAACCGCGAAGAACTGCTCAAGCAGTCCGCGCGCTTTCGCCACACGCTCGACGCGCTGGAGCACGTCATGCGCTCGGGCAACGCCGATGCGCTGGAGGACCTGATCCGCAGCGCCTCCGAGGCGCGGGCCAACTGGCACATGTCGTCGCACAAGCCGCGCTGAGCCCGTCGGCCGAGGCGCCACCGACACGCTTCCCGACCTCGATGTACGACATCCCCTTCCTCGACCTGCCCGCGCTGAGCGCCGCCGGCGGCACGGTGCAGCTGCCCGGCTCCAAGAGCATCAGCAACCGCGTGCTGCTGCTGGCCGGCATGGCCGAGGGCACGACCCACGTGCGCGGCCTGCTCGACTCGGACGACACGCGCGTCATGCTCGACGCGCTGCGCCAGCTCGGCTGCGCGGTCGATCGCGACGGCACCGACTGCCGAGTGCGCGGCCTCGGCGGGCGGCTGCGCGTCCACGACGCGAAGCTCTTCCTCGGCAACGCCGGCACCGCGATGCGCCCGCTGGCCGCCGCGCTGGCCGTGCTCGCGGCCACCCAGGGCGGCCACTTCGAGCTCTCGGGCGTGCCGCGCATGCACGAGCGGCCGATCGGCGATCTGGTCGACGCGCTGCGCCCGCTGGGCTGTCGCATCAACTGCCTCGGCGCCGAGGGCTATCCGCCGCTCGCGCTGTACGGCGACGCGGGCGGCCGGCTCGCGCTGGACGCGCCGATCCGCGTGCGCGGCGACGTCTCGAGCCAGTTCCTCACCGCGCTGCTGCTCGCGCTGCCGCTGGTGGCCGTTCGCGACATCGTGGTCGAGGTCGACGGCGAGCTCATCAGCAAGCCCTATGTCGAGATCACCCTGAACCTGCTGGCGCGCTTTGGCATCGCGGTCGCGCGCGAGGGCTGGCGGCGCTTCACCGTCGCGGCCGGCAGCACCTACCGCACGCCCGGCGAGATCCACGTCGAGGGCGACGCGTCGGCGGCGTCGTACTTCATCGCGCTCGGCGCCATCGGCGCCCACGGCGGGCGCACCTTGCGCATCGAAGGCGTCGGCCTCGACTCCATCCAGGGCGACATCCGCTTCGTCGAGGCGGCCCGGGCGATGGGCGCCGACGTGCGCGGCAGCGCCAACGGGCTCGAGGTGCGGCGCGGCCGGTGGCCGCTCGAGCCGATCCGCCTCGACTGCAACCACATCCCCGACGCCGCGATGACCCTGGCCGTGATGGCGCTGTTCGCGCGCGGGCCGTCGCGGCTGGAGAACATCGCCAGCTGGCGCGTGAAGGAGACCGACCGCATCGCCGCGATGGCGGCGGAGTGCCGCGCGCTGGGCGCGACCGTCGTCGAGGGCACCGACTTCATCGAGATCGCGCCCCCCGCGCCGTGGCGACCGGCGGCCGTGCGCACCTACGACGACCATCGCGTGGCGATGTGCTTCTCGCTCGCGGCCTTCGGCGGCGTGCCGGTGCGCGTGCTCGATCCGCGCTGCGTCGGCAAGACCTACCCCGACTACTTCGAGGCGTTCTTCGGCGTGGTCGAGGCGCATCCGGCCGACGTGCCGGTGATCGCGATCGACGGGCCGACGGCCTCTGGCAAGGGCACCCTCGCGGCGGCCGTCGCCGCGGCGCTCGGCTATCACGTGCTCGACTCGGGCCTGCTGTACCGCGCCGCCGCGTTGCAGGCGCTGCGCAGCGGCGTGGCCGCCGACGACGAACCCGCGCTCGCCGCGCTCGCGGGCGCCTTGCCGCTGCGCTTCGCCGACGGCCGCGCCTACCTCGACGGCGAGAACGTCGCCGACGCGCTGCGCGACGAGGCGGTCGGCTCGCTGGCCTCGCGCATCTCCGCCCTGCCCGGCGTGCGCCGCGCGCTGCACGAACTGCAGTTGTCGTTCCGCCGGCCGCCCGGCCTGGTGGCCGACGGCCGCGACATGGGTACCGTGGTGTTCCCCGACGCGGCGCTCAAGGTCTTTCTCACCGCGAGCGCCGCCGAACGCGCGGAGAGGCGCTACAAGCAATTGATCTCAAAGGGAATTCCGGCTAACATCGACAGTCTTCGCGCTGACCTCGAGGCGCGTGACGCGAGGGACAAGTCCCGCAGCGTCGCGCCATTGAAGCCGGCCGAAGACGCGCTCTCGCTGGACAACTCTGCGCTCACGATCGAGCAATCGGTCGACCGGGTGCTCGGCTGGTGGCAGGAGCGCCGGCCGTTCGGCGAAAGCCGGGCGGCCACCGACGGCGCCTAGCGCCGGTCGTCCGGGCCCGCCGCCCTCCCCACAGCACCGCGTGGTGCGCAGGGGGCGTCGGATGTTCAACGTCAACCCGCGGCCTCGGCCGCAGCACCGCCGGCAACGATCCCGCAGCTTCCCGCCGGCACAGGAAACCCGAATGTCCCAGACCCAAACCGCCACCACCGGCGGCGAATCGTTCGCCGCCCTGTTCGAGGAAAGCCTCAAGCGCAGCGAGATGCGCGCCGGCGAGGTGATCACCGCCGAGGTGGTCCGCGTCGACTACAACTACGTGGTGGTGAACGCCGGCCTCAAGAGCGAGGCCTACGTCCCGATCGACGAATTCAAGAACGACCAGGGCGAGATCGAGGTCCAGCCCGGCGACTTCGTCTCGGTGGCGATCGACGCCATCGAGAACGGCTACGGCGACACCATCCTGTCGCGCGACAAGGCCAAGCGCCTGGCCTCGTGGCTGGCGCTGGAGCAGGCGCTGGAGTCCGGCGACTTCGTCTCCGGCACCGTCTCCGGCAAGGTCAAGGGCGGCCTGACGGTGCTGGTCAACGGCATCCGCGCCTTCCTCCCCGGCTCGCTGATCGACACGCGTCCGGTCAAGGACCTGACGCCGTACGAAGGCAAGACGATGGAGTTCAAGGTCATCAAGCTCGACCGCAAGCGCAACAACGTCGTGCTGTCGCGCCGCGCGGTGGTCGAGGCTTCGATGGGCGAGGAGCGCGCCAAGCTGCTCGAGACCCTGCGCGAAGGCGCCATCGTGCACGGCGTGGTCAAGAACATCACCGAGTACGGCGCGTTCGTCGACCTGGGCGGCATCGACGGTCTGCTGCACATCACCGACATGGCCTGGCGCCGCGTGCGCCACCCGAGCGAGGTGGTGCAGGTCGGCCAGGAGCTCACCGCCAAGGTGCT
>Ga0073934_10007336_pt1 | contig 15422 bp, 10 predicted proteins | sample LarsenN4metaG_FD_76834 | JGI IMG/M metagenome (GOLD analysis project Ga0073934, IMG submission 76834) | Hot spring sediment bacterial and archeal communities from British Columbia, Canada, to study Microbial Dark Matter (Phase II) - Larsen... ...
TATACGAAGCCCCAGCGGCGTGGCCGTACGCTGCTGGGGCTTCAGAGTTCTTGTGTCCGGACCACCCAGACCCGAACCAGATCCACCCGGAATCGGTAACCTGGGTTCCCCGGGACCTGGCGTTTTTCGAGGATGCCCTTGGCCACCAATTGGGTGAGCGCGGCCCGCAGGCGCCGGGCATCCATTTCCACCCCATGGGCTTTGAGGGCCTTGAGAAGGGCCGCCTCGCTAACCCCCGGCGTCCCCTCCGTTTCCAGGATCTTGGAGAGGACGATGAGGACTTTTCGCTCGTCCGCGTCGGCCTGATCAAAAATAAATTTGAAGTGCGAGACCCCGGTTTCGACCATTTCATCGACCACGGCTTGAATATCGCTCACGGTCACGAAGCTCTTCTTGACGCGATTTTGATGCTCCACCAGGAGGTGGCACAGCAACTGGGTAAAATACGGGTGCCCGGCGGTCAAATTTAAAATTTTCTCTACGGCCAGATCGTCGTAATCCAGATAGCCTTGAACGGGTTTTTTAATCAATTGCGTGGTCTCCGAGGGATCCAGAAAGGAGATATCTTTAAAGAGCGCGATGTTAAACAGGATGTTCCAGTACTCCCCGGCCATTTCTCCGAGCCGTTCTGTGCCGGCAAGGATAAATGAGATCCGACTTGAGTGTTGCATAAGGTTCCTCAGAAACTCCGGGACCTGTTTATCCAGTTTTCCATCCTGAATTCGGGAAGCGATCTCCTCGAATTCATCGATCATAAAAACGATCCGTTTCGGTTTAATGCGCTCTAAGACCTTTTCTAAGAACTGATCCCGGAAAGTCAAGGCCGGGCTTTCTGCAAAATCCTCCAACCGGGGGCGCTCTATGGGCGGGGAGCCCGGGGCCTGGGGCTGTAGGGACGCGCCGCGATGCGCTCCTCCTGGCTCCCTGCTCCTCAGGGCATCGTAGAGGCTCTTGGCTATGGAATAAAAGAACACGTCGCTGCCCGGATCGATAATTCCTTGGAGGTCAATGAGGACCGGAATATAGTCTTCTCCCAACCGGTCCATCAGCTGGTAAAGGATGGACGTCTTACCGGTTCGCCGCTGCCCCTTGAGCACGATAATGCTGTCCCGATAAACCCCCCGTAACCGCTCCTGGATATATTGGAGGATATCCTCCCGACCGAAGAACATCTGCTTTTCTTCGGGTTTAATCGGTCTGCCGGTAATGTAGGGATTGGGGATCTCCCGATACGCGCGGGTCACTTGGTAAAGATACACGTGATCGGTGAAGGTCTTGATTTTATTCTTCTCCTCGCGGTCGCTGTACTGAACTCTAAATCCCACCTGGAAATCCTCTTTTTCTGCCGGTTGTATTTGAAACTCCAGGATGATAGAGGACTCGGCGGCCAGGGTTTCCAGTCTGATCGTATTGGCCTGGGTGGTAAAATTCCTGGAAGGCAGTAATTGGATTTTGAGCTGTTCCGCCGGATTTCTTCCGGTGTTTTTGACCTCAATGAGGAGCGAAACCCGGGCCTGGCGGAGGATCTCTCGGGTTTTGAGCTCCAGGGTTATTTCAGCCCGGCCCTGGACCTTTCGGATCGTCTCTAAAATCTTGCCCTGAATCTTCAGAAGTACCTGTTCGAAGAGGGTTTTCTCCGGTTCCTTTAAGTTTCGAGCCTTTCCCATAGCCTGGATGACCCGCTCCGCTCCCACGTTCAAATACAGGATTTTATCCTGGAAGGTTTCTATTCTATCCGATTTTTTAAGGATTTCACATAAATCGGACACATCGTCCAAGAGCGGCAAAGTCTCCTTAAGATGCGCCAGGGCAGGGTCCGACCGGCTGAACGCGGCCAGGTTATTCTTTATGCGTTGGACTTCCTCTTCCCGGCCCACCAGGCGATAGATGCTTTCGGCGGTCAAGGTCTCCAGGGAGAACTGATATAACTGATGCAGGGGCCCTCCACTTTTGACTTTTTGAAAAGCCGGCAGGCCCTCTCGAAGGATGTCTTCAAGATCTGAGGGTTTTTTCAAGATCTGATAATAGCTCTCCACGATGTCTACTTCCGGGTGATTGGAACGCTCCGATTTCTGATAGGCGGAGAGAAGTTTTAAAAAGAGCGGAAACAAGAGGCCCTCTGCGTTGGGAGAGGTCGTAAAAATCTTGTAGATCTCCGGGAAAAGTCTTTCCGGGTCTTTTCTGATTTTTTTATAGATGCGATAGGCCTGTCCTTTGGGAGATGTACGCCATTGCAAGTAGCTTTGGACCGAGAAGAGGAGGACGACCAGGGAGAGGAAGAGGATGATCAGGTAGACGTACCAGGGAATCCCGGGTATATCGGGTCCCCGGAACTCCCCCCAGGTTCCCTCCAGTCCCTGATCCTTATAAAAGAAGCGATACCGGTGGGGGAGTCCCTGATCCCAAAAGCCAAAAAGCCTCTCCTTGGGGAGCCAGCTTACTTTATCTCCCGATTCAACCTGTTTCAACTCCTCGACCCGCTCCCAGGTGCTCCGGAACGGATGGTAGACCTCGAGACCTACCTGAATGTAGCCGCCGTTCAAATCTTGAACCTGGAGGGTATAGCGATACCTCCCCTTCCCCATGGCTTCGACCTTGGCCTCCCGAATAAACGGCGCGAGGTTACGGATACGATTAAACACCGTCACGTTGGTTCCCGCGAAACCCATCACTATCTCCAGGCTGCCGTCTTGATCCAGATCCAGGGCGTGCAAGATCTGGAGGACCCCTGGGGTTCTATATTTCAAGATGAGCGTGCCCTGGGCGTCAAAAATATAAAAATTTTCGTCCTGGCACCCTACCAGGATCTCCCCCTTTTGGTCTCCATCCAGATCCGTAACCAGGAGGCCGGTGATCCTTTTTTCCAGTTTATGGCTCCATAGAAGGTTCTGCTGCGCATCCAGGACGGAGAGCGTTCCATCCTCGGAACCGATGATCATTTCGAGGGTTTCATTTCCATCCAGGTCTTCCGGGTAAAACGCACTGGGTCTGGGGATGTTCTTCGTCCCTTTGAGCCGGCCCTGGTTATTGAGAACGTAGAGGGTTTCGTTTCGACCCACAATGATCACTTCCAGCTCGCCATCCGCATCCAGGTCTCCGACGCTGACATCGAAAATCCCTTCCTCGCCGGTCTCGTAATGCCATTTTAACCGCCCCTGGGCATTGAGCACGTAAAGGATATTGTCTTCACCTCCGAGGAGCACTTCTTTTTCATCATCCTCGTCCAGATCCTCTGCGACCAGGATATTGACCCTTCCGCCGGTCTGGTAGTTCCATTTCTGAACTCCCTTAGCGGTCAAAACGTGGACGGAGCCATCTTCGGAGCCCGCCAGGATCTCCGGCACCTTATCCCTGTCCAGATCCGCGACGAAAAGGCTGGACACAGGGCCCGACGTCTGGTAATGCCACTTTTCCCCGCCCTCCCCCAGGAGGAAAATCTTACCGCTCCTGGACCCTACGACCGCCTCGTCCTTCTTGTCCCCGTCCAGATCATAAACGGAAAGGACCGTAATGCTCTCTTCGGCCTGCAGTTGGTACTGGGGCTCCCCTTGAGGGGTGAACTGATAAGGCGTCTGCAAGGTTTGGATCTCTTTTCCCGCTTCGTCGGATTCCGGTAAATCCGGGGACGTCTCAGATTCCTCTGAGGAGATGGAATAATACTGTTTGAAATTTCCCAGGCTATCCAACACGTAAAGTTCAGATTCAACGGTTCCGATGACAATTTCCTTGTTTCCATCCCCATCCAGGTCGGCGGGGGATATCACCGAGATCGGATCGCCGGTTTCGTAGGTCCAGGTAGGACCGTACGTTACCAGATGGGACTGGTAACCGAACAAATAGACGTGATCGGATCCTATGACCACCTCTTCCCGGCCATCTCCGTCCATATCCGCGGCGTAAACGCTGTAGACGAACTTGGAAGTCTCGTATCTCCACCTGAGTCTTCCCAAGTCGTCCAGGACATAAACCCGATGGTCGTTAGATCCTGCAAGGACCTCTCCCTTTCCATCCCCATCCAGGTCCGTCGCCCGGAGGCTAACGACCTCCCCTTCGGTCAGGAAGGACGTTTTCAACCGCCCCTGTCCGTCTAAAATATAGATGCTATTATCGCTGGACCCCGCCAGGACCTCCTGAGATCCATCCCCGTCCAGGTCAAAGGCAAAAGTTGCATTGACGCTGCCCCGGGTCTCGTACTTCCATTTGAGTGTTAAAGAAAGATTTTCTCGATCTCCTTCTGCTTCCAGGGCGTAAAGAGAATTATCGAAGGCCCCGACGAGGAGGAGGGGGGACTGATCCTTACCCGGGCTCAAAACGTACAGATCCAGGATAGAACCCCCGGTGGTAAATTTACTGAGAAGCGTCCCCTGAGCCCCCAACAGATAGACCGAACCGTCCTCCGATCCTACTATCACTTCAGGCGGCCCTTTTAGATCCAAATCGAAGGCGTAGAGACTTAAAGCCGGGCCTCCCAGGCTATATTGCCACTTTAAATTCCCTCGAGAGTCCCAGGCATAGACCCCTCCCCCTCTGGAGCTGGCCAGAATTTCCTTTTTTCCGTCCAGGTCTAAATCAAGGGCATAGAGGCCGCTGACTTCGCCCTGGGTTTTGGTCTTCCAGAGAAGTCCGCCCTGGAAATCAAAAACGTAAAGGCTCTGGTCTTCTGCTCCTGCCAGGACCTCCCCTCGACCATCCCCATCTAAATCTGCTGCGTAAAGGCTCCGAACCTGCCCGCATTCTTCTTCGCATCTCCATTTTAAATTACCCAGATAGTCCAGCACGTAGAGGGTATTGGACCCGGCGATGACCTCCTTCCTTCCGTCCCCGTCCAAATCAAAGGGAAACACCTTAAGCACCGAGTCCCGGGTTCTGTACTTCCAGTTGGGCTCTACGACGATCTTAATCGAGGGGCCTTGAGCTTGAGCCGCGGGAACGACCGTCTGTTTAAGACTCAGCTCCTCCGGCAGGTCTTCAGAAAGCTCCTGACCATAGGTGAGATATATGGATTCAGGCGGAAGGAGCCAGAAAACTAGAAAAAAGCAAAAAGCAAAAACGGATCTTAAGTTCGATCGAAGGGGCCGGAGGCAAAAATCCCAAAAAGAATTTCTTATCATTTGCCGCCTACCCGTCGGTTTCGGCTCTCTACCCTCCGCCCTTGGCCTTTGACCCCCTGGATCGGGCTCAAGGTCGGTTCTTACGCTTGACTTTAACATAACTTCGCCCTCCTTAATATCCCGTTGCCCAATATTTAAGGATAAACCGTGTGTTGTTGTTAAGATTCACGACGGGGGCCGCGAAGATCTGGGTGGTAAATCCCTTGGCATCTCGGTCCAGGATGCTCACGGGAAGGGTAGAGCCCCCGTTCTTGAAGATGACCGTAACCTGGAGGGCGATCAGTTCGTTGGCAAAACCGCCTTTGGGGAAGTCAATTCGCCGAACTCCAAAACTTTCTGCATTTTTATCCGTATAGAGGTACAAAGGGGGCCGGGTCCCATCCACGCGGGTAGCTCCCATCGCGGGGGGAGTGAGCTCCAACTCGTCGGTGAGGACCCTGAGATTTTGGGAAGGGGGAGCCTGGGGGGAGGAGGGCGTTGGAAAAAACAAAAGACTTATCAGAAAGATAAACAAAATTTTACGTATTATCTTAGCCATGCTGAATTCAAGTATAAGAGACCGCCTAACTCCCCTGGCCTCCCTTAAAAGGGTAGGTTTTTATGAACCTATCCCCCTAACATAGCGAATAGCGAGGGGCGAAGTAGGTTTTTTATGAACCTACCCCCCCTACGCACCAGGATAAGAAAAAATCCCCCCTGTCCCCCCTTTACGAAAGGGGGGACAGTTCATGAATTCCCCCCTTTGTAAAAGGGGGGCCAGGGGGGATTTTCCCTGTATTTACCATCCTCTTATCCTGGCGCTTATGTCCCTAACCCCCTTGCAGAGAAGGGAGTCGGGGGGGTCAGGTCCAAAAACCCCACTCCGCCAAGCTGGCCTCCCTACGTGGAAAAGAGGCGTCGATCCTTCTCGTCTCACCGAGGGGTTGCTTCGCCCTCCTTCCCCACAAAGGAAGGGGCAGGGGGAGTCAGGTGACTTCGTACTCAGAGAATTTAAATTTCAGACTATTGTAAGGCGAGGATTCCCATTTCGTCAAGGAGAATTCTGCTCCACCGGCCCATCGGAGTGGAGCGCTGGAGGCTAACCTACGGCTTATCAATGGGCTGGCGAGGGTTTCCTTTCTGACTTACATTCGGCGGGCCAGCTTAGGATCCAGGGTATCTCGCAGACCATCCCCTACGAGATTGATAGCCAGAACCGTCAAGGCCAGGAAAAGGCCCGGGAAGAGGATGATCCAGAAGGCAATTTGCACATAGGGGCGTCCTTCGGCCATCATGTTTCCCCAGCTGGGGATCTGAGGAGGGGTTCCCGCGCCTAGAAAGCTGAGATAGGCTTCAAAAATAACTGCCGAGGCGCAGATATAAGTGCCTTGCACGATCAGAGGGGCTACCGTGTTGGGCAAGATATGGCGCAGCAAGAGGTAGGGCACCCGCGCGCCGGCGGCCCGGGTCGCCTCTACGAAGGGTTGTTCTCGCAGGCTCAGTACCGCAGCCCTCACCACGCGAACCACCCGGGGAATTTCCGGGATGGAAAGGGCAATAATGACGTTCTGGACGCTGGCCCGCATCAAAGCCATCAAGGCGATAGCCAGCAAGATGGCCGGAATGGCCATCAGACCGTCCATGATTCGCATCACCACCGCATCCACCCGCCGGTCGTACCCCCCGAACAATCCGATGGCCAGACCGGCCACCATGCTGATGGCCGAGACACAAAGCCCTACGATCAGGGAGATCCGACTGCCATAGACCGTCCTCGTGTAAATATCCCGGCCAAGATGATCGGTCCCGAACCAGTGTTTCGCAGAAGGCGCCTGAAGGCGGTCGATGGGGTTGATCTCCAGGGGGTCCCCTTTCGACCAGAGCGGGGCGGCTAAAGCTACGAAACTCATCACGACCAACAGGAAGACGCCGAAAAGCATCGTGGGGTGGCGTTTCAGGAATCGAGGCAGCCTACGGGCCCGAACGCCTAAATATTTCCAAAGCCTCCCCCTTTTAAGGGGCCAGGTCGTTTTCATGTCCATCAATAGCGGATGCGCGGATCTAAAAAGACGTAAGAGATATCCACCAGCAAGTTGATGAAAACATAGATGCCCGAGACAAAGAGTATGATCCCCTGGATCACCGGATAATCGCGATGCAAAATGGCATCCACGGTCAATCGGCCCAGGCCGGGGATGGCAAAAACGCTTTCCGTCACGACGGCTCCTCCGAGAAGCAGCGCAAACCCTGTACCAATGATGGTCGCGACGGGGAGGGATGCGTTTTTAAGCGCATGGCGTATCAGGACCGACCGGGGTTCTACCCCTTTTGCAAAGGCCGTGCGGATATAGTCTTCTTGCAAAACCTCTAGCATGCTGGCGCGGGTCATACGCGCCAGAAGGGCGGTATACACCATGCCTAAGGTCAGTGACGGGAGAACGAGGTGCCTGAGGAACGGGATGAATCCCTCACTCAGCCGGACATAGCCCTGGACCGGGAGGAAAGAAAACTGAATGGAAAGGGAGTACATGAGCAGGAAGCCCAGCCAAAAGACGGGCAGGGAGAATCCGAGCACCGAGAACACCATGACCCCGCGATCGATCCAGGTACCTGCCTTCCAGGCCGCCAGAATTCCCAGCGGGAGGGCGGTACAGATGGAAATGAACAGGGTAAATGCCGTAAGACTCAGGGTGGGCTCAAGCCTCTGCCTGATGAGCTGAGTTACCGGCAACCCCGTGAAAATGGAGGTGCCCAGGTCGCCTCGAAGGATTTGACCTACCCATATTCCCAACTGGATATGTACGGGTTTATCCAGCCCGAGCTTCTGCCGAATGCGCAGAACGTCTTCGGGTTTTGCGTAGTCCCCGGCAATGACCGCGGCGGGATCCCCTGGAGAGAGGCGGAGCAGGCTAAAAACAAAAATAACTACCACCGCCATGACCGGAATGGTGGATAGTATACGCTTGATAATATAACTTCGCATGGACTCTAATCTCTGTCCGTGTGCTCCTAAAGGATAGAACTAGTCCTTTGTTTACTTAGTCTTGAGTAGCCTTTAAGCGGCCCTCACCCCCGGCCCCTCTCCCACAGCGTGGGAGAGGGGGGGGAAGGGAAAGCAGAACGGTTAGGTCAAAATTAAGTAAACCGTGTGCTAGTCCTTTGTTTACTTAGTCTTGAGTAGCCTTTAAGCGGCCCTCACCCCCGGCCCCTCTCCCACAGCGTGGGAGAGGGGGGGGAGTAAAGGCAGAACTATTTGTCAAAATTAAGTAAACCGTGTACTGGCTTTTCGCCCGCCCCGATCAGGATAAATTAAGCCCTCTCCGAGATCTTAACTTAATCATACTTACTTGTACGGACTTGTCAAGCTATTCCTTGCGTAAGTACCTGTGCTAATTTAGTCGGTTAAGAAAGAAGGGAAGTCTAGGGCTTACGAACCGTCTTTAACTGCTCGCAAACAGAATAAACTTACCTGCTGTTACAAACGTAACGGTCTCCTTTGGACCTTGAATACTACCGTCTAAGTGATAGAGATATCTTTTGTTACCTTTTTTATTGACTTCTCTATCCAGGGGTGAAAATATAACTTTGCCCCCCTAGGAAAGGGGATAGGGTTCGGTAAACAAAAAGCCCCGGGATACCCGTATATCTTACCATAAAATAATCCATCATTGCGAGAAGTCTTTCACCATGAAGTTTATAGGGGATCCAAGGGTTTGCGATGACAACGGACTCGCTCAATTACAGATCATGAAGGGACCATCTTGTAGAACCTCCCATCGCCTGCGAACTCTTTCTCACGATTCTTTAATAAAGCGAACGTAATTCTAAAAGGGATCAGACGTAAGGTGGCGGACAGAATCCCATCTACTTCATTGTTAAATGAACCTGCTTCGCAAGGGAGCCTCTGATAGGGAGCCTTTGGTTGGAAAGGAGCCCTGCTTACAAAACCCTTTAACCAGGTCATACCCCTTTAAGCGAAGTCGGAGGATAAAGGGTGGATGTTCGGAACGCTGAGATGGCAAAGGGGTAACGAATTGTTGCGTATACGCAGCAAAGTGGTCGTGAGCTGAGCATACAAACGCCCAACTGGGTGGGAAATTCGAGGCTGGGTATGGCTTCAAAAACCGATCATTGCCCCTGACGTGTAGAATCTCTTGCGAAAGGAGGACACGTGGCAGAAAGTTTCAGGTGTGAAAGGTACGTTTGAAAGCAAACCGTATGAGGGTTGGTAAGAGTGGGATCCAAATAAGTTGAGAGACTTTTTGGAGAGTACACCATGATAAAACGATTGGTCATTCACCGCTTTCGCGGCATTCGTGAAGGGGTATTGGAAAACCTTGGCAAAGTCAATCTACTCGTGGGTCCGAACGACAGTGGTAAGACGGCCATCTTGGAACTTATCTATCTGGTCGGTGTCAGTCAGCGTCCTTGCGGTTTGATTCTGGAGGATGGAACAGCCTTTGCGGCAATGATTCCTGAACGCCATGACTTCTTAGGACTTGCGCCCCTTTCTCGTCTGCGACGGCGTTACGGACATAGAGAAAGGTGGGAAGATTCCCCTGTGGTGTAAACGGGAGAAGGAGGTCTTTCCGTTACATTGGCGGATTTGCCCTATGGTCATCCCTTACATAAGTTCCGGTTGGCAGTGCCGTTGCCTGAAAGGGGACGTACAAGAGGCAACAATTTCACCAAAAAGGACATCGATGAGCTTGTGCTTTTTAGTCTTGATCGGCCAGAAGGCATTCCGTCTGAGATGATACCGGATTGGTTTATAGAGCAAGAGCGCGGTGTAAAAACTGAAGGGTCGCGCTGGTATTATCTATGGCAACCGGAGTGGGTTTATCGATGGGATCGTCAAAAGCCCATTGATGCGTTGGCCGTGTGGGTAGAGAACAGAAACCCTCATCTCCCTGCTCTCCCAGGCTGGGAGAGGGAGAAGGAGGGAGAAGAGGTACTTCTCTTCGATCTTCACAATGTTCACGGTCATTTCACCGAACACTTTGCCCGCTGGGCATATAAGAATATACCCAATTGGTACGAGCAAATTGCCGAAAGCCTGATCCGCGTGTTCCCAATGATGAAAGACGCCAAAATCGATGTCAACGATGCTCCAAACGGTCAAAGGGGTAAAACCGGTTATATCCGTTTCCCTAATCGCACCCCGCTTTCGGTGGATCACTTCGGTGACGGTATGCGCCACACTTTTAAGGTGTTGACTGCTCTGACTGCTCTGACTGCCGGCGTCGATGATAAGCGGCCTGGCCTCTTTCTATGGGAAGACCCCGAGCTGTTTATGCATCCGGACACCTTAGGCCGACTGCTCCAGGAAGTGCTAAGGCTGACACGGAACAAGGCCATACAGCTATTTATTTCCACACAAAGCCTGGAAGTCGTTGGGTACCTTACCCATCATATTCAGGTTCAGGAAAGCTACACCCAACTCCAGGATCAATATCGAGCATTCCGCCTGGAATTGGATAAGGGACATTCGTATGTTGCGACATTCCGTTTTCAAAACTTGAAAGCCTGGCTCACGCAAGGTATGGATCCCCGACATTGGGGTGTTTCCGATTCCCCTATATCTTACCGTTATCGTCAACCTGAAATGGCCGTCGTATTCCCTTTTGGTGAAGGCTCCACCGAACGAGTTGTTTTTAAATTTATACAAAGTAAGCTTTACGCCAACGCCTCATTTCAACCGTTTGTTTCAGTAGGTGGTAAGAATAACTTTAAACAGCAAATTGTGGGAATTATCGAAAACGAGGTCATACTTAACAGAGAGGTACGTATACTGATCTTTCGAGACCTGGATGCTGGGGAAAATGGTCAAAGCGTAGCCCAATCGTTCCAACATATTGTGATGTAGCTGCTTTCTCGGTGGAACCTGCAGCCACTTATCCAGCCCCTACCTCAGGCGACCAATATATTCTCGTGCGATCAACGCCCATCCGCTGGGATTCCAGGTCTACGACTTGTATTACACCTGGCCGATAATCGATCACTTAATCTACCTATATCGTTGAAGAATCAAACCACCGACGGTTATGTACTAGCTGTGGGATTCGATAAGACTGTATTAGGCTGTTTTGCCCAACATAAGAAAGTAAAAAGTCGCTTCCAAACCCTCCGGGATTTAATGGCTAACGATCTTCCTCAAACGATTAAACAAAAAGGTATTCTTTTTGATGAGGACAAAGACTTCCTGGCTGTTTATCTCTGTGCAGTCCGGTTTTGGGTCACCTGCCGCACAGAAGAGCAAGCACGTTTGATTAAGATTATTTTAGATCGGGCTTGGAGTTACAGTCAGAGTAATATCAAGCAAATTTTCAATACCTGGCTTATTGCTATCCAGGAGGCTATTCAATGAAGTACGAATTTCACGCCCATTACCCACTGGCGCTCAAAGAGAGTGTAATTCAGGCCAAAGCCATCGGCTGGTTGGTAGGTCGTGCTGAATGGACGAACTAAGTTGCCTCCTATCTACGAAGCAAACTCCATACCACCATTTGGATCGATGAAGTTGTTGATACCAAACCATCAAAGAAAAATACGAACGAGCAATGGGCAAGGTACGCAACCGCCTGCCCCTGCATCTGGGTGTGGTCTACGCCCATCGCCGCACGCCCCTGCGCGCCGTACTGGGCGCCGGAAAGCGAATGCTCCGGTCCCTTACCCCTACATCCTTCTCCCAGGGCTTTGGAAGAGAGGCCGGGGACGAGCACCATCGGTGCTTATGGGATTTGGGAGCCAGGGAAAATCACGCTATGAACCTTAAAAACGGAGACATCGTGCAGGGTCCCAGATGGTCTGAACCGGTTCAAGTTAATTTGGTGGAAGAAGTAGGGAGCTATATCAGACTGTCGGGGTTACGCTCCAGTCCCGCCAGCATATCGATCAGTTTATCCATCAGGATGAAGTAGATGCTTTGAGCGTTGGGAAATTAGAATCCAATTTTACCGCGCCGCCCTGCCATGTCTTTCTCAGTCTGGAAACCAAAAGATATCGCTACGCTTCCTTGTACGATCCGCTTTTGGCTATGAATACTTCTAAGGTAGATCCGCTCCCCCATCAGGTCGAAGCGGTGTACGGCTACATCTTAAAGCTTCAAAGAAGCGTTTAGGCAGTTGGGGATTGAGATGGAGGAAGGGTAGAAGAAGCTCGGGGCTACCCATCGGTGAAAACTTCCCGTAACGAGCCTCCTTTCCGGGATCTTATTTCCTATCCAGCCATACGTTCCACAGGACGGGCGCTGTAAATTGGATCGTTCCCTTCACGTAGTCGCGGTAGGCCACCAGATAGGACGATTGTCCTACAGGCACGTAAGGGACCTCCTCAAAGGCCAGCTTTTGAATTTCCTCCACCAGCTGCTTCCTCTTTCCTTCGTCCTGGGTGCGGGCCCACTCGGCGCGCAGCTTTTCCATCTTCTCACTGCAATACCAACCAAACCAGGCTTTTCCACAGCCCCCATCGATGGCCAGGTTTACAGCCGGATTAAACACATCGGCTCCGATAAACTCCGTGTGGTGGAGGCTCCATCCCCCCTCTTCGGGGGGCTTCTTCTCCGCCCGGCGCGATACCAGCGTACTCCAATCCATGGCCTGCAGATCTACCTTGACCCCAATCTTGGTCAATAAATACTGGGTTACCAGCGTAGCCGCATGGAGTTGCAATCGATCGGTAGGATCCATCAGGACGACCGGTCGCCCATTGTACCCTGCTTCTTTCATCAACTGCCGGGCCTTCTCCAGATCCTGGTGCATCAGGGGTTCCGAACCCACGCCGGTCTCCCAGGGACCCCCGCACATGAAAAGGGCGGGGCACTTTAGCCAGAACCTTAGGTCCCCGATGGCTGCCTGCATGTAGGCCTCCTGGTCGGTCATCCACAGCAGAGCCTGGCGCGCTTTCACGTGGTTGAAGGGCGGGTGCAGATGGTTCGGGCGCAGCAGGTACTGGCTCCCGAGCGGATCTGTGACGGAGACGACGATATGGGGATTCTTCTCCAACTGGGCAATAAAATTGGCGGGTAATCGTTCCCAGTAGTCTACCTCTCCCGTTTCCAAAGCCGCGCTGGCCGTCGCCGGGTCCGGTATGTATAACCACTCCACCCGATCCACATACACCTTCTTCCCCCCCGCCCCATAACTCGGCGGCTCCGAACGGGGGACATACTCGGGGTTACGGACGTAAACCACCCGATGGCCCGGCTCCCACTCCTCTTTTACAAATTTGAACGGCCCTGAACCGATGGGCTCTTTGATCTGCTCGTCCGCAGGGGTAGCGGCAATCCGGGCCGGCATGATGAAGGGTACATTGCTGCTCGGCTTGGCCAGGGCATCTAAAACCAGACCAAAAGGTTCCTTGAGCTCCAATCGGAAGGTCCTGGCATCCACCGCCTCCAGTCGGGCGGTAAAGTCCATCAACTGCTTACCCAGAACATCCCGTTGGCCCCACCGCTTGAGAGAGGCAATCACGTCTTCGGTCGTAACCGGCTGCCCATCGTGAAACCTCAAACCCTCCCGCAAAGTGAACGTGTACTGCAGGCCATCCGGGCTCACCTGCCAGGTATCCACCATCTGGGGTTGGACTTTCAGATGTTCGTCCAGGGCAAAGAGGACATCGTAGATCATATAGCCGTGGTTACGGGTGATGTAAGCGGTGGTCCAGGTGGGATCCAGAACCTTCAGATCGGCATGGGGAATCAGCTTTAAAGTCCCCCCTGCCTTAGGTTCTGCGGACAACGCTCCTGGGGACGAACTGAGCAAGGACAGGCCGATAATCAGGTTCAAGACCACATGCCGGCATAAAAACGTATACAACCTTCCCATAGCAAGTCTCCTTTTATTTATTAACGTAGATACCGTAGAGAGCTTCGGAAGTTTTACGAAACCTTGATTTCATTAAATCTTATAGTACTTTGTAAAGTTAGTTTTGTGGAAGTTTTGGCCCTCACCCCCGGCCCCTCTCCCACGCTGTGGGAGAGGGGAGCAAGTTCCCTTGTTCCCAGGCTCCGCCCGGGAATGCAGGCCGGGAGGCTCTGCCCCCCCTCCTTGGACTTCGAGCCAGAGCTTCTAGATAGGCATTCCCAGGCTTCAGCCTGGGAACGAGGAAAAATGGACGAACGGCTGAAGCCCACCACCTCCCATCCCCTCACACGCACCCGGTAAAAAACAGAATTGCCCGGACTCCCTCGTTCCCAGGCTCCGCCTGGGAATGCAGGCCAGGAGGCTCTGCCTCCCCTCCGGAGAGCGAGGGACCCCCGGCCCCTCTCCACCACCGGAGAAGAGGGCGGGGGGACCCCCGGCCATCTTCCGGAGCCCCCCCTCTCCCACAGCGTGGGAGAGGGGGGTGGGGGTGAGGGGAAAACGGTAGCCACCAGATTGAGCCCCTTACCCATTTTTGTCCAGCCACACGTTCCAGAACACAGGGGACGTAAAGGGGAGCACGCCCTTCACGTGTTTACGGTACGCATCCGGCACCGTCGCCTGTCCCAGGGGCACATAAGGAACTTCCTCATAGGCCAGCTTCTGGATTTCTTCCACCAACTGCTTCCGCTTTTCAGCATCCTGGGTGCGGGCCCATTCGGCGCGCAATTCTTCCATTCGCTTGCTGCAATACCAGCCGAACCAGGCCCCTTCACAATCCCCCACGATCCCCGGATTTATGGCAGGACTGAACACATCCCCATATTGCCACCAGGTTCCGAACAGATCCCAGCCCCCTTCCTGGGGGGGTTTCTTCTCGGCCCGGCGGGATACCAGGGTGCTCCAGTCCATGGCCTGCAGGTCTACCTTCACCCCGATCTTGGTCAACAGTTGGTAGGTGACCAACGTGGACGTATGCACGTCCGATTGGTCCGTAGGATCCATCAGGACCAGCGGCCTTCCATCGTAACCGGCCTCTTGCATCAACTGCCTGGCCTTATCGAAGCTTTGTTCCATTAACGGTTCGGAACCTACCTGGGTTTCCCAGGGGCTCCCGCACATGAAGAATGCCGGGCAGGTTCTCCATAACCGCTTATCCCCGATCGTTGCTTGCATGTAGGTCTCCTGGTTGGTCATCCAGAGCAAAGCCTGGCGGGCCTTTGGGTTGTTGAAGGGGGGATGCAGATGGTTGGGACGCAGCCAGAACTGAACCACCCGCGATGGGAAGATACCTATTTGTATCTGGGGATTTTTCTCCAGGCGAGAGACAAAATCCACCGGGAGTCTTTCCCAATAATCTACTTCTCCGGCTTCCAGCGCCGCGCCGGCGGTCGCCGGGTCCGGGATGTATAACCACTCTACCCGGTCCACGTACACCTTCTTACCTCCGGCCCCGAAACTCGGTGGCTCA
>Ga0073934_10007337_pt1 | contig 15421 bp, 16 predicted proteins | sample LarsenN4metaG_FD_76834 | JGI IMG/M metagenome (GOLD analysis project Ga0073934, IMG submission 76834) | Hot spring sediment bacterial and archeal communities from British Columbia, Canada, to study Microbial Dark Matter (Phase II) - Larsen... ...
GTCAGAGCCTCTAAAGGCTTGTGCGCTCAATTTTATGAACGGCAGAATGGGTATTCCAGCCATTGATAGCTGTTCAAAATGAATATTTTTGTGAGAATTATTCTCATACTGAGAATTGCTGAGTGTTGCTGACGTTACCCACTCTTTTTGAGACTATGGTGACGAATACTGGACGAAGCATGGTGAACTCTACACTGTTTGATACGACAGATTTCCTCCTGAGCAAAATAGAGTGAGATCGCTTCCACTCCCAGGATCAGCCATGCGTAGTCGCATAATTCTTCTAAGTCTGTGAGTAAACTATCTACCATCCATGCCTCTGGACAATGAATAAGCAAGGTTCTGTGGCGATCGCGGTGAAAGACGCAATGCAGTAAACTTTGAGCAAAGAAGCTACGTAGACGTTCATTGCGAAGCTGTGAAAGACGTATGCGATCATCAAAGGTCATTTCGGTAGCTACCATAGCAATCATTAAACTCCTGCTTGTAATTAGGGAGGGCGAGGTGCAGCGGTATAATCCAGCGTGGATCGGTCAACACTCATCTATCTGGTGTTCATGGCGCGATCGCGACCCCTGGATTTGAACTGTCTGCTATCCGTTGGGAAAAGGTCTTTTGGTTATTGTTTTGATACTGTAATTACGTAAGCTTGTTGGTCTTTTAAATCTGAATCAAATAAATTGTTTTTCTATTGCTACTTTGAATGGCTCACGCTTGATTTGCTGCATGAATTGATTAATTTCGAAACGAAAATATATTCTTTTTGATAAAAAGATTAGATATGGATAAAACTCTTTATGAACGGTTACTTACGACACTCAGAAAAATCGCTAATTAAAAAACCTGGCAACTCAGATTTTGAATCAGCCAGGAGGGAAAAATGACAGCGGTTCTCATACTGAGAATTGCTGCGCTGTATTTATTAGAGGGAATTGATCAAGTAGTCAAAATAAGTTCCTACTTCGCTCGCGTCTTCCCCTGACATCAGGGACGTGGTGAGATTTTTCATCGCCCGCACCCCTTCCGCAACCGCATCAATGGGAGTACCCAGAGATTTATACATTTGGCGAACTCCAATCAACCCAATCTCATCAAGGGGTGTTGTTTCGCCTGCCGCGACGCTATAAGTGATCAATCGCAGGTAGTAATCCATATCTCGCAGGCAGGTTGCGGTCATTTCTTCACCATAGGCATTGCCTCCAGGAGAAACCAAACTCGGTCGGCGTTGAAATAATTGACTGCCAGCTTGCTTCACAATCCGCTCTCGGCTTTCAGTTAACGATTTGACCAAACGCAAGCGGCGATCGCTACTCATCACAAATCCTTTAATCTGATCCATCTCTCCTGGAGTAAGATAGCGAGATTCTGCATCGGCATTTACGATTAATTTCTTGATAATACTCATGAGCGATTCCTTAACGATTTAAATGGAGAGTTGATGCAATTGACTCATTAAAACCAGCATCTCAGCTTGACTTTAGTTGGCACTCTGCATGTATTAACAACCATGACAGATTGATGTTTGATTTCATGAGTGAATTGATTAACGGCTGCACGAACTTGTAGATCGCTCATTTTCCGCTCTAAGGGATTTGCAGGTAAATGTCATCCCATTGTAGGGATTTGGTATATCAAACCCCTGCCACATAAGGCTCCAGCACTGGGATCTGATTTGTTTGCGAATTCCTAACCCGGTTTAATCACTTTTGGGAAAGTAAACTCAATCAAACATGCTAAAACGCTTACACCGTTTAAGTCTCAGCATATACAGCTGATCTCCGATGTCACAAACCATACGACGGTGAGGTAGTATGTCCAACAATCTGCTGTAAGAAGCTTTTAGCCTTTAGAGACAGTTTTATTCCACCTAGAGTGATAAATAAGGGGTAAACACGTGCGGCGGGTGATGGCAAATTTAACCACTAGCGCTGCAAAGTTTGGTGCGCCTGATATGCCCATCCCCCTCACTCTCCCGCAAACTGCAACGCAGATGAACTAACCAGCCACAGTGAAGGCAATCCGATCGCTCCCGAAGCTCAACCCATTCTATTTCAGCAATTTAGGCGCACCGGGGAACGATCGCAGTTGAAAGTGCAGAAGGTGAAGGAACTAACTTTATCGGTAAGTCGCCTAGCATGTAAATTCCAAGCAACATCTACTGTGACGTTAACCTGGGTTCACGCTCCAGCGAAGCAACACCGCGTTCTGGTGCGCGCAGTTCAGCCTCTGAAATTTGTGGACTTTGGGTATAAACCGAGTCCAGCAGGATATTCAGAACACCCCCCTGCTCGGCTTGCCGAATCGCTTTATGAGTGATTAATTCACCCACATTGAGGATCACATTGTCTTGTGGGTCTAGGATAACTCGCTTCACCGGACGACCCAATGCTTGCTCAATGCGTTGTTTGTGCATTGCTCTGGCACTGCGTTTTTGAAACTCTCTGTATTGCCTTTTCAGCTGTTCCCAAAACGTAGAGACGTTTTCCTGAGCGATCGCGGCTTGTTCACGAACTCTCATCCCCGTGTTTGAAACAGCATCATTGGCACGATAGCGGGTTGCTTCAGTTGGCTGTAGCCCTACAGCGTCCAGTAAAGCTGCCTCACGGTTAAACAGGGTTGCTCGCTCAACGACTGTATCGGTGACTATTTGCCCCGGAGCCGCGATGATTATGCCATCTTCATGCTGCACTATGTGTTGAACTCGACGACCTTTGGCTTGTTCAATTCCGGCACGAGCGGCTAAGTTGGATAGAGCTGCATTGCCCCTTTGAGTCGCCATTTGTAAGTGGCTTTCCGCCTGAGCCGTGGCATTTTGCAGTTGACGATTGATTCCTACCGTGAGGCTTCCGCCCGTCGCTCGATAGACCTGATCCAAAATCCCCAGCCTTTGAGCCTCTTCAGCCAGAGACAAGGTCACAATCTGATTTTTCACCAGCAAGATCATGCCATCAGGGGTTTGAATATCACATTCAACTGGTTTTCCGACTACATAATTAAACTGCTCGTCTGAAGCAACTAGCCGATTCGTTAATTCAGTTGCCGCACCACTACTCCCCTGATCGAAGCGATCGCTAGCACCAGTTGCTACTTCTTGTAGCTTGCGGTTAGCAGAAGCGGTAACAGCTTGTAGCTGTTCGTTTGCTGCTAGAGTAGCATCGTGTAGCTGTTGACCAGTAGTAGCTGTTGTCTCTTGAATGCGAGTACCAGCAGCCATCATAGCGCCTCGAATGCCTCCTACTTGCTCTGCCATCAGATCAGCCGTTTCGGGTGGAACAAAGGTGACTTCTTTGCCAATTTTTACGGTTTGGGGAGCCGGAATGAACGAACGCCCGGAATAGGTATCTGCAAATAACCCTCCAGATGTTTCGTAACCTTCAATGTCACCGGACTGATCATTGAAATAAAGATCGACAATGGAGCCAAGGTAACGTCCATCTGTTGTGATGATGCGATTACCTTTAAGCACCAGTTTGTGTTCCAATATCGTTTGAATTTGCGGAATATCCTTTGCGGATACGATCGCATCCTGCCCAGAGACAACAATAACATCAGGTCCGATCGCCCTCACCTGATTGAGCGGAATTACTTTTGCAGAGTGAAATAGTCCGCCCTCATCAACTAGAAAACCGAGCAGTTGATTGGTTTCCTGATCAAAGATTAGGTCTAAAATTCCTGCGATTCGTTTGCCGGTATCAAAGGCAATAATAGAACGATTAAGAATGTCACTACCCTTTCTCATCTCTACCTCTTATAGCTTTGCTTGTAATTAAATGATGTTGTCGTACTGTGCTTAGTTTGCGTTTTCCTGACTGGTATAGGGAATGTCTCGACCAAATTCTGGAATGACATTGACATAGCCTAAATACTCTAGAGAAATCCCTGCGGCGAGTGCCAGCAAAACTATAAGCGCGACCGAAGAACTAGAATCAGAACGTTGCCCTATCAGTCTTGGCATGATTCTCCTTAAATTTGGATGAGAAAAAAGCGAATCAGTAAATTAAGTAGCTATCTGTTCTCTAAAAAAGTAGAGATCGAAAGCGAAATTTATTTCATTTAGTAAAGCTAATTAAAGTAAAATATTTTTCTGAGTTAATCTTAATTTGCTGATGTACCTATGATACAAAGATTGAAAGATATTTTGGTCTATCAGTAGACATGTTTTAATAATATTTTCAATACTTTTTATCTTTAAGTTTTTAGTTTTTTTATCTCGTCTCAATTCAACAAACTTTTCCGATTATTTATTGAATATCTTGTCGTTTTCCTGACCTTAGATAAGAGTGTAATAGACGATTGTCTGATTTCTTGAATGAATTGATTGAATACGATACAAAACATCATTGAGGTGGGTGAGCTAAATTCCATCGGCTTCCCTGCTCACCGCTGGTCAAGCTTCTTCTCATAGTTAAGATCTTGAGTGCCAAAAAGCTTATCCCAAAACGTGAAATACAACCCGTAATGGACGGTGTACTTGAGGTGATGTATGGAATGATGGGCCGGCCCAATGAACCACCTGCCTAGCCAATTATGCGGAAATGATAGCGGCAGTCGATCAATGCCCAGATGATTAACCACAGCCCATACGGTCATCGTCACAAGCACTGCAATTAAGGTGATGAAATGGATCGGAATCATAAAGACAATCCCAATCAGGAAGAGGGATTGAACAATCGCCTCTAACGGATCAAAGGCAAACGAAGTCCAGGGAGTTGGGTAGCGCGATTGATGATGCCCCTGATGTAACCAACGAAAGAGTAACGGGTGATGAAACAATCGATGGGTGAAATAAAAATAAGTATCCTGAAGCACCAACACCACTCCATAACTCAACCCTAAATACCACAGCCCGTATTGGTAAGGGTCACTGTATAAGCGGGTAAGGTTCCCACCGTATGCCGACATGATAAATGCCGCTGCCAGCGCAAACACCCCGGCAGATAAAACAGAGAGTTTAATATCGTGGCGAATCGAATCCCAGGAGGGCGATCGCTGCGGTTGTCCAGGATCAATAAACGCTTGGCTGAAAGGCGAATAAAAGAACCAATAGGTTCCTCCTGCCGCCAGAAAGTAGCGTAGTAGAATAATTCCAAAGAAAGCGATTCCGTAAAATCCAAACGAGTGATCTATCATTCAATCTCCTTGCCATTCCCGATCTTCTAATTCTTTTTGCGGTAGTAGCAAAGTCGCTTCAATTTCTTGTCGAATGGCGCTAGTTACTTCGCAATTACTATTCAAACAGTCGATCAGAAGTTGGTTGGCATCATAGTAACGTTGTAATACTTGCTGTTGCTCTGGTGTAAATTGCCAGGGGTGATGGATATTGCGGTAACGGGCGATTGTCCCCCTAACCTGCTCTACCCAAGCACTATAATTTTGTTCCCACCAATGTTGTAATCGTTCTCGATTTTGACTGGGAGGGGGCAATTGATCTTTCAATTGTTGCAGAGACTTATAAAATCCTGCATCCAAAACCATGACTAGGATATTGTTAAGGGCCTCGCTACAAGCATTGACATAGGCAAAATCTTGACTGTGGTCGGTGGCAAACTCTAACAACAAGTTCTCTAAAGCTGCATCTAGCACGATCCCCTGATCCAGCGTACTGGCTAGGGCGAAAGTTGCAGCGGTTGGGGACGGTTGGGCAAGAGCCAAATAAAACGCTCGCGTTGTGGCTATTTTCGGCTGGGATGGAATGGTCTGAGATTTTTGGCTGGCCCACACCAGAAACTCCTGGAGATAGGAATCTTGAGCCACTAAGGCATCAATTTCCTGCTTCATCAACTGTACCAGGGAATCAGCACTGCGTAACATGGCAACGGTTAGCAAAAAGACTTCCCGCCAGTGAGGATCGGTAATATGACTGACCAACCCGCCCAAGGCTTGCTCTAATGACCGAAGATTATGGCTGGCGACAATTTTGCGAGCTGTGAAGTATTCCTGAAAGGCGAGATAGGAAAAGGAAAAAATTCCCCGTGCCCGTTCAATCAAGATGCCGTGTTGGGCCTCGATCGCTTTTAGCATCGCTTCAGTATCCAGTTGTAGTTCCTCTGGCTCTAGCAGGGCATTTGGCAACGTCCGTAAATACTCCTCAATATATTGTTCAATGATGCGTTGCTCAAAAAAGTACTGTCCCTGCTCAAAGGTAACGGCAGCCAGCTGGCTCAACAGCCTCAACTTTTGAGGCAATCGAAAATCTCGGTAAACCTCATCGCGATCGACCCCTTTGGCTTCATCCCACTTACCCAGCAGCAAATCTAGCCCTTGTTTATAAAACTCTGATCGTTTTGCCGGAAATTTCTCCTGACCGTGAAACATCCAGCAAGCCAGATGCAGAAACAGCGGAGTCACCACCAGTTGGCGAAACTGCCAGTTTTCTGGCAAGCTCAACTTCTGCATAAATTGTTGCGATTGAGCCTGTCCGGTTTGAGGATTTCGTTTGGCAAGGGCGACAAACCACTTTTGGGCAAAGGTCGTGATTTGAGCCTGGGTAAAGGGAGCAATCTCAACATCGGTAAACCCTGGTAATTGTAGCCGTTGGGCGGCTGTGCGACAGGAGACAACAAATTGATTTTTGTGATACTTTTCGGAGAATTTGCGAATCTCTCGCAAAATCCTGGTGCTGTCCTGGTTGAGTACTTCATCCAGTCCATCTAACAACAGTAATAGCCGACCTTGTTGCAGTAAGGTTTTGAGCACCGAGGGATTAGTCACTCCGGCAATCAGCCATCCCTGACGAATATAGTTGAGCAGACTCACGCTGCCACTGTCTCTTGATTCTTCGGCAAAGTCTCGTAGTGTAATAAACACAGGGACTTGCTGTGCGAAAAATTCACCTCGACTACACTGGATAGCAAGATGTTTCAAGAATGTGGTTTTACCGACTCCTGGTTTCCCCAAAACTCGGAGTTTTAAGTGGGTTTCAACCGCTTGCATTCCCGGTATCTGCCGTTGCTCGATCGCACCTACGCCAACTCGATCGAGCTCCGTTAGGTTCAGGTTTTGCAGATTGGCAATCTCAAGCCACTGTTGGCTGGCAATCTCTTCTAGAATATTGACATCCACATAAATATCATCAATGTTGACGGGACGATTGATGTCGAGGAGTTGCAAAACCCCACACTGGTTTTGAATCGTACTTCGGTATTGCGCTCTCACCTGTTGCACCAGAGTATCAATCTCTGTCGGGGCAGTCGGCACGGGCACAGGCTCAACAAATTCCCCCGGTTCAGGAAATTCTGCGGGTGGATTTTCGGCAATATCTCGCCAGTCTAAATCGAGAATTGAACAAACCGCTAAAAAAATCTGGCGATCAACGGGTTGCCCAGTGAAAAAACGCCAAATGGGTTGGCGAGTCTTCAGGTTTACTTCCCCCGCCAAATTCTCCTGAGTCCATCCTTTCAGGGCAAAGGCTCGTTTAGCCTGTTGAATTCCAGCAGGGGATGCCTGGAGCGATCGCTTGACCATGAGACAAACCTCCTGGTCTAAAAAGGTGAAATATTAAGAACTCAAACATGGGGTACTACTTGCTATTTTAATTCTTCGTGAGAGAATTTTCATGGGTGGTGGATAAAATCTCTCACAGCAACTTATCCAGGTCAAGGACGCTGGTGCAGAGCTATTAAGTGGTTGGCGGTAACACAATTCTTCGTGCTAAACCTATTTGTCTTAAGCTCACAATCACCCACCAGGTCATATCAATTTCCCACCATTTCCAGCCTGCTTTTGCCACGTTGGGATAAGCATGATGGTTGTTGTGCCAGCCTTCGCCATAGGTGAGAATTGCTGCCCACCAGAGGTTCCGGGAATTGTCATCTGACTCATGGCTGCGGTAGCCCGTGATGTGACTCGCAGAGTTAATCAACCAGGTACTATGCCAGAGTAGAACTGCTCTGAGGAATAGCCCATAGATCACAAATGACCACCCCCCCATCAGGTAGAGTCCAACACCGAGGGGAATTTGCAGCAGTAAATAATAGCGATCAAGCGAACGGTAAAATGCATCTTTCGCTAAATCGGGTGCAAATTTTCGATTCGATTCGTATTCAAAAAACTCTGGACGTTTGTAAAACAGCCAACCCATATGGCTCCACCAAAACCCTCGTTTTGCCGAGTAAGGGTCTTTGTCAATGTCTTCAGTATACGTGTGATGCCGACGATGCCCTGCAACCCAAAAGATTGGCCCCCCTTGTAGTGCTAGAGCACCCACTAGCGCGATCGCGTATTCCAGTTTTTTAGGGACATGCAGACTACGATGAGTTAGTATCCGATGATAGCCTAGGCAAATACCAATACTGCCAAATAACCAGTGCAGGAAAAGGGCAACTCCCAGTGCTGACCAGGAGAAAAACCAGGGTGCCAATAAAGCTAAAATGTGAACTGCCGCAAAAAACGAAAAGCTGATCCAGTTGAATATTAGCGGTCGTTCATTCTTTTGGTTAGCCTCAACAATATTGAAAATCATATAAATTCCATTGAATATACTCTTACTATAGTTGAGCCTCTTACTTCTGGTGTCTGTCTACAGTCATAAGAGCTTGTAAAGGTCATTGGTCAATCCAAGCGATTTTAAGATTTGGCAACACCTGACCCGCAGGAATATCCAACGGCACAGGTAGAACATCGGGACGGCGCGTATCGGTTCCCGCAATCAACGAAAAGCAGAGTTGCAGGTCTTCGAGCGATCGGACAAAACAACCCACAGTCATCATTTGTCGAAAACAAACTGGCATTCCAGGAATGTCTGGAATTTGCCCTGCGGTGGGAATACGGCGATCAGTCAGCTTTAAGCCATACCCACCACAGAAATGAGCAGGCTGACGAACTGAACCTGCAATATCATTCCCTAAATCTAAAGGCGATCGCCTGGCAGCAACAGCAGCACTGCCTCCAGAACTTACGCCAGGGGTGTAATCGAGATTCCAGGGATTGTTCACCCGTGGGAAGAGGGAATCAGTGCTTTGGTAAGCTTCCGCCAATTCTGCCGTATTGGTTTTAGCCATAATAATGGCTCCGGTGTTGCATTCTGCTGGGTAATATAGTCTTTGATGGGAATATCCCCTGCTGTGGTGCGGAGTTCTGCTGTTTCAAAAATTAGCCTTAATGGTCATTGCCACCCCGTGTAAAACGCCCCAGATTTCTCCACTAAAGCTTCATTTGCCTGCCTAGCTCTGGCACGAGCGTTTTCTTCGTCCAGCGTACAGATGACATTCAGCTTCGAGTGCCGCTGAGCGATTTGAATCAGATACGCATCGAGGACTTTCATCGTCGAGACTTGGCGATCGCGAATCATTTGCGCGAACTGATAGGCTGGGGCAAAAGTGAGGTCAGTTATGGGAGATAGAGCGACTGTACTGAATAAAGTTAATTATATTCACTTTTAGTTAATTTAGTTAACTAATTTGCTAATGGGTCGTCCACTCAAGGAAAATTCACTGACACCGCAGGATATCGTCAATGCAGCGATCGCCTGCCTTGACAAAGAGGGAGAATCCGCTCTAGGTGTAAATCGAGTCGCCAAAGAATTGGGGATCAAGCCACCCGCCATTTACAAGCATTTAGACGGCAATTCAGGGCTACGACGCGCTGTGGCTCTGGAAATTTGGCGTCACTACTTAACCAACTGCCAAAGCCAAACAGCGGGCATCACAGAACCTCATACTTTGCTGCGGATCGGCGCACAGGCAACCCGCAGCTTTGCCCATCGTTATCCCGTTCGCTATAAAGTGATGATGCAGTATCAAATGCAACCCGCTGATCCAGAAGAAGCAGAAATCACCCAGAACGCTTTACACTTTTTCCAGCGATCGCTGCAATTATATGAATTGAGTGAGGATGCTTTAATTGATGTAATGCGGATGGTCAATGCTGCCATTTACGGTTTTATTGCCAGAGAACAGCTAGAATTGATGACCCTAACCCGTTCAACGGATCAGAGCTATGAAGTCATGCTGGATGCGTTAATCGTTGCAATTGACCATATTCGGCAGAGTCACAACTGATTGTTTAGAACGAAGAGCAGCAAATCATACTCTCACCAGATCGTCTCAAGGTGTCGTCCCAACCAGTAACGGAATGCAGCCTAACGATTGTAGTCAGCGTTTACTGGAATTTTGAACTCAACACCAGAGGCTTCCTTCAATCCGTTGTGCCGCGATTGTTAGGGGAGTGCGCTGAAATAATATCCCAGTGATGCAGCAGGGGCGAATGGCCATTCGCCCTTACAGATTTTTGGTATTGGTACAGTATTTATCTGCAAGTCCCTTAGACCGCAACAGCATAATATTAGATAGAGTCTGGGTCAGCACCCATAAATCCTACTTTGACGCCAGAAGATTTCATTACTTTCATCGCTTTATCATGCATAAGAAGCAGTATCAAAAGACCGATAAGCGGTATAAATAAACCAACAATCAGTAATATCATCCATACAATTGAAAGCTTGAGCGTTCTCCCTAGCTTGTACAGCGCAAATATCTGAAATACAGCTGCTAAAAAGTATACCAGTAAGCCTATGGGTTGATCTCCCAGAGAAAGACGAGAAAGATTAGCAATGATAGCGGCGAGGATAGACCACAAAAGTAACCTGTGATACTTAGCAATTGCTTGAAGTTCTGGACGTGAAAAAGCTGTACTCATAGCAACTCCTTATACTTAGTCAATCATCAACTAGACTTAAACCATTTTCCATAGAAGATCGCTGGTCAAAGCATCAGTTTTAGAAATTTTTTGTAACTCAAACACCGCAACTCACAACAATTTTCTATTGCCCTCTCCAAAGATCCGCGGCCTAACGGCTTCAGCTTTAGCGGTGGCAGAACTCTTCGAGCCAGGATTAGAGTGTTACGGTTCTTCGTTGCAAGGTCTGGTTAGGGTGCGACTTTCAAGAGCTTACGGAGGTCAGGCAGGCTAATGACTTGTGGCTTAGCTTGCAAGCTTCCATCTGTTACTTTTCCTATAACGTTACTACCTTGTACCTGTAGCCAATGCTCTCCACACACTGAAATTGCCAACTCTTCCTTTGAATCTTCCGAATCGTTTGAGAGTGCCAAAACCCAATCTGTTCCAATAGGAAACCGAGTTACGTAAGGTCGGCACTGATTACCGTTATCACCCCATACGGTGATCCTGTCTAATTTTGTTTTACCTTTGTACACTTCTTTGACTTCAACAGTCATGGCAAGAGGTCTTGCTTTTTGCTGATCAACATCTTTTTGCCATTGGTAGCTAATAACTTTTCCCCTAACCACGAGTTCCGATTCCTCAGCCGACTCGACAAACGAACGACGACCACTACAACTGCAAGCATATGCACTTGGAGTCAATAGAAATATCGAAATGCCAATAATTAGTGAGGATATATACTTCATCTTAAAATTTGATTTACTTTTCTAATAATCTAGGCTATTCAATGAAACTAATGCAGGCAATAAATTGGTTCGTCTGCTTGTTGGGTGGGTCACTCACGATCGCTCGGCTTGCCCACGCCTACGGGGTGATTACCAAATACAGTCCATCCATCAGTCGGGCTATAGGCTTTTCCTGACCTGGTTTGTTTACCTCGTTGGCAGCATGACTTGCCTCTACTATGGTATTCGAGGATTCGGTTGATGTATCTTGTTCCACTCACTTATCTCAGTAATGTTAACAAATTGTACTCTTGACGAATTTCTAAAAGAGAACGATCAAGTAACGACTCGAACTCTAGAAATGGTAATAACTTTGGGCGACTTCGAATCTTAAACTAAATTGGAATCAATTCTAGAATCACTCCTGAAAGTACTTTCAAGATTGATCCATTAGAGGCGATCGCTACCCGTGCAGGAGTTGGCAAAACCAGCATCTATCGACGCTACAGCAGCAAAGCAAAACTGGTCGCTGATGCGATCGAGGCGAAGTACTTACAACCACGACGAGAAGCCTTTGCTGTTGTCCTGGAACGAGCCAAAGAAAGACAGGAAGTGAAGCCTGACTTAGAACCCGGTCTGGTCTTCGATACGATGAGCGGAACGATGCTGTATGTCATGATTTTCCCGCCTACTGCTGAATCCTGGGAAGCTTATATACGGCGATCGCTGGAGTTAATTCTGGAATAAGCTTCTAATACGCAACAGAAGATCATACGGCTGAATAACAAAAACCATTAAAAGCTATTTAACGATCGCGATCTAGTATCATCCTTGACACAGGATGCAGACTGAAATCGAGAGTTTCAGTTGCCGCACCTAGAAATAAGTTCTGCAATCGGCGTAGGAACTTCAGGGCAAAGCCAGGGTCTATCTCGCTGAGTTCAGACACTCTCAATCCGGTGTTACCCAAAAGTTTGTATTGCATGAATCATCTCCCATGTACAATCGGGACGATGAATGCTCACTTATGAAAGTGCAAATCGGCGCACAAAGAAGCGATCGGGAATGACGGTTTCCTGCCCTGATACAAAACGGTGCCGGAAAAGCGATTCTGTCAACCAGATTTCTCCACCGACAACGGTTAAATTGACAGGTAGATCCATTCTGGATGCAAGTGTATTGAATTGAGGCTTGGCACCTATTTCTAAGCCATGCAACCGCAACAGACGACCATTCCCGCTTTCGACACCTCCCTCAACCATAATGAGAGAACCATCATCAGCAAACTGGATTGCATCAGAACCATCGATTCTACGGGGTAGCTCAATTTCATCAACGAGAGGATCTCTTGCTGACTGTGGCGTTACCTTAAACAGGCGGCCATCTGAGTACATCGTGACAAACAGAATGCCATCTGATTGACGCGCAATTCCAGACAATCCGAATCGGAGTTGAGTGCGGAAGCGATCGTCTTCTGCCCAGGTTTGAAATTGAGTTGTCCCTGGCGGAAGATAATGAATTCGAGGACGCAAGGAATCCGTTACATAAACTCCTCCCTGTGGATCGAGGGCAATGTCATTGCCAAAGCCTCCATCGGGCATGGGGATGATGTGGCGAACTTCACCAGAGCGACTATCAATGGCAAAAATTCGGTGGGGTTTCTGAACAGTTTCGGCATTGCTCTGCGGTGTCCTCAGCACATCAGGCGAAGTACCCCACAAAAGGTGACGCGGCTCGTCTAGACGCAAACTGGTCACTGAGAAAATATCGCTATTTCCCTCGAAGAAAGTCTGAACCTCCCCAGCAGAATTAATCTGTAGAATCCGCCCGCTGAGAATAGAACCCACATACAGCGTGCCATCTTGAGATCGGGTAATTCCATTGGGATATTGAAAGCCAGCAGGCAACTCAAGTGGGTCTAATTCCTGAGCGGAAGTAGCAACAGAACGCAAGGGTGATAGGGCGATCGCACCTACACCTGCCAACGCAAACAGTAGCTCTCGTCGTTTCATCTTCTTCCTCCTATTTAAGCAACACGAAATCCAGGAATGGCAAAACCACCGTCAATTGCAATCGTCTGCCCGATAATATAAGCGGCAGCTTCAGAACAGAGCCAAACAACAACCTCTGCCACTTCTTCAGTAGTGCCTAACCGCTTCACCGGAATATGATGAGTAAATGCTTGAACAACAGCATCATTTGGATCATCCGGATTGCCAAAACGTCGAAACATTTCGGTGTCAATGATGCCAGGGTTCACGTTGTTAACACGAATGCCATGCTGGGCGCATTCCAATGCTGCTGCCCGGACCATGCCATCTAAACCACCTTTACTGGCAGAGTAGATGGTAGAGCCGACTAATCCACCTTTTGCTAACCAGGAGGAGGTGTTAACAATCGCTCCCCCCGTTTCCTGTTTAATCATCTGCTCAATCTCATATTTCAAGCAGAGCCAAACCGCTTTTAGATTCGTCGTGATCGTGTGATCCCAATTAGCTTCAGTCAGTTGGGTCATCGGTGCAAACACACCTTCTGTTCCGGCATTGTTAAAGGCGTAGTCTAACTGACCATAGAGGGCGATCGTTTTCTGAATTAGTGCCTCAATTTCTGCGGGTTGAGAAACATCTGTTTTGACAAAACTGGCCTCCCCTTCTAACTGCCGAATCTGTTTTACGATTGCGTTGCCTTCCGCTTCCCGCCGCGCCGCTACGACGACTTTCGCACCCTGCTTAGCAAATTGTACAGCCGCCGCTCGTCCCATGCCAGAACTGCCACCCGTCACCAGGACAACTTTATTGTTTAAGGTACTCATGATAGTTTTTTCCTTGAGTTTTGCACTGAAAAGCCGCACGATCGCTCAGACTGCTTCCTATAGAACAGCCCCTGCAATTAGAAGATTTGGTCGTGATGACAGGCCAATCAGTAGAAGAATGGAGGAGTGGCTTGTTCCCTCTAAACTACTCCTCTACCTCCTTACCCCGCTACCCTTTTGAGGTTCTGGCTCTGCTGTCTTAGCCTGCTTGATGGTTTGCTCCAGGAGAAAAGCTTGCCCTGCTGCAATGCAGCTTTGCCGTTGTTGATGTTCAGACTCTACGATTCCATCCGTCGGTTGACGGGCTTCTAACTGCTTGTAGTAGCCAATCTTCCACTGAATCGCCTCCAGGTTGCGCTGGAGTTCTTGAATGTGGGCTTGCACCTCGCGTTCGTGTTCCTCCAGAATGGCCCGACGATCGGCGATCGCCTCTGGCTGTTCTCGAAACAATCGAGCAAACTCTTGCATCCGTCGAATCGGCATTCCCGTTAATCGTAAATGAGTCAAAAATTCAATCCGGGCAATATCTTCTTCAGAATATCGTCGATGCCCACTGCTCGCGCGATCGATCGGTTCTAGGAGTCCGTTTCGCTCGTAGTAGCGCAAGGTGTGAACACTTAACCCAGTTTGTTGAGCAACTTGTTGAATGGTGAGGGCAGGCATTGGACTAACCTCCAGAAGCATGATTTCACCTTAGAACTTAGAGCACACTCTAAGTCAAGCCTTGTTTTGTATAGTGGCAGAAAATTACCCGATCGGAGGAACAATGACTTTTTAGGAGCCAGTAAAACTTTACTCTTTGGAAAAAATACCCTATGGTGCAGAACCCAGCATCTTCTCCATAAATATGTTGCATGGGCTATGTTGTGTCTCTCAATGGACAGAAGCTAAACCTTGGAAGCACTCTGGTACCACAAAATCTTTCCAACACGAATAAATCTTAGAATTGTCGTAACACCACTTTCCCGATCGCGTTTCCTGACTCAGCCCGTTGATGTGCTGCTCCGACTTCAGAAAAATGGAACGTTTGGGTATCCAGTAGCGGTTTTACGTGTCCTGCATCGACTAGCTGCGCCAATTGAGCCAAAATTTTTCCATAATACGCTCGATTGGTCTGATACAGCAGGGGAATCAGCATATAGACAGCAATTCTCAGTATGAGAATAATTCTCACAAAAATATTCATTTTGAACAGCTATCAATGGCTGGAATACCCATTCTGCCGTTCATAAAATTGAGCGCACAAGCCTTTAGAGGCTCTGAC
>Ga0073934_10007338_pt1 | contig 15421 bp, 17 predicted proteins | sample LarsenN4metaG_FD_76834 | JGI IMG/M metagenome (GOLD analysis project Ga0073934, IMG submission 76834) | Hot spring sediment bacterial and archeal communities from British Columbia, Canada, to study Microbial Dark Matter (Phase II) - Larsen... ...
CGGGCCATCGCGTGGAGGCCGTGCCGGGCGCCTGCGCGTTGATCGCCGCCCTGACCGCGAGCGGACTGCCGACGGACGAGTTCCACTTCATCGGCTTTCTGCCGCACAAGTCCGGCCAGCGGCGCAACCGGCTGGAGGCACTCAAGTCCGTATCGGGCACACTGGCGCTTTACGAATCGCCGCACCGTGTTGGGAAACTGCTGGAGGAACTGGCGGACATTTTGCCCGACCGCCAGGTCGTGCTTGCCCGGGAATTGACCAAGAAGTTCGAGGAATTTCTGCGGGGCACCCCCGCCCAACTCCAATCACTCACCAAAGGACGTTCCCTGAAGGGCGAGTTCGTGGTGCTGGTGGATCGGGCACCTGGGCCTTTGTCGGTTTTTGCTGTGGGTGCTTTTGAAGAGCGTCAACCGGGCTAGGAGCGTTTGAATCCATCGCCAACGAGCATTATCGCATCCTTTTCGACTGCTTCGCCTGGCGTTTCAGTGTTTGCGTCGCCGCCAGCGCGTCGCGCAGAACGGGAATCGTTAGTTTGTCCTTGGCGCGGTTCGCGGCGGTTTTGCTGGCAAGTATTCGCTCCAGGGAAAGCACCTTGAGTTGATACCGACCCAAGGGGATGTTCACACAGTGCCTGAGTTCATCGGCAAAGTTGCCGAGGCCGTCCATGCGCAGCACGAGGTCGAACAGTTCCGCGCCGGGTCCTGCCAGCATGGGCGGGTTGTTGATGGAAGGCGGGACATACGCCGCACCGACTTCCCGCAGGGCTTGAGCGATCGCAGGCTCGCCGAGGTTCTCAAACCAAAGGTCAATGTCCTGTGTCACCACAGGCGCGCCTTGGAGGGTGGCGGCAGAAAGACCCACGACCATGAAGCGGACCTTGCGCTTGAGCAGGATTTGCAGCAGCCGCCGTTCACTTTCGGAAAATGGCAGTGGTGCGGCCACGGATAAGGCTCCTTTGCAGGCGTTCCAACGGCGGTTGTTCCAGCAAGATCAGAGTGTGGCGCACATTGTCGGGATCGGCTTCCGGGTGGGCGGCCAGCACCTCTTGCACGCGCGCCGACAGACGAAGCGCCCAGCGCCTGGCCTTGGCGGTGTTGCTGTTATTGGCACGGTGCTTCATGCGACGGAGTCAGGCTAAATGATTTCTCAATGCCTGTCACCGGCGTTTCCGAGCAAGGGACTGGTGAGCGTATCACAGGAACTTCCCCGGATTTAAAATACCTTTCGGATCCAGGGCCTTTTTGATGGTTTGATGGAGGCGTTGGACGTCCGTGTTCGCAGCCAATGGCCACCAGGGTTTCTTGGCCAGGCCGATGCCGTGTTCGCCAGTGACCACGCCACCGATGGAGAGAACCCATTTGAACAGCTCATCCAGCGCGGCCTCGCTGCGCGCCTGTGCGCTAGGTTGGTCAAAGTCCACCATGACGTTGACGTGGATGTTGCCGTCGCCGGCGTGGCCGAAGCAGGCGACGGGCAGGCCGTGGCGCTTTTGCAGGTGCGCGGCAAAGGCGAACAAGGCCTCCAGCGCGCCGCGCGGCACGACGATGTCCTCGTTGAGCTTGGTGAGGCCGGTGTCGCGCAGACTGTACGAGAATTCGCGGCGCAGGCCCCAGAGTTTTTCCGCGGCATCAGCGCCCAGGGCGCGCTTGACGAAAACGGGGCGCTGTGCGCGAACCAGTTTTTCCAGTCCGCGCAATTCGCCGCGCACACTGCGCTCCTGGCCGTCGAGTTCGACGAGCAGCATGGCCTTGCAACCCTCGAGTACGCGGCTGCCGGTGCGTTTGCGGGCGGCGGCGAGGGTGAATTCATCGGCGATTTCCAGCGCGCACGGCAGCAGGCCGGACTGGAAAATGGCAGAGATGGCGCGGGTGGCGGAGCGCGCAGTGTCAAAGCCGGCACCGAGCAACGCGCGGTAGGGCGGCAGTGGCAGGAGCTTGAGCGTGGCTTCGGTCACGACGCCCAACATTCCTTCCGAGCCGACGAAGAGGCGGTGCAAATCAAAGCCAGTCTTGTTCTTGTGGCAGCGGCTGCCGAGTCGGACGAGCGTGCCATCGGCCAGCGCAATTTGCAGGCCGAGGACGTAGTCGCGGGTGACGCCATATTTCAGGCAGCGCGGGCCACCGGCGTTGGTGGCGATGTTGCCGCCCAGCGAGCAATCGGCCCGGCTGGCGGGATCGGGTGGATAGTAGAGGCCGCTCTTCTCGGCGGCGGTTTGCAGCGTGGCGGTGAGCACGCCGGGTTCGACGACGGCCACGAAGTCGCGCGCGTTGATTTCCTTGATGCGGTTCATGCGCGCCAGAGAAAGCGCGATGCCGCCTCTCGCCGGGACGCAGCCCCCGACATAGCCGTAGCCGGCACCGCGGGGGGTGACGGGGATTTTCCAGTCACTGGCAAGGCGGAGAATCTTCGCCACGGACTCCGGGCTACGCGGCACGGCGACGGCCTCGGGCAGATGGGAGGCAAACCATTTGTCGCCGGCATGGGCAGCGAGGGCGGGCTGGTCGAGCAGCAATTCACCGGGCGGCAGGGCACGGCGCAGCTTGCGGAGCGCGGTTTGCCGGGAACGGTTCATTCCGCGGTGGGCGGCTCCACGGGCGGGGCGTCCAGCAGCTCGCGGGCGTCCGCAGCCTCAGCCTCGGGCACCTGCACGCGGACGCCGCCGACGGCCATCGAATAGCCGTCCATGCTCAAGGCGCTGAGTTCGTGGGCAACCATGGCGTGAAAGCCGGCGGCCTCCAGGCGCGAGCGCACGAGCTGAGCATCGGCGGGGTTGAACGCGGTATAGATGGTGACGAGTTCCATGAGGCGGCGGGTCAGGCGGCGGCTTTGTTGCGCAGATCGGCAAAGACGATGACGCCCGCGCCAGTCTGCAAAAGATTGACGACCATGACATCCACCTGCTGGCCGATGAGGGATTGGGCGTTGTTCACCACCACCATGGTGCCATCGGCAAGGTATGCGAGACCCTGGCCCTTGTCCTTGCCCTCGCGGGTGATGCGGACGCTGAATGTTTCTCCCGGCAGGATGACGGGACGCAGGGTGTTGGCGACCTCGGCGATGTTGAGGTAGCTGACGGAGTGCAACTCGGCGATTTTGCCGAGGTTGTAGTCGCAGGTGACAATCTTTCCACCGAGGGCGCGGGCCAGGAGGACGAGCTTGCTGTCCACGCCGGTTTCCTGCGGGATGTCGCCCTCGTGGATTTTCACCTCGCAACGGGTGTTGCGCTGGATGCGGGCCAGCATGTCGAGGCCACGGCGTCCACGCGTGCGCTTCACGGGATCCTGTGAATCGGCGACGGTCTGAATCTCCTTGAGGACGAAACGCGGCACGACGATGACGCCTTCGAGGAAATTGGTCTCGATGAGGTCGGCGACCCGGCCGTCAATGACCGCGCTGGTGTCGAGCAGCAGCAGGTTCTCGGGCTTGGTCTGCGGGGCGAGGCGCACAAAGGGGATGATGAGGTAGAAATCCTCCTTGTTGCTGCGCATGGCGAGGACCATGCCAATGTAGCCAAACGCGACGAAGACCCCCAGACGGACCAGCCACATCGTGGGTTCCTCAACCCAGATGAACAGCCCCGAACTATCAATCATCCATGCCACGAAGAAGCCGAGCAGCAGGCCGAAGGTGGCCGCGGAGAAGGCGCGCAGCGAGAATCCCTTGAGCATCTCGTCGATGGCGATCAGCAGGCCACCGAAGCCGAAGCCAATCACGCTGCCCAAGAGGCCGGGGGCGACGGGCAGGTCCGGGATGTTAAATATGTCGGGCTGCACCTGGCTGACGGCATAACCCGTCAGCACCGACATCAGCAGGAACAAAATGCGTATGGCCCAGAGCGACATGGGTGGCGTCAACGGTCAAACATGGTGCGCCCGGGATAAGCGCGGATCGCCGGGGCATTGGTGGTCGGAGTCTTGGGCGGTTTGGGCCGGTACAACAAGCCAAAACGGGCCAGATTGCTGCTCACCACGGTAAGGTTGCTGATGAGCAGGGTCGTTTGGTGGTCCAGTTCAGGGCTTTTCAGCAGCCGTCCGGCCAGGCCCTTGCCCGCCTGCAAATCCGCCGTCAGTTCCTTGAGCGAAACGCTGGCGGACTCGATGTTCTTCACCGTCGCGGTCAGGTCGGCGCGGTTGGCCGCAATCACCTCGCGCAAGTCGGCGCCGAGGCGGTTCAACTGCTCGGAGAAGGCGATCAGGTTCGTGACCGCCTGAAGCTGGCGGCTGAAGGAGAGCAGGTTGCTCAGGGAGCCGGACACCGCCGGACTGTTGGATTCCACCAGGGACTGAAGGCCGCTGATCGTGGACTCGGCGCGCTCAGAGAGCTGGCGGAAATTGCGCACGGTGGCGAGCGTCTCCTCGGAGACTTGGCGGAAATTGGCGATGCCGGCGGTAACGTTGGAAAGCGACTGCTCCGAGAGCAGCGTGCGATCCACGCGGGTCAGGGCGAGGTTGAGATTGGTGACGGTGCCGTCCACGTTGCGGATCAACTGCATGGCCGAGCGGGCGGCCTCCTGGAGGTTGAATGGCTCGCGGGTGGGCACGCGCGCGCCGGGCGCGAGGTGCTCGGTGGTTTTTTCCTGCGGCGAGATGGCGATGTATTGCTCGCCGAGGAAACCGGCGGTCTCGATGGTGAAGAGGGAGTTGGCGGGAATTTTGTAATGGTTCTGGACGGCCAGATGCAGCACGACCTCGAGGTTGGCGGCATCGTAGTCAATGCGCCGCACCTGGCCGACCTTGACCCCCGCCATGCGGACTGCGGCGTTCTCCTGGACGCCGCCCACGTCGCTGGTGGTGAGGATGATTTCATACGTGCCGCCGAGGGCCGCCAATCCCTTGCTGAACTTCACCATCATGGCGGCCAGCAGAACGAGGCACACCAGGACGAACAGGCCCACTTTCCATTCCAGTCGTTGCGCGCTCATGTTGCAGTGTCCTTGGGGGTTGAAATGCCGTTCACAAAGCGGTGGATCACGGGGTCGGGCGAGTTGAACAGCTCCTCCGGCGTGCCAATGGTGTAAATGCGCCCCTCATGCAGCATGGCCACTCGTTGGCCCACGGTGCGCACGCTCCGCATGTCGTGCGTGACCACGATGGAGGTGACTTTCAGCCGCTCCCGCACCCGCACGATCAGGCGGTCAATGCTGTCGGACACCACCGGGTCCAGGCCGGTGGTCGGCTCGTCGTAGAGCACGATCTCCGGCTCGTACACAATGGCGCGGGCCAGCCCGACGCGCTTGCGCATGCCGCCGGACAACTCGGAAGGCCGCTTGGCTTGCGTGCCTTGCAGTTCCACCATGTCCAGCGCCTCGGCGACCTTGCGCTCGATTTCGCCCGGCGTGTGGCGGCGCTCGCGGCGCAGGACGAAGCCGACGTTTTCCTCGACGGTCATCGAGTCGAACAGCGCCGCGCTCTGGAACAGCATGCCGAACTTGCGCCGCACCTTGAGCAACTGCCGTTCGCTCATGCCGCAAATGTCCTCACCGTCCACCAGCACGCCGCCGCTGTCGGGGCGCAACAGGCCGATGACGTGCTTGAGGATAACGCTTTTGCCCCCGCCGCTGCGCCCGATGATGACGAACGACTCTCCGCGTTCGATCTGAAGGCTCACGCCGTCCAGCACGCGGTGCGGACCGAAGCGCTTGCGCAGTTCACGGACGGCGATCATAGGATCAGCTTTAACAACGGCTCCAGGCAAAGCGTGAGGAAGAAATTGCTCATCAGGATGGTGATGGAGGCGAACACCACCGCGCCCGTCGTGGCGCGCCCGACACCCTCCGCGCCCTCGCCGCAGTGCATCCCCTTGTAGCAGCTCACCAGGGCGATGACGCCGCCGAAGACAAACGCCTTGATGAGGCCGTTGAGCAGGTTTTCCAGGGAGGTGTATTTGATCATGTTGTGCCAGAGATAGGCCGGGTCAATGCCCAGCAGATACACGCACACCGCGTAGCCCGCCCCGATGCCCAGCGCGATGGACTCCGCCGTGAGCAAGGGCAGCGCGACCAGCGTCGCGGTCAGGCGCGGCACGATGAGATAATCCACCGGATGCGTGGCCAGCGTCCGCAGCGCGTCAATCTGCTCGGTCACGCGCATCGTGCCCAGCTCCGCCGCCATGGCCGCGCCCACGCGGCCGGCCACCATCAGGGCCGTCAGCACCGGCCCCAGTTCGCTGCACATGGACACGCTCACCACCGCCAGGGTGGCCGTCTCCATCTTGACCTTCTGGAACTGGAAGAATGTCTGCGCGGCCATCACCATGCCGGTGAACGCCCCGGTGACGAGCACCACGGACTGCGACTTCACTCCGATGAAATGGAGCTGGTAGAGAAAGTCCTGCCATACCGGCCGACGGGTGAGCAGCGACTGGAAGGACTCCGCCCCGAACAGCGCGAAACGGCCCAGCCCCTGCAGCCAGCCGGCGACGCGCCCGAACAGGCGGAAAGCTCCGCGGCCAGTGGCGGCCTCGCTGGCGAGTCTCGGTTCGGGCATGGGTGGATGAGCGGGTTTACGCGAGTTTTGGCGGACAGCGTAAAAGCCTGGGGCCGGTCCGCCAAGCAGGTTTGCGAGCGGACGGTCCGGCGCAATCATGAACTGTGACCGAGGAGAAAGCGGGTTCCCGCGGCACGATGATCTGGAGGGTGTCCCCTCAACCAGGCCAGGCCTGTGGAAAGCGAATGACATTTCCCGGATCCAACAAACAGCGCAACGTTCGGATTGGTGCTTCACCCAGAGGGGGGGCGCAAAGATCGTTGGTGTCCAGAGCCGAATTCACGAGGCGCGGTGTCGGCATTTGACTTTGAGGGGCGGGCAAGTACTATCCCCGCAACTCAACGCAACCCAAACCGACTTACCGCGCCGTGGCTGTTCGAGACGATTACCTGGTGGACACGCTGGTGGACATGGGCTTCGTGACCAACCAGCAGTTGAACGAAATCCGGCCTGAAGCCGATGCCAATGGGGGTGGGATCGTTGATCTCTTGTTGAGCCGGAACCTGGTGCGGCCCATTGACGTGGTGACCGCGCGGGCGGCGCAGTTCGGCGCCGAGGTCATCAATCTGGAGGAAGTCCGCATCGCGGACGAGGTGCTGGCCGCGGTTCCCCGCCACATTGCCAAGCGTTACAAGGTGGTGCCGGTCTTCGCGCACGACAATACCGTCGGCATCGCCCTCTCCGATCCATCGGATTTGGACACCATTGACGGCCTGCAACACGCCCTGCACAAGGACATCGAGGTGCGGGTGGCGACCGAGGAGGCCATTGAGGCCGCCATCAACAAATACTACGGCGCGGGCGAGGGGAACAAGGTCAGCAAAATGATTCAGGACATCACCGAGGGGGAGGTGGACCTGACCAACATCATCGGCCAGCAACTGGGCGCGGCTGGAGACGGGGCGGAAGTGGAGGCGGACGCGCCGATTATCAAGCTGGTCAACTCCATCATCGTGGATGCCTTCAAGTCGCGGGCGTCGGACATCCATTTGGAGCCGTTGCAGCGCCGGTTCCGTGTGCGGTTCCGCATTGACGGCGTGCTGCAAGAGGTGAAAAGCCCGCCCAAACGCCTGCAAGCCGCCATCACCGCGCGGTTGAAGATCATGTCCAACATGTCCATCGCGGAGCGGCGCATCCCGCAGGACGGACGCATTCAGCTTACGGTGGCCAGCAAGCAAATTGACCTGCGCGTGAACTGCCTCCCCACCAACCACGGCGAGAGCATCGTCATGCGCATTCTGGACAAGACCGGCCTGCGCTTGGGGCTCTCCGAACTGGGCTTTCTACCGGACGACCAGCAGACCTTTGAGCGGCTGATCGGCTTGCCGGACGGCATCATTCTCGTCACCGGCCCGACCGGCTCCGGGAAAACGACCACCCTTTATTCCTGTCTCAACTACATCAACCGCCCGGACCGCAAGCTGATCACCGTCGAAGACCCGGTGGAATACCAGCTCGCGGGCATCAACCAGGTGCAGGTGCATGAGTCGGTCGGGCTGACATTCGCCGCGGCCCTGCGCTCCATGCTCCGCCAGGCGCCAAACGTGGTGATGATCGGTGAGATTCGCGACCTGGAGACCGCCGCCATTGCCATCAACGCTTCGCTCACCGGCCACCTGGTTTTCTCCACGCTGCACACCAATGACGCTCCCGGCGCGGTGACGCGCTTGATTGACATCGGCATCAAGCCCTTCCTGGTGGCCTCTTCGACCCGGGCGATGATGGCCCAGCGCCTGGTCCGCAAAATCTGCAAGCGCTGCGCGGAGCCGCACCGGCCCAGTGACGGCGAATTGTATGCCATCGGCCTTGATCCCAACAACCTTCAGAACCCCAATTTCATGAAGGGCAAGGGGTGCTCCGAGTGCAACAAGAACGGCTACCGTGGGCGCTTCGGCATATTTGAGATTTTTGTGGTGGACGACGAGGCCCGCAAGCTGATCTACGACAAGGTGCCCACCAATGTGCTCCGTGCCCGCGCGCGCGAAATGGGCATGCGCAGCCTGCGCGAGGACGGCGCGCGCAAGGTGGTCGCCGGCCTGACCACCGCCGAGGAGGTCATCCGCGCCACGACGGCGGACGACGAGACCAAATAACGCCCGCGCGATGAACCAATAGAAAGGAAAACAGGGTTATGTCTTATGCGATGTCCGACTTGCTGCAGTTGATGGTCAACACCGGTTCCGCCGACCTCCACCTGCGCGTCAACATCCCGCCGGCCATCCGCATGCACGGCACGCTGGAGCGGGTGGACGGCCCGGCGCTCAAGCCGGAGGACACCGAGGCGCTGATGCGCGCCATCTGCTCGGAGGATCACATCCAGCAGGTGCGCGAGAAGGGTGGCGTGGATTTCGGCTTCGCCTTCGGCGACCAGGCGCGTTTCCGCGTCAGCGTGTTCAAGGAGCGCGGCAACTTCGCCCTCGTGCTGCGCCAGATTCCCAACAAGCTCCTGACCATCGAGCAGATCGGCATTTCCCGCGACCTGGTGAACTTCCTGCTCAGCCGCCCCCGCGGCATGATCCTCGTCACCGGTCCCACTGGCTCCGGCAAGTCCACCACCCTCGCCTCGATGGTCAATATCCTCAACGAGACGCGCGATGAGGCGCACATCGTCACCATCGAGGATCCGATCGAATTCTACCACCCGCACAAGAAGGCCGTGGTCACCCAGCGCGAGGTGCATGTGGATGTGCCCAGTTTCGCGGAGGCGCTGCGCCGCGTGTTGCGCCAGGATCCCGACGTGATCCTGGTGGGCGAGTTGCGCGACTTGGAAACCATCGAGGCCGCCGTGACCGCCGCCGAGACCGGCCACCTGGTTTTCGGCACGCTGCACACCAACAGCGCGGCCAAGACCATTGACCGCATCGTCAACGCCTTCCCGATTGACGCGCAGGAAACCATCCGCATCCAGCTCTCCACCGTGTTGCAAGCGGTCATCGCGCAAATTCTGGTACCCCGCTGCGACAAGCCGGGGCGCGTGGCCATCCACGACATCATGGTCAACACGCCTTCCATCTCCGCGCTCATCCGTGACAACAAGACCTTCCGCATCCCCTCCGACCAGCAGACCGGCGCGAAGTATGGCATGATCACACTCGACGCCAACCTGCTGGACAAATACGAGAAAGGCTGGATCAGCCGCGATGAAACCACGGCGCGCGCGCTCGACCCCGCTACCGTGCTGTTGAAAATCCAGGAAATTGACGCGAAGAAGGCTGCGGAGGAGGCCGCCGCCGCGCGCGCCAAGAAATAAGGTCCGCCATGCCCGCCCAAACCAACGACCCATTGATCGCGTTACTCAAGGAGCGCGGCCTGATTGACGACCTCCAGTTGGAGGAGGTGATGGAAGAACACACCCGCAGCGGCAAGCTGATCGGCACGATCCTGGCTGATTTCGGCATCATGGACACCGAAACGCAGCTTCAAATCATCGCCGAGTACCTCGGCACCGAGGTGGTGGATTTGCGCGAAGTGGAGTTCAAACCCGAAACCCTCAAGACGATCCCCGCCAGCTCAGCCCGCATGTATCAGTGCCTGCCGCTGGAGGACTACGGCTCGACCCTTAAAGTGGCGTTGGCCGACCCCATGAACCCCTCCATCGCGGATGAGCTTGCCTACGTCATCCGCAAGGAAATCCAGCCCGTGGTGGCCGATCCCGCGCAAATCCAGGCCGCGATCGAGAAGCATTACTCGACCGACGATGAGGGATTCGAGGACGTGCTCAAGCAACTGGGCGCGGATGCCGACATTGCCAAGGAAGCCGCCGAACTGGAAAAGGCCGAGGATGTGACCTCCAACCTCGCCGACATGGCGGACGCCGCCCCGATCGTGCGCTTCGTCAACGTGGTGCTTTACCAGGCGATTCAAGACCGCGCGAGCGACATTCACTTCGAGCCGTTCGAGGATGAATTCAAAATCCGCTACCGGGTGGATGGCGCGCTCTACGAGATGGCCCCGCCGCCCAAGTACCTGGCCATGCCGGTGATCTCGCGCATCAAGGTGGTGGCCAACCTCGACATCGCCGAGCGCCGCCTGCCCCAGGACGGGCGCATCAGCATGATGATCGCGGGGAAGGAGATTGACCTGCGCGTGTCCACGCTGCCCACGCGCTTCGGCGAGTCGGTGGTGCTTCGCGTTCTGGATCGTTCAGCGGCGATGCTGGATCTCGAGGCTCTGGGCTTTCCGGACTTCGTGCATGACTTCGTGGTCAAGACCATCGAGCAGCCGAACGGGATTTTCATCGTCACTGGGCCGACCGGTTGCGGCAAGACGACCACGCTTTACGCCTGTTTGCGGCGAGTCAACACGATTGACGTGAAAGTGCTGACTGCGGAGGACCCGGTCGAATATGACCTGGAGGGCATCATGCAGGTGGCGGTTCATGAGGCCACGGGCATGACGTTCGGCAAGGCGTTGCGCGCCTTTCTCCGCCAAGACCCGGACATCATCATGGTGGGGGAGATGCGCGACCTGGAAACCGCGCAGATCGCCGTACAAGCCTCGCTCACCGGCCACTTTGTGTTGAGTACTCTCCACACGAATGACGCTCCCGGAGCGGTGACCCGCATGGTGGACATGGGGGTGGAACCGTTCCTAGCGTCATCCACCCTGCTGGGGGTGCTGGCCCAGCGCCTGGTCCGCACGATTTGCAAGTAATGCCGCGCGCCCTTTGAGCCGACGGAGAACCAGCTTGGCCAGCTCAACCTCACACCATACGACATCGGCGACAAATTCTTTTACTACGGGCGCGGGTGCCAGAACTGCAACGACACCGGCTACCGCGGCCGCAAGGGCATATATGAGCTGCTGCAGGTTTCCGACCCCATCCGCACCATGATCAACGAGCGCGCCCCCTCGATGGCGCTCAAGCAAAAGGCCATCGAACTGGGCATGGCGACCTTGCGCGAGGACGGCCTGCGTGGCATCTTCGCGGGCGAGACCACCATAGACGAAGTGCTCAAGTACACGTAGCCGTCTCTCGATTCGCTAACCTCCAACCACCCAGCCCTATGCCCAAGTTCGATTACGTCGCGATGGATCAAAAGGGGAAGGAGACCAAGGGCACCCTCGAAGTCGCCAACCAGAGCGAGGCCATCGCCCGTCTCAAGGAGATGGGCTTTTACCCAACGAAGGTCGTGGAGGCCGAGAGCAAGGACAAGAAGGCCGATGCCAAGGCCAAGGGAGGGGCGCCCAAGAAAAAGGGCGGGGGCATCAAAATTCCTTTCCTGGGCGGGAAGGTGAAGGCCAAGGTGTTGTGCGTTTTTACCCGGCAGCTTGCCACGCTGGTGGACGCCGGTCTCCCCTTGCTGCGCGGTCTGCGGGTGCTGGAGCGCCAGGAGCGGAATCCCACTCTCAAGCGCATCATCAACGAACTGGCGATTGCCATCGAGGGCGGCAGCACCTTCTCCGAAGCCTTGGCGCAACATCCCAAGGTGTTCAACCGCCTTTTCGTCAACATGGTCAAGGCTGGCGAGTTGGGCGGCGTGCTGGAAGTCGTCCTGAACCGCCTCTCCGAGTTCATGGAGAAGGCGCAAAAGATCAAGGGCAAGGTCGTGGCCGCCATGTTTTACCCCACAGCGGTCATGGTGGTCGCGGTGGCCATCCTGGCGATTCTCATGATCTTCGTCGTGCCGAAGTTCGAGGCGATCTTCGCGGACATGCTGGAGGGGGCCTCCCTGCCCAAGTTCACGCAGATCGTCCTGGGCATTAGCCGGATGATCAAGGACAACACCCTCGGCACGCTGGGCATTTTGTTCGGCATCTTCGTCGCCTTCAAGCTCTTCAAAAGGACCAAGTTCGGTGGCACGTTGATTGATCGGATCAAGCTCAAGCTGCCGGTGTTCGGGCCGGTGTTGAGCAAGGTGGCCATCGCCCGTTTCACCCGCACGCTGGGCACGCTGGTTAGCAGTGGCGTCCCGATCCTGCAGGCCCTCACCATCGTCCGTGAAACCTCCGGCAACATCGTGGTCGCCAACGCCGTGAATGCCATCCATGAAAGCGTCAAGGAGGGCGAAACCATCACCCAGCCCTTGGAGGCCAGCCGGGTGTTTCCGCCCATGGTCATCAGCATGGTGGACGTCGGCGAGCAGACCGGTGCGCTGCCTGAAATGTTGATGAAAATTGCCGACACCTATGATGAGGAGGTGGACAACGCAGTGGCGGCCATGACCTCGCTGCTGGAGCCGATTATGATCGTGTTTCTGGCGGTCATTGTCGGCAGCATTGTCATTGCCCTGTTCCTGCCCCTCATCGTCCTGATGGACCAGTTGGGCGGCGACGGCGGCGGCAACAAGGGCGGGGGAGATAATTAATTCTCCTCACGCTTCGTTTGGCCACCGGTTACCCAAACCGGTGGCCTTCTCTTTTGATGAAACAGCCCCTTGACACTCGCGATGATAGGTTGTAAATACATTGTAATCACATTGCATGGCCGAATGATTTACGCCGCACCAAACATCTTCAGCCACTTGGTTCATGGAATTTGACTGGAACAACACGCCTTTTGAGCTTCCCGAAACGGTTTCCCAGCGTGACGTGGAGGAATCGTTTGAAGATCCTTTCGTTGTCCGTTTGCTGCCGGATTCCCCTCGTTTTTCGGCCCAGGCCCGTTACTTTAACTTGGGCAAATCGGCCAAGGGGCAAGGGGTGTTCAGCGTGTATCGGACGAACGGGAAGCAAATCCGCGTGATTTTCGCCCGGCCTTTCGAGCCGGAGGAGGCCTTTTTCTACCAGCGCAAGCAGGACCAGACGCTGGCGTCCGCATGAATCACATTCCTGACCAGACATGAACCCGCTCGTCAAATGGGAAGATGTGCCGCTGTTCGACCGCGAGGAGGCCGAGGCGTCGTTCTGGGAGGAGACCAGGATAGATCTCCGGCTCATGGAGACCTCCGTGGTCGCCACGCAGGAGTCCTCCGAGTCCGTGACCATCACCTTGCGCATTGATCCGCGGATGCTGTCGCGGATCAAGCGGCTGGCCCGGTCCCGCTACCTCAACTATCAGAGCATGATCAAGCAATGGCTCAGCGAACGGATGGAGCAGGAATTGAAGCACCTTTGAACCGAACCATGCGCAACTTGGGAAATAACCTGGAAGCAAGTTTCAACCCGCGGGCGCGCCGCCGGGCCTTCACCCTGACCGAGATGCTGGTGGTCATCGGAATCATCGGTCTGCTGGCCGCGCTGGCGCTGGGTGTGGGGCCGGGCGTCTTCAAGGCCCGCGACCGCGCCAAGGCGAAGGCGGAACTGGCGAAACTCGTCACCATCATCAACAGCTATCACGCGAAGATGAAGTCCTACCCGCCGGATAATCCCGGCAACGCCACGACCAACCAGCTTTTCTTCGAGCTGCTCGGCACCACCTACAACCCCGCGGCCAACACTTGGACCACTTTGAACAGCCAGGAAACCATCAACCTCGCCAGCGTCAACTCCTACTTTGGCGGGCGGGCCTTCCTGAACACCGGCGACCCCGGCCAGGCCAAGAATTTCTACGGGGACATCAAGCCCTCGCATTACGCTCTGCTCCGTTCCAACCCTGACGTAGCCATCCTTGTCGGACCGGTCAAGGGCAACCCCACCAACGAGCTCGCCGATGTGAACGGGAAGCCTGTGAACCCTTGGCGGTACAACTCCAGCAATCCCACCCACAACCCGAAAAGCTACGACCTCTGGCTGGAGATCAAGGTAGGTGATGAATACGAGATCATCGGCAACTGGTAGGCGAACCTGAGACCCTTTCCACCCATGACCATGAACCAATCCAACCAACGACTTCAGAACGCGGCGCGTGGCTTCTCACTCGTGGAGATGCTCGTGGTTATTGCCATCATCGGCATCCTGGCGGGCATCCTCCTGCCGGTGATGGCCAAAGCCAAGGAAAAGGCCAAGGTCGCCCAAGCCAAGCTCGAGATGGGCCAGATTGAGAACGCGATCATCGCCTACAAGAGCGAGTATCAACGGATGCCCATGTCGGCCTTTGCGCGGAACGCGCTGACCACGACGGCTCCGGACTTCACCTTTGGCACGCATGGGGTTTCCCTGCTGGTCACCAACGGCGGCCCGCCGGCGGTTTATCAGACCAACAACGCGGAGCTGGTGGCCATCCTCATGGATTTGACCCAGTATCGAAACGGCAATCCAACGGTCAACGCCGGGCACAGCCTGAATCCGAAGAAGATTGCCCTTCTCGACGGCAAGCCGGCCACGGCCGCGCTGCCGGGTATCGGGCCGGACGGCGTCTATCGCGATCCTTGGAGCAATCCTTACATCGTGACGGTTGATGGCGATGGCGACGGGCAGGTATATGACGGCTTTTATCGCAACCGGGGAGTTTCCCGCCAGAACGGCCAGACCGGGTTCAACGGGCTGTTCAACCCGGACAGCGCCACCGGCGGCAACAGCGACTTCTTCGCCATCCGCAAGCAGGTTGCCGTTTGGTCCTTCGGCCCGGACGGTCAGGCCTCGATGGCCTTGCGCGCCGACGAGGACGGCGAGCCCGGCGGGGTGAAGGTCAGGAACAGCGACAACGTGTTATCCTGGAAGTGACCCATGCGCCTGAACGCCAACCACCAGCCGTCCGGAACCGCCGCCGCGGTGGCAGGGCGGGGGATTGGTGTGCGCGCGTTCACGCTGCTGGAGCTGCTCATGGTCATCGCGATCATCGGGATCATCGCCGCCCTGTCGCTGCGGACCATCGGCAACCTCGCCTCGCCCAAGGGCATGTCCACGGCCCTGCGGCAGTTCCTCGATGATGTGGCCTACGCGCGTTCGCTGGCGTTGAGCACCCGCTCGACCGTCTATCTTGTGATAGCGCCCACGAATGTCTTCACCTTCACGAACGCCCTCTACAACGCCCAGCAGGAGACGATGCTCACCAACATGATCTCGCTCCAGCACCGCGGCTACGCGTTGATGCACCGCCGCTCGATCGGCGATCA